>Ga0065165_1001819_pt1 | contig 20888 bp, 16 predicted proteins | sample AraplaMF_Cvi_mMF_FD_63813 | JGI IMG/M metagenome (GOLD analysis project Ga0065165, IMG submission 63813) | Arabidopsis root microbial communities from the University of North Carolina, USA - plate scrape MF_Cvi_mMF (version 2) (version 3) | ecosystem: Host-associated > Plants > Roots >... | reverse complement strand
CGGTGTCCACCCTCGAGGCGAGTTCCGCACAAGAGAGCGGCCGAAGGCCAAATAGGTACATCGGCCGCGTGAGCGGCCTCCCTGTCGAACGCGGAGGACCTGTCTGAGCAGCGAGGGTGGACGCCGAAGGCTCTGGCCTCACCGTCCCAGCTGACGGCGGCGCCAGCCGCTGGACACATGCATTCGCCTTGGCGAATGAACCGACGTACTCGGGCATCGTCCCCGGACTTCAGTGAAAAACCAAAAAAAACGGGCACCCGAGGGTGCCCGTTCGATGTCGCATGAAGGAGCGGCTTACTTGCGCGCGACCTTCGCGCCGAGGCCTGCGGCGTCGCGCAGGATGTCGGCCTTGTCGGTCTTCTCCCAGGAGAACGCCGTGAACGTGTTGCCGTTCTTGTCGGTGATCTCGTAGGGCTTGCGGCCGAAGTGGCCGTTGGAAGCGGTCGGCTGGTACATCGGGTGCACCAGGTCGAGCATCTTGATGATGCCGTAGGGGCGCAGGTCGAAGTGCTTGCGGATCAGCTTCTCGATCTTCTCGTCGGAGATCTTGCCGGTGCCGAACGTGGTGACCGAGATCGAGGTGGGCTCGGCCACGCCGATGGCGTAGCTGACCTGGATCTCGCAACGGTCGGCCAGGCCGGCCGCCACGATGTTCTTCGCCACGTAGCGCGCGGCGTAGGCGGCCGAGCGGTCGACCTTCGACGGGTCCTTGCCCGAGAACGCGCCGCCGCCGTGACGGGCCCAGCCGCCGTAGGTGTCGACGATGATCTTGCGGCCGGTCAGGCCGCAATCGCCCACGGGGCCGCCGATCACGAACTTGCCGGTCGGGTTGATGTGGAACTTCGTGCCCTTGTGCAGCAGCTTCGCCGGCAGCACGGGCTTCAGGATCAGCTCGCGCACGCCTTCGATCAGATCCTTCTGCTTCACGTCCGGATCGTGCTGGGTGGACAGCACCACGGCGTCGATGGCGACGGCCTCGCCATTCTCGTAGCGCAGGGTGACCTGGCTCTTGGCGTCCGGACGCAGCCACGGCAGCGGCGAATTCTTCTTCTTGCGGACCTTGGTCTGCTGCTCGACGAGACGGTGGGCGTAGTGGATCGCCGCCGGCATGTATTCGCTGGTTTCGTTCGTGGCGTAGCCGAACATCAGGCCCTGGTCGCCAGCGCCCTGTTCTTCCGGCTTCTTGCGGTCCACACCCTGGTTGATGTCCGGGCTCTGCTTGCCGATGAGGTTCAGCACGCCGCAGGTTTCGCCATCGAAGCCGACCTCGGACGAGTCGTAACCGATGTCGAGGATCACCTTGCGGGTGAGGGCCTCGAGGTCGATCCACGCGCTGGTGGTGATCTCGCCCGCGACGATGGCGACGCCGGTCTTCACCAGCGTCTCGCAGGCCACGCGAGCGCGCGGGTCCTGGGCCAGGATGGCGTCCAGAACGGCGTCCGAGATCTGGTCGGCGATCTTGTCCGGATGGCCTTCGGAGACCGACTCGGAGGTGAAGAGGTAGTTGCTCATCGGGGCGATATATCCTTCTTTACGGATAAAGAGATAAAAGGGCGCGCCATGATACACGCCCCCGGCCGGTTTTGCAGCGGGAAGGGTACCGCCGGGAGGTGACGGTTGCACCGATGTTCAGGGCCCCGGCGCGCCGGCCCGGCGTCAGAATCCCGCGATCGGATGCGGTCCATAGGCTGCTTCGAGGAGCGCCGTCTCCTCACGGGTGAGAACGAGGTCGATGGCGGCCACCGCATCGTCCAGGTGGTGTGGCTTGCTGGCGCCCACGATCGGTGCCGTCACGCCCGCGCGGTGGGCTACCCAGGAGAGGGCCACCTGCGCGCGCGGAACGCCGCGTCCTTCCGCCACTTTCTTCACCGCGGCGACGATGGCCCTGTCCGAGTCTTCCGCGGCGTTGTAGAGGGTGCCGCCGAAGACGTCGCGGTCCTGGCGCGTGCTGCTTTCGTCCCAGTCGCGGGTGAGGCGGCCGCGCGCGAGGGGGCTCCACGGAAGCACGGCGATGCCCTGGTCGATGCAGAACGGGATCATCTCGCGCTCTTCCTCGCGCTGGATGAGGTTGTAGTGGTCTTGCATGCTCACGAACTCCGTCCAGCCGTGCAGGCGGGAGGTGTAGACCATCTTCGCGAACTGCCAGGCGTACATCGACGAGGCGCCGAGGTAGCGCACCTTGCCCGACTTCACCACGTCGTGCAGCGCTTCCATCGTTTCCTCCACGGGCGTGCCGTTGTCGAAGCGGTGGATCTGCAGCAGGTCGATGTAGTCGGTGCCGAGCCTGCGCAGGCTGTCGTCCACCGAATGGAAGATGGCCTTGCGCGACAGGCCACCGGCATTCGGTCCTTCGCGCCAGCGGTAGAACGTCTTCGTGGCGAGCACGATCTCGTCGCGCCTCGCAAAATCTTTCAGCGCGCGGCCCACGATTTCTTCCGACGTGCCGTCCGAGTAAGCATTCGCGGTGTCGAAGAAGTTGATGCCGAGGTCCAGGGCCTTGCGAAGGAAAGGCCGGCTTGCCTCCTCGTCCAGCGTCCAGGCGTGGTTGCCGCGATCGGGCACGCCGTAGGTCATGCAGCCGAGCACGAGGGGCGAAATCTCGAGGCCGGTGCGGCCCAGTTTCACGTAGCGCATCGAAGAACCTCCGCAAAGAATCGTCGCTTGCCGGAATGGCGTAGACGTTACATATACCTGACAAGGCTATCTTCTGTCGGTCTCGCACCTGCGGAGAAGCGACATGTCATCCCCCGGCACGCCACGGCGCGCACCACGCATCACCGGTTTCGTCGTTGCCATCCTCGGCCTTGCACTGGCCCTGGGCGGTGTATGGCTCGTTGTCCTCGGCGGCAGCGTCTATTACCTCGTGGCCGGCGCGGGCGTCTGCGCCACCGGCATCCTTCTCGCGCGCGGCTCCGGCGCCGCCTTGTGGCTCTACGCGATCGTGCTCCTGGGCACGATCGTATGGGCCGTCGCGGAAGTCGGGCTGGTCGGCTGGCAACTCGAACCGCGTCTTCTCCTTCCGGTCTTGCTCGCCGTCTATCTCGCCATTCCGTGGGTGACACGGCGGTTGGCGCCCGCACGCGGTGGAGCCGTGGCGCTGCTGCTGTTGGCCATCGTCGGCATCGGCGTCGGCGTGGCCGGTTTCATGCAACCGGTGGGGATCCGCGGCGAGATGGTGGCGCGCAACGACGCCGGCGGACACGACACCTCCGTTCCCGACGACGACTGGCTGTTCTACGGACGCACGCCGCGCGGCGACCGCTTTTCGCCGCTGGACCAGATCAACGCGGGCAACGTGAAGAACCTCAAGCTCGCATGGTCCGCGCGTACGGGAGACACCATGCGTCCGGGCGAGGACCAGGGCGGCACCGACGCCGGACACGAGTTCAACTTCGAGGACACGCCGATCAAGGTCGGCAACACGCTGTATGTGTGCACGGGACACAGCTGGGTCGTGGCCTTCGACGCCGCGACCGGCCAGAAGAAGTGGACGTTCGATCCGAAGGCCGATACGGAAGCCGACGTGTACCTCGCATGTCGCGGTGTCGCCTACTACGAGGCCCCACCCGGCACGCAGACGGACTGCCCCCGCCGCATCATCGCGCCCGTGCTCGACGCACGCCTGATGGCGCTGAATGCCGACACCGGCAAGCCGTGCGAGGACTTCGGCCAGCATGGTTTCGTGTCGTTGACGCAATATCTCGGACATGTGCCGGCTGGCTTCCATTTCGTGACCTCGCCACCGCTGGTGCTCAAGGACCGCGTGATGCTCGGTGGCTGGGTTTACGACAACCAGGCGGAAGGCGAACCCTCCGGCGCCGTGCGGGCGTTCGATCCGCTGTCCGGAAAGCTCGTGTGGGCCTGGGACGTGGGACACGATCCGCAGAACTGGACGCCCGGCCCGACCGACCAGCTGACCCGCGGCACCCCGAATGCGTGGGGCGTCTACACCGCGGACGCGGACCTGGGCCTCGTGTACCTGCCGATGGGTAACGCCACGCCGGACTACTTCGGCGGCCATCGGCGCCCGATGGACGAGAAGGTGTCCAGCTCGACGGTGGCGCTGGATATCGAGACCGGCGCGCCGAAATGGGTTTACCAGAACACGCACCACGACGTGTGGGACATGGACGTGCCGACGGGACCGTCGCTGGTGGACCTGCCCGATGGCAAGGGCGGCACCGTGCCCGCGCTCGTGCAGACGACCAAGCGCGGCGAATTCTTCGTGCTCGACCGCCGCACCGGCACGCCCCTCACCGAGGTGCGCGAAAAGCCGGTGCCGCAGGGCGCGGTTCCCGGCGACTTCACCTCGCCGACGCAGCCGTATTCCGTGGGCATGCCGTCGCTGGCGCCGAAGGACCTTACGGAGGCGTCGATGTGGGGCGCCACGCCGTTCGATCAGCTCATGTGCCGCATCCAGTTCCGCAAGTCGTACTACAAAGGCCAGTTCACGCCGCCGCAGCTGAAGGACACCATTGTGTATCCCGCCTTCGACGGCGTGATCGACTGGCATGGTGCGTCAATCGACCCATACAACAAGCTGCTGATCGCCAACGCCAACTACATCCCGTTCATCATCAGCCTGGCGCCGCGCGAACAGGCCGAAGCGAAGGGTCTGGTGAAACCGTGGGACGGCAGCGGCAACGAGCCGCACGTGGGTGGCGGGCTGGCACCGCAATACGGCACGCCGTACGTGGGCAAGGTGCACCCGTGGCTCAATCCCCTCGACGTGCCCTGCAATCCGCCGCCGTGGGGCACGCTTGCGGCGATCGACCTCGTGACCCACAAGCTGGTATGGGAACACCCCATCGGCACCACGCGCGACACGGGCCCGTTCGGCACCCACGTGAATGCGCCGCTGCCCACAGGCATCTTCAACATCGGCGGCAACATGACGACGCGGGGAGGCCTCGTGTTCATCGGCGCCACGGCGGACAACTACCTGCGCGCCATCGACGAACGCACGGGCAAGGAAGTGTGGAAGGCCCGACTGCCGGCGGGTGGTCAGGCCAACCCGATGTCGTACGCCGTGAACGGCAAGCAATACGTCGTGATCGCGGCCGGTGGCCACAGCGGCCTGGGCACGAAGTCGGGCGATTACGTGATGGCGTACAGCCTCCCGTAACGCTTGTTGCAGGAGCCGCCATGGCGGCTCCTGCAACGGCGCTCCCCCTTGAAACCCATCGGGGCAGCCCGCAACTGGTGTGCCATCGCTTTGCACGCCGCCGAAATCGGGCGTAGCATCCGCACCCATTCCACGAGAGCCCCACCATGTTCCGCTGCAAGCACGATTTGATGCACCTCCCACCGATCGCCCCACGGGCGCGTCGCGGGTGCGCGTGCGCCGTGCGTGGAGGCCCATCGTCGTAAGACGGTGCGCCGGCCTCGAAGAACACCAGCACCCGCAAGGGTGCTTTTTTTTGTCCTGAACCAGCCATTTCACCTGGAGCAACGTGCCATGAAGAACCGCCGCGACCCCCGATCCTGACCGTCCTGCTCAGCCAGGGGCGGCGGCAAGGGATCGGGGAGTGCCTCGCTCGAGACCTGTCGAGCCCCTGGCGTATCCCCATCAGGAACCGTTAGCCATGAGTACCACCCGAGAAACCCGCATTCCCGTCAACCGTTGGCGCAACCTCGGCATCATCGCGCACGTCGACGCGGGCAAGACCACGCTCACCGAGCGCCTGCTCTACAAGACCGGCACGATCCATCGCACCGGCGAGGTACACGACGGCGCGACCACCACCGATCACATGGAACTGGAGCGCGAGCGCGGCATCACGATCGGCGCCGCCGCCGTGCGGGCGAACTGGACGCCCGATGGCGGGCAACCGCACCGCCTCACCCTCATCGACACGCCCGGGCACATCGATTTCGCGATCGAGGTGGAGCGTTCGCTGCGCGTGCTCGACGGTGCCGTGACGGTGTTCTCCGGCGTGGCCGGCGTGCAGCCGCAATCGGAAACCGTGTGGCACCAGGCGCGCCGTCATGGCGTGCCGCTCATGGCGTTCGTCAACAAGATGGACCGCCCTGGCGCGGACTTCGATGCCGTCGTGGCGCAGATGCGCGAGAAGCTCGGGGCCAACCCCTGGGTGGTCGCGCGCCCCATCGTCGAAGACGAACACATGACGGGCTTGGCGGACCTCGTGGGCGAACGCACCTGGCGTTTCGACGATGCCGGGAACGCCACCGTGCGCGCATGGAACGATGCGGAGCGCGAAGCCTTCGGCGAAGCGCGCGCGGAACTCGTGGCGGCCGTGGCCGATCGCGACGAGGTACTGGCCGAACTGTGGCTTGCCGACGCCCCCATCGACGCCCCCGCGCTCGCTGCGGCGTTGCGTCGCGGCACCCTGGCTGGCCTGGGTTCGCCCGTGCTGCCGGGCTCGGCGTTCCGCAATGTCGGCATCGAACCGTTGCTCGACGCGATGGTGGCGTACCTGCCGTCGCCGCTGGATCGTCCGGCGGTCGTCGCGCACACGGACGATGGCGACACCACGGTGGCGCCCGACGCGAACGCGCCGCTGGCCGCGCTGGTGTTCAAGGTGGTCAATCAGGCTCACGGACCGCTGGCGTTCGTGCGTCTCTATGCGGGCCGTCTGCATGTCGGCGATGCCGTATGGCGCAGTGGAACGGATCGCGTGCAGCGCATCGGTCGCCTCGCCGTCGTGCGTGCGGAAGACACCGAAGCTGTCGACGAAGCGGAGGCGGGCGACATCGTCGCCATCGCCGGCTGGAAGGACGTGGCCACGGGCGAGACCTTGTCCGATGCACATCGGCACGTGCGACTGGAAGCGATCCAGGCGCAGCCTGCCGTGCTGTCGTGGCGACTCTCGCCCGAGCGCTCGGCCGACCTGCTGAAGCTCGGCAACGGACTGGCGCGTCTGGCGCAGGAGGATCCGTCCTTCCGGGTCGGCACCGACCCCGATACCGGCGAGACGCTGGTCTGGGGCATGGGCGAACTGCACCTGGAAGTGATGGTGGAGCGCCTGCGCCGCGAGTGGGGCGTGCAGGTGCGCACCGGTTCGCCGCGCGTGGCCTACCAGGAAACGCCGGCGTCGGCCTCGGGTGCCGTGGAAGGCAAGCTCGCCAAGCAGACCGGCGGCAGCGGGCAATACGCACGCGTGATCCTGTCGGTGACGCCGAACGGCACCGATGCCAACACGTTCGAGGACCGTACCACCGGCGGCGTGATTCCGAAGGCGTTCCAGGCCGCGGTGGAGAAGGGCGCCTTGTCGGCCCTGCTCGAAGGTCCGCGCGGTTACCCGGTGGTCGGTGCGTCCGTCGTGGTGCTGGACGGACAGGCACACGCCGTGGACTCGAACGAAGCGGCGTTCCACCGTGCGGCGCAGATCGCGGTGAAATCCGCACTCGAGGCCACGGGCACGGTGTTGCTGGAACCGGTGATGCGCGTCTCCGTGAGCGCTCCGGGCTCGGCGGTGGGCGACGTGCTAGGCGATTTGCAGCGCCGCGGCGGGCAGATCGTGAACCTTGTCGACCGGCAGGAACGCACGGAGATCGATGCCGAAGTTCCGCTCGCCCAGCTCGACGGCTACAGCACGGCGCTGCGCTCGCTGAGCCAGGGACGCGCCTCGGCCACGGTGGCGTTCCATGCGTACCGGCCGGCGTTGCAGGAGCCGTCGCGCCGTTCGGCATGAAGGAACGAGGGGGCCATAGGCCCCCTCGTTGTAGGAGCGCGCCCTGCGCGCGACATGTGTTGTGGCCGTGCCCTGAAGCTGGCGCGCAAGCTTGGAGACGGACGCGAAAAGATGTCGCGCGCAGGGCGCGCTCCTACTACGCTTTCGGCATGACTTTTCGCGACAGCGACATCCCATGATCCTCGGCCTCATCCTCGCCGGCGGCCGTTCCTCGCGCATGGGCGAGGACAAGGCCATGCTGCGCATCGGCGACGAGACCCTGCTCGAACGCACGGCGCGCGTCCTTCGCGAGGCGGGCGCGACACGCGTGACGGTCAGCGGCACGCGCGAGGGCGGCATCCCGGATCTCTGGCCGGACAGCGGCCCCGTCGGGGGCATCGCCAGCGCCATGCAGGTGCTGCCTGATGGCGACTGGCTGGTCGTGCCTGTGGACATGCCGCGCCTTGGCCCAGACGTCATCGCGCCGCTGCTTGCCGACCGGCGGCACGCGGCGACGCACTGGCAACGGCATCCCCTCCCCATGCGCCTGACGATGAACACCGAGGCGCGTACGGCACTCGACGACCTGATGGGCCGCCCCGGTCCCGCCTGTTCGATCGCGGCGCTGCATGCCCGCCTGGGTGCGTCCGCGCTGCCGCTCGACGGCCTGGACACGCGGCTGCTGGTCAACTGCAATACCCCCGACGACTGGCGAGAGGCGAACGCATGAGGGTACAGCTGGAAGACGACACGATCCGCGTGAGGATCGACGAAGACGAACTGACCGAACTGCTGCAGGACGTCGCGCTGCTGGGGTCCACGGCCTTCGGGAAGGCGTTCACGATGCGCTACGCGATCGACGCCACGGACAACGGCTGCGCGCTCTCCGGTACGGCACACGAATGGCGCATGGAAGTGCCCAGGGAAGCCCTGCGGGATCTCCAGTCACGCTTACCCAGCAAGGACGGGCTCACTTTCGACATTCCGGGCCACGATACGGTCGCCACCACGGTGCGCTTCGACGTTGACGTGAAGGACAGCCTGCGCCGTCGCCGGGGCTAGCGCCCCGGCATCAACCGATGCGCTCCGGGCGGCTGTAGATGTTGAAGCGGCCGGGCCGGGCAAATCCCAGCAAGGTCACGCCGCAGTCGAGGGCAAGGTGCACGGCCAGCGCGGTGGGGGCGGAGATGGCCACCACGATGGTCATGCCCGCGACGGCGGCCTTGGTGACCATCTCGTAGCTGGCACGGCTGGTGATGACGAGGAAGCCATCGCGAGGGTCGATATGCGCGAGGAGCATCGCGCCGATGAGTTTGTCCAGCGCGTTGTGCCGCCCGACGTCCTCGCGCACGTCGACCAGCGTACCGTCCGGCAGCGCCCACGCGGCCGCATGTACGGCACCGCTGAGCGCATTGAGGGGCTGGCGCGAGCGCAGCGATTCCAGCGCGCGTTCGATGGCATCGGGCATGACGGTCGGGCCGGCCGCCACCGGGGCCGGGTGACGCACCACGTCTTCCAGTTCGCGGCTGCCGCAGATGCCGCAGCCGCTGCGGCCGGGCAGTTCGCGGACGCCGGTTGGCGGTTCCGCAGCTGCCGCCGTGGAAGGCTTAGGCGAGGTTTCCTCGCCGCCATGGCGGCTCCTACAGGTGCGGACGTCCACTACCACGCCTTCGAGCACTTCGCGCACGTCGATGTCCTCGATCTCGAGCATCGACGCCACCTTGCCTTCGGTAAGCGCGAATCCGCGCGCGAAGTCCTCGAGGTCGGCGGGCGTCGTCATCATCACGGCGAACGGCGCGCCGTCGAAGTGCATCGCCACGGGCACTTCCTCGGCCAGGCGATCGTCGTCTTCGCCACGCCGGCCACGCTCGACGCGAACGACGGGACGCGTGGCGCACCCCGCCGGCGGCCGCCGCTCAGGCGGCATGTTCCACCGCATGCTTGGCCGGATGCGAGGTGGGCATGGCGGTAGCCTCGATGCGCACGGGCACGGACTTGTATGCCGGCGTGCCGGAGCGGCGGTCGTGGCTCTCCAGGGCGATCAGCGCATTGCCCTCCGGGTAGTACATGGCCACCGAGCCCTCGGCGATGTCATAGGCCAGCGCGACGAGGTTGCGCACGGCGCGCTCCTTGCCGTCGGCCACGTTCGCCCCGGTGGCGAACACGTCCACGCGGTCGCCATGCGCCAGGCCGCGCGAGGCGAGGTCGCCCGGATGCATGAACACCACGTCGCGTCGTCCGCTCACGCCGCGATAGCGGTCGTTGAGCCCGTAGATCGTGGTGTTGTACTGGTCGTGCGAACGCACCGTGGTGAGGATCAGCCCTTGCGCATCCGCGGGCGGATCTTCGTTCAGGCCGCTGGCGAGCAGGAAATGCGCGCGTTTGTCGGGCGTGGCCCAGTCGCGCTCGCTGGCCGCCACGCGCAGGCGGAATCCCCCGGGTACGCTCACGCGGCGGTTGAAGTCGCGGAAGATCGGGAACACCTTTTCGATGTCGTCGCGTATGAGGTTGTAATCGCCCACCAGGCGGTCCCAGTCCACGCGCGTGTTCGGCAGTGTCGCCTTGGCGATGCCGGCCACGATCCACGGTTCCGAGCGCAGGTGTCCGGATGCCGGCTCGAGCGTGCCCGCCGATGCATGCACCATCGACATCGAATCCTCCACCGTCACGGCTTGCGGCCCCGTTGCCTGCACGTCCAGTTCGGTGCGGCCAAGGCACGGCAGGATGAAGGATTCCTTCGCCAGGATCAGGTGCGAGCGGTTGAGCTTGGTGGCCACGTGCACGGCCAGGTCGAGCTTGCGCATCGCGTCGAAGGTTTCCTCGGTGTCGGGCATGGCCACGGCAAGGTTACCGCCCAGCGCCACCAGGGCCTTGGAACGGCCCTGGCGTATCGCGATCACCGCGGCCACGGCGTCGTGCCCGTGCGCCGTCGGCGGCTCGAAGCCGTAGGTCCGGCGGATGCCTTCGTTCAGTTCGTCGTTGGGCTTCTCCGTGATGCCCACCGTGCGGTCGCCCTGCACATTGCTGTGGCCGCGCAGCGGGCAGATGCCTGCGCCCTGGCGGCCGATGTTTCCCCGCAGGAGCAGCAGGTTGGCGATCTGCTGGACGTTCTCCGTGCCGTGCGCGTGCTGGGTGATGCCCATGCCGTAGCAGACGATGACGTTCTTCGCCTTGGCGTAGATGTCGGCGGCGTCTTCGATCTCTCCCCGCGTGAGGCCGGAGTGACGCTCGATGGCGTTCCATGACGTGCGCGCCAGATCCGCCTCCAGCGCCTCGAAGCCGGTGGTGTTGGCGGCGATGAATTCGCGGTCGAGCACGCCCGGGATTCCAGCGGAGACGGCGCGCTCGTCGGCGGACAGCAGCGCCTTCATCACGCCTTTCAGCACGGCGACGTCGCCGCCGATCTTCAGCTTGTAATAGGTGGACGCGATGCGCACCGACTTGCCCGTGAGCATCTCCACCGGGCTTTGCGGCGACGTGAAGCGCTCCAGCCCGCGCTCGGGCAAGGGATTGAGCACCACGATGGGCACCCCGCGCAGCGACGCCTCGCGGAGCGTGGACAGCATGCGCGGGTGATTGGTGCCGGGGTTGTGGCCGATGCAGAAGATGGCGTCGCAGTGCTCGAAATCCTCCAGCACCACCGTGCCCTTGCCCGAACCCACGGACTGCGGCAGGCCCACGCTCGTGGCCTCGTGGCACATGTTGGAGCAGTCGGGGAAGTTGTTCGTACCGAACTCCCGCACGAACAGCTGGTAGAGGAAGGCCGCTTCATTGGATGCACGGCCCGAGGTATAGAACTCGGCCATGTTCGGGTCGGGCAGGGCACGCAGCGCCGCGCCGATCCGTTGGAACGCCTCCTCCCAGGCAATCGGCCTGTAGGTGTCGGTATCCCGGTCGTACGCCATCGGGTGGGTCAGGCGACCGAGGCCCTCCAGTGCGTAGTCGGTGAGGTTCCAAAGATCGGCCACCTTGTTGCTGGCGAAGAACTCCGGCCGCACGCGCTTGGCGGTCGCCTCCCAGGACACGGCCTTGGCGCCGTTCTCGCAGAATTCGAACGACGAGGTTTCCTTGGGATCCGGCCAGGCGCAGCCCGGGCAGTCGAACCCCTTCGGCTGATTCACCCGATGCAGCGCCATGGACTCGCGCGCGATGGCCATCTGACCGCTGAGCGCCTTCGCCACGGCGCCGAGGGCGCCCCAGCCTCCCGCCGGACCGTCGTAGGGTTCGAAGCCGGGTACGGGATGCTCGGTCATGGTTCGCTCGTCGTGGAAGGGATGCCATCGGCCGATGATTCTACGCGTGGCCCCTCGCGGACAATTGAACCAAGGCATGGTGCGCAGGATCTTGCCGCGCCGCCACAGTGCACGCGGCGGACAGGCCTGAAACCGGACCGTGCCGGATTTGTGCAATGCACAATAGTCATGACGTAAGCGGCGTCATGCATTAGGCGCATACCTGATAGTTCCGCCATCGCGTTGTTTGGGCGGGGCCCTGCGACGAGCATCGCCTGCGCTCCGTCGGTATTCGGCGGGTACGGGGGTAACCGCCATGACATTCCGCCACTTCGCCATTGCCGCATGGGGCGCGCTTTCGGCTTCCGCTGCCTTCGCACAGAGCACGCCGGACGCGCAGCAACCGCGCCAGACGGCCCCTGCTGTCACGCATGACGACCAGGGCCCGGTCGATCGCCTGCGCGACGAAGGTGTCTCGTTACGCTTCGTTTGGGCGAACGACTGGGCGGGTAGCGTGCGTGGCGGCGAACGGCTCGGCGCGACGAATGGCGGCGGTGCGGTGGGTGGCGCCGATCTCGACATGGGCAAGCTCGCTGGCATCGAAGGCGGCAAGATGCATATCACCTTCGCGCGCTACTACGGCCACAGTGTCGCGGCGGACGATATCGGCGTCATCCAGAAGATCCAGGGCTACTGGTATCCCAAGCGCCAGTGGGAACTGGCCCAGCTGAGTTGGGAGCAGCAGTTTTCGGGCAGCCACATCAACGTGCTCGCCGGCCGCATCAACGCCACGTGGCAGTTCGCGCGATCCACCTACGGCTGCCGGTTCGTCAGCGCACCCGACTGCCCCTACCAGCTCACCAACACGACCGGTGGATTCACCGGATTCCCCTATGTCAACTGGGGCGCCCGGGTGACCTACCAGCCCGACGCGCGCTATGTCTCCATCGGCGCCTTCGAGATCAATCCGGAACGGCGCAACAACAACGGCCTCGACTGGGGCATCCATGACGCCACGGGCGTACTCATTCCGGTGGAAGTGGGTTACGGCACAACCTTCGCCAACGATCCGTATCCGAAGCACCTGAAGATCGGCGGCTGGTACAACTCCGCGCCGTTCACCGATCCGGAACTCAACACGCGAGGCCTGCATCGCGGACTCGTGGGCGGCGCGGCGCGCAGTTACGACGGCGGTCGCTACGGTCTCTACCTGCTGGCCGACAAGGTGGTCTGGAAGCCGGACCCGACCCGGAATACGCGCAACCTGGCGCTGTTCGGTTCGGTCACCGGGCCGCTCGACAACGCCGAGAACTACACGCTGCAATCGACTTTCGGCATGCTCTGGACCGGCATATCCGCCGCGCGTCCCACCGACTCGCTGGGTTTCCAGGCCACGCTCTTCCGATTCAGCCGCAAGGCGGTCGGCTTCGAAGACGACCTCATCCACAAGAACAGCGGAACGAACGACCACTTCGCCCGCAACGAATGGATGACCGAGCTCAACTACAGCTACAAGCTTTTCCCCGTGGTAAGCCTCGTGCCAAACATCCAGTACATCGTGCATCCGGACATCCTGGGCAACACGGTGGGCGTGAAACGCGTGCCGGCCAACGCGATCGTGATCGGCCTGCGCGTGATGGTGAACATGGGCGGGCCGGGCAGCCAGTGAGGCGCCGATGCCCCGGATCGGCCCATAATCGGCCCATCCTGGCCGGCCGGCGCGTGACTCCCCCGTGGACCTGAAACACCTGCAAAGCTTCATTCGCATCGTCGAGTTCGGCAGCCTTACGCGTGCCGCCGCCACGCTCGACGTGTCGCAGTCGCTGCTGAGCCGCCAGGTTCGCCAGCTGGAGATGGAACTGGGCACGCACCTGCTGGAACGGAACGGGCGTGGCGTGGTCGCCACCGAGGCCGGGCGCGAACTGGTCGAGCACGGACGCGGCATCCTGCGTCAGGTGGAGGTCGCGCGCATGCAGCTCGGCCAGGCGCGCGGCGTGTATGCGGGCAAACTGGCGATCGGCCTCCCGCCGAGCGTCGGCGGGCTGCTCACGGTCGACCTCGTCATGCGCTTCCGCGAACGCTATCCCGCCGCGCAGATCAGCGTAGTGGAGGCGCTGAGCGCCAGCCTGCTCGAATGGCTGCAACTCGGGCGCCTCGACTGCGCCTTGCTGTACAACCCCGCGGTGAACGCCAACATGCGTTTCCGCCACGTGCACTCCGAAGAGCTGTACCTCATCGGCAGCGTGAAGGACGGCCGCGAGCTGCCGGAAAGCGTACCGCTGGGAACGCTCGGGCAATATCCGCTCATCATCCCGTCGCCATTGCATTCGGTGCGGCAGCTCATCGAGGCCGATGCCGCGCGCTACGGTGTACCGCTGGACATCCGCCTCGAGATCGACTCGGTGCGTTCGCTGCTCGACCTGGTGGAGCGCGGCGTCGGCTACGGCGTGCTTTCGCGCAATGCGGTGCTCGCCCGGCGCGGGCCGCATCCGCTGCGCGCGGTTCCGATCGTGATGCCGAGCATCGTCACGCGGCTGGTGGTGGCCACGCCTACGCAGCGCCCGATGAGTCCCATCACGGAAAAGGCGCTGGTGTTGGTTGACGAGTTGATCGCGGAAGGGAAGCTCGATCCGCGGGGGTGAGTCTTCGCCAGAGGCCAAGGCGCTAGGTTCCTGCCTTCGCAGGAACGACGGACTCGAGAGGCCAAGGCGCTGGGTTCCTGCCTGCGCAGGAACGACGGTGGGCGATTCGTCATTCCTGCGCAGGCAGGAATCCAGTGACTCCCGCGCACGAAGCTGCTGCAATGCACAACACGCAACGCGACGCGCAAGCTATGACGATTGCGCAAAGCAGATAATCGTCCGATCGCGTTGTACCCCCACCCCGGCGGGACGACCATCGCTCCATCCGTTCTACCGGTCGAGAGCCATGGCGCACGAGATTCCCTGCTGGTACATGCGAGGCGGCACCTCGAAAGGGCCATTCTTTCTTGCCCGCGACCTGCCCGCCGATACCGCGTTGCGTGACGCCGTGATCCTCGCCGCCATGGGCTCGCCCGATCCCCGGGAGATCGACGGGCTCGGCGGCGCGAAGACGCTGACCAGCAAGGTGGGCATCCTGTCCGTGCCGAGCGATGGCGCGGCGGATCTCGACTTCCTCTTCGGCCAGGTCGGCATCGCCGATGCCGTGGTCGACACCACGCCCAATTGCGGCAACATGCTTGCCGCCGCCTTGCCCGCCGCCATCGAAGCCGAGCTCATCCGCGGGGACGAGGGTACGACCACGCGGCGCGTGCGCACGGTGAACACCGGGGTCGTGGCCGAAATCACCATCCAGACACCCGGCGGCCGTCCCGATTACGACGGCGACGCGCGCATCGACGGTGTGCCGCGTCCCGCCGCGCCCGTGACCTGCGGTTTCCTCGACACGGAAGGTTCGCTCGCGGGCAGCCTGCTGCCCACCGGCAACGTGCGCGACACGATCGACGGCGTGGAGATGACGCTCATCGACAACGGCATGCCGGTGATGGTGATTGCCGCCGCCTCGCTCGGGCTTCGCGGCGACGAAACACCCGAGGAACTGGCCGCGAACGCGCCGTTGAAGGCGCGCATCGAGGCACTGCGCCTGAGGGCGGCGCCGCTCATGAACCTTGGCGACGTCAGCCGGAAGCCCGTGCCCAAGATCACCTTGGTATCGGCGCCCCGTGCCGGCGGCGCCATCGCTACACGCACCTTCATTCCGCACGACGTGCACACCTCCATCGGCGTGCTCGGCGCCGTCACGGTCGCGACAGCCGCCGTGCTCCCCGGCTCCGTGGCGCACGACGTCGCAAACCCTGGCCAGGGCGACGTGCGCACCCTGTCGATCGAACATCCCTCGGGGGAGTTCAGCGTCGAACTGGGTATGGACGGCACGCGCGTGGTACGCGCGGCCCTCCTGCGCACGGCGCGCTTGCTGATGCGCGGCACCGTTCCCGTCTCCCCTTCGATCTGGCGCGGCCCCGCGGCCTGATCTCATTCCCCTGGAGCCAACCATGTCCGAACCGAAGACCGCGCTCGTCGTCAGCGCCCATTCCGCCGACTTCGTCTGGCGCGCCGGCGGCGCCATCGCCTTGCACGCCGCGCAGGGCTGGCGCGTGCACATCGTGTGCCTGTCGTTCGGCGAACGCGGCGAGTCCGCGAAACTGTGGCGCCAGCCCGGCATGACGATGGAAAAGGTGAAGACCGATCGGCGGGCGGAAGCACAGGAAGCCGCGGACATTCTCGGCGCCACCGTGGAATTTCTCGATATCGGCGACTACCCGATGCGCGCCGACCTCGACGTCGTGTTCCACCTCGCCAAGGTCTACCGCGAACTGCGCCCGTCGTTCGTGCTCAGCCATTCGCTGAAAGACCCCTACAACTTCGACCATCCTCTTGCGACGCATGTCGCCCAGGAGGCTCGCGTCGTGGCCCAGGCGCACGGCCACGAGCCGCAGGTGCCGGTGATCGGCGCGCCGCCGGTGTTCCTGTTCGAGCCGCACCAGCCGGAACAGTGCGAGTGGAAGCCGGAACTGTTCCTCGACATCTCGCCGGTGTGGGAAAAGAAGCGGGCCGCGTTCAAGACCATGCGCGCGCAGGAGCACCTGTGGGAGTACTACACCCGGGTTGGCCTGCAACGCGGCGCGCAGGCCACGCGCAACTCCGACTTCAAGATCACCTACGCCGAAGCGTTCCAGCGTGTGTTCCCGCACGTGACGCAAGGAACGCTCGCATGATCGGCGTGGTCGTCCGCAACCGCCCCATGATCGGGGCGGAACAGGCCAGCGCGCTGGCCGCCCTCGGTGTCGCCACCGTGCACGAGGCGCAGGGGCGCACGGGTCTCTTCCGGCCGGGCATCGCGCCGATCCAGCAGGATCGTGCGATCGCGGGTGCCGCGGTCACCGTGCTGGCGCAGCCCGGCGACAACTGGATGCTGCATGTCGCCGTGGAGCAGTGCCGTCCCGGCGACGTGCTGGTGGTGGCCTGCACCACCGAGAATACCGACGGCATGTTCGGCGACCTGCTCGCCACCTCCCTGATGGCGCGCGGCGTCGCCGGCCTGGTCATCGACGCCGGCGTGCGCGACAGCGCGGAGCTGCGCCGGATGGGCTTTCCCGTCTGGGCCCGCGCCGTGCATGCGCGGGGCACCGTGAAGGCCACGCTGGGCTCGGTGAACGTACCGGTGGTGATCGCCGGCCAGTGCGTAAACGCGGGCGACGCCATCGTGGCCGACGACGACGGCGTGGTGGTGGTACCCCACGCGAGCGTCGACGGCACCATCGCCGCCTCGCGCAAGCGCATGCTGAACGAAGAAGCCAAGCGCAAGCGCCTTGCAGGGGGCGAGCTGGGGCTCGATATCTACGAGATGCGCCCGAAGCTCGCCGCCGCCGGTCTCCGTTACGTGGACGAACTTCCCCATGAGTGATCCGATGAAGTCCTGCCTTCCCCCCGATCCCCATCCCACCAGGCCGCAGCACGCGCTCCCGTCGCTGGCCTGCGACGCGCACTGCCATGTGTTCGGTCCGGCCGACCGGTTTCCCTACGCCCCCGACCGGAGCTACACGCCGCCGGATGCGCCCTACGAGCATCTCGTTGCGCTGCACGATTTCCTCGGCATCGCGCGCGGCGTGATCGTGCAGGCAAGTTGCCACGGCACCGACAACACGGCCATGCTCGATGCGATCGCGCGCGGCAGCGGCCGCTACCGCGGCGTGGCCATCGTGGACGACGGCATCGACGACAAGGGTCTGGAGGCCCTGAACCGTGGCGGCGTGCGTGGCGTGCGTTTCAACTTCGTGCAGCACCTGGGCGGCCGCCCGGACATGGATGTGTTCTGGCGCGTGCTCGACAAGGTCGCCGACATGGGCTGGCACGTGGTGCTGCACCTCGACGCGAACGACATCGTGGAACTGAACGACGAGGTGCTCGCAAGGATTCGCGTTCCCTTCGTCATCGATCACATGGGCCGCGTGCAGGCCGCCAAGGGCCTGGCGCAGGAACCCTTCCGCCTTCTTCTGGCACTCATGCGGGACAACCCGCTGGCCTGGGTGAAGGTGTGCGGCGCGGAGCGCGTCTCCGTCGGCAAGAGACCCTTCGACGATGCCATTCCATTCGCCGCCGCGCTCATCGAGGCTGCGCCCGATCGCGTGCTGTGGGGCACGGATTTCCCGCACCCTAACATCTCGAAGGACATGCCGAACGACGGCGGACTGGTCGACCTGATGTTCCGCTTCTGTCCGGACGAGACGTTGCGCAAGCGCCTGCTCGTCGAGAACCCGGCGCGTCTGTACGACTTCGCCTGAATCGACCCCTCGAGAACTCTATGTCCGATATCGCCACGACCGTCCCCTCGTCGCAGAAGCCGCGCAAACCATTTTATCGGCAGCTGTACGTGCAGGTGCTGGTGGCGGTGGTGATCGGCGTAGTGCTCGGCTATCTGTCGCCGAAGTACGCGGTAGCGATGAAGCCGCTGGGCGACGGTTTCATCGCGCTCATCAAGATGGTGATCGGGCCGATCATCTTCTGCACGGTGGTCACGGGCATCGCCGGCATGCGCGACATGCGCAAGGTGGGCCGGGTAGGCGGCAAGGCGCTGCTGTACTTCGAGATGATCTCCACGGTCGCCTTGTTCTTCGGGCTGGTGGCCGGGCACGTCTTCCATCCAGGCATCGGATTCGATGTGGACCCGGGCACCTTGAAGGCGGGCGAGGTGGGCAACCTCGTGGCCCAGGGCCACAACATCGAATCGATCGATTTCCTGCTCTCGATCATTCCGTCGACCTTCGTGAGCGCCTTCGCGAAGGGCGACGTGCTTTCGATCCTGCTTGTCTCCGTGCTCTTCGGCTGCGCGCTTGCTTCCGTGGGCGACCGCGGCAAGCCGGTGTACGACGTGATCGAAGCAGGCGCACAGGTGTTCTTCAAGATCGTGCACTACATCACGGCGGTGTCGTCCATCGGCGCGTTCGGCGCCATGGCCTTCACCATCGGCAAATACGGCGTGGTGTCGCTGGTGCCGTTGATGGAACTGATCGGCAGCTTCTACCTCGTCTGCGTGATCTTCGTCGTGGTGGTGCTAGGCTTGGTGGCGCGCGTCGCGGGTTTCAGCATCCTGCGCTTCTGCGCATACATCAAGGACGAGCTGCTGATCGTGCTCGGCACCAGTTCGTCGGAAGTGGTGCTGGCACCGCTGATGCGAAAGATGGAAGCCCTCGGCTGTCCGAAAGAGACGGTGGGCCTCGTGGTGCCGACCGGTTATTCGTTCAATCTCGACGGCACGAACATCTACCTCACGATGGCGATCCTGTTCATCGCGCAGGCGCTGAACATCCCGCTGACGCTGGAGCAGCAGATCACGGTGGCGATCGTGGGCATGCTCACGTCGAAGGGTGCCAGCGGCGTCGCGGGCGCAGCACTGGTCATGCTGGCCTCCACGCTGAGCGTGGTGCCGGTCGTCCCGGTGGCGGGCATGGTGCTGATCCTCGGCATCCATCGTTTCCTCGGCACGGGCCTTGCGATGACGAACCTGGTCGGCAATGGCGTCGCGGCAATCGTGGTCTCGGCATGGGAACACGAACTCGACCGCCCGAAGATGGCCGCGGTACTCAAAGCCCGGTGACCTCACCGTCGCCCCTGCGAAGGCAGGGGCCCAGCGACTTCAAGCCGCCAACGACACTCCGGCTTCCAACGCCGCGAAATACTCCCGCGTCAGCCGCAGCTGCGTCGCCGCGTCCTCGGCCTTGTTCACCACGTGGCGGAAGGCGGCGTTCTCGGGGCGGTCCTTTGCGTACCACCCCAGGTGCTTGCGCGCGATGCGTACGCCCATCGTCTCGCCGTAGAAGGCGTAGAGGTGTTCGAGGTGGCCGGTGAGGATGTCGCGCACTTCGGCCGGCGTGGGTTCCGGAAGGAAACCGCCGGTTTCCAGGTGATGGGCGATCTCGCGGAAGATCCACGGGCGGCCCTGGGCGCCGCGGCCGATCATGACGGCGTCGGCGCCGGTGATGCGCAGCACCTCGCGTGCCTTCGCCGGGTCGACGATGTCGCCGTTGGCGAGCACGGGAATGGAGACGCTGGCCTTCACCGCCGCGATGGTCGCGTATTCGGCTTCGCCCTCGTACTTGTCGGCCCGCGTGCGTCCGTGCACGGAAAGAGCGGCGATACCCGCATCCTCGGCGATCCGCGCGATGGTGAGAGCATTGCGGTGCTCGCGATCCCAGCCCGTCCTGATCTTCAGCGTGACCGGCACCTCCACCGCCTTCACCACGGCGTGGAGAATGCGCGCCACCAGCGGTTCGTCCTGCAGCAGGGCGGAGCCGGACCACACGTTGCACACCTTCTTGGCGGGGCAACCCATGTTGATGTCGACGATCTGCGCGCCGTTGTCGGCGTTGTACCGCGCGGCTTCGGCGAGCATGCCCGGGTCGTAGCCCGCGATCTGCACGCTCACCGGTTCGGGCTCGCCGTCGTGGTCCATGCGCCGCAGCGACTTGCGCGTATTCCACAACCGCGGATCGGCCGTGGTCATCTCGGACACGGCAAGCCCGGCCCCCATGCGCTTGCACAGGAGACGGAACGGCTTGTCGGTGACGCCGGCCATGGGCGCGAGCACCACGGCAGGCGAGATGGTGTAGGGGCCGATTTTCATGGTGTCTGGAATGGGGCCGGCCCGCTGTCCCGCGGCCGGCGGATGGCGCTAAAGGTACCGAATCTGCCTCTCGGTTTCCATGTCTTGAGGGCTAACTGCATGATGTAATTGGATAAACGAAGAGCCCATTCGGTTCATTCGCCAAGGCGAATGCATGTGTCCAGCGGCTGGCGCCGCCGCTGGGTCGGGCGGTTTTGCGCAGAGCCTGCGGCTCGGATGGTGAGGCCCGAGCCTTCGGTGCCCACCCTCGCTGCTCAGACAGGTCCTCCGCGTTCGGAAAGGAAAGGCCGCTGACGCGGCCCATGTACTGATTTGGCCTACGGCCGCTCTCTTGTGCGGAACTCGCCTCGAGGGTGGACAC
>Ga0065165_1001818_pt1 | contig 20890 bp, 17 predicted proteins | sample AraplaMF_Cvi_mMF_FD_63813 | JGI IMG/M metagenome (GOLD analysis project Ga0065165, IMG submission 63813) | Arabidopsis root microbial communities from the University of North Carolina, USA - plate scrape MF_Cvi_mMF (version 2) (version 3) | ecosystem: Host-associated > Plants > Roots >... | reverse complement strand
CAGCCATCGCAAAAGGTGAATACAAATTTGCCGATGCCGAGAACGGCGCAAAGTCTACCCTTACCGCCATCATGGGCCGTATGGCCACATACTCAGGCCAGGTAATGGAATGGGATAAAGTACTCAACTCAGGCCTTAACATTCAACCCGCGAACTATGCCTGGAATGCGGAGCCTCCCGTGAAACCCGATGCCAACGGATACTATCCCGTGGCAACACCGGGTGTCACCAAATACTTTTCGTAGCAAAACGTTGGTGCAATAGGTTATAATGAAAGTGAGTCTGCCACACGGGTGGCAGACTTTTTTTATATTCACCTACCGATGATTAGACACTGCAACGCATTGTTTTTGGTTCTGAGTATTGCCGTTGGTACACACGCCCAGGCAGTCTTTACCAGTACCCCTGAAGTTGTACACCCCTACCTGGTAAGTACAGACCATGCCGATGTAAAGCTTACATTCAGTGCCGACGGAAAAAGAATGTTGTGGGGCGTTATCGGACGCGAAGCCGAAGGCCACGGTGGCTGGGACATCTGGGAAAGTACACTGGAGAATGGCCGGTGGAGTATAGCAGCCCCCGCCACATTCAACTCCGATAGCAACGACTTCGATCCCTTCTTTGCCCCCGACGGTACAGGCGTATACTTCTTCTCAAACAGAGCCGGTGGCCTGGGAGGCGACGATCTGTACTTCGCGCCCTACAATACACTGACACAACAGTACGGCGATGCCGCAAATCTAGGCATAACCGTAAACAGTCCCGGCGACGAATGGGGACCGGTAGTATCGGCAGACGGCAAACAGCTAATGTTTTGCACCGACGGCCGCGGAGGCATCGGCAAACACGACATCTTCATCGCCACACGGCGCGGCAACGGTTGGGCCGAAGCCAGACACACCGGAAAAATATTGAATTCCGTCGGTGACGACTTCGATCCCGTATGGCTCGACGATGGCCGTACCATCGTATTTGCCTCCGAACGAAACACCGAAGTAGACCTCTACACGACATACCGCGTAAAGAACAACGTATACAGCCCACCAAAACGTTGCGAAATCAGCACCCCCGGCCAGTGGGACTTCGGGTGCGCCGTAGACTATAAACATCCCGGCGTATTATACTTCAGCGCACACCGCGAAGATCATAACCTCGGCCGCTCCGATATCTATCGGGTATTCTATACACTTAGCCCACCGTAACAAACAGTGTTGATAAGTATCAAACGTGTTGTTCAATAACCCGCCGCAGTTGCTCCGTCGGCACCACGCCAGCCTGACGCCATTTCAACTCGCCATTCTTGAAAAGAGCGAGCGTAGGCACGCCTTGAATTTGGTAAGCACGCATCACCGCCGGGTTCTTATCCACGTCCACCTTAATAATCTTAGCCTGATCACCTATTTTTGATTTTAGATCCTCCAGAATAGGCTTCATCATTTTACAAGGCCCACACCACTCCGCATAAAAGTCTACTAGAGTCGGTTTAGCGTCGTTTATAACATCTGCAAAAGTCTTTGCCATAATTGTAAGCGTTAGTCAGCCAATATAACATCATTTTAAATGCCTGAGTTTCCGTTGCCCCCTAAACCCGCAAACAGCTCCTTTTTACCCTAAAATCCAGACTGATATAAAGAAAGGGTAGGATTTCACGGTTGCAACGTAAAAGACTGTGGTTAATGTGCACCAGTTGCAGAGACGCTGATTCACCGTTGTCTATCGCCACGATACGATAGCCGATGCAAACGAGGGAATTGTCGAAAAAAGTAACGAGCGATTAATCCCTGGCCCGCCACCGAAGTCTAACCCGTACAAAACAACTAAAACGACAAAAGCCATGAAAAAGAATGTAATGTTGATAGCGCTGTTGCTGATGAGCACGTTGATGTTTGCACAGAGAGGTGCTCACCACGGTGGGCCTAAAGGAAAGCCGAATCCGGAAGCCATGGCCGCACGCCGCGCAGACCGTATGAAAACCGAAGTATCGTTAAGCGATGATCAGTATACAAAAGTAAAAGCCATCTTTGTCAGGTTCTCTGAAGATCAGGCTAAAGTACGCAACGACAGTACCCTGACCCGCGATGCGTCGCGCGAACAAACAAAAAAGCTGATGGATGCCACAGAAGCAGAAGTTAACAAAGTACTCACACCGGCACAGCAAACAAAGTGGGCTGAGTATAAGAAAACACAGCAAGACCGGCGCGGTAAACGTAAAGGGAAAGCGGGTGCCGATACCGAAGATGTGAAGAAATAACAGTATCTCGTAAATCGATGCAGCCCGCATAAAACGGGCTGCATATCTCTTATAGAATAGTATATTGAGTTCAATTACCGTGCGCCGAACAGGCGGAAAGGAAACATAAGAATAGAGCCCACAAGTTTAAAAACAAGCTCGATACTGAAGCCGATGATTTTAAACGGTAGCAGTATCAGCCAGATAAACGGCAGAAGCACAATCATCACCAGTGCTATAGGCCAGCATAAAACCAATAGAATAAACCAGAGAATAATAGCAATAAGGGTTCTCATAAAGTCATTTTGTTTCGCTGCTGAAACGTAAACAAAATGTTCGCCAAATTACAGAAAGCCCCTTTTACCACAGGCAGAGCGTTTCTGCCGTACCAGCGGAGTAAAACCGTACACTATTATCGTATAGGCTGTTCATAATTGTACAGCAGGGTTACGGAGCGGGCGATTGTGGTGCGGCCATTTTTACCTGCGGCTCGGGTTGCGATACAGGTGCCATCACAACATTATTGTCGAGACGATGTTTCGGTAGCGCGCCAGGATAGTTCTTGAGGATAAACGCAATAATACGTTCACGGATAATACAGCGTAAATCGAAAGCGTTACCCGAATTGATAGCACTCACCAGAATACGCAACTGCATCGTGTTTTCAGTAGCGTCGGTAATCTGCACTACACTTGTACGACCGTCCCAGATCTTCTTCACATCCGGATCGGCCAGAATCTCTTTTAGCTCTCCCCGCACAGCCTCAACGGGAAGGCTGTAATCTACATACAGAAATACCACACCGAGTATATCAGACGAAGAACGTGTCCAGTTCTGAAATGGCTTTTCAAGAAAATACGATATCGGTACGATAAGACGACGCGAATCCCAGATGCGCAAAACCACATACGTCAGCGTTATCTCCTCCACACGCCCCCATTCGTTCTCAACAATCAACACATCGTCATATCGTATAGGCTGTGTAAAGGCAATCTGTAGTCCAGCCAGCAGGTTGGCGATAGACTTCTGCGCAGCAAAGCCGATGATAACACTGGCAATACCCGCAGAGGCAATCAGGCTGGTACCCAGCTCGCGTACACGCGTAAAACTCATCAGTACAGCCGATACCGCCAGGAAGATTACGACCACCGTACCCACCTTCTGCAGAAAGTCGATCTGTGTTCGGATCTTCCGTTCATTCAGGTTGTTGGCAACCATAATGTCGAACCGCTCATACAGAGCGTCCCGAATAAACTCCGTTATCTTTATCAGCAACACGGCCAGCGCCATAACCAGCAGAATGAACATCACCTTGTTCACCCAGTAATTGTTAAGGCTTTCAAAATAACTCAGCCCTTGGGCAATGTTAAGCGATATAACCGTGATAAGAAGACGAAATGGAATACTGAGCCGTTTATGAATAAGGGCGTACGACGATCCGGAAATACGCCGGACCAATACAGATACCAGCTTGAACAACAGGTAGCTGATAAAAAATACAGCAATTACAATGGCCAGAAGAATGAGAACATTGTAGAAGTCGCGAAGATTTTCCGGAGAAAAGAAAGCTTTAATCTCTAGCATGGACGTTGAGTAATTAAAGAGTGTCCTGTAGAATCGGACACAGGTTTAGACACAGATATAAAACCGGTGCCAGAGACCGGTTCGCCGTAAAGATGCAACATCTCAGGCAAAAGATACAGATTCCAGATCAGGTTTTGATAAGCGGTACCGCGCTGTACACGTTTGCTGAAGCGTTTAAAAGTAAAACATCGCCTTGATCGATAACATTCCAAACACGTATCTTTCCGTAGAATCCGTGTGGCACGTTGTTTTGATGTGTAGCATGTAGGGCGAAATAACAGCCGAAGTGCGCCTGCGGTTTTACCTGTTGGATGTAGAATTCAGAATGTACATGACTCCATGTTTTAGAATATGTATCGTTGCCGGAGCGCTGCTCCTTACGGGCTTGTTGGCACAGGCGCAGACCGATAGTGTTACCCGTGCTATCGCGCCGGAGTATAACGACGTAAATGATTTTCACCGGTTCTGGCTGGGCGAGAGTTATCGCGCAGTATGGGCCGCACCCGTAAAAATTAAAGTCTTCGATATAAGTCGGTATACCATTCTCCAACGCGGTGGCGGTATGCAAACCAAATCCTTACGGCTAAGCGATGCCAACGGTCGCGAGTGGGTATTACGCAGTATACAGAAATACCCCGAGCGCGGCATGCCCACCAACCTCCGTGCTACAGTAGCACGCGATATACTACAGGACCAGGTCTCCACAGCACATCCCTTCTCGTCCGTTACCGTACCTCCTCTCGCCGAAGCATTACACATTCCCCATACAAACCCACAAATCGTTTTCCTTCCTGATGACCCCCGATTGGGCGAGTACAGAGCCGACGTTGCGAACACCGTCCTGCTCTTCGAAGAGCGCGAACCCGATAACATCGATACCGACAATACCACCAAACTCCAGGCTGAATTTCAGAAAGACAACGACGTCCATATACGCCAGAAACTCGTGCTGCGCGCCCGCCTGCTCGACATGCTCCTCGGCGACTGGGACCGCCACGAAGACCAGTGGCGCTGGCAAAAAGAAAAAGATAAAAAAGGAGCCGACTACAGTCCCGTACCCCGCGACCGCGACCAGGTATACTACACAACCTCCGGCGTACTCCCCTGGATACTGTCACACCAATGGCTGAAATCCAAATTCCAGGGCTTTCACGAATCCATACGCGACATCAACGGCTTCAACTTCAACGCCCGCTACTTCGACCGGTACTTCCTCAACGGCATGAGCGAAGACGACTGGAAAGAACAACTCGACATCATCGAACACACCCTCACCGACAGCCTGCTCGACGCTGCCGTACGCCGTATGCCCGACACCATCTATGCCCTGTCAGGCCGCGAAATCACACACATCCTCAAAGCACGCCGCAGCACCCTCCGGCAGGAGGCCCTGAAATACTACCGCTTCATCTCCACATACGTCGATGTACCCGCCTCTGATAAACACGAACATTTTGAAATAGAACATAAAAGCAACGGCCGCATCACCGTAACCATCCACAAAACACGCAAAGACGGCACCCACGACAAAGAACTCTACCATCGCACCTTCCACCCCGAAGAAACAAAAGAGATCCGCCTTTACGGATTTGGTGGCGAAGACCGCTTCACCGTATCCGGCAGCGAACCATCACCAATCATCGTCCGGCTCATCGGCGGCAGCGAACCCGACCACTTCGAAGTAGCACCCGAAGTACACGAACGCCGTCGCCTGTACATCTACGACCGCCACGACGAAGCAAACACCATCCCACCACGATCCCGGGCCAGACTCCGCGTCTCCAACGACAGCCTCGTCAATACGTACAATCCCCGCAGCTTTGCCTTCAACCGCCTCGGCCCCATGTTCTCCGCCAACTACAATTTCGACGACGGCATACAACCCCGCGTCGGATTCCTCTACGAAAAACAAGGCTTCCGCCGCCAGCCCTACGCCGCCCGACACGATCTGCAGATCAACTACTCCACCGGCCGTAAAGCATTCCTCATAAACTACACCGGAGACATTAAAGAACTCATCGGCAAAAACGATCTCGTCATCGCTGTATACTCACGCGGCCCCCACAACACCAGCAACTTCTTCGGCATCGGCAACAACACCGAATTCGTCAACCAGGACAACCAGAAAATACAATACTACCGCTCACGCTACGAATACGTCAACGCCGAAGTAAAACTCAAACGCGCACTCGCACCGAACTGGAAAGTGCTCGGCGGTATTGCCGGGCAGTTCTATAGCGCATCCCCCCGTAACAACCAGGGCCGCTTCCTCGACTCCTGGAACGAAACACACCCCGACGCCGGCGTGTATGCAACCCGTTACTACACCGGCCTCGTCGCCGGCATTGAATACGACACCCGCAATAGCGTAACTGCGCCCACCCGCGGTCTCCACTGGCACACCGCCGCCAACGCCCTCGAAGAAATCACCGGTAGCCATCCCGTACTCAGCCAGATCACCTCCGAAATGACATTCTATTTCAGCTCCGGCGAAAACCCGTGGTTCGTACTGGCAAACCGCCTCGGCGGTGGAACATCCATCGGCGACCCCGCCTTCTTCCAACGCATGCGCCTCGGCGGAGTAAATAACCTGCGCGGCTTCCACACCTTCCGCTTCACCGGCAACACCATGCTGTACTACGACCTCGAACTACGGCTCAAGCTGTTCGACTTTACATCCTACCTGTTACCCGGCACTGTAGGACTCATAGCATTTAACGATATTGGCCGGGTCTGGGCAAAAGGAGAGTCGTCGGCCACATGGCACGATGGCTACGGCGGCGGCATTTACATCGTCCCGGCAGAGCTTATCCTCCTGCAAGGCACCGTAGGTTTTTCGAAGGAGGGCGTTATCCCCTATATTGCCATAGGATACCGCTTCTAGTCTCTTATGATATTCCGACTGAGTCTCGTACTGGCATGTTTCTGTATTGCACCGCTTCGGGCACAAATCGCCGTACACTACACCGACACAACCGTGCAACGCCTGCACCAGCAAGACGACCTCGAAAACTTCACCTATACAATAATAAACCGCTACCGCGCAGAGCCCACCGTCCAACAACTGGCCCTGTTCGACACCTACGAGCACCAGGCATGGCGCCCCCAAACCTCCCCGGCAGAACACCTCGCCTACGTCATCCTCCTCTGCAACAAAGCATACTACCACGCCCGCTTCGGCGACCTTTACCGCGCCGTCGCCACCTACGAAAAAGCCTGGAAGCTGTTCTCCTCCCAACAGCTTAGCGGCTACGACATTACAGCATACTGCCTCAAACCCCTCGCCCGCGCATACCGCCTCCTCGACGACTTCCCCCGCGCAGAAACCGCCATTAAACGCTACCTCGCCCTCTCCGACACCATCACCCAAACCGCCCCCCACATCGACGCCCTCGTCGATCTCGCCATCCTCCACCACGACACCAAACACTACGACCAGGCTATCGTGTTACTCCGGCAAGCCCTCACCCTCCACACCACACCACTCCCCAAACGCCGGTCCAGGCAGCCCCAACGCCCGGGCAACCTTAAGGATAAGTTAGGTATACTTTACCTCCAGCTTGCCACCAACTACCTCGCCCTCGAAGACGTCACCACCGCACGCCGCTACGCACTATCATCCCTCGATGCCATTCGCCAACACGTCGGCGCAGACTCCGTCGTCCAAATGGCCAACACATACTTCGTACTCAGCTCCATCAGCCTCACCCAGAACCGCACGAACGAAGCACTGTTCTTCGCCCAGACCGCCCGCGGATTCGCAGAATGGTATACAGATCGCTTCCCCGTACGCGAAGTGGCACTATATATGAACCGCTGTGGCGAGATACTCCTGATGAAGGGACGGCACCGTGAGGCTATACGTGCTTACCGCAAAGCTCTGGGCCTGCTGCTGCCCGGCTATGATCCCACAAAAGCCGGCACCGACTTACCTGAGCCCTCCGAATACTATGCCGACACCGCCCTCAAAGACGCACTCGACGGACTCGCCGCAGTATACATGGAAACCGGCCAACCCGTAAAAGTACTGGAGTGCTTCGATCACAGCTTCGCCGTTGAAGACCTTCTGCGCATAACCTACACCACCCCATCTGAACGCCGGCAACAACAAGAGGCCATGCGTCAACGGACGGAGTGGGCCCTGGGTGTGCTGTATACATTACTCACCCGAACATCCGATGTGCACTATTCCGAACGAGCCTTCGCTCTGGCTGAGCGAACCCGGGCCGTTATACTCCGCCACGTTGTCGAAGACGACTACGTGCAGCAACAGCTTGGGCAAGACACCCTGATTATACAAGAGCGACGGCTGAGCTATATGTACACTACGGTAGCCATAATGCTGGCAACAGAACAGCAGCGTGGCAAGCAGGTTGATGCTTTCTATAAGCGGCAACTGGTAAATCTTCAGGCGAGCCTGAAGGGTGAACTTCAGACGGTGCGCCGCGCTATTGAAGCAAACTATCCGGCGCAATTGCCCGTTGCTGTTCCCCGAACAGATGTTGCAGCGTTGAAACGGCGGTCGGAACGTCAGCACGCAATACTTATGGAGTATTTTATGGGCAAGGAGTCCGGCTATGTATTCCGTATAGATCGCGATACACTGCTGTTTCGAATATTGCCGGATGTTGATGAAATAAGGAAAAACGTAACTGAATTGAATAATTTGTTTGCGGATTCAACAGCACTTCGTACACGTGTGGCTACCTACACACGAGCGGCCCATGCGTTATACAGATTGTTACGTCTGCCCGAAGACCAGGCGCCCAAAACGCTTATAATTATTCCGGATGGTGTTTTATATTCCGTTCCGTTCGATGCTTTGCTATACGAAAAAGCCGTAGGGGCGGAGTATGAATCGTTCCCGTACCTGCTGAAACGGTACACTATAACCTTTCAGCCATCGGCCTGCTTGTATTTACGTGGTGCGACATCGTCACAGCCGCTGAACCGTTATGGGCTTCTTGCTCTATTTCCTCCGTTGCAACACAGTGGTGCGACCCCTTCTTATGCCCAAGCGGAGGCTGAAGCGGTAGACCGGTACATGGGCGGCGAATTTTTGTATGATAAAGGCGCTACGCGCCAGGCATTTCTTGAGGAATCCGCGAATTATTCTCTGGCGCACCTGGCAGCAGATGTAACTTTGAAAGGGAACGATGGTGATGTCGGTTTTTTAATGGCCGATACAGTCATGTATTTGGCAGACGTCTATGGTCTCGCGTTGGATACTGACCTGTTGGTGCTTAGCTCGTGTGGCGTGGGAGCGGGATGGAGCGGTATGAAGGAAAGGGCCTTGCATTTGTCGCGAGGTATGCAGCTTGCAGGTATTCGTAACGTTGTTTTTTCGCTATGGCGGACCAATAACACTACTGCAGCGATGCTAATGGAGAAATTTTACGCTCGTTACACAGCGACAGGTTCAAAGGCTCGTGCGTTACAGGAAGCGCGACTTACATTTTTAGAAGATCCCCGCATTGCTCCATTGCGCAAGTCGCCTTACTATTGGGCAGGCTTCGTTTATTACGGCTCAGCCGAAACGCAATACGTACCAGACGATCCGGCTATACGCCAAATGCTTCTACCAGTAGGAGGTATAGTCGCGCTGTTGGGTATTGTGATGTATGTTTGGTGGAGAAGAAGGCGGATTTTACCCTGATATGTAAATGCCCTCGATTGTTTGTATAGATTGTTGTTGCTGTACGTGCTTTACTGGTAAAATATCGGGGTAATTCGTATATTAATAATGACGTTATACTTTTTCCGCTTTTTTGCAACGTGCGTATTTCGATGTCGTTACTTTTACAAGTATTGTATACATGCGGAAATGCTTTAGGTTTAAACGCTGAACGGGCCTTTTGCGTGTAAAAAAGCACGTAACGATTTTAGCCTGGCCTATACGAGTTACGGGGTACACTTGCCCTTGTAAGTTTTGAAGAAGTTGTTCAGTTTTTGATTTGTAGAAGTTAACAAACTTGCTTGCCGGAACACCTTACATGCAAACATCATTGGAACTTTTAGGAAGGGGGAATCGCGTGTCGTTTCCAGTTTTTCTTTTCTGCAGCGTGGTCTTTTTATCTGTTCACAGTATACCGGGGGTGGTGTATGCGCAGAATGCCGCGGCCGAGGCGGCCCTGACCAAAGCCATAGCAGCAAAAAATTATAAAGAGGCCGCAGAGCAGGCACTTATTGCCGGTGAGGCGTATCGTACGGGGGGAAAGTCTGACAAGGCCCTCGAATTCTTAAATCAGAGTTTTTCGTATGGCAAGAAAGCCAGCGACCCAGCCTTACAATACAATGCGTCTACAGCATTGGGTAATGCGTATATGGATCTGAAGAAATTCAGTAGCGCACAGGATAATTTTCAAACGGCGTTAAAGTTTGCGAGGCAGGTAAAAAATAAAGATCAGGAACGCAAAAGCCTTATTGCACTTTCTAAAAGTTATGCTGATGCAGGGAAGCCCAAGAAGGCGTTGGAGCCTATGGAGAAGGCGTTAGCACTGGCTATTGAACAAAATAATGTTACTTTTCAGCAGGAGTGTTACAATTTGCTGGCGGATTATTACAAAGCTGCTGGCGACCTTAAAAAATCTAACGAGTATAGAGGGCAGTATAACGCCATTGCCTGGAATCAGCAGAAGGATGAGAGCGACCGGAAATTGAACGAACTGACGAAGCAAAGCAAGAAAAATAAAGATCTTACCGTACGGCAGATGCGGGAGATGCGCGAATTGAAGGATCACATCAGTCAGGTGGAATCTGAAAAACTTGCAACAGAGTCTGAATTAGCGGAGCAACGGGCTAAACTTCAAAAAACGGAAGATTCGCTTAAGATTATTGAAGAGATCAGTCAGAAACGTCAACTGCAGATTGACCTTCTTAATAAAGATAAGGAACTTGCCGAGGTGAAGATCAGCGAGCAGAATGCTCGCATTAAAAACGAGGAGCTTTTGCGCGACTCTATTATGGCCGGTATTGTTATGGCAGCTGTTCTGGTGGCTGTGCTTATCATTAACTACCGTCGCAAGATTAAGGACAACAAGCGGATTCACCGCCAAAACGAAAACATTAAGAGTAGTATAAACTATGCCAAGCGGATACAGGAGGCAATGATGCCCCGTAAGGATCAGCAGCAGGCTTTTGTGTCAGACTCGTTTGTGTTATTCAAACCACGAGATGTTGTGAGTGGAGATTTCTATTGGTTTTCAGAACTGCTTAACGGTGGTGGAGATACGACACAGGACGATCTGGCGTTCGCGGCAGTAGACTGTACAGGTCACGGTGTACCGGGAGCGTTCATGTCTATGATTGGTATAAATTCATTGAACGGGATAATTAATCGTGGTATTACAGAAACCAATAACATACTTGACACGCTGCATATGGAGATTCGTACGGCATTACGTCAGGAAGTAACGGGTAATAACGACGGTATGGATGTTGCACTCTGTATTTACCGAAAACAACGTAAGGTATTGGAGTTCTCGGGAGCTAAAAATCCTTTAGTGTATATTCAGGATAATACGCTGAATCAGGTAAAGGGAGATATCCACTCGATCGGTGGCAGTAAGGCTAAGCCCAACTTGACGTTCCGCAAGCACGAAATTACGATAGACCGACCTACCACGGTGTACCTCTTTTCAGACGGTTACCGAGATCAATTTGGCGGCAAAGATAATGCTAAGTTTATGGGTAAGCGCTTTAATCAGCTGTTGTTGGATATCCATAAACTGCCAATGGAGGACCAGATGAAGGCATTAAACAAGACAATAGAAGACTGGAAAGGCACGGGTACGCAAACCGACGATATTCTGGTTATGGGTATTAAGCTGGGGTAATTCTGGCGCGATATGGCTATGCGTGTGCCCGGATGAGCGATCATCCGGGCTTTTTTGTTCTTCCTCAAATGGCATGAATTTTAGACTCATACGGTAATAATTAGAACGGGTATGAGAACGATCGGAATGTTTATAGTGCTACTTTTTTGTACAGCAACGATTGGGCTTGCGCAGGTCGATACATCGCGTATCGAGGTAAAGCCCCGGCAGGCAGCAGAAGTGACCAATCAGGACAATGTTTATTCAAAAGAGTTGCCGAAGGATATCGGTGAGCCGAAGGATAGTGTACTGCTGGATATGTCTTCGGTGCCTACACGGATACGGCGCAGGCTTGATCGGGAACCGCAATATATAGGGTGGCAATCTGGGCAGATGTATCATAGCCGAAATACGGGGTTATATATGCTTTACCTCACCGATAGCACGCGTGTGCGCGTTTATGAATTTAATAAGTCGGGTAAGCCTGTAACTATAAATACATTTGATCGTAAAAGGGATTAGGAGAGATGAACGGTAGGGAATTGTTGCAGAGAAGTCTTATGAATTATGTGAATGTCTTTTCTAGAAACGATATATATCCGGTTAAATTCCTTTGAAGAATTGCTCGATTGTTATATTAAAGTATCTACAGATGGCATCGAGTGTGCTTATGGTTATATTAGATGTGCCTGTTTCTATACGGGCGAGATGTATACCTGTATCATTGAAGAATTGTTCCTGAGTAACGCCTGCCTTTTCGCGAACGAATTTAAGGCGAGCAGCCATTTTTTTCAGGAGGACTTCGTTTTTAAGTTGAGTCATTGTTCAATGTGACGAAAATGGTGAAAATATTTAATTACTAATGTGTCATCTTCGGGGAATGTTGTATCTTGGTGTTAAATAGTTGTGAGGGGCGTTTGATCTGTGCGCAGGTCGTCATGTGTAGGTGTTTGATACATCTATCATATTAGCATCTTATTCAGAATTCTAATCTGAAGTCTATACTGTGTTGATTGTATAGATACCCTCAAGATGCCTTCGCTTATAATATATTACTGTTTACTTGTAGTGTTTGCATGCCTCTTGTTAATTGTAGTGCAGTGTGTGCGCTAAGGAGTGGTAGCATGTTAGGGTAACTATAGTTTCGTTACTTGCGCTGCTACGGTTTCTGTATTGGAGGGCTAGGGAGTTGCCATGATAGAGGCTTATCGCTCCCTAGCCAGGGCTTGACTTGATTGCTATAGTTGTTGGGTTAGCGACCGTTGGCTATTTCGGGGTTTTGTTGCTGAGTAACATTGAATGTGCGCTCAGGGATGCTGTATTTAGCTGTGTGAGATAGGGGCATAGTATTTCTGTAAAATGATTTGTTTTCTGGAGTAGCAATGTTGCTTAGCCAATTATTGTTGCGTGCTACTTGCGAACGGTAATAAGGAGTGGTAGATAGAAAATACAAATTGCCGTTTATATGTTAACATCGTTTAGTAATCTAACTTCGGTCGGTCGCCATTTAATTGAGTCAGGTGTCGAGAATCTGGTTCTGAATATTGGCCCTGAAATGATTGTGTGTTTCGGGACACGGGAGCATATAATTTCCCCTTGGAGTCCTTTTTTTATGGATGCTGTGCCCGTAATGCGGATTGAGTGTGATCTTATAATTGTATTACGCGAAGACGATTGTCGAAGAGATCACGAAGTTACTGACATTGTTAATCGTCAGGCTACAGAAACCCTGGCTTTTACTGCTGTAGTACATCGACTTGACGCGGTTCGGCAGGCTCTTCGTGAGAACAGCAGGTTCTTTATTACAGCGTGTAACATGGGTGTTTTGCTGTACGGTAATGCCAGGCTGTTGGAAGGCCATATATCTGTACTTCCAGAGTGGGAAGATGTCGACTTGCTTCATGCACAGTGGAGCCGGTGGTTTGGTCTAAGTACTCATTTCTTTAAAAGTGCCGTTGAGCAGATTTCACACGGATGGTATACGTTGGCGGTATTTATGCTGCGCCAGGCGGTGGAACATACTTGTATTGCCGTAGTTCGTGTTTGGATGGGCTATAGGCCTTCAACTCATAATCTTGTGCGGCTGCTGCAGTTGATGGCCAATTTTTCGTCTGAGGTAAACAAGATTTTTCCGAGGTTTACGAATGAGGAGTGTAGACTTTTTCGCGTATTGCAGAAGGCTTATACGGATGCTCGATACAATGAAGTATACAACGTTTCGCTAGAAGACATTACGACGTTAGTTAATAGAATAATGGCGTTGCAGGAGTTGGCAGAGCTGTTCTACTATAGAAAAGTGAATGCCTTGTATTGAACTTGTGTGACAGGTATTGGTACGGTAGGGATTTCAATACGCTGTAAGGATTTGGGTTTAGCTTGGAACGGGGAGTAGGTGATGTTGAGAAGTGATTGGTGTAGGAAGAGCTGCGTGGCTTAAGTGAATAGTTAGGAAATTAACTGGTAGGTATACGAAAGTAGTAAATGGCTAGCGCGCGACACGATGCAATTTTGGGTATGAGAAGGACGATAGACTTTGCGTTCGCTTTTTTCTCTGTGGTTTTCCCATAAAAGGTTGATGTTGTGTCAATCTATTTCAGGACTGAGAATGAAAGAGGCCGTCCTTAGGAGACGGCCTCTTTGGTGTTGATCTCGTTTTCCTTCCGCTGGAATTACCCAGATCAAGTTTTAGGATGTATTCTCAGGCCTCTATTGTAAAGTGTTAGTTTACGATGTCTGACCACTCCTGATGGATCAACTATTAATTTTTTTGCTAAAGAATTATGCCAGCGCATGGGCGGGAGTGCCTTTTCAATTGAAGTGCTTCAATTCGATATTGAACTACCGGGCTTTTTCATTAATGCCTTTGATCCTTGCTTTACAAATGCTGTTAAGTAATTATGTGTATTTATTTACTCAATATGAGCCTTGTTATACTCATGCATTCATTAGCGGATGGTGTCGGTCGTCGTTGCTTTAAGATTTTTATGTTGCAACTTTGATTATCTGACATTGCATGAGATTTAACTTTTTCGGGACTTATTGAGGTATTTGCCGTCGTTATGAAGCCATGCTTTTACGAGACATGGCTTTTGACTGCGCGCTTATTTTATATGGTGGATGCACCGATTTAATCGAGGATAGGCGTTGGCACGGTTTCGCGTATGAAGGAGACAAGATCTTTATTGAGACGATCTTTGTCGGTGTAGAAAAGGCCGTGTGGGGCACCATCATATTGAACCAGGCGATTTTCGGGGACGAGAAGTGCGGCTTTTTCGGCTGTGGCTTCTGACGGAACCACCTTATCGGCGAGGCCGTGGATGATGAGGGTAGGGACGTTTATGTTTCTGAGGTCGTCAGAGAAGTCTGTTCTGGAGAAGGCGGTAACGCATTCGAGGGTGGCATGCGGGGAGGCAACGGCGCAGAGCGTACGGTAATATTCTAGGAATGCTGTACTTACCGGTTTGTTTATTAGTGTTACGCCGAAAAATTGTTTTAAAAACGTATCGAGGAAGTCGGTTCGATCATTTTTTAGGTTTTCAATCATGTTTTCGAAGACGGACTTGTCTACTCCTTCGGGGTTGTTGGCTGTCTTCAACAGGAGTGGAGTTACCGCACTGAGTAATACGACTTTGCCGATGCGTGGGTATTTACGCACGTGAGTATTTCCGTGCCGTGAGAAGTACCGGGCTATTTCGCCTCCGCCCATGGAGAAACCTATAATGACAGCGTTTTCGAGGTCGAGTGTGTTCAATATTGTCGCGAGGTCGTCGGCAAGAGTATCATAGTCGTAGCCTTCCCATGGTTTTGACGATCTGCCAAAACCGCGACGGTCATATGCGATGACACGGCATCCGGCTTCGACAAGGTCGGTTATCTGGTACTCCCACATTTCATGGCTTAAAGGCCAGCCGTGAATGAGCACCACGGGTTGACCCTGGCCCCATTCTTCGTAGAAGAGTTGGATAGGTTGGCCGTTTAGAGTTTCTCCTGTTTTAATATGATTCATGACGATTTGTATTTATTAAAGAACCGTTTAAGCGCCTTGCAAAAGACAATCCCTGAATGTAATGGTTCACTATGGCCATGCGGTACCACGCATTGTAGATAAAAGGCAACGGCGGCTTATCCTGCCCACGTATTTAGAGGCGTACTATTAGTATAGTAATATTTGACTCACAGAGTTGTCTTTACTCGGGAAAAATAAACGGATGCTTCATCTCTTATGTAAAAGACATTAAGAATCAGGAAGTCAGTTGTTTCTGTGTTTTGCCGGGTTAAAATGAGTTGGGTAAACCTGGTGAGCCTAGTGAAGTATTAGTATTATTATAAGATATTTGTTTCCTTTAGAACTCCCATCGGAAATGGCCATAAAAATCCGCATCTCCCGCCCACAAGATCTCGCGAAGGATTGTAGAGCCCCCGGTGCGGTGATTTTTGCCTTTAACAATTTAACTACTTTTTATGAAAAATGACGTCATTAAGGTTTTGCAACGTAAGAGAAAGCAGATTTTGGAGTTGTGGATGAAGAATCAACTGGCGGACGAGGGGCTTCGTGATGATTTGATGACGAACGAAGATCTGCGCATCCAGTCTGAGGAGCTGCTGAACAGTTTGCTGGATAATCTTACCGAGAAGAACATTCATGATATTACGTCGAATGATCTTGAAAACGTGCGCGATATTTTGGCGGGGATATCACATTCGCGAGCCAAGCAAGGTTATTCTCCTCGGGAAACTGGGATCTATATTTTCAGTTTAAAAGACGCCTTGTTGGAGACGTTACAACAGGAGGTAAAGGACGTTGCCGATCTGTATGAAAGCTCATTGCAGATCAACAAGCTGATTGATAGTTTTGGTATTACAACATTCGAGACCTTTATTAAAGGGCGTGAAGAGGTAATTCTCCGCCAGACGGACGAGATTTCAGAAATTTCTACCCCGGTTATTCAGGTGTGGGATGGTATTTTGGCGCTGCCGATCATCGGTACGCTGGATAGTTCGCGTACGCAGGTTGTCATGGAGAACCTGCTGCAGAAAATTGTTGAGACGGGAAGCAGCATTGCTATTCTGGATATATCGGGTGTTCCGGCTGTTGATTCGTTAGTAGCGCAACACCTTATTAAAACCGTAAGCGCTACGCGGCTTATGGGAGCGGAGTGTATCATCAGTGGAATTCGGCCTGAGATAGCTCAGACGGTTGTACACCTGGGGATCGATCTGTCGGGTATACTTACGAAGGCTTCTTTGGCGAGTGCGTTGAAAGCAGCCTATGGCTTATTGCAGTTAACGGTAATTCGTAAGCAAAAGGAAAAAATTGATTTAAACTAACCGCTAGCGATTACGAGTATGGAACGGATTCCTATTCTCAGGATGGGTAACTTTTTATTAGTTACCATACAGGTTGATCTGTACGATAAGCTGGCAGAAGACCTGGAGGCAGACCTGGTAAGCATGGTCAATAAAACGGGGGCAAGAGGGGTGCTTATTGACATTTCTGCGGTGTCGATCATCGACTCATTTATGGGGCGTATTATCGGTAACATCGGTACGATGGCCAGGATACTGGACGCCGAGACTGTGGTTGTGGGAATGCAGCCGGCAGTAGCGATAACGTTAGTGGAGCTTGGGTTGCCACTCAAGGGAGTACATTGCGCATTGAATGTAGAGCGAGGTATGGCGTTATTACACACGAAGATCGGTCCGGACGAGGTTTCGGAAGACGACGATGGTGACGCTGAGTAAGGATTACATGAGTGTTGCGCGGGAACAGGATGTAATTGCCCTGCGCCACCGCGTAAAGGAATATGCTGTAAAGATCGGAATGGGGTTGGTCAATCAGACTAAGCTTATTACGGCGTTGAGCGAATTGGTCCGTAATATGCTACGATATGGCGGCGGTGGCAAGGTTTTTATAGAAGTGGTTTCGAAGGGGCGGGACAACGGAATACGGCTTACATTTTCTGATGAAGGTCCCGGCATTGCGGACATCACACTGGCGATGAAGGATGGTTTTTCCACGGGTAAAAGTCTTGGACTTGGTTTGCCCGGAACACGCCGGTTGGTGAACGAGTTCGACATCAAAAGTGAAGTAGGTAAGGGCACAACCGTTACCGTGATTAAATGGAAGAATGGATAAATATCATTTCACGCAATATGCCATACCGGACAGAAGCTTTGTAGCCTACATTAAGCGTGAAATTCATTCGTTGGTTTCGCGGGCAGGATTTACCGCCGGGCGTATCGGCGAGATCGATATTATCGTTTCAGAACTCACCTCAAATCTTGTTAAGCATGCCGGAGGGGGAGACCTTTTCTATCGCCTACTGGAAAATAGCGGTGTGTGGACCTTCGAAATACTCGGTATTGACAAAGGCCGGGGTATTGATAATGTTACCCAAATGATGCGTGATGGAGCATCGACTACGAATACGTTGGGCAATGGTTTAGGGGCTATGCACCGATTAAGTGATTTATTTCAGATCTATTCTCAGCGAGGGTGGGGGACTATTGCTTACTGTAAGGTGCTCTCGAAACGAGAGGAGGTTATTCCGAAACCTAAGCTTGTTTTTGATGTGAAAGCGCTGAGTGTTCCCATTCATGGCGAAAGGGTTTGTGGGGATGGTTACTATGTTAAGCGACTACCCCATGAAACGCGTGTTTTTATGGGCGATGGGTTAGGGCATGGAGAGAAGGCACATGAGGCGGTTGAAACAGCGTGTGCGAGTTTTGCTGCCAGTACGGAGGGTAGTCCGGTCGATGTGATCCGCACGATGCACATGGCTGTAAAGCGTACGCGGGGTTTGGTAGCCACGGTAGCTATTCTGGATCACAGTCAAAAGCAGTGGAGAATCTGTGGTGTAGGAAATATCAGCACCCGACTATACAGTGGTTTGTTGTTCAAGCATTACCTGGCTTATAATGGCATCATCGGACTGAATATACCCACTACGATGCAGGCCTTTACGTTGCCTGCAGAGAGCAATCATACGATTATTATGAGCTCTGATGGTTTGCGGACGCGTTGGGATCTTTCTAAATACGTCGGTTTCAATCGATATGATCCAACAATACTGGCCGCGATCTTGTATAAGGATTTTGTGCGTGGAACAGACGATGCCTCGGTTTTGATAGGACGAGTAAATATTTAATGTATGCATGAGATTGTACGGGTAAACCTGGAGAATGAGATGGACCTTATCCTGGCTCACAAGCGGACTATGAAGCTTGCCGAGCTTTGTGGTTTGAGTCTGCCTGTACAAACGACTTTTGCTACGGCAGTGTCTGAAATAGCACGCTGTGCCATTGACCAGGGAAAGCAGGCTTATCTGCAGTTATCGATTCAATTTATCCGGGCTGCACGTAAGGAAATTCAGGCGGTAATTAGCGATACGACCGCATTTTGTAGCGATCAGGCTGAGCATCTGAAATATGCGCGGCGTCTTATTGACGATGTGGCTTTGGAGAGCACCCCCGCCGCTACGCGGGTTATTCTTCGGCATCGTATCAATTTTGCGGGTACTATTACGGAAGCGCGAATCGCTTCATTTATTGATTATTTTAAAACGGAGCCGCCGATTTCTCCATACGACGAGATACGCAGGAAGAATACACAGCTTCAGAGTCTTGCGGATAAGCTTTCGGAAAGTGAAAAGAAGTTCCGGCAATTGGCGGACTCGTTGCCCCACATGTTGTGGACAACGACGCCGGATGGGACGATAGACTATTTTAACCGGCGCTGGTATGAATATACGGGGCAGGAGGGAACTCAGAACTGGTTGCCGGTAGTGCATCCCGAGGACAGTGCCAAGGTACAGGAGACGTGGGCTCAAAGCTTGCGTACGGGGGCACCGTGGTTTGCCCAGAGCCGCCTTCGCGATAAACGCGCTAACCCCAATTATCGCTGGCATGAGGAGCGTGGAGTGGCCGTGCGTGATGATAAAGGAAATATTATCAAGTGGTTCGTGTCGGCTACGGATATTGACGATCAGAAGCGGTTGGAGGACAAGCTTCGTGAATCTGAAGAACGGGTTCGTCTTTCGGTTGAAGCTGCGGAGCTTGGTACGTGGGAGCTTGATGTAACAGCGAACCGGTTGCAAAGTTCAGACCGCTACAGCAAAATTTTTGGCTATGCTGGTGACGAACAGTTGACACGTCAGCAGTCGGCTTCACATTTTCATCCGGACGATTTGACATTACGGGATGATGCGCTGAAGGCTGCCATGAAATCGGGTAAATTGAGCTACGAGGCGCGCATTATCCGGAAGGATGGTGCTGTGCGCTGGGTGCATGCGCAGGGTAAGGTCTTTTATGACGCGCGGCGTGAGCCGGTTCGGGTTGTGGGGACATTAAAAGATATTACAGAACATCGCGAGATGATCGGTGCGTTGTCGGAAAGCGAGCAGCGTTTTAAATCGGTTGCCGATACAGCTCCGGTAATGATCTGGATGTCGGGTACGGATAAGCTTTGCTATTATTTTAACTCGGCGTGGCTCACGTTTACGGGACGTACCCATGAGGAGGAGTTAAGCGATGGTTGGCTAGAAGGCGTTCATCCTGACGACCGCTCAGTGGTCCTCAATGTTTACAATACCAATTTCGATGCGCGCCGGGAGTACTATATGGAGTACCGGTTGCGTCGTTTTGACGGGGAGTACCGCTGGATTTCGGCTAAGGGTGTTCCACGGTTCTCAAACAAGGAGGTGTTTATGGGATACATCGGTGGGTGTATCGATATTCACGATCAGCGTTTGGCGAATGAAGAGCTGGAGAAAAAGGTGGCCAATCGTACGTCTGAACTGAAACGGGCGAATCATGCGCTGGAAGAGAAGAATCGCGAGCTTGAACGCAGTAACCAGGAGTTGGCTTCATTCAGCTACGTGGCGAGCCACGATTTGCAGGAGCCGTTACGGAAGATACAGGCATTTACGCAGCGTATCACGGAAGCGGGCGAATTTAACGATACGACGCGCGATTATTTCAATCGCATTCGTGCGGGCGCGCGGCGCATGCAGAACCTGATCGATTCGTTACTCGACTTTTCGCGGGTAAATACCAGTAAGAATATTTTTGAGTCGGTAGATCTTAACGTCCTTGTTCAGGATGTCTTACTGCATCTTAAAGATATGGTCGAAGAGAAGTCTGCTGCGGTAACGGTTGGAACGCTGCCGCAAGTCAATGTGATTCCGGTTCAATTTCATCAACTTATGCTGAACCTTATCAGCAACGCGTTAAAGTACAGTAAAGCCAATGTACCACCGGTGGT
>Ga0065165_1001817_pt1 | contig 20918 bp, 15 predicted proteins | sample AraplaMF_Cvi_mMF_FD_63813 | JGI IMG/M metagenome (GOLD analysis project Ga0065165, IMG submission 63813) | Arabidopsis root microbial communities from the University of North Carolina, USA - plate scrape MF_Cvi_mMF (version 2) (version 3) | ecosystem: Host-associated > Plants > Roots >... | reverse complement strand
ACGCTACGGATCATGGGGCGTCGCTACGAGGTCGGCTCGGGATCCAAGCTTGACAGGGAGCAGGCGCAGGTCCTGTTGTCGCAAGCCCAGACGACGCTGCAGGCGCTCGAACAGGATCGTGCGATAAATCGCAACGCGCTGGCCTTGCTGATCGGGCAGCAGGTCGAGATTCCGCCCGGCGTACTCGGCTTCACGCGCGATGCGCCCGAATTCGAGCTTCCGCCGGGGCTGCCGTCGGAGCTGCTGGTCAACCGGCCCGATATCGTCGCCGCCGAGCATCAGCTGCGCGCAGCCAATGCCAATATCGGCGCCGCGCGTGCCGCCTTCTTTCCCAATATCAGCCTCACCGGGGCCCTCGGCACGTCGAGCGCGGCGCTGTCCGGGCTGTTCGGCGCCGGCAGCGGGGTCTGGAGCTTCAGTCCGACCATCTCGCTCCCGCTGTTCAATGCCGGCCGTCTGCAGGGCAATCTCGACGTAGCCAAGGCGCGGCGCGACGCGGCGGTGGCCGAATATGAGAGCACGATCCAGTCGGCCTTTCGCGATGTGTCGGACGCGCTGGTGCGCCGCCAGCAATTGGCCAAGCAGGTCGCGAGCACGCGCATCCTGCTCGAGGCGCAGCGCGAGCGTGCGCGGCTGGGACAGTTGCGCTTCGATAATGGCCGCTCGACCTATCTCGAGGTGCTCGACGCCCAGCGCGACCTGTTCGAAGCCGAGCAGGCTTTGGTCCAGCTGCGCCGCGCGGAACTGGGCAGCATCGTCTCGCTCTATGCGGCGCTTGGCGGTGGCTTCGTCGCGAGCGCCGACTTCGAGAATTCCGCGCAGCACGGTGAAGGGCAGAAGCAATGAAGCAGGCGAGCGGCAAGACCTGGCTCCTGCGGGGCCTGATCCTGGTGGTCGTGGTGATGGGAGGCTGGGCGCTGTGGAAGATGCTTCGGCCCTCCGGCCTGCCCGAGGGGATTGCCGGTGGCAATGGCCGGCTCGAGGCGGTCGAGATCGACATCGCATCACGCGCTTCGGGCCGGATAAACGACATCACCGCCGATGAGGGCCAGTTCGTGAAGGCCGGCCAGGTGGTCGCGCACATGGATACCGAGGTGTTGCAGGCGCAGCGCGCCGAGGCGGTGGCCCAGCTGGCCGAGGCGCAGAACGCCGTGGTGGTCGCCGAGACACAGATCAAGCAACGCACGACCGAGCGCGCCGCCGCCGAAGCGGTGGTGCGACAGCGTACGGCCGAGCTCAACGCCTCGCGCAAGCGGCTCGAACGATCCGAGACGCTCGCCCGCGAAGGCGCCACCGCGGTTCAGGAGCGCGACGACGATCGGGCGCAGGTCCAGGGTTCCGCGGCCGCGGTCGAGGCGGCGCGCGCGCAGCTCGCGTCCGCCGATGTCGCGGTCACCACAGCCAGCAACCAGGTGATCGGCACGCGCTCGCGTGTGGAGGCGGTGCGTGCGACGATCCGGCGCATCGATGCCGACATCGCCGACAGCGCCTTGCGCGCGCCACGCGACGGACGCGTCCAGTATCGCGTGGCGCAGCCGGGCGAGGTGGTCACGGCTGGCGGGCGGGTGCTCAACCTGGTCGATCTGACCGATGTCAGCATGACCTTTTTCCTGCCCGCGACCGCCGCCGGCAGGGTCGGTATCGGCAGCGATGCGCGCATCGTTCTCGATGCCATTCCCGACTATCCGATCCCGGCCACGATCAGCTTCGTCTCCGATGTCGCGCAGTTCACGCCCAAGACGATCGAGACGCAGAGCGAGCGCGAGAAGATGATGTTCCGGATCCGCGCGCGGATCGATCCGGCATTGCTGCGGCGGCACATCACCCAGGTGAAGACCGGGCTTCCGGGCATGGCCTATGTGCGGATCGACCCGAAGGTCGCCTGGCCCGCCAGCCTGGAGCTGCGGGGGGCGAGCGCGCGGCAGTGACGCAGGACGCTCCTTCCGCCGGCGGCGCGGAGCCGGTCGTCCGCGTCGCCGGTGTGCACACGCGCTACGGGAAGACCGAAGCGCTGCGCGGCATCGATCTCGATATCCCGGCGGGTCTCATGGTCGGCCTGATCGGACCGGACGGGGTCGGCAAGTCGAGCCTGTTGTCGTTGATCGCCGGGGCACGGGTGATCCAGGAGGGCGAGATCCACGTGCTCGGCGGCGACCTGCGTGACCGCCAGCATCGGCGCGCCGTCTGCCCGCGCATCGCCTATATGCCGCAGGGGTTGGGCAAGAACCTCTATCCGACACTGTCGGTCGAGGAGAATCTGCAATTCTTCGGCCGACTGTTCGGCCATGACGCGGGGGAGCGGCGGCGGCGGATCGACGAGCTGACCCGCAGCACCGGGCTCGATCCGTTCCTCGACCGCCCGGCCGGCAAGCTATCCGGCGGCATGAAGCAGAAGCTCGGCCTGTGCTGCGCGCTGATCCACGATCCCGACCTGCTCATCCTCGACGAGCCGACCACCGGCGTCGATCCGCTGGCGCGCGCGCAATTCTGGGACCTGATCAACCGCATCCGCCGCACCCGCCCCACGATGAGCGTGCTGGTCGCCACCGCCTATATGGACGAGGCGCAACGCTTCGACTGGCTGGTCGCGCTCGACGACGGCCGGATCCTCGCGACCGGCACACCGGCGGAGCTGCTCGCACGAACCGGCTCGGATTCGCTCGAGACGGCGTTCATCGCTTTGCTGCCCGAGGAAAAGAGGCGCGGCCATGCGCGGGTCGATATCCCGCCGCTCGACGCCGATCCCGATGACATCGCGATCGAGGCGCAAGGGCTCACCATGCGCTTCGGCGACTTCACCGCGGTCGATCATGTCAGCTTCCGCATCCGCCGCGGCGAGATCTTCGGATTCCTCGGCTCGAACGGCTGCGGCAAGACCACGACGATGAAGATGCTCACCGGCCTGCTTCCCGCGACGGAGGGCAGGGCCTGGCTGTTCGGCAAGCCGGTCGATCCCGACGATCTCGGCACGCGCCGCCGCGTCGGCTATATGAGCCAGGCCTTCTCGCTCTATGGCGAACTCACCGTCCGCCAGAACCTCGTCCTCCACGCACGGCTCTTCCATGTTCCGGCCGGCGAAATCCCGGCACGCGTCGAGGAGATGGTCGCGCGCTTCGGGCTGGAAGCGGTGTTCGACGAATTGCCCGAGAACCTGCCGCTCGGCATTCGCCAGCGCCTCAGCCTCGCGGTGGCGATGGTGCACAAGCCTGACCTGCTGATTCTCGACGAGCCGACCTCGGGCGTCGATCCGGTGGCGCGCGACAGCTTCTGGCGGCTGCTCGTCGAGCTGTCGCGGCGCGACAAGGTGACGATCTTCATTTCTACCCATTTCATGAACGAGGCCGAGCGCTGCGATCGCATGTCGATGATGCACGCCGGCAAGGTGCTCGACAGCGACGCGCCTGCGCGGCTGATCGAGAAGCGCGGTGCAGCGAATCTCGAGGATGCCTTTATCGGCTATCTGCTTGAGGCAGGCGAAAGCAATGCGGCGTCGGACGAGCCTTCGCCGGGAACGGCGGAAGGACAGGCGGCGCCGTCGCACCCCACGATCACCGCGGGTTTCAGCCTCCAGCGTTGCCTCAGCTACGCCTGGCGCGAGGCGCTCGAGCTGCAGCGCGATCCGGTCCGCGCGACGCTCGCGCTGGCCGGGTCGGTGATCCTGCTGCTGGTGATGGGCTTTGGCATCAGCACCGACGTCAACGAGCTCAGCTACGCCGTGCTCGACCGCGACCAGAGTACGTACAGCCAGAGCTACAATCTCGATATTTCGGGCTCGCGCTACTTCGTCGAGCATGCCCCGCTGCGCGACTATGACGATCTCGAGCGGCGGATGCAGAAGGGCGAGATCGCGCTGGGGATCGAGATCCCGCCGGGCTTCGGCCGCGACATGCTCGCCGGCCGCGAGGTGTCGGTCGGCGCGTGGTTCGACGGCGCGATGCCGCAGCGCGCCGAGACCGTGCAGGGCTATATCCAGGGGCTGCACCAGCATTGGCTGAGCGAGGAGATCGGCAGGCGGACCGGATCGGCATCGAGCTCCAATTTCTCGGTGGAGAACCGCTTCCGCTACAATCCCGAGGTGCAGAGCCTGCCGGCGATGGTGCCGACGGTGATCCCGCTGCTGTTGCTGATGCTGCCGGCGATGCTCGCCGCGCTGGCGGTGGTGCGCGAGAAGGAGATCGGTTCGATCATCAACCTCTACGTGACGCCCGTCACGCGCAGCGAGTTCATGCTCGGCAAGCAGGCGCCTTATGTCGCGTTGGCGCTGGTCAATTTCGTGCTGATGACGCTGATGGCGATCTTCATCTTCGGTGTGCCGGTCAAGGGCAGCTTCGTCGCATTGACCATGGCGGCCTTGCTGTACTGTCTTTCGGCTACCGGGCTGGGGCTGCTCACCTCGGCCGTCACACGCAGCCAGATCGCCGCGATGTTCCTCGCGATGATCGCCACCATGATCCCGGCGACCGCCTTTGGCGGCATGACCGACCCGGTCGCCTCGCTCGAGGGTGCCGGCCGCTTCATCGGCGAGATCTATCCGGCGAGCCACATGTTCACGATCAGCCGCGGCGTGTTCAACAAGGCGCTCGGCTTTCGCGAGTTGAGCGGCTCGTTCCTCCCGCTCGCGCTTTCGGTTCCGGTGATCATCGGCACAGCGATCGCGCTGGTCCGGAAGCAGGAGCGCTAGCGATGGGGGAGAAGCTCTCCAACATCTGGCGCCTGGGCGTGAAGGAATTGTGGAGCCTGTGGCGCGATCCGGCGATGCTGGTACTGATCGTCTTCGCCTTCACCTTCTCGGTCTACAGCGCCGCCAATTCGAGCCCGGAAACCCTGCACAACGCCTCGATCGCGATCGTCGACGAGGATGAATCGCCGCTGTCGAAGCGGATTGTCGCGGCCTTCTTCCCCCCGCAATTCATGACCCCGAGGATGATCGCGCCGGCCGAGATCAACCCAGGCATGGACGCCGGCACCTACACCTTCGCGCTGCACATCCCCCCGGGCTTTCAGCGCGACCTGCTCGCCGGCCGGCGCGCCGAGATCCAGCTCAACACCGATGCGACACGCATGAGCCAGGCGTTCATGGGCAGCGGCTATATCCAGCAGATCATCGCAGGCGAGGTCAGCGAGTTCGTCGCCCGCTATCGCTCGAACGCGACGCCGCAGGTCGACATGGCGATCCGCGCGCGGTTCAATCCCACGCTCAACAAATCCTGGTTCGGCGGGCTGGCGCAGATCATCAACCAGATCACCATGCTCTCGATCATCCTCACCGGTGCGGCGCTAATCCGCGAGCGTGAGCATGGCACGATCGAGCATCTGCTCGTGATGCCGGTCACGCCGGGAGAGATCATGCTGTCGAAAGTCTGGTCGATGGGCCTCGTCGTGCTGCTGGCGTCGGCACTGTCGCTCAACCTGGTGGTCCGTACGCTGATGCAGGTGCCGGTGGCGGGCTCGCTGCCGCTGTTCTTCGCCGGCGCCGGGCTGGTGCTGTTCTCGACCACCTCGCTGGGCATCTTCCTCGCCACGCTGGCGCGGAACATGCCGCAATTCGGCATGCTGATCGTGCTCGTTCTGCTGCCGCTGCAGATGCTCTCGGGCGGCGCCACGCCGCGCGAGAGTATGCCGGAGGCCGTCCAGAACATCATGCTGCTGGCGCCGACCACGCATTTCGTCGAGCTCGGTCAGGCGATCCTGTTCCGCGGCGCCGGCATCGACGTGGTCTGGCCGCAATTCCTCGCCGCCGCAGCGATCGGCGTCTTCTTCTTCGCCATTGCCCTTGGACGGTTCCGCAGGACCATCAGCAGCATGGCATAGTCGCGCTTTCGTGGCGGACTGTGGGCGGTGTCCCTGCCTTACCCGGCGCCGATCGGGGTTTGACCCGATCCCTCCCTCCCGGACCGCCACCTACCATAGGGACATGTCCTGTGGATCAGTGCCACGGCGGGAGGTCTCGCCCTGCGCGGCGGTACCGTCCCGGGACGGGTAGACAAGGAGCGTCGTTATGACTGAATCGCGGATCCCCGGTTTTGAAATCCCGTTGAACGCGCCCACCGGATTCGATCACGAGCCGGACGCTTCCAGCGCTTTCTGGGGAAATGCCGCGCACAACGCATTGCCGCCGCCCGACATGATCGGCACCTATCAGCGCTTCCGTCCGCTTCCGCCTCCCGGCATCGAACAGCGCAAGGCCTATATCATCGGCGGCGGCATCGCCGGGCTGGCGGTCGCCTTCTATCTCATCCGCGACGGCCATATGCCGCCCGGCAACATCACTATCGTCGAGAATCTGAAGATCGAGGGCGGATCGCTCGACGGGGCGGGCAATCCGGAGGACGGCTATATCGTGCGCGGCGGCCGCGAGATGAACTGGAACTATGACAATCTGTGGGACATGTTCCAGGAGGTCCCGGCGATCGAGCTGCCCGAAGGGTTCAGCGTCCTCGACGAATATCGCATGGTCAACGACAACGACCCCAATTGGTCAAAGGCGCGGCTCATGCACCGGCAGGGCGAGATACGCGATTTCTCGACGCTCGGCCTGACCAAATCACAGCAATGGGAGCTGATCCGCCTGCTGCTGAAGCGCAAGGAGGACCTCAACGACCTGACGATCGAGGACTATTTCTCCGACGGTTTCCTGCAGAGCAATTTCTGGTTCTTCTGGCGTTCGATGTTCGCCTTCCAGAACTGGCAGAGTCTGCTCGAGATGAAGCTCTACATGCATCGTTTCCTCGATGCGCTGGACGGCCTCGCCGACATGTCGGCGCTGGTCTTTCCCAAATATAACCAGTTCGACAGCTTCGTGCGGCCGCTGGTCAAGCTGCTGCGCGACAAGGGCGTGCAAATCCGTTTCGACACGCGGGTCACGGACCTGCGCATGACGGTCGAGGGCGATCGGCGGACCGTGACCGGGCTGATCTGCACCGCTGGCGGCGCGGACGCGGTGATCGAGGTGGGCGAGGGCGACCTGGTCTTCGCGCTGACCGGCTCGATCACCGAAGGCACCGCCTATGGCGATCTCGACACTGCTCCGGTGCTCGCGCGGGGCAAGAGTGAGCCCGGGCCGGACAGCGACTGGACGCTGTGGAAGAACCTTGCCGCGCAATCCCCGATCTTCGGCAAGCCGGCGAAATTCTACGGCGATTCCGATCGCTCGATGTGGGAATCGGCGACGCTGACCTGCAAGCCGTCGCCGCTGGTCGAAAAGCTCAAGGAGCTTTCGGTCAACGATCCCTATTCGGGCCGTACCGTGACCGGCGGGATCATCACCTTCACCGACAGCAACTGGGTGATGAGCTTCACCTGCAACCGCCAGCCGCATTTCCCCGACCAGCCGGGCGATGTGCTGGTGCTGTGGGTCTATGCGCTGCTGATGGACCGCAATGGCAATCACGTGGCGAAGCCGATGCCCGCCTGCACCGGCCGCGAGATCCTCGCCGAGCTATGTTATCATCTGGGCATCGCCGACCAGATCGACGCCGTCGCGGCCAACACCAAGGTCCGCACCGCGCTGATGCCGTATATCACCGCCGAGTTCATGCCGCGCGCGGCGGGCGACAGACCGCATGTCGTGCCGGCGGGGTGCACCAATCTCGGGCTGCTCGGCCAGTTCGTCGAGACCGACAATGACGTGGTCTTCACCATGGAAAGCTCGGTGCGCACGGCGCGAGTCGCCGTTTATACCCTGCTGAATCTGCCCAAGGCGGTGCCCGATCTCAGCCCGACCCAATATGACATCCGCAATCTGCTGAAAGCCGCCCGCGCGCTCAACAATGGCGAGCCTTTCGTCGGCGAGCGGCTGTTGCGGCGCCTGCTCGGACACACCTATTTCGCGCATATCCTGCCGCCGCCGCCGGTCCAGGAACCGTCGCATCTCGCGCAGGCGGAGGAAGACCTGCATGCCCTGCTCGGCAAAGGCAACGAAGCCGTGAAGCACATTGCTGGCTGGCTGACGCGGTTCAGAGATGGGTGAAGGGGCGCCGAACGCCTGATCGGCGCACGATCAACATAGGGCTGGTGCCCCTCTGAAGTCAGGGATTCCGCTGATGGGCGCCCATATCGGTGGCCCGCATAAATACGACGCGCAGGGCGCGCGGCTTGCCGGTCGCGCGCCCAGGCGGGAAGCCCGGGGAGACGCGTTTGTACGGGTATTGCGTATCGGGTTTGAGTGTCGCCAGCGATCTTCCGCTTGCCGGGTTGATCGCCACGGCGGCGCGCAGGACCTCCGACATCGTCATCGCCGCTGCGGCGTTACCGGACGCGCTGGACGCGCCCGAAGCGACGGGCCCTACCTGGCAGCTTGCAGGCGACCGTTTCCTGATCGAGGTCCCGGGCGTGGTGCGCATGCTGCTCACGGGCGGCCGCAGGCTCGATTATTCCATTGCGCCCGGCGCGAATGCGGAGGATGTCGCGATCTTTCTCAGCGGCACGGGCTTCGGCATTCTCCTGCACCAGCGGCAGCGCGTCGTGCTGCACGCCAGCGCGGTGCGCGTCGGCACGGGCGCGGTGCTGTTCTGCGGGCCATCGGGCGCCGGTAAATCGACGCTCGCGGCGGCGCTCGGCGACGCGGGCTATCCGCTGGTCACCGATGATTTCTGCGGGATCACCTTGCGCGACGAGCGGCCATGGGTGGAGCCGGACGCGCGCCAGCACAAATTGTGGCGCAACGCGATCGAGGGATTGTCGCTGGGCGAGCGCCGCGACGCTGCGGTGCGCTCCAGCCTCGAGAAATATTATGTCGAGCCCCGCGCGGCGAGCCTGGTGCCGTTGCCGCTGACCGCGGTATATGTGCTGCGCGAGGCGCGTCCGCCGCTCACGCCGGGTATCGATCGGCCGAACATCGCGGATGCGGCGCTGCTGGTACGGCAAAATGCCTATCGCCCCGCGCTCGTGGTCCGCATGCGCCAGCGGCAGCTCTATTTCGAGGCAGCGGCGAGTATCGTGCGCAGTTCAGGCGTGTTCACGCTGGCGCGCCGGCTCGATTTCGCCGCGATGGACGAGGTGATCGGCTGGCTCGAGGCGCACTGGGCCGGGATCGGATTGCTCGAGCGCGCGGCATGACCCGCACTGTATGGCTCGCTTCCTATCCCAAGTCGGGCAACACCTGGTTCCGGTTGCTGCTCGCCAATCTCGGTCGCGATACGCCTGCGGACATCAACGCCATCCCGCTTCATGCCACCATGGCGAGCGGACGGCACAGGTTCGACGCCGCAACGCTGTTTCCCTCGGGCCTGCTCACGCATGAGGAATGCGCCCGGCTGCGGCCGCGCGTCCATGCGGCGCTCGCCGAAGCGGATGACGAGCCGGCGGATCTCGCGGGAATCCGCTTCGCCAAGACGCACGACGCCTGGACCTATACGCCGGGCGGGGCACCGTTGCTCGGCGGGCGCGCCGGCGCGGACGCGGCCATATTGATCGTGCGCGACCCGCGCGCGGTGGTGCCTTCACTGGCGAGCCATTTCGGCATCACCTCCGATGTCGCGATCGACTTCCTCGGAAATCCGCAGGCCTACTTCTGCGGGGAGCGGGACCGGCAGCAGCCGCAGCTCCGCCAGTGGCTCCGTGGCTGGAGCGAGTTCCACCGCGGTTGGCTCGGGCAGCGCGAATTGCCGGTGCACCTCGTGCGCTACGAGGCGTTGGCCGCGGATGCCGCGACCACGCTTGCCGAGGCACTCGCCTTTCTCGGGGTTGCGGTTGACCCGGCGGATTGCGCACGCGCCGCGCGCTTTGCCGATTTCGGCGAACTCCGGCGGCAGGAGCGGAAGGGCGGCTTTCGGGAGGCGCCGCGCCGGCACGCCGTCGCCTTCTTCCGGGACGGAACGCCGGACGGCTGGCGCACTGTCCTCGACACTGTGCAATTGCGGCGGATCGAGACCGACCACGCGGCGATGATGGAGCGGCTCGGCTATCCGCCGGCCGCGCTCGAACGGAAAAGGCTGGCAGGATGATCGAGCGGAGCCCCAACTGGATCAGTGCGCGCGTCGACGAGGAGATCGTGATGATGAGCGTCGACCGCGGTGCCTATCTCGGGCTCAACCCGGTCGGCGCGCGGATCTGGGAGCTGCTCGAGACGCCGAAGGATGCTGAGGGGCTCTGTGCCGCGCTGACGAGGGAATATGCGATCGATATGGAAGCATGCCGCAAGGAGATCGGGCCGTTCCTTGCGGAGCTGCTCTCTCAGGGGCTGGTCGTCGAAAGCCCCGCGTGCTCCGCCTGAGCGGAGCGGCGGCGGCGATCAGGCGCAGTTCAGGACGTGTGTCCGTTGAGCGTGTCGATGGTCTCCAGCGTCGGATTGATTCCCGCTTCGGTATCGCCGATCCAGCCCGCGATCACGCGGGGTGTTTCCCACGGCTTGCGCTCGGCCGCGACCATCTTTTCTTCGGGCGAATTGTTGATCATGTGCCACCTCGTCGCCTTTTGACCGAACCGGTGTAGCTGACGGGATTCCGCGCTGAAATCGGGATTAACCCCAATCCCGCGCCGGTCGGACCGTTGCTAGCCCCGGGGATGAGGAGCGGTCATTGAGCGCGATATTCGGGATATGGCGGTTCGACGGAGCCGCAGTGGCGCAGGATGCGCTCGAGGCGATGGGGCAGGCGATGGCGCATCGCGGGCCCGACGGTCGCGCTGCGGTCGCACGTGGATTTGCCGGCCTCGGCCATTGCCTGATGCGCGTCCAGCGCGAGGATCTGTACGAGGCGCAGCCGCTGGTGGAGGGAGACGTCGCGCTGGTCGCCGATCTCCGGCTCGACAATCGCGAGGCGCTGGCCGTCGATCTCGGCATTCCCGTCGCCACACTTGCCACGATGCCCGACAGCGCGTTGCTGCTCGCCGCCTGGCGCCGCTGGGGTGAGCGCTGCGTCGACCATCTGCTGGGCGACTTCGCCTTCGCCCTCCATGACGCCGCCGCCGGCACGTTGCTGCTTGGGCGGGACCCGGTGGGCATGCGCGGGCTGCATCTCCACCGCGGCGAGGGCTTCCTGGCCTTCGCGACCGAAGCCAAGGCGCTCCACGCGCTCCCCGAAATTCCCCGCGCGCTCGATCAGGCCGCGTTGCTGCGCTTCCTGATGGGCAACCATCATGCCGGCGACGCCAGCCAGTTCGCGGGCATCGCGGCGCTTCCCGGCGGTTCGACGCTGTTGCTCGACGGTGCCGGTCGCGCCACCACCCGCCGCTGGTGGCGCCCTGCGCCTGCGCGCGAGCATCTCGGCCGCGACCTCGATTATTACGTCGCCACCTATCGCCGCCTGCTCGCCGAGGCGGTCGCCTGCCGCACGCGCCGCCTGCTCGCGCCGCCGGGGTTGCTGCTGAGCGGCGGTTTCGACAGCGGCGCGGTCGCCGGCTTGTGCGGTCCGATCGTGATGGCGCGCGGCGAGCGGCTGGTCGCGGTCACCTCATGCCTGCCGCCTGACGCCACGGGCCTCCAATTGCGCAACGATGCCCGGCGCGGCGCGCAATGGTGCCGCGCACACATGCCGCATCTCGACCATCGCTGGTTCGTCCGCGCCGGTCAGTCGATGCTCGACGATGACGACGCGCTGCGCCACACGATCGACGGGGTTCCCGGCGCCGGCAATTATGTGTTCGAGGCGATGTATGCCGAGCTCGCGGCGGCAGGTGCGCGCGCGGTGCTCGACGGGGTAGGGGGCGACTGCACCGTCAACCCGCGTGTCCCGCACCTGCTGCCGCATCTGCTGCAGGCAGGCCGATTGCGCCGATTCCGCGCGGAGTTGCTCCACGAGGCCGGCGCAAGCGGCCGGCCGCAATGGCGCGTGCTGCGCGAGGACGTGCTGCCGATGCTCTTCCCCCGCATCCGCCGCGCGCTCCACGCCCGCCGCGACTTCTGGGCCAATCGCTATGTCGCCGCCGGCCCGCGCGACCGGCTCTGGCGTGCCGGGCAGCTGCACAAGTCCGGCCATGCGTCGCGCAGTGCCGGCCGCAGCGATCTGGCGTGGCGGATCGGGACGCTGCGCCTGCTCCAGGCCCGCGCCCGCCAGAACGGCGTCAACGAGGCGGCGGCGCACGGGCTCGAGGTCGCCCGCCCGATGTTCGACCGCCGTCTGATCGAATTCGGCCTCGCCATCCCTGAATGGTTTCAGTCGAGCGAGGGGCGCAACCGCCAGATCGCCCGCCGCGCGCTTGCCGACGTGCTGCCGCCCGAATTCCAGAACCGCGAGCGGGGACAGGAATATCTCGATCCCGCAATACGCGACATGATCGTGGCCGCGCTTCCGCGTCTCCATGCCGAGCTCGTGGCGTTACGCGCCTGCCCCGAGGCGGGCACCTGGCTCGATCTGGAACAGATGATCGCCGACAGCGCTCCCGAACAGGTCGTGACGCTCACCGCGGACGGTGCGGTCCAGCTCGCCCGCGCATGGAGCCTGGCGCGCTATCTCGCCTGGTTTCATGGCCGCGCCATGCCCGGCAAGGCGGAGCATGCCACCAATGCTCGCGAGGACTACTTGCCCGGCGAGCGCGCAAAGGCGACAATATGATCTCCGCGAACCTGCGGGCGCGCGGTCGCAATGTGCATCGAGTCACTTTGCGAGCGACGAACACCGTTCGTGAACGATATCAATTTCCATGATGTGGTTCCAAATATCGCATGTTAGGAGGGTCCCGCGATCTCGGGGGGAAACTGGAGATCGGAGGCCGGCGTTTCGGAGCATTGGCAGGCGGTGGCGGAGGCTTCGTCCCGGGCCAGGGGCGGCCGGGTCATGCCGGCGCTTCGATCGACGCAGCCGGGATGCGTTCCGGGCGGCGAGTTCGCATCAATATCAGGCGAGAGAAACAAATGTCGGGAACTGAAATGCTGGCGGAGGCAAATGTCGAGCCGCTCACCAGCCGCTCCGGTGCACAGACTCTCGAGCGCGGGCTCGATCTGCTCGAGCGGATCGTCGAAGAGCAGATGACGGTGCGCGATCTGGCCAAGCAGTCCGGCCTGGGCCTGCCGACAACCCGCCGGCTCGCGGCGACGTTGGTGCAGACCGGCTTCCTTTCCCAGAACAACGGAATCCTGCGGGTCGGGCCGAAGCTGATCCAGCTCGGCATCAGAGGGCAGGGGCAGATCAGCTTTCTCGAAGCGGCGCGGGCCCCGCTCAAGGCGCTGTCGGAAGCCACCGGCGCGCCGTCCTTCCTCGGCGAGCGTGACGGCGACTATTCGGTGCACCTTTACCGGACCGAGGGCACGCAGCGCGTGACGGTCCGCACGCCCGCTGGCACGCGGCGCAAGCTTGCGGAAACCAGCCTCGGCAAGGCGCTGCTGCTGGATGACTATCAGGCCGATTGGGAGCGGCACTTCGGCTCGGTGGAGCCGCAATTCCGCCCGACCGGATGGCTGGACGCCATGCGCGCGGCACGGGCCCGAGGACTGGTGATCCACGATGCGCCGGGGAATGACGGCATCCGCGCGATCGCGGCGCCAATCCGCGATGCCGGCGGCGAGATTGTCGCGGGAATCAGCATCGTCAGCACGGCGCAGTATCTCAGCGATGCCGAACTCGAGCGTGTCGCCCCGCTCGTGCAGGAGACGGCGCGTGAGATCAGCGGCGCTTTGGGGCATGTCGAGCGCTGAACGACGCGTTTGCGTCAGTTGGGCGTGCCTGAGGACATGCCGAGCCGATAGGGGATAGCCGCCGATTGTACGTCCGGCGGGCGGACCGTCGGCGGCAGCGCCGACGCGCCGTCCAGCCCCTTGCCGGTCACGTTGACGATCGCGAGCCGCGGCCCGGAAGCGACCTGCACGTCGATCCCCGCGAGTGTGACGCCGCGCATGTTCGCGAGCGCGATCCCCTTGCCGCTGGTGCCGCTGATCCCGCGCAGCGTGAAGCCGTCGAGCGGCTTGTCGGGGTGGATGTTCACCGCTTCCACCAGGACCGGCACGTCCTTCACCCGGATGCGCTCGAAGGTGAAGTTGCGCACGGTCGGGATACCGTCGCGGCCGGCGACGGGAAACTGGTCCTGCTTGCCGCTGTCGAGGAAGTTCAGGCGCAGGAAGCCGTTGCCGGTGCCGGATATGTCGAGGTCGCGCATCACGATGTCCTCGAGGAACGCGCCGCGGCCGGGCCGGCTCTTGAGGTAGATGGCGAACGTATGCGCGGCGAGGCATTGGCAGCGCTCGACCAGCACGCGCCGGATGCCGCCCGAGGTTTCGCTGCCGATACCGATGCACGCCCAGCGCCGGTCGCGGAACACGCAGTCGGTGATCGTAACGTCCTCGGTCGGGCGACCGATGACATTGCCCTCCATCCCGCGGCCCGACTTGAGCGAGATGCAGTCGTCCGCCGTGTCGAAGTCGCAGCGGTCGATCGCGACGCGGCGGCAGGAATCAACGTCGATCCCGTCGGCATTGCCCATCACGGTGAGGTTCCGGAACACTGCATCCTCGCAATAGACCGGGTGGATCGCCCACATGTCGTTCTGCTCGGCGCGGAGATCGGTGACGCTGAGGCCGTGCACCTCGACGAATTCCATCAGCGCGGGATGGCGGAGCCCCGCTTCGCTGACGCGGCCATGGATCTCCTTCGACGCGACGATCCGCCCCTTGCCCGTCACCGCCACGTTGCGCGCGTCCTGCGCCCAGATCAGCCCGGTATAGCCGGGTACCCAGCGACCTTCCCAGCGCGCCTGCACGATCGGATAGTCGGCCAGATCGGGCGAGCCCTGCAGTACCGCATCGGCGTTCACGCGCAGCACGGTGTTCGAACCGATCCGCAGCGCGCCGGTCACATAGGTGCCGGCGGAGACCGTCACCTCGCCGCCGCCCATCACCGCGCAGCGGTCGAGCGCCTGCTGCAGCGCTGCGGTGTCCCGGGTCGTGCCGTCGCCCCTGGCGCCGAACGCGCGCGGATCGAGCTTCATGCCCGTGTCATGGACCACCGCTTTTGCCGGGAGCCTAGGCAATGCGCCGGTTTGCGCGGCTGCCGGCGGCGCCAGCGTGGCCGCGAGCGGCAGGCCTGCCGCGGTTGCGAGGAAGGAGCGGCGATCGGCGTGCATATGGGCCTCAGCGGCTGGAGGGAGGCAGGATCGGGTCGCGGGCGCCGCGCAGGATCAGGCGCGTGGTGGGTAGGGTCGCAGCGACGTCGCCGGCCTTGAGCGGCTCGCCGACGCTGTTGACCGGGTTGACCAAAGTCACCTTGTCGCCGAGCGCCGTGATCAGATCGGGCAGGTCGTAGCGCGCGAGCACGCCGGGCAGGTTGACCTCGGCCATGTCGCGGCTGATCGGGCGTTCCACGAAGTCGCGGTAGCGCAGGATGCCGCCGTCGGAGGTGACGCTGGCCACGCGCGGGTCGAGCACCCCGACATGGAGCGCCACCGGGGCGAGCGCGCCCGTGCCGTAGACGCTGAGGCTGCGCGCATCGACCTCGGGGCGTGTGGCGAGCCAGTTGAGCGCAGCCAGCGCATCGTCGGCCCGCATCCCGACCGGGGTCTGTCCGACGAGCAGCGCCCGCAGCGACAGCAAGGTCCAGTCGCCGGTGAGCGGTGACTTGGCCTCCTCGGTCCCACCCGCGCCGCGCGGGACCAGCGCAAGCGCGTTCCAGCCGGCTTTGGTCCAGCGCTCGAACAGCCCGTCCGGCGCGGAAAGCATGCGCTGCGGCTGGCTCGACAGGAAGAGCAGCGTCGGATGCCGGCCCGCCGTGCTTGCCCGGGCATAGAGGCCGTCGACGCGCAGTCCCGGCGCCGCATCGAAGCCGATGCTGGCGAGCGTGTAGCCGGCGCGGCTTTCCGTGGCTTCGGTGACGACGGGAGCCGGTGCGCCGCTCGCCACCCGGACGCGGGCGATGTCGCGGATCGCGCCGCGCAGGCGTTCGAGCCGCGCGGCGTCGGTCTCGCCGGCGGGCGCGACGGGGGCGGGGGGCGCTTCGCGCGCGATCACCGCGCGCAGGCTCTCGCCGCCGCCCGAGGTCACGAGCTGCCCGGTGCTTGTCGCCCAGAGCCGCGATGGATCGCCGGCCGGCACATTCCCGAGCACCGGCTCGCGGGGCACATCCTTCAGCCAGCGATTGAAGAAGCCGATGATCCGGGGCGAGATCGGGCCGAGATTGCCGTGAGGACCCGGCCCCTCGATCATCGTGATCCGGTCTGCCGCGCCCATTGCCTCATAGAAATGGCGCGCTTCGGCATAGGCCGCGCGGGCGCCGGCGATAGGGAACATGTCCTCCGTGGTCGAGACGATCGCATAGGGCCGCGGTGCCGCCGCCTCGACCCAGTCGGGCAGGTCCAGCCCGCGATCGAGGAAGAAGGGGATCGACTGTTCGGCATCCTGCGGCCCGGGGCCGCCGGGGGCCAGCAGATGATCGAAATCGTTGACGTAGCAGGCCGTCGCGGTCGCCTTGATGCGCGGGTCGAGCGCGGCGAGATAGGCGGTCAGCGTGCCGCCGCCCGAGCAGCCGAAGGCGCCGATCCGCTGATCGTCCACCTCGCTCCGTTGCATCAGCAGGTCAACGCCGCGGATGGCATCCTGGATGAAGAAGCGCGACACATGGCCGCCGGTCGGCAGCGCCTGGCCGAACGCCATCGAATGCCCGCCCGTCGGCCGCCCGACTTTCGAGGCGCCGATCTCCGGATCGTAGAACTGGATGCGCTCGCCCTCGCCGACGATGTCGATCGCGAGCACGACGAAGCCGGCGCGGGCGAGATTGGCCGAGAAACCGGCCCCGCCGAACCGCCCGTCAATCCCGTGTCCGGGCTGGGTGATGATCGCGGGAAACGGCCCCTTGCCCTCGGGAATGTAGAGGTTCGCGGTCACGCGGTAGCCGGGCAGGCTTTCGTACCAGAGATTCTCGATGCGATAGCCTTGGCCGGTACTGCGTCCTGTCACCTCGAACTTCACCGGGCCGGCGGCGTGCTCGAACCCGATCATTTCGGACAGCAATGCGCGTACGCGCACCTGCCGCTGGCGGGCCTCTTCTGGCGTGGCGATCGCGGCGACGGCGGCGGCGCGCGCCGCGGTCTTCTCGTGCGCGAGCCGGATGAGATAGGCGATCAGCTGGTCGCGCGGACCGGGCGCCGCCGCGGTCTGCGCGGTGGCGGGCGTCGCCAGCCAGAGCATCGCGCCGAGCACAGCCGCCCCGGCGCTGGAAAGGCGGCGCATTCCGCTCATGATCCTCGATCCCCCGGTTCAGCCGTCCTTGTTGGCCGGCGCGACCACGCCACCCGGCGTAGGCCCGGACACGGCCTGTCCATTGCGGCGGACATTCTCGTAACGCAGACCCTCGACATGGCTGACGATGTCGGGCTCGGCGGCGCGCACGACCGCGCAGTCGACCAGACGGATGTCGCGGATCGGCGCGTTGGCGAAGCCTTGGAGGTCGAGCACGCGCTGGCAGCGGCCGACGAGCAGCCGCTCGACCGTCAGCCCCCGGAAGACCGGCGTATAGGAGCCCTTGGCGCCTTCGCCGTAATTGTAATCGATCGTGATCGCTGCGCGACCGACCTGGCCCACGGTCACGTCGCGGACATGGACATTCTCCAGCGTACCGCCGCGCGCCGCGTTGTTCTTGAAGCGCAGCGCGGTGTTGAGGTTGGGGCTGTCCATGCGGCAATTCTCGACGAAGACGTTGCGCACGCCGCCGGTGATCTCGCTGCCGAGGGTCACGCCGCCATGGCCGTCGGCCATGGTGCAGCCCGAGACGATCACATTCTCGGTCGGGCGGTTGAGGCGCCGGCCGTCGGCATTGCGGCCCGATTTGATCGCGATGCAGTCGTCGCCCGTGTCGAACAGGCAATTCTCGATCAGCACGTCGCGGCAGCTCTCGGGATCGCAGCCGTCATTGTTGGGGCCGTGGCTCGAGATGGTGAGGTTGCGCACGGTCACGTTCTCGCACTCGACCGGATGGATCTCCCACATCGGCGAGCGGAGGATGGTGAGGCCCTCGATCAGCACGTTGCGGCAGCGATAGGGCTGGACGAATTGCGGGCGGATGGTCGAGCCGGGACCGAATACGCGCTTCGCCACCGGCACGCCCTCTTCGGCGAGCCGCTTGACCTTTGCGCCGTCGCCCTCCGACCCGTCCGCGGTGCGGTGCGCCCAGGGCCACCAATGCGCCTCGTCGGCCTGACCGTCGAGCGTACCCTGACCGGTGATCGCGATATTCTCGCATGCGTGCGCGTAGATGAAGGGCGAGATGCCCATCAGTTCGTTGCCCTCGAAGCGCGTGAGCACCGGCGGGAAATAATAAGCGGGGTCGCGCGAGAAGCGGATGGTGCTTTCACGATCGACGTGGAGTTCGACGTTGGAGCGCAGATGGATCGGCCCGGTGAGCCAGACGCCGCCCTCCACCACCACGCGACCGCCGCCCGGCGCCTTCGACGCCGCCTCGATCGCCCTGGCGAACGCCGCTGTGGCGAGCGTCTTGCCGTCGGGCACGCCGCCGAACTGCTGCGGGGTGAAGCGATTGGCGCGGGGAAAGCTCGGCGGGCGGATACGCTTGCGGATCGCGGCAGCCTCCGCCCAGGCGGAATCCTGGTCGGGCTGCGCGGCGCCGGCGCTCGTGCCGGACAGACTCGCCAGCGCGAGGATACCGCTTCCGGTCAGAAAGGCGCGGCGATCGGGATGCGAAAACTGCAATGGCATCGGCCCTTGTGTCTTCATGGCGATGGGCTCCTCCAAACGGGGCGATGTCTCGGACCGGCAGCATCGGTGGACAGGGACACCGGTGTCAACGCCAAATCGGGCCGCGTCAGCCGGCCATGAAGGCTGCGAACGCATCCTTGTACGCCGGGTGCCAGCGCGAGAGGGCGGGGCGGTTCTCGATGACGTCGCCCATGGCCCAGGCCATCCTTTTCTCGTCCATCGCGCGCGTGACGTCGTTGTCGGGGCAGAGGATGTAGAAATCGCCCGCCGCCATCCGCTCGAACAGGAAGTCGGCGACCTGGTCGGCGGTCCAGGCGCCCGCCGGCTTGTCGGCGCCGCCGCTACTGGTCATGCCGGTGAAGGTGAACCCCGGGATGAGCAGATGCGCGGTGATCCGCTCGCCGACCTGCTCGCGCAGGCTGTGCGCGAGACCTTCGGTCAGCGCCTTCACCGCCGATTTGCTGACATTATAGGCCGTGTTGCCCGGCGGCTGGGTGATGCCCTGCTTGGAGCCGGTGTTGATGACGAGCCCGGGCCGGTCGCCCGCGATCATCGCGGGGACGAAGGCTTGGACGCCGTGCAGCACGCCCATCAAATTGATCCCGAGCACCGCGTCCCACACCTCCGGCCCCGACAGCGCGTCGGCACCGCCGTGGATCGCGGCATTGTTCATCAGCACCGACACGGGACCGAAGCGCGCCGCGACGTCCGCCGCAAGCACCTCGACCGCCGCACGGTCGCTCACGTCGACGACGAAGCCGGCGGCCTGCCCGCCCAGCGCCGCGGCGCGATCGTGCACTTCCTCCGACCGGTCGACGAGGCAGACGCGCATACCCTGTGCGGCGAGGCGCGTGGCGATGGCGAGCCCGATGCCGCTCGCCGCGCCGGTGATCACCGCCACATTGCCCGCGGAAATCGTTTCCATGTTCATTCTCCTGCGCCGTGGCGCTCTGCGGCCCAACGGATCGCGCCGCTGATCAGTTTCTGGTGGAGCGGCTCGGCATAGGTCTCGGCCTTATGCCCCAGCGCCGAGAAGAACACGCGGCCCTTGCCGACGCAGCGCGTCCAGATCAGCGGATGCACCTTGCCCATCCGCGTCCGCTCGGGAAAGGGCTCGTAGCTCGTCTCGTCGAGCGTCGCGAGGATACGCGTGCAATTGCCGCTGGGCACGCGGTCGAACGAATACCATTCTTCGGTGCGCACCCATTCAGCGGGCAGGTCGCGCGTCGCGGGGTTGGTGCGGTCGACCACGTCGATCTTCCCCTGCTGGAACTGCTTCGGCCGTCCGGTGTGGCCGATGAACTGCGCCCCGACCAGGGTCTCGGGATACCAGCTCCAGTCATATTGCGGGTCGCCGCCCGCGCCGTGCAGCAGCACCACCCCGCCGCCCTTCTCGATCCACGACCGGAAGGCCGCGCGCTGACCCTCGTCGAAGATGTTGCCCGAGGTGCTGTTGAGCACCACCGCCGCGAATTTGGCGAGATCGCGCGGGTTCATCACCGCGGCATTCTCGGTCTCGAACACGCCGCGGCCCTGCTTGCGGACGAGATCGACGAGCACCGCCTTGGCCGCGGCGATCTGGTCGGGATCGCGGAAGCCGTTGGTCTTGGAGAGGACGAGTACCGCGCCGCGGCGGAGCGGCGGCAGCTTGGGCGGAACCGTGTCCATCACCGCCACCGGCCAGTTGCGCGGGTCGCGCGCCGGGGGCGCCGCCGCGGGGGCGGGCTGGGCCGTCTGCGCGAACAGCGCAAGGGCGATCAGGCTGGGCAGCATCCTTGGTTCTCCTCTAGACCGCATCCCGATCGAGGCCGAATTCGGCGACGATCGCGTCATTATGTTCCCCGACACGCGGCGCGCCGGCGGGATTGGCGCCGCGCTGCCCGTCGATCCGGACCGGACTGCGCGTAGTGGCGATACGCGTCGACCCGCGCTCGATCTGCTGGAGCATGTCGAGGCGCCGGAAGGCGTCTTCGGCAAGCAATTGCGGCCAGTCATTTACCGGGGCGCACCAGATATCGTGCCGGCGCAGATGCTCGATCCATTGCCCGGTCGTCGCCTCGCGGAGCCGGTTGGCGATCGCCGCCTTGACCGCATCACGCTCGGCAAAACCGTCGCGGCCGGAAAGCGGCAGATCGAGCAAGGGTGCGAGGGAAGGGAGCGGCGTCATCGCCAGCGCGAGCCAGCCGTCCGCGGTCCGATAGACGCCATAGGGCGCGGCGAGATAGGCATGGGCATTGTCGACCGCAGCGCGCCGCGGCAGCCGCCCACCGTCGTTCAGATGCGTGGTCAGCACCTCGAACTGCAGGTCGACCAGCGCCTCGAGCAGGCTGGTCTCGACGTACGCACC
>Ga0065165_1001815_pt1 | contig 20920 bp, 17 predicted proteins | sample AraplaMF_Cvi_mMF_FD_63813 | JGI IMG/M metagenome (GOLD analysis project Ga0065165, IMG submission 63813) | Arabidopsis root microbial communities from the University of North Carolina, USA - plate scrape MF_Cvi_mMF (version 2) (version 3) | ecosystem: Host-associated > Plants > Roots >... | reverse complement strand
TCGAAAACAAACCTGGCGTTCGATCGCAGTGCAGGTGGTATCATGATCTGGGAATTGTCGCAAGACGCCTCAGGAGCTAACTCTCTGCTCAGCGCCATCAAGGCGGTTAAAGATCAGCGTGGTGGTAATACCCCCAACAACCCTGCGCCTTCTGTAAACATCACATCGCCTACCGGAGGTGCGTCATTTACAGCTCCGGCAAACATCACGATCAATGCCAATGCATCGGATAATGGTTCTGTAACTAAAGTTGAATTCTTCAACGGAAGCACGAAACTTGGTGAAGATACATCGTCGCCATACGCATACACCTGGAGCGGTGTTACGGCAGGTACGTACAATCTTACCGCCAGAGCAACCGATAACCAAGGTGCCACAACCACATCAGCTTCGGTAAGCGTTACCGTGACTGGCGGCCCTACAGGAGGTTGCAACGCAGCACAATACGTAGAGAACAACGGCTATGTAGCCGGTAGCCAGGTTAAGAATGCCGGTGGTATTTACCAGTGCCGTGAGTGGCCTTATTCTGGCTGGTGTAACGGTGCCGCATGGGCTTATGGTCCGGGCACAGGTACATACTGGCAAGATGCGTGGGTATACATCGGTAGCTGTTCAGCTGCTGTAGCCCGCACAGCCGACGCCGAAACCGAATCGTTGGATCTTGGTCTGTACCCTAACCCGGGTGCTGCCAGCCGCGAACTCAGCGTATCGCTTGCGTTCGGAGCTACCGTAGACAACGTAACCGTTCAGGTTAAAACACAAAATGGTGTGAATGTGTATACAGCGCAATACAAGAATGCCGGCGAGAAGCTGGAAGCTACGCTGCCTGCATTACCTGCCGGTCTGTACTTTATCCGCGTAGAGGGTGAAGGCAAGACCTGGGTGCGCCGTTACCTCGTGAAATAATATATAAATCCTATTCTTCCGGGAGGCCGGGGTCGCCTTTTTGAAATAAGCATGACACCGGCTCCCCGGTTTTCCCGGAAGAGTATTTAAACCATGATCAATCTCATAAAACATGCATAGAACTACACTTCAGGCTCACCGGTACGTGAGCCTGTATTTTTTTATACTGGTGGCCACACTGGCTGCCGTGCTTGTGCCACGAACGGTGCATGCGGATACCTCTGGCTCTCCGGGGTATAGCCACATAGCGTGTACCGATCCTGCCTGGAATGCTGCAACACCCTACTCTGGCGGAGCCCGTGTATCGTATGCCGATAAAATTTACGAAGCCCGCTGGTGGACGCAGGGTGAAAACCCCGAAACGCGCAGCGGCGAGTGGGACGTATGGAAATACATAGGCCCCTGTGGTGGTACGTCAAACAATAGCCCGACGGTATCGATCACTTCGCCTTCCAGCGGTGCTTCATTTGCAGCGCCTGCCGCCGTGGTGATCAATGCCAACGCTTCAGACAGCGATGGCAGCGTGACCCGTGTGGACTTCTATTCGGGCAGTACCAAACTGGGCGAAGACGTATCGTCGCCATATTCGTACACCTGGAGCGGTGTTGCCGCCGGTACCTATACCATAACTGTGATAGCGACCGACAATGCCGGTGCTTCTACAACATCGGCCGGAGTATCGTTCACGGTAACCGCTGGTGGAAACACAGCGCCTACGGCGTCTATTACCGCGCCGGCTTCGGGCGCAAGCTTTACAGCCCCGGCAAGCATTACCATCAGCGCTTCGGCGTCGGACGCCAACGGCACCATAGCTAAAGTAGCCTTCTACAACGGATCAGCCTTGTTGGGCGAGGACACATCGTCGCCCTATAGCTATACCTGGGCCGGCGTGGCAGCCGGCGGCTACTCGCTGACCGCGGTAGCTACCGATAACGCGGGGGCTACCGGAACATCGGCCGCGGTAACCATTACGGTTAACGGCAACACAGGTGGCAATTGCAACGCTCCGGTGTATGTTAACGGCACTGCGTACAACGCTGGTTCTGAAGTACAGCACAACGGTAAGAAATACGTGTGCGAGATTGCCGGCTGGTGCTCACTGGGCGGTGCTTACGAACCTGGTGTGGGCTGGGCGTGGGATAACGCCTGGAACCTGTTAGGCGATTGCACGGGTGGTGGAAACACAAAGCCCGTAGTTGCCGTAACGGCTCCAGCCGCCGGAACGAACTTTAACGTTGGCCAATCGGTAACCATAACCGCTACGGCCAGCGATGCCGATGGATCGGTAACCAACGTACAATTCCTGGTAGACGGTACAGTAATCAGCACCGATGCTTCAGCACCTTATACGGCAACCTGGACCGCCACGCAAGGGTATCACACCCTCATTGCCCGCGCTACCGATAATGGTGGCGCTACGGCAGAGGCCAGTGTGCTGATCAGTGCCGGTTCAGTGAACAACGGCGGCCTTCCGCCACGCATTCTTAGCGGCTACTGGCATACCTGGGGCGGTGGCCCTGGTGGTGGCGTTCCGTTTGTAAAACTACGTGATGTATCGCCCAAGTGGGACGTAATCAACATCTCGTTTGCCGAGCCTGTTAGCGCCGGCAGCACCGATGGCCGAATGAAGTTTGTACTGGCCGGTGCAACCGCCGACTATACCGTAGCCGATTTTAAGAACGATATCCGTACGCTGCAAAGTCAGGGTAAGAAGATCGTTATCTCGATCGGTGGCTACGAAGGCTACTTCTCGCTTACGACCGATGCCGCGCGCAACACGTTTGTGAGCAATATGAAATCGATTATCGACGAGTACAACTTCGACGGCATCGATATAGACCTGGAGCAGAGCTCGCTCGAGCTTCAGATAGGCGATGCTGATTTCCGTAATCCGAAGTCGCCCAAGATCGTACAGATGATCTCCGCGATCCGGTCCATCTGCGATAACTACGGCAGCAAGTTCATCCTGACCTTTGCGCCCGAGGCATTCTACTTACAGTTGGGATATCAATGGTATGGTGGATTACACGACGGTGTGGATCGCCGTGCGGGTGCGTACATTCCTGTAATCCATGCGTTGCGCGATAAAATTACCTATGTCCAGTCGCAGCTCTACAACCAGCCCTCGATTATGGGGACCGATGGTAAGCTGTATTCTTCGGGCTCGGCGGATTACCTGGTGTCTATGACGGATATGCTGTTGAAGGGTTTCAATGTAGGCGGAAACGCGAACTACTTCTTCCCGGCGTTGCGTCCGGACCAGGTATTGTTTGGCGTGCCTTCGTCTGCCGGAGCAGCCGGTAGCGGTCAGGTAACAAACCAACAGCTGGCGCAGGCCTTCAACTACATGGTCAAGGGAACGTCGTACGGCGGACAGTATACACTGTCGCAGACCTATCCGGCGTTACGGGGTATCATGACCTGGTCTATAAACTGGGATGCTTACCAGAACAACAACAGCTTTGTAAACGCCAACCGTGCATACCTCGATGGTCTGGGCGCGCCGGCAGCCGCACGCACAGCCGAGGCTGCCAGCACTGCCGCGGTCGCGTTAAAGGTGCCGACAGGCTGGGGTGATTTCCAGATGGGCCTTGTAAACGACAACAGCAACGTGATAAATGTGCGTATGAAAAAGGCACTGCAAGAGAACGTAGCCCTCGGCTACCGCTATGCCTATGTAAACAACGGTGTAGATCCATCCAGCAACGCGCTGAGCTGGCTGTTCAACCAGTGGGGGACCGACTACTCGCGTAACTCGCAGGAGATGGGACTGCGCCCGGCCTATGTAATCTACATGCTGCAGGAAGAAGGCGGAGCCGCTGCCCTTAAGAACAACATACGCAATGCCGATTTCATGCGGAAGTATTTTGCCAGCATCCGCACCGTGGCCGAAAAGAGCAACGGATACAAATCGATCTTCGTAATCGAGCCCGATACCTGGGGATATTTCTTACAGAACGCGCTGGAGTCTGGCACAGAATCCGATCCGCGCAATATACCGGCTACGGTAAACAACCTCGGTGCTGGCTACGAATACCTGGCCGGTACACCCAACACCCTGAGCGGTGTGGCGCAGGCGATCATTACCACCATTCGCCGGTATGCGCCCGATGCATACTGCGGTTTGTTGATGTCGTTCTGGTCTGTTAATGGAAACGGCGCTACAGGTGCCCCTGTACCCGACGGCGCAAAAGGCATGGTGTACTGGAACCAGGGCGACGTAGACTTCTCTGCGCATCGCAACGGTACCTTTGCCAACCAACTCCTGCCAACTACGGGTGACCGTGGCGACTTTATAGGCGTTGAAAAGAATGGATGGAGTGCCGGTAACTGGCTGGTAAAACAAGGCCGCAACGATTACTACTGGAACGATACACAGAATGGCAAGTGGGTTAGCTGGTCTAAAACACTGGGACAGGATGTAAGCCTCCCGTTGCTGGGCTGGCAGATCTCGATCGGTCACCCGGGATTGCCCAATACCGTAAACCGTTATGAAGACACGTTCATGCCGTATTTCTTTACGCATACACAGGACTTTATACAGGCAGGTTTCATAGGCTTCCTGGCCGGTAAAGGCCTGGCGGATTGTACAGACTTCACCAACCTGAACGGTAACAGCCTGGAGTCTGACGGCTCGAAAGGCGATAACGGTTGGTTCTTCAACAGCTTAAGACGTTTGATCGTGGCCGTCCGTATTTGACGAACACATCTACGCAGCCTTCTGTAAGCCTCACTGCTCCTACAAACGGTGCTGCGTTCAACACAGGCGTAGCCATTACGCTTACGGCAAACGCCGTTGGCGGCACAGGCTGCACCGTATCGAAGGTTGAGTTCTACCGCGGCACCACACTGCTGGGCACGGCAACAACAGCGCCGTATACGTATAGCTGGGCCGGGGCGGCAGCGGGAAGCTATAGCCTTACGGCAAAAGCTACCAACAGCTGTGGTGTTGTCGTTACATCGGCAGCCGTAAACGTAACCGTGTCAACGACCAATACGAATACACCTCCGGTTGTATCGCTTACGGCGCCGGCGGCAGGCAGCTCGTTTACCGCACCGGCTACTGTAAACATAACAGCGTCAGCTACGGATAACGGTAGCCTTACTAAAGTGGAGTTCTTCCAGGGTGCTACAAAGCTTGGCGAAGATACCACAGCACCGTACACGTATACCTGGAGCAGCGTTGTCGCAGGAACGTACAGCATTACGGCCCGCGCAACAGACAACGAGAATGCCTCGACAACATCGGCTGCCGTGAGCATTACCGTAACATCGTCTACCGGTGGCTGTACCGCGGCTCAATATGTAGAGAACGGTAATTATATAGCCGGTAGCCAGGTTAAGAATGCCGGCGGCGTATACGAGTGCCGTGAGTGGCCGTATTCGGGCTGGTGTAATGGTGCGGCCTGGGCGTATGCTCCGGGCACCGGCACATACTGGCAGGATGCGTGGGTATATAAAGGTGCTTGCGCTGCCACTGCTGCTGTAGCAACAGCCGAGGGTGCTTACGGTATTACCCTGTATCCAAATCCCGGTGAAAGCAGCCGCGGTAGCCGCGTAACACTTTCGTTTGACGAAGCTCCCGGCGATGTGGAACTTACTGTGATGAACGCCGCCGGCGCACCTATCATGAAAGGTTCGTACAACCAGGTAGCGCACGAGCTTACAGTTGAAATGCCGGCAAATGCCCGCGGCTTACTGCTGATTCGTGTGCAGGGACAAGGACGCACATGGCTCGAACGCTACATCGTTAAATAGTAATACATCTTACAAAAGGAATAAACAATTTCCTTCCGTTGAATGAACTGTATTGAGCCGTGAGTTAAACCTATCGGGTAACGAACGGATAGTAAGGGGTGTGGCCTTTTTTGAGGCCACACCACTTAATAATTATAGCCTGCCGCTCAATAAGTGTTTTTTAACTCGTTTGTTCTGTTGCCTAACATTGCATTATCTGCTGCAATGATCGCTGGCTTATTCCGTGATGTACTCGTTATAGAAATAATGTTATACCTAATAATCGTACTATGAAAAGAACAATTACTAAAGTATTGAACAACCTGAAGATGCTTGCGCTGCCGGCCCTGTTGGTAACGGGAGTTGAAGCATCGGCTCAGAACTGGCAGCTCGTATGGAGCGATGAGTTTACCAATAGCATTGGTCCCGATTGGGTGTTTGAAACCGGAGCAGGCGGCTGGGGTAATAACGAATTGCAGTACTACCGCCGTGAGAACGCTACAGTAGAGAACGGTAAGCTCGTCATTACCGCAAAACGTGAAAACTTCAACGGCGCGAGTTATACTTCGGCTCGTATGAAAACGCAAGGCCGTAAGTCTTTCCGCTATGGCAAGATGGAGGCAAGCATTGCTATGCCTTCGTTTATGGGGTCATGGCCTGCCTTCTGGATGCTGGGCGATAACATTACCAGCGTGGGTTGGCCTGCCTGCGGTGAGATCGATATCATGGAGCACGTTAACAACGGAAGCGACGTACACGGCACCATACACTGGCAGGACCACACGAATCAGTATGCCAGCTACGGCGGCTTTACCAATACCAACGTAACGGCTTACCACACCTACTCCGTGGAATGGAGTCCCACAGCGATTCGCTGGTTCGTTGACGGTGTTCAATTTCACGTAGCCGATATTACAAACGGCATCAACGGAACATCAGAACTGCATAATAACTTCTTCCTGTTGCTGAACATGGCGATCGGTGGTAACTGGCCTGGATTCAACATCGACAACAATGCCTTTCCGGCAAAGATGTATGTTGAATACGTGCGCGTATACGAAGGTAACGGAACACCGCAGCAGCCCAGCATCCTGATTCAGGCCGAGAACTACGGTGCCATGTCAGGTGTGCAAACCGAAGCGACGACCGATTCAGGTGGTGGTCTTAACGTAGCCTACATCGACGCAGGCGACTGGATGGCCTATTACAACGTAAACTTCCCTACATCAGGAGCCTATACCATAGAGTACCGTGTAGCCAGCCAAAATGGAGGTGGTACACTGTCTGCCGACCTTAATGCCGGATCGATCGTACTGGGAAGCCGTAGTATACCTTCAACCGGAGGATGGCAGAACTGGACAACCGTTTCGCAGACCGTTAACGTAAATGCCGGAACGTATAACTTCGGAGTCTATGCACAGGCCGGAGGTTGGAACCTAAACTGGATACGCATAACCAGGCAGGCATCTATTGTAGCGTCGGGCCTTGCGGCCGAAAGCGCTGAAGCAGAAGCTCCGGTATTCGAAGTATATCCGAACCCCGTTTCCGGAAGCATACTAAACCTGGTATCGGATAAAGATCTTGCGGGTAGCACCGTTACCATTATAGACCGTTGGGGTAAGCCTGTATTGACCGGCTCGGGAGCGTCAAGCCTCGATGTATCGGCGCTGAACCCCGGCTTCTATACGCTTGTGTTAACACGCAACGGCAAATCTGTAAGTAAACATTTTGTTAAGTAGTTTATTGACAGCAGCGCTTTAACCGCTTTGTATGTGTACGCATGTACAAGGCGGTTATTGATGTTTCATTACGTCGGGTTGCTAATGAAGTAGTTTTCCTTCTTTCAATTAATCATAAATCTATGTTCAAATTTTACGCAAGTTTTCTTGCCCTGGTGCTCTGTGCGAGTATCACGGTAAGTGCTCAGAAAAAACCATTACCGTTGGGTAACGCGTCCACCTTTGTAAAAAGCCTTCGTGAGCAGGCTGCCACAGGCCGTAGCGACGGCAGCACGCTGCAGTTGCGCGTGGCGCCTGGCGAATCGTTGTCGGCAAAGCTAAACGTTCAGCAAAGCAGCACGGCAGAAGAGCTGGTGATCGGTTCCATTGCCAACGAGCCACACTCGTCGTTCTCAATTCGGTTGAGCGGCAACACGCTGGACGGTACAATTGTACTGACCGATAAAAAGAAAGCATACCGCTATACGTCAGACGCCAGCGGAAATGCGTTTGTAAATGAAGTAGACATTAACAGCGTGGTGTGTATCGAGTACGAGAAGGACAAGAACTCTCCCGTAATCACCGGTCGTACACAGGCGGCGGCCATTAGCCCTGCGTTGCTTACGCTGGAAAGCTATCCCGGCGCAAACGGCGTGGTACTGTTGGATTTCGACGGCCAATACGTTTCCGGAACGCTCTGGAATGGTGGTAACCCCATCAACGCCGCGCCGTCTACGATGACCGACGCGCAGATTCAGGAAATCTGGGAAATGGTGTCTGAAGACTACCGCCCCTTCCACCTGAACATTACCACAAACGAAGCGGTATTCAATAGCTACCCGCAGAATCGCAGAATGCGTGTGATCTTCACACCTACCAATACAGCGGCTCCCGGAGCCGGTGGTGTTGCCTACATCAACTCGTTCAGCTGGACGAACGATACTCCATGCTGGGTTTTTAACGGTGGTGTAAAAGGTGGTGGTGAAGCTGCTTCGCACGAAGTAGGACATACCTTTGGTCTGGGCCACGACGGCCGCACGAGCCCCGTAGAAGACTACTACGCCGGTCAGGGCAGTTGGGCACCCATCATGGGCGTAGGCTACTATGTAGCGATCTCGCAGTGGAGCAAAGGTGAATATGCCAATGCCAATAACAAAGAAGACGATCTGGCCAAGATTGCCGGCTCGAACCATGGCGTAGGCTATCGCGCGGACGACCGTGGCAATACCATCGCTACAGCATCGGCTTTACAGATCGACGCCTCGGGGAGTGTTTCAGCAGCCGCAAACTTTGGTGTAATAGACCGCACCGCCGACGTGGACATGTTCTCGTTTACAACCAGTGGCGGAACCGTTACGTTGAACATTAACCCTGCTACCCGTCATCCTGACCTGGATGTACTGGCTACGCTGTACAACAGCGCCGGTACAGTAATTACAACCGCTAACCCTACAGCCTTGTCGGCAAGCATCAGCACCAGCCTGGCACAGGGAACGTATTATCTGTCAGTTACCGGAACAGGCGCGGGTGCAGCAAATGTCACCGGGTATTCTAACTATGCGTCGCTGGGTTACTACACCATTAGCGGTACAGTGCCGTCTACCGGAACAGGAACATCGCCGGTTACTGTTTACAAAGACTGTAGCTTTAGTGGTGCCTACGCGGTAGCGCTTCCGGTAGGAAACTACACCACCGCGCAACTGGTGGCCCGTGGTATTCAGAATAAAGACATATCGTCGTTCCGTGTACAAAGCGGTTACGAGCTTGTGCTGTACAAAGGCGATAACTTCGCAGGTACATATTCAGGCTTTACCGGAGATGTAAGCTGCCTAACCCAATACACGCTGAACGATTCAACGTCGTCACTCCGCGTACGTTCAGTGAGCAACCAGCTGCCTACTGTAAGCCTGTCTTCGCCAGTAAGCGGAACGGTGTTCAATGCTCCTGCAAGCATTAGTATTACGGCCGGCGCTGCAGATGCCGATGGGGGAGTGGCAAAAGTGGAATTCTTTAACGGTACAACCAAGCTTGGCGAAGATACCTCTGCGCCGTATAGCTTCACATGGTCAGGCGTTGCAGCCGGTACCTACACCGTTCGTGTTACCGCTACCGACGACCGTGGTGGACAAGCTTCGGCGCAAACCTCCGTTACGGTTGGTGTGACTGCTGCTGCAACCGTATACCGCGATTGCAACTATGCCGGTACAGCCGTAGCGCTTTCAGTAGGCGACTATACACTGAGCCAGCTGCAAGCCAAAGGCGTTATTAACGACGATATCTCATCGTTGAAAGTGGCCAGCGGGTATGAAGTGATCCTTTATCAGAACGATAACTTTGGTGGCTCTGCATACCTGTTCCGTGGAGACTTCTCTTGCCTCGTATCGCTATCGGTAGGCGGTCAGACAATAAACCTGAACGATTGGACATCGTCGGTTGTAGTACGTGCATCGACAGCAGCAGCGCTTGCACAAGCGTCTGAGAGCGCCGTACGTGCGGAAGAACGCGTTTCGTTAACCGTATCCCCTAACCCGGTTCAGGATCAGCTTACGTTGAACCTGGAAGGTGCATCGTCTGGCGACGTTCAGATCCTTTCGCTGCAGGGCACTGCCGTAGGATCGGTTAAACGTGTGGCAGCTGGCGAAACGGTTTACGTGGCAGACCTTGCGCCGGGCGTATACCTGGTTAAGGTAAGCACAGACAAAGGCGTTGTAACGCAGCGCATCATTAAACGATAGGCATTTTTTTGAGCCATATATGCAGAAGCCCGGGGTGACCGGGCTTTTGTTTTTTATCGACGCCAGTGCCGGAATGCCCGAGAAAGCTGACCTTTCGTGGAATTTCATAAAAGGTGTTTAGGCGAGGACTGGGATGGGCTTTTAATAAAGACCATGCGCACGTATGTTTTGCTGGTTATGCGTTGGGTTTTAGAATAGAAAGAGTTGAACTTGCCTGCTGTAGGCAGAAGCTAACGCATGACGTTGCCCGGCCCAAACCCGTATCACCGACGTAACTGCAGTTATTATGAGCGTATCCGAAAATCTTTCCAGGCCAAGTTGGGACCGGTGGATCGAAACGCCAGACAATTCTTTTCAGAAAGAAGTGCTTGCCTTGTTGCCGCGCTATTTTTCAAATCCCGGAGGCGTTTATACCAACGAAACGGTTACCGCAAAAGGTCGCCCCATTGATTTTAAAAAGTCTTTTCCCGAAGAATATGAGCAGTGGGTGGCTGCCCGCGAGGTGTGGGATAAACGCCGGGTGATCTACACCGTGCTTGACCGCATATTAAGCCACACCCTTAAACCCTGGCAAACAGCCGAAAGACTGGTAGACGATCGGTATGCCGAAATAGCGCTGAAGATATTGCGCGATTCGGCCGACGAGAGCGACGCCGATACGTGTGCAGCCTACGCTAAAACACACTTCGTACTGTCTGACTACACTGCCGCATTACGTTGGGCCAACAAAGGCATTGCCGAAGACGCGCGCCACCTGCGGAGCCACCGGGTGCTGGCCGACACACTTTATGTATTAAACCGGCAGAAGGAAGCGTTGGAAGTATATCAGGAAATAACACGCCTCGCTGTTGAGCTGCGTAAAGAGAACGAAGAGCAGAAAGAAGAATACGACTTTTTCGATATGTTGTCTTTTAACGGCAATATGATAAACTCTCCCATATTTGCCTGCACCACGCTGCACGAACAGCAGGCGAGCAATGCCGTGTGGGACTGGTGTGCCAATGAATTTCATTTCTCGCCACAGTATCGTGTGCAGCATGCCTTTACCCTGGTGCGTCGCAAAGAGCCTGTACAGGCGCTTCATAAACTTCTAAGCCTGGTAAATGAAATGCCCTGGTACAAAGAAGGTGTATTCAATAGTCTGGCACTGCTTGAGGGTATTGACCGCAACGGTAAGTATGCCAGCGAAAAGCAAAAGCTGCAATACATTATCTTCTCCAATCAATGGACGTCCGAAGATATGTTCGTCGTTGATATGAACGAAGAATAGCCTGCTGTGGTAAACAACAGGCCATTCTTCTATTCGCGTTAAAAATTATTCCTTGACGAAACGGCGTATGATCTGCCGGTCGCCCTGGCCGATACGAAGAATGTACGTGTCAGCCGGCAGGGCCGAAACATCCAGCGTATGTCCGCGCACCACACCACGTGTAAGTACATGGCCGTTCTTATCGGTAAGGCTGAACGAAGCCCCTTGCAGATCGTCGGCATCCTTTAGCGTAAGTTCGCTGGTAGCTGGATTGGGATATACCGCATGGTCGATTTTTACCGTATCGCCCAATGCTGCAACGGCTGCTACCGCCGTTACTTTCAATGAACTAATTTTGTCGTTCCATCCTTCGTCTACCAGGCAGTCATTGTCCGAAGTAAACGTCAGTGTGCTTCCCAGGAAGTTATCGTCCCAATACACCTGTACCCGATAGCCGCTGGTTACCCGAAGCGATGATATATCGTCGTTAACAATACCGCGCGATTCCAGCTGCGAGAGTGTATAGTTACCTGCCGGCAGGCTTACGGCAGCACCGGTATAGTTACAGTCTTTGTAAGCGGTAAAAACACCGGTCTGCGGCGTGGTGCTGAACGCGTTGTTGATGGCGGTGGCATATTGTGCTGTAAGGCTGGTATTGTCGAAGTCGTCATACAACCACATAAAGCCACCTTTGGCATTACATGAATTTTTCCAGGTGGTAAGCTGGCTTTGTACCTGAGCAGGTGTTTTATTAATGTCCCACAGGCCGGCATATACCGGCACCGAACCGAAGTTCCAGCCACATGGTGTATTGGAAGCGCCGCCGTCATAGCATTGCAGGTCGATGCGGTCTACTGTACCGGGGCGCTGCGCGTTGGTATTGGCCGCCACGGTGGTCCAGAAGGTAGCATTAGTATACGGAACCAGGGACACCTTGAAGCCCAGGTTGCCGAGCATTACGGCAAGTGCGGTGGCCGTGCTGGCATCGTACGTACTTTCGTCGTCAAAGCCAATAGCATCGACGGCCGGTATGGCATTCTTCAATGCCTGGAAGTTTTTATACAAGGCGCTGGTAGGGCCGGTGCCCTGCGCATTGATAAGTGTTTTGATATTGGCAAAGGTAGACGAGCCCCAGGCACTGAGGCAGAAGTCGATACGGTTAATGCTGGTTGGCGCTGTTTTCAGCAACGTCATATCCGATGCAAAGTTCGGATACATGGCTGCGCCAACATAACTACCATTCTGAACCAGAGGGAACTCTGCGTTAAAGTTGAAATTACCATTCGCATCGATGTGAATGGTCCATACGATAACGTTCTTGAATCCGGAGTTTCGCAGCTCGCTGATGGAGTAACTCCGCTGCTGATAAACCGGACCACCGGCATATATCCCGGATTGAGCATACAGGCAAGCCGGGCCTGCCAAGATCAGTAGAATAAAACAAAGGAAAGCTGCGTAAATGTGTTTTGTGTTTTTCATAATGTTAACGTTTAATCATTCGGACAAAGTGCGACGGTGTGGGGTGTGTAAACCTTTTGCAATCGGTTAGAGAAGATAAGAAAAAATCCGGCAAACCGAAGCGTTGGTATATTCGGCTTATTGAATGGTTTATTTTGCCGATTGAACGGTTAGGTGATATATACCCAGGTAAGACATTTGCGTGTATATTCAGGATATATACGATGTGTTGACGGTATAACGGTTACGTATGGGTAGTTTGTTTAAACACAAAGCCCGGAGTATGTTTTCCGGGCTTTGTGGTATACTAAGGGCGTTGAAAATACTTTTCGATCGTAATTGCCACGCCGTCGTCTATATTACTTTCGGCAATAACGTTTGCCACGGCCTTTACCTCATCGCGGGCGTTACCTACCGCTACGCCAACACCCACTGCTTTTAATAAATCGATGTCGTTGTAGTTATCGCCAAAGGCCATCACCTCCGCCATGGAAATATCATATCGCTTACGCAGCAGTTGTTCCAGTGCGGTGGCTTTGGATATCTTTCGGGGAGCTATTTCCAGGTAGGTGGATTTCGAACGATACAGGTGGAGAGCACCCGGGCACGCAGCATCGATAGCCGTGATCAGCGCTTCAAGGTGATCGGCTGGCCCCATACACATTACCTTGTGCGCGCCGGCACCGCGTTGCTGCCAGTCGTCCAGCACATCGGCATTTGCTGCGAGTTGAGGCGATGCCTTGGTTATGCGCTCCTCCCGCTCGGTCCATTTATCGTACGCCGGGGCATACCAGCGGTCTTCCGAATACAGGCTTACGTGAAGCTCTGTGTCGGCAGCCAATCGCGAAATGGTGCGGCAATGTTCCAGGGGTATCGTGACTGAATCGAGTACGTGTGGCACGGCTTCGCCCAGACGGCCGTTCTCGAAATAAAGGATATAACCACCGTTGTAACAGATCATCGGGTGTCGTGATAGGCCAAGTTCGGATTCCAGGTGGCGCATGGCCGCAGGCATACGTGAAGAGGCGAGGATCACCGGAACATCGTCCGGTAAACTGCGAATGGTTCGTACCGTACGTTCGGCAAGCTGCCGGCGGCTATCCAGTAGTGTACCGTCAATATCTGTACAAAGAGCGCGTATCGTCATAAAGCAAACCCGTAATGGTAGGGCCGCAAGATACCACGAAATTGGTTATTATACCTCCAGCAGGTAGAACGGATGCGTATAGCCCCCTTTCGAAAGGATGGGTTTCGATACATTGAATACACGAACACCATTAGCCGTCTTTCCTTCCAGCGTACCTGCATGGGCGTGGCCATGAAAGGCAGCCACTACCTGCCGGCGTGTTAGCGGCTCAGCGAGGCGTGAACAGCCCAGGAACGGGAATATAGCTTCAGGTTCGCCGATAACTGTATCGACCACCGGAGCATAATGCAGTACCACAACCTTTTGTATAGGATCGGGGTGGGCATCCAATCGGGCCAGGGCGCGATCAAGGCGTAAAGCCTCGTCTACCGCTTCCTGCACAAAGGCCTTCATAGCGCCTTCGCCAAACATCGATAGCATATGGTTATCGAAGCCGCCACCAAAGCCCTTAACACCGGCAAAGCCTACATTGCCGATAACCACCGCTTCGCCGTCCAGCACATGAACGTTGTCATTTTGAATGATCTGACGGATAAGCTTGTGTCGTCCTTTTTCGAAATCATGGTTACCCAGAACCGCCACCACTGGTATGGTACAGGCCTTGAGTTCGTCGGCCAGAATCTGTGCTTCCACCTCGTCGCCCGTGTCCGTTAGGTCGCCGCAGATCACCAGTACATCGGCTTGCTTACACACTTCTTTGAAAAACTCAATCCACTTACCTTTATCGGTTTCACGAACGTGAATATCACCCACGGCCGCGATACGCGTTTTTGTTGACGATTCTTCTGCCATGATCTATACGGTTTTAATAGTAGTTACTTTATAATCCCATTCCTTTATGTCCACGCTGTATTGCGTTTGGTCGATGATCGGCCCACGGCATACACGTTCCTGTGACGGTGGTATTTCGTACTGGTCATGTGCGCGCGACATAAGTTCTTCGAACAGCCACCGCGGCACGATCTCCGGATAGTCTGCGGGATATACAAATTGAAAGATAAGGATCTGTGCCAGCAGCAAGTGCCAGTGCTGGTCTATACGCGATAACAGGCGCTTCCAGTCAAGCTGTTTGCCGCGTTTTAGAATAAGGTGGTTAACATCTGCACCGTCGAACCGCTCGCGGTTCTGTACATAGATTTTACACCAGATGAGCTCTTCGGCCGGAATCATCTTTACCGGCATACCGCCAAATTCTCCCTGCGTGGCATGTTCATACCACACATCGTCTACACGGCAAATACTGTTGGCCGTGTCGAAAATGATGTCCATAAAATGCTCGTCTTTGAAAACCTTTGCGAGCCAGCGCACATCGGTAAGCTCGGTACGATATCCTTTCTCCGTAAAGAGCTTTAGGATCTTGGGATATTCGCTCGGTTTACAGAAAATGTCGAGGTCTTTTGTAACCCGGTGAATGCCGGTATAATGAAACGAGGCAAATCCGCCGCCGACCATAAACTCGGCGTCACTTTCCAAAAGCAGAGAAATTGCCTCCTTATAAAAATTATGCGCTTGCGTATTTTGATCGTCAGCTTTAGTCATGATGACACCCGGTAAAAAGAAGTGCCATTGCCGGCAGGCGATCCTACACGTGCGAAACCGCTATTTATCCGTCGGGATTGCCGTTGTTTTGGCGTAAACCCGTGAAAACTGGGTGATAAGCAGATAACCGCATACCAGGAACACTGAGAAGAGTATGGTTACGCCATACGTTTGTGGGTGTGCCATGGGGTTAACAATACGGGAAACGATATCGCCGACCAGGGTGTCGGGCGATGAGATCACGTCCCAGCTATTCCACCGCAGGTAACGGCCCAGGTAGATGCCGAAGCCGGCCAGTATCAATGATGCGATAGCCATAACCCATCCCATCCACGCATTGAAACGGCTTGTAAGAATAGCCTGCATATCCAGCAATGAAGCATAGCCCAGCATCAGCCCGTTCCAGGCAAAGAAAAGTATCAATGCCAGGTCATACCAGAGTGGGGCGTCCGGGCGGGTCTTAAGGTGAAACAGGTCGGTTAAAATGTAAGGTGCATTGGGAAAAAAGCAGAGCCATACAGCAAACGGAACCGCCAGCCACCACGAACTTTTAAAACGGTCGTGGTAAAGTGTCAGTACAGTGCTGATGAGGTAAGGGATAAGCGCGAGAACAATATTCCAGACCAGAAAAACGAAGGTCACCTTTGCCGTATACCGCACCCGGAAAGCTACCAGGGTAATGCACAGCGCAGTAGTGAGTGAAAATACCAGAAGAATGTAAAGGCGGTTTTTCTCGCGAAGAAGTCTGAAAAAATGAAGCATGTGGGCTTGGTTTAAGCGTTATCACGCAAAATCCCGGGCTGAGGTTTCGTTTGATGGGTATTGTACCGGAAACTCCGTCGGAATGCATCGCAGAAACATTGCGGTTATGCGAATACGACGGAATTATTATCTAAAACGAAAACTCATGCATGTAATATTCGAACTCGTTCTCGGTGTGAAATAAGGGGGGAGGGGCCGTATGTTTGTTGTGTCGAAAACATCGTAAAAACGCCCCGATTATGAACTTAGATGGTTTAAGCCCTGAACAAATAAAGTTGATCTTCGATCTTAGCAAGCGTGTTGTTACCCTTGAGTCGAAGCTCACCATGTTGCAAGACAAGCTTGTGCGTATAGACCGTCGTCTCACGCCGGAGTTGGCTCAGAATATTACGCATTTAAGCCTCAACTAAGCTTAGAGGCTACATAGCCAGTTCGTGTAGTGAGGTGAAAATCACCTCACACAATCAGGGTTGGCCCAAGGCACTGGTAAGTTGTTCACGAATCTGTGCGCAGCTTACGAAAAAGCTCTTTTCTACTACATCAATGGCCAGGGTTTGAGCCTGCTCGTTCCATTGATATTCGATCACAATTCCGAAAGGTCCGTTTACCGTGCCCTGCGGCCCTGTAAGTGCAAATCCTTTACTGGCCAGTTGCCTGGCCACGTTGGCAAAAACGTCTGATGTAATGTTATTAAAATGGATAGTATCGCATGCTGCCATAACGCTAAATCGTTTAAACTTTAATTTGAAAAAGTGATGCCTGCGACAAGCGCAGGCCCCACAATGTTACTAAAAAAAGCGTAGCGAGGCTTTCGGTGCAAGCCGGCTCCTAAATCTTAGCCATTCTGCGCTTCCGCAGTTTGATAATCAGCAGTACAATGCCGACACCCAATATGAGTGGCCAGAGGTAAACCAATACCAAGACGAAGGTTTTAAGCGCTTCCCATCCTGTTTTGAAGGCTTCTTTAAAGGCCAGTAACGGTGAATCCGAATCACTGTCTGTGCTTTGTACCGCCGTTAGCTGATAGAATTCCAATGCAATGGTACTATAGCCGACCTGATCTTTCAGATAGTTCAGCCGTTGTACGGCGGCTTCGATTTCTTCATGAAGCTGGCCAATCTGACGCTCTGCTTCCAAAACCTCCTCTATCGTTCCGGCGCGGTTTCGTAAAATGGCCATGTAACGGGCTTCTACCTCACGTTTGGTGCGCAGCCGGGACTCCAGGTCGACAAATTCTTTCGACACATCGTCTGTGGTAATATTTCTGAAATCGATCTTTACCGCCTGATTTCCAATAGCCTGCAGGCATTCGCTAAAATATTCGTTCTGAATACGGATCGTCATTTTGTTTTCGAGCCAGTTCGATTCCTGCGAAAGGTTTGATGTTTCCACGTACGCCGGCCACTTCTTCAACAACGTCTCAATTGCTTCGGCGCTCCGGTGCACATCGGTTACCTTAAACCTGAAATGTGCTTTTTTGATAACGTTACGGCTAAACCCGGCATATAAATCTTTGGCCTTGGCCGGAGCGGCCTGCGATGTGGCGGTTTTGGAGGCCTCAACCGCGTCGGCGACGGATTCCGTTGGAATATCTTCCGTCGTCTCGGAAGGTTCTATCAGGGCTTCACGATTACGTTGGCCACAGGAAAGTGCCAGGATTGAGATGATTAACAGTAAACAATGCAGACGTCTCATAGCAGTGAAGGGGGATTTATTGCCAGTTTTGGTCGCAAAAAGCCAAGGCGCGGCCAGACCTGCTCGGAAAAAAGCGGTCGCGTTTAAGACTATGCGGTAAGAAAAAGGCGGTTTGTAAAGAAAAGAAGCGCGAAAGCGCGGGAGGGAGAGAAAAACGCCACAGGCTATCGGGTTCCCAAAAAGCCTGTGGCGTGTAAAGAATTAATGTGCAGGTGTTGCAGCAGCAGCAGCTGTTGTATCCGTTGCAGCAGTAGTAGAGTCAGCCTTGATTGCAGTTGAATCCGTTGCAGGAGCTACAGCAGCAGTAGCAGTGCTGTCTTGAGCAGGAGCTTCAGCAGGAGCAGAAGGCTTGCAAGATACCATTGCAGATACTACAGTAAGAACCAGGGCAGCAGCGAAAATGCGTTTCATAGTAATGTTTTTTGTTAAAATTTCCCTTCATACAAAAAAATGCCCCGGGTAACCCAACCCTAAAAAAATATTTGCACCGGGTTACCTTACCAATACCTTTGTATTAAGCCATCATTGATTCGGAAACAGTGCATTACTTCGATGAATTGATTATCACGGAGATACGAAAGAATAACACCGTAGCCCTCCGTGAATTGTATAAAACGCATTATCCTATGGTCCTGAACATGATTCTAACCAACAGCGGTACCGAACCCGAAGCCCGGGATGTTTACCAGGATGCTATAATTGCGTTTTATGAACGTGTTCAACAACCCGATTTTGTTCTTACATGTAAAGTAAAAACGTATATCTACGCCGTTTGCCGCCGCCTCTGGCTCAAACGCCTCTACGAAAAAAAACGCTATGTAGGCAAGATAGAGGAAGGAGACCCGTTTTTACAGATTGAAGAAGAGCTGCTGGACATTGAAGAGACCGAACAACGGCTCCGCGCCATGCACACCTCACTCGAAGGACTCGGCGAACCCTGCCGAAGCATACTGGAGGATTTCTACCTGAACAACCACTCGATGGAAGAAATTCGCGACAAGTTTGGCTATACCAATACAGACAACGCCAAAAACCAGAAATACAAATGCCTGCAACGGCTAAAAAAGATGTTTTTCTCAGGCTATAACCCTCTCACCTAATAATGGAATTTGAACAACCCTTTTTCGATCTAACCGAGCGTTACGTACGAGGCACCTGTTCAGAACAGGAAAAGCAGCATTTCGAGGCCTCTATGGCCAACGACCCCGAGTTTCGTAAGAAAGCCGAGGAGCACATGACATTCCTCAAAACGCTGAGCGGCTATGGCCGTCGCCGCGAAACCCGCCGTGTACTCGATACACTGCACGAAGAACTGCTTCGCGATAACACAGCAACGCTTACCGCGCCACGCCCGCGGCCCACGCTGATTCGTAAGTACTGGCCTATGGCTGCCGTAGCAGCATCGGTAGCGCTTATCAGTATTACCGGTACGCTCATTACCACGCGTTCGCTTGAAGAGCGGCAGAAAGTATACTACCAGGAACTGCGCCGTAACGTGGAGCAGATTCAAAAGTCACAGCACCGTATTATGGCCAACATCGCCTCGTCGGCCAAAGAAGAAGCCGACCCCTATGCCGGGCGTTATGTAGGGACCGGTTTTCTTATTTCGACCCAGGGATACCTGGCAACCAGCTACCACGTAGTGAAAGATGCCGACTCGGTCTATATTGAGAACGAGCAATTCGGCCGACTCAAAGCAAAGATCGTTCATAGCGATCCTGCCGTTGATATCTCAATCCTGCGAATAGTCGATACCACACGCATTGCTTTGCGTTCGTTGCCCTACACCATCAGCAAAACCGAAGCAGACCTGGGCGAAGACGTCTTCACGCTAGGCTACCCGCGCAACGATATTGTCTTCGGCGAAGGATCCGTAAGCGCATCTACCGGTTATTTGCAGAATCCCAAAGCGTACCAGATCTCAGTACCGGCTAACCCGGGTAACAGCGGTGGCCCTTTGCTTGACCATAAAGGGAATCTGGTGGGGATTATCAGCGGCATGCAGACCGAAACAGCAGGCGCTACGTTTGCAATAAAGTCGGGTGCATTATTAGAGACGCTGGCGGGCATGCCGGTAGATTCACTGAACCGCCCGGTGCTGCTGCCACGCCGCAACTATATACGAAACGCAGGCCGTATACAGCAAATCAAACGCTGGCGCGAGCTGGTGTTTATGGTTAAAGTATACAAGAACTAACAGACACTACAGATTTTATACAACGATCTAAAAGATCTAAAAGCGAAAGAGCCCGCCAGGGCTCTTTTGCTGTTTAAGCTTTCTGCTTGGCTTCTTTGGTATAACGCCACTTGAAGCCACCCGTGTGGTGATGAACACCGCGTGCCACCAGTATAATTTCTGTTTCTCCACATCCCGTTTTTCGTGATGCTTCACTAATGCTTTCGTAGCGGGCCAGTAACCGGCCACGTTTATCATATTGCTTTACAGGCTTGCGTCGTGAATAGCCACCGTAGTTCTTGGGCCACTTGGAACGGTCTGCTATCTTAAGATACGAATCATGACGTTCGCGCAGGAATACACGTTTACTCTTTTCGCTTTTGGTAACCAGCTTCAGGTTGCGAACCCGGTTGTTATACCCGTCGCCATCGACGTTAATAACGTACAGACCATCGTCTTCATATGAAATATTGTCTACAAACGTATTGTAGACGATGCGCCGCGTATTGAAGTAATACTGAACGCCCTCTTTATTGAGCGACACCCGAAGATCAATCATGGGCTCGCCTGTCTTAATATTATTGTTGTACGCGATCGATTGACTCAGTACCCTGCCCTTTACAAATTGTTTGTACAGGCGGGGATGCGGAATAACACGATCGAGTGATTTGATCCTGCCAAGGTTAGACGCCTGATAGAGGTCTTCGAAGCCTGGGATATCCTTCCAGTGTTCGCCGGGCATGTTGGTTAACGACTTGTTCTGATACGAGTACTCGTATCGAACCTTCCTCAGGCTTC
>Ga0065165_1001814_pt1 | contig 20920 bp, 15 predicted proteins | sample AraplaMF_Cvi_mMF_FD_63813 | JGI IMG/M metagenome (GOLD analysis project Ga0065165, IMG submission 63813) | Arabidopsis root microbial communities from the University of North Carolina, USA - plate scrape MF_Cvi_mMF (version 2) (version 3) | ecosystem: Host-associated > Plants > Roots >... | reverse complement strand
CTTCGACGCCTGCATCGGCGGCGCCCGCCGCGACGAGGAAAAGGCCCGCGCCAAGGAGCGCATCTTCTCCTTCCGCGACGAATTCGGCCAGTGGGACCCGAAGGCCCAGCGTCCGGAACTGTGGGACCTGTATAACACCCGCGTCCACCCGGGCGAGAACATGCGCGTGTTCCCGATCTCGAACTGGACGGAGCTGGACGTCTGGCAGTACATCGCCCGCGAAAAGCTGGCCCTGCCGCCGATCTACTACGCGCACGAGCGCCAGGTGATCCCGCGCAACGGCCTGCTGGTGCCGCTGACCCCGCTGACCCCGGCCCGCGAAGGCGAGACCGTCGAAACGCAAACGGTTCGCTTCCGTACCGTCGGCGACATCTCCTGCACCTGCCCGGTGTCCTCGACCGCCGCAACCCCGCTCGAGATCATCGCCGAAACCGCGATCACCCAGATCACCGAGCGCGGCGCCACCCGCATGGACGACCAGACCTCGGAAGCGTCGATGGAAAAACGCAAGAAGCAAGGATATTTCTGATGAACGCTGTCACTGAAAATTTGAACCACGCCGCCGACCAGTCCGGCCAGGCCTCGCTGCTGCGCTTCATCACCGCCGGCTCCGTCGACGACGGCAAGAGCACCCTGATCGGCCGCCTGCTGTTCGACAGCAAGGGCATCTTCGCGGACCAGCTGGCCGCCGTCTCGCGCTCGAAACACAAGCGCACCGTGGGCGACACCATCGACCTGTCCCTGCTGACCGACGGCCTCGAAGCCGAGCGCGAACAGGGCATCACGATCGACGTCGCCTACCGCTACTTCGCGACGCCGAAGCGCAAGTTCATCATCGCCGACACGCCGGGCCACGAGCAGTACACCCGCAACATGGTGACCGGCGCCTCGACCGCGGATGCCGTCATCATCCTGGTCGACGTCTCGAAAGTGAAGCTGGGCGATGACGGCTCCGTCGAGCTGCTGACCCAGACCAAGCGCCACTCGACCATCGCCAAGCTGCTGCAGATCGAACACGTGATCGTGGCCGTCAACAAGATGGACCTGGTGAACTACGATCGCAGCGTCTACGACCGCATCGTTGGCGCTTACACGGAATTCGCGAACAGCCTGGGCCTGAAGGACATCACCGCGATCCCGCTGTCGGCACTGGCCGGCGACAACGTCGTCGAGCGCGGCGACAACATGACCTGGTATGAAGGCCCGACCCTGATCGAGCTGCTGGAGTCGATCAGCGTCTACGACGAAACCCACGACGCGCCCTTCCGCTTCCCGGTACAGCTGGTGGCGCGCCACAACGGCCACGAAGCGAACGACTTCCGCGGCTACATGGGCCGCATTGAATCGGGCAAGGTGACGGTGGGCGACAAGCTGGTGGTGCAGCCGTCCGGCATCGAAGCGACCGTCAAGGAGATCCATACCTTCGACGGCCAGCTGCAGACGGCGGTGGCGGGCCAGTCGATCACCCTGCTGCTGAGCGAATACGTCGACGTCTCGCGCGGCGACGTGCTGGCCGGGGCTTCCCAACCGGCGACCCTGCTCAAGCAGGTCAAGGCCGACGTCTGCTGGATGGCCGACGAGCCGCTGGATGTGCGCCGCAAGTACTGGATCAAGCACGGCACCCGCCAGACCATGGCCAAGGTGAAGGCGATCGAGAATATCCTGGACGTGAACACCCAGCAGCGGCATGCGGCGGAGGGGCTGAAGCTGAACGATATCGCGCGCATCGAGCTGAGTGTGCAGCAGCCGCTGGCGGCGGATGCTTATGAAGACATCCGGGCGACCGGGGCGTTCATTCTGATCGATGAAGTGACGCACCAGACTGTTGCGGCGGGTATGATTCGTTTGGATGCGTAACTTAAAAGGGATGTATGGCAGCGCTGGGAAAAGTCTACTTGATCGGCGCCGGTCCCGGCGCAGCTGACCTCATCACCGTGCGGGGCGCGCGCCTGCTGGCGCAGGCCGAGGTCGTGCTCTACGATGCCCTCGTCACCCCCGAGATGCTGGAACTATGCGCACGCGCCGAGAAGATCTCGGTCGGCAAGCGCTCCGGCCAGCGCTCCACCGCGCAAACCCTGATCAACGAACAGCTGGTCGACTGCGCGCGGCGCTACCGGATGGTCGTGCGCCTGAAGGGCGGCGACCCGATGCTGTTCGGGCGCGCCGACGAGGAATTGCGCGCCCTCGAGGAAGCCGGCATCGAGGTCGAAGTCGTCCCCGGCATCACCACGGCGGTCGCCGCCGCGGCAGCGACAAAACAGCCGCTCACCAAGCGCGGCGTGGCGCGCAGCGTCGCTTTCTTCACTTCTTCCACAGCGCCGGACCAGCCCGACCACGCGGCCCTGCCGGAAACCGACACCATGGTGCAGTACATGGGCGGGCGCGAAGCCGCGGCCACCGCCGAGCGCCTGCTGGCGCTGGGACGCCGGCCAGAGCTGCCGGTGGTCGTCATCGAAAACTGCAGCCGCGTGGACCAGCGCATCCTGCGCCTGACCCTGGCCGACCTGGCGCATGGCCTCGACACCGCCCACGGCCCGGTGCTGGTGATGATCGGCGAAGCCCTGCGCCGCCGCGAACGGCAGGCGCCGGACTCTCCCTGAACCTTGCTTAACCCAGCGGCGTGTAGTCGATGCCGTGCTGGATCGAACCGATGATCTGGGCCTGGTTCTCCGTGCTTTCGCTGAAGTCGACCAGCACCTGGGCGCGCGAGGTGTGGTGCAGGGCCTCGATCCAGAAGGCGTAGCCGTCGGCGTCCGGCGTGCGGTGCAGGACGTTCTGGTACAGCGCCGTCAGGTACTGGGCGTCGGTGGTGTTGGCGCCGTACTTCTGCACGAATTCGCTGCTGTTGACGAAGCTGGTCGCCACGTCCACCATCGTATGCCCATCGTCGATGGCGTCGATCCAGAAGCTCAGGCCCGACTTGTCCGGCGCGCGGTCGAAGGCGGCCTGGTACAGGCGGTAGGCCTTGCCGGCGTTGCCGTCGACGTCCATCGCGATGCTCTGGTCGCCGAACTGCAGGCGCTCGACGTTCGCCAGCAGGGTCTTGCTGCCGGTGGTGGTGTTGACCACGGCCAGGTTGCTGCCCTCGGTGCTCAGCGTATAGTTGGCGCGCTGGCCGCCGAACACCGCCATGTCCACGCCTTCCTTCCCGTCCAACAGCGCGCCGCCGCCGCTGGCCGCCATCACGTTGTTGCCGCTTGAGCCCACCGTGGTCGGCGTGTAGCCGATGCCCTTGCTGATCGTGCTTTGGACATTCGCCTTGTTTTCCGTGCTTTCGCTGAAGTCGACCAGCACTTGGGCGCGCGAGGTGTGCTGCAGGGCCTCGAGCCAGAACGCGTAGCCCGATGCATCCGGCGTACGGTGCAGCACGTTCTGATAGAGCGCCGTCAGGTACTGGGCGTCGGTGGTGTTGGCGCCATACTTCTGGGCGAATTCGGTGCTGCCCACGAAGCCCGAGGCCACGTCGGCCATGGTGTGGCCTTCGTCGATCGCGTTGATCCAGAAGCCCAGGCCGCTCTTGTCCGGCGCGCGGTCGAAGGCGGCCTGGTACAGGCGGTAGGCCTTGCCGGCGTTGCCGTCCACGTCCAGCGCGATGCTCTGGTCGCTGAACTGCAGGCGCTCAACGTTCGACAGCATCGTCTTGTTGCCGCTGACGGCGTCGACCACCGACACGCCGCCGCTGTCCTGCGTGATCGTGTAGTTGGCGCGCAGGTTGGCGAAGACGACCGTGTCCATGCCGTCCTTGCCGTCCAGCAGACCGCCGCTGCTGGCGGCCGCCAGCACGTTGTTGCCGGCGGTGGCCAGGGCCTGCGAAGCTATCGCGACCGGCACCGACACGCCCGGCGTGCTGGGGGTGCTGGGGGCGCTGGGGACGCTGGGCGTGCTGGCCACCGGCGTGCTGGGCGTGGTGACGATCTGGGAAGGCGGGGGCGGCGCCGTGACGGTGCTGCTGCCGGCGTTCGAGCTCTGCGCGCCGCCCTGCACCGGGCTGCTCACCGCGCCCGGCACGGCGAACACGCGCGCTTCGACCGCCGCGCCGATGGCCTGGCTGTCGACCCAGGCCGCGGCAAAGCCGCCATTCGCCAGCGCCACCACGTCGGGCGCCGTCTGGTCGCCGGCGCGCATCTGGTTGATCTCGAATTCCTGCTGGTCGACGGCGCTGCCGTCGGCGCCGAAGCGGCGGCCGAAGATACCGCTGCCGTCGTAGTCGCCGTTCTGCGACTGCCAGGTCACGACGAAGCTGCCGTCGGACAGGGCCGCCACCGCGGCGTCGTAGCGGCCGCCGCCGGAATTCAGGTTGGCCTGCACCGGGCCGCCGAGGGCATGGCCGGTGCTGTCATACACCTGGAAGAAGACGTCGCTCATCGAATAGCCGAGCGGCTCGTTGACATAGCTGTCCCAGGCGATCACGAAGTTGCCGTTGGCGAGCGTGCTCACGTGCGGCAGCGGGGCCGCGGTCGACACGCTGGCGGCGTAGCCGTCGCCATTGACGACGAAGGCCTGGTGCGCGGCGCTGGTGGCGGCATACACGTTGCCGTCGTTGATCTCGCCCCAGGAGACCACGTAGCCGCCCGTTTTCAGGGCCGCGAGGCTGGGGCTGAAGGCCGAGGACAGCACGCCGTACGCCTGCTGGGCGCCGATCGTGCTGCCATCGAGGGCCGCCGCCTGCTGCACGTGGACCGTGCCGCCGCTGCGCCAGCCGACCACGAAGCTGCCATCAAGCAGGGTGGCGACCGCCGGCATGGCCGCGTCGCCGCTGGCGCCGTAGTCGAGCACGTGCTCGCTGCCCGCGCTGCCGTTCGCTTCCACCACGCGGTAGGCGATGCGGGTCGCGCTGCCGTCGTTGACGGAGTAGGCCACCACGAAGCGGCCGCCCGACAGGGCCGTCACCGCCGGCTCGCCTTCGATCTTCGCGTCGCCGTTCGGGGTCAGGGCGAAGGCCGCGCCGGTGGCAGTGCCGCCGGCATCGCGCAGCTGGGCCCACAGGCCGCTACCCGCGCCGCCCGCGATGGTGTCGCTGCCCTGCCAGACAGCGACGAAGCCGCCGTTCGACAGCGCCGCCAGCGAAGGGTTGGCGGTCCAGGCATTGGCGGCCGTGCCGATCTTGATGTCGTTGCCGAAGCCCGGCAGGTCGGACGTAGCACCGTCCACCACCGTATAGCCCAGGGTGCGGGCGACGCCCGAACCGCTGATCGGATTGCCGCTGGTGTCGAGCTGCCAGCGTTCGTAGTAATGGACGGTCACGGTTGCCGACAGGCCGATCGTCGGCAGCTGGGCCGGATTGGCCACCACCAGGCGCGCCGAGGTGTCGGTGGCCGGGTCGTAGGCGATCGAGAACAGGCCGGACTGCGACTGGCTGTCGATCACCCAGCGGCCGCCGGTCAGGTCGCCGGTATCGACCGGGGACAGCAGGTCGACCACGGCGCCCGCCTGCAGGGTCGAGAACATGGTGTCGTTCTCGCCGGTGAGGCTGGCCGGCGCATTGTCGGGGATGACCGTGCTGTCGCTGGACACCACGCTGCCGTTCGCCAGCTGGTAGTGGACGCTGAAGGTGTTCGGGGTCGAGCCGTCGCTCCCCAGGCGGTCGAGGAAGCGCCACAGCGTGCCGCTCGCCTGGACATAGCTCCCCTGCCCGTCGACCGGCAGCGTGTAGGCGTTCCAGGTCTTGCCGCTGTCGAAGCTATACTGCAGCTGGCCGCGCCCCAGCTGCTCACCGGCGGCGCTCTCGATGTCGAAGGCGACGGCGGTGACGGTGCTCGATGCGGCGCCCGAAGGCAGGCTGGTGCCTGCATAGGACCAGGTGGCGCTGGCCCAGCCCGGGTGGACGTAGATGGTGGTGGAAGGGGTGCTCATGGTGTCGGTATTCGGCAGGATGTCCGTGCGGACGGTGCAGCGGACTTAGGAAGGAATATGATTCCCCAGAGCAAATTCAAATGCAATGGGGAAATTACTTTCCAGTCGGGAATATGCCGAAAACCAACGAAAGATTGGCAGAACGATTAAGGCTGTTGGCAGAAATGATTACCGCCGAAACAACTGAGTTAACGAACAGGATAGCTGCCCAGGGCCTTTTCCAGCTTGGCGTCGCGGCCGTAGATATCCGCGGCAAAGCGCGGGCTGCCGTCGCCGTCGGCAATGGCGGTGGCATAGAAGATCACGACGGGAATCGGGCGGGCCAGGTCGACGTGCCGGGTCGGCCCCGGCTGCAGCGCGGCCTGGATCTTGTCGGCGGTCCACTGGCGCTGGCCGCTCAACACGAACTGGGCCAGGGCGGCCGGCTGCTCGACCCGGATGCAGCCGTGCGACAGGTCGCGCCGGCTGCGCTCGAACAGTTCGCGCGCCGGGGTCGAGTGCAGGTAGATGTCCATCGGGTTCGGCATCGCGAACTTGACCGCGCCCAGCGAATTCTTCGGCCCCGGGCGCTGGCGCAGGCGCGCCTTGCCCGCGCGAAGATCGGCGACGCCCACGCCAGGGGGCACCGTTTCCATGTCGTTCTGCTTCAGGTAGGCCGGGTTGCGCTCGATCTTCGGCAGGATGTCCTTGTCGAGAATGCTGCGCGGGACGTTCCAGTAAGGGTTGAACTCGAGATAGCGCATCTGGCCGACGAACAGCGGGGTCTCGGTTTTTACGGCGGTGCCGACCACCACCCGCATCTCGAGCGGCGCCCCGGCTTTGCCCGCCTGATCGCTCAGGTTCTGGAATGCCCACAGGCGGTACACCGGCAGGTCGACCATGATGAGCGGGCCGGGGCCGAAATCCGGCAGCCAGCGCAGGCGCTCGAGCGTCAGTTCGAGCTGGCGCACGCGCCGCTTGAGGGGGACGTTCAGCGCATCGATGGTGCCGCGGCCCAGCACGCCGTCGTCGAGCAGGCCGTGGCGCGACTGGAAGCGGCGGACGCCCTCCTCCATCGCCTCGCTGTAGATGCCTTCGGCTGGCGGCGGCGCGGCGGCCGGCAGGTCGCCCAGCAGCACCAGACGCTCGAACAGCGCCTGCGCGGCCGGGTAGGCGCCGCCCGGCGCGACCTTGGCGCCGGGTTTGGGCAGGGCCGCGTAGGGCTGGCGGGCCAGCGCGCGGTAACGGGCCAGCGCCGCCTTCACCTGCCCGTACTGGCGGATCGGCGGCTCGGCCGCCTGCACCGCGGCCTGCAGCTTACCGGCGGCAAGCCCGCCACGCAGGCGCTCGACCGGGTCGTACTGCTGCAGGCGCGGATCCGGCAGGCGGGTATGGTATTCGGAGCGTACGCGGCCCACGCGCAGGTCCGCCAGGTAATGCAGCATGGCCGAGGTGAGCGCGACATCGAATCGGGCGGCGTCGAAACGGGCGAGGTCGAGCTTGCCCATACTGAGCTGCCGCTGCAGCGCATCGGCGCTGTAGTCGCGCGGGTCCAGGCCCTGCAAGGCCGCCTGGCGCAGCACCCACAAGGCCGCGGCGGCTGTCGACGGATTCCAGGCCAGCGCATACTTGCGCGGGCCGTAGAAGCGCTCCAGCCAGCCGCGTTCGTCGTAGGGGCCGGTGGGCACGACAGTCGAACGGGCGGCCTGGCTCGCCAGGTCGTGGACGATGGCAGCGGAAGCGGCAGGCTGGGCGAAGGTGGAAGGCGGGAGCAGCGCCGCCGCTGCACAGAGCGCGAGCGCGGCGCCGATTTTCTGGCTGAACTTCATGGGAACTTCTCGTACTTCGGCGCGCTGCGCCCTGGATGATGCTCTCAGTCGGGCAAGGCGCCCGCGCAATACGCCGCCATGGCGGCAAGGACGCCCGGATCTTCGCCCACCGCCGGCACGCTCGACAAGCGGAGGTCGGGGTAATCGGCACGCAGCTTCTCGAGCAGCGCCGGCAGATCGCGCAGCAGGTGGCCGCCCTGCCCCAGGAAGACCGGCACCACGGTGATCTCGCGCACGCCACGCGCCACCAGGACTTCGACTTCGTCCGGCAGGCTGGGCGTCATCAGTTCCAGGAAGGCCAGCGACACCGCCACGTCGGGCTTCTGGCGGGCGGTCAGCTCGCGCAGGCGCTGGAAAGGGACGGCCCAGGACGCGGCGCGGGCGCCGTGGGCGAACAGGACAAGGGCGCGTTCCATATCAGTGCCGCTCCACCCACTTGAGCGCGCTAAGCGCCAGCAGCAAGTACAGCAGGCTGGGTGCGGCCGCCGTCATGAAGGCCGGCCAGGTCGACAGCATGCCGATGTGGGAGAACAGGTTGTCGATCAACATGAAGCTCACGCCGATCATGATGCCGATGAAGATCTTCAGGCTGACCCCGCCGCTGCGCGCCTGCAGGTAGGCGAAGGGCAGCGCCAGCGCCATCATCACGAAGATCGACAGCGGGCCGATCAGCTTGCGCCAGAAGGCGATCTTGAAGCGCTCGGTCTCCTGGCGGTTCTCGGCCAGGTGGCGCGTGTAGACCGCCAGCTCGTTGGCCGACATGCGCTCCGGGTCCGAGCGCGACACCGACAGGATCTTCGGCGTGATTTCGGATTCGAGGTCGAGGGTCGGCAGCTTGCGGGTGGTGACGGCGGCGGTGTCCTGGCCGAAGCGGTTCTGGATCGTCTGCCCGTTCGGCAGCGCCAGGTCGGGCGCCGGCAGCGTGCGGCTGTTGCTGAACTGGGTCTCGGTGACGTCGCGCAGGGTCCAGGTGTGGTTGCCGCCGAAGGTGGCGCCGGCCGCGGTGATCAGCGAGCGCATGCGCATGCTGTTGTCGAACTCATACAGGCGCACGTCGGCCAGCTGGCCGTCCGGGGTGATCTGGCGCGCATTGAAGAAGCGCGAACCGGTGACGGGCCCCTTCGGTCCGCCGACGTGGATGGTGTCCTTGGTCCACATCCCGGAGCGGAACTCGGCCGACACCGTCGCGCCCTTGGCCGACAGGCGCAGGCGTTCGGCCAAGGGCGCGGTGCGCGGCGTGACCAGTTCGCCGAAGATGAAGGTGATGACGACGAACACGATGCCGATCTTGAACAGGATCCAGCCGGCCATCCGCGTCGACATCGAGGACGCGCGCATGATCGTGAATTCGGAACTCTGGGCGAACTGCGCCAGCGTGTAGATGGTGCCGAGCAGGGCCGCGACCGGCATCACGCGGTACATATTCCCGGGCACCAGCATCAGCACGTAGAGCAGCGCATGCTGGATCATGTAGCCGCCCTTGCCCACCGAGGGCAGCTCGCCGGTCAGGTCCATGAAGGCGGCCAGGGCCAGGAAAGCCACCAGCACGAAGGCCACGGCCTGGGCGATGTTGACGAAGAAGTAGCGCTCGAGAACCTTCATTTCACGGCCTCCTTCGCGGCGCTCTGCAGCAGGCGGCGGCGCTTCCAGGCATTCGCCAGAAGCAGCGGGTGCCAGCGGTGGTGGATATTCAGGCGCCAGGCAAACAGGGCCAGCGCGGCCAGCAGCACCAGCAGGTGCAGCGGCCACCAGGCCATGCCGAAGCCGACTTTGGCCTGCTTGACGGCCTGCTCGGCGGCCTTGGTCAGGTTCAGGTAAGTGAAGAAGATCAGCAGCGCCAGGATCAGGTTGGCCGAGGCGCCGGCACGCGGATTGACGAAGCCGAGCGGGATCGCCAGCAGCATCAGCACCACGCACATGATGGGCCAGGTGATGCGGTACTGGATTTCGGCATCGGCATACTGGTTGCGCGGCATCGCCAGCAGCGCCGGCGTCGACATGCCTTCCACCTTCAGGTCACCCATCACCGGCGCCTGGGTGGCGACGCGCATGCGGTAGCGCTCGAATTCCATCGACTGGAAGTCCGGCTTGCCGGGCGTGCCCTGGTAGCGGCGGCCGTTCTTCAGCACCAGGTACTGGCCGCCCTTGCCGTCCGGCTCGATCTGGCCTTCCTTGGCGACCACGGTGGTGGTCACGCCCTGCTCGATGGTATTCACGAACACGTTCTGCACCACGGTGGAGGAACGCGCGGCCGAGCTTTCGACGAAGAACACGCGGTCGGCGGCGGCCGATTCGCGGAACTGGCCGGGCGCCACGCGCTGCAGGTCTTCGCGCTTCTCGAAGCGCTCGGTGAACTCGTTGCTCTTTAACTGGGCCCAGGGGATGCCGACCAGCGAAATGATCCCGACCAGGAGCACGAGCGGCAGGCCGAAGCTCAGCACCGGCAGGATCCAGCGCGTGAGCGACTGGCCCGAGGCAAACCAGACGACCATTTCGGAATCGCGGTAGCTGCGCGTGATCACGACCAGCACCGAAATAAAGCTGGTGAGGATCAGGATAGTTGGCAGATAATTCAGCACCGCAAAAGCGATGAGCGCCAGCACGTCACCCGATGCGACCTTGCCTCCCGCGGCCCGGCCGAGGATGGTGATCAGGGTCCAGGTGACGAGGATGGAAAAGAGGACGGTGAAGGTGGCGCCGGCCACACTGGCCAATTCACGCTGTAGGGCGCGTCGGAAAATCATTCGATCGTTATAATTGCAGATTAGGCAGTAACTAATACGGAGAACCCAATGGACTTTAGCATAAAAGCATTCGACGCAAAAAACACGCTGACCGCAGCCAAATCGGGCTGCATCGCAGTCGCTGTGTTCGAGAACAAGAAACTGTCGGAGGCCGCCAAAGCCCTCGACCTGAACGGCGACATCGCTGCCGCCGTCAAGTCGGGTGACATCTCCGGCAAGGCCGGCACCACCCTCCTGCTGCGCGGCGTGAACGGCGTTGCCGCCGCCCGCGTGCTGCTGGTGGGCATGGGCGCCGAGGAAGCCGTGAGCGAGAAGAGCTTTGCCAGCGCCGTGACCAGCGCCATGAAGGCCTTCTCCACGCTGGGCGCGCAGGATGCCATTATCGCATTCCCGCTGGAGAATGTGAAAGAGCGCGACCTGGCCTGGGCCATCCGCAGCATCGTGATCGCCGCCAACGAAGCCGAATTCCGCAGCGACGCGCAAAAGAGCAAGAAAGACCCTGCCCCGGCCGGCGTGCGCAAGCTGGCCCTGGCGGTCCCGCAGGCGACCCCGCAAGCGAAGGCCGTGCTGGCCCAGGCCCAGGCCATCGCCAACGGCATGAACCTGACCAAGGAACTGGGCAACCTGTCGCCGAACGTCTGCACCCCGACCTACCTGGCCAACACCGCCAAGAAGCTGGGCGCCGACTACGGCTTCGACATCGAAGTCCTGGAGCGCAAGCAACTCGAAGCCCTCAAGATGGGCAGCTTCCTGTCCGTGACCCGCGGCAGCGAAGAGCCGCCGAAGTTCATCGTCCTCAAGCACAACGGCGGCAAGAAGAACGAAGCGCCGGTGGTCCTGGTCGGCAAGGGCATCACCTTCGACACCGGCGGCATCTCCCTGAAGCCGGGCCCCGGCATGGACGAGATGAAGTACGACATGTGCGGCGCCGGCTCGGTGCTGGGCACCTTCCGCGCGATCGGCGAGATGGGCCTGAAGCTGAACGTGGTCGGCATCGTCGCCGCCTGCGAAAACATGCCGTCCGGCCGCGCCACCAAGCCGGGCGACATCGTCACCGCGATGAACGGCCTCACCATCGAGATCCTGAATACCGATGCCGAAGGCCGCCTGATCCTGGCCGACGCCCTGACCTACGCCGAGCGCTTCAAGCCGGCCGCCGTGGTCGACATCGCGACCCTGACCGGCGCCTGCATCGTCGCGCTGGGCCACCACACCTCGGGCCTGTTCACCCGCCACGACGACCAGCACAACGCCCTGGCCGACGAACTGATGGACGCCGGCAAGCAGGCCAGCGACACCGCCTGGCGCCTGCCGATCGGCGAACAGTACAACGAGCAGCTGAAGTCGAACTTCGCCGACCTGGCCAACATCGGCACCCCGGGCGGCGCCTCGATCACCGCGGCCTGCTTCCTGGAGAACTTCACCCGCAACTACACCTGGGCCCACCTGGACATCGCCGGTACCGCCTGGAAGTCGGGCGCAGCCAAGGGCGCGACCGGCCGTCCGGTGCCGCTGCTGACGACCTTCCTCCTGAACCGCGTGTAATCAGTTCGGACGTAAAAAAAGGACGCTTCGGCGTCCGAAAGGACGCCCACTGGGCGTCCTTTCTTTTATTTGTGACTCGCAGTCATCAATCAGAAGATCGGCGTGCCGGGATCAAGCGCGCCCTCGCCCTCGCCGGGCTTGGCCGGGCGCATGAACACGGTGATGACCGGCTGGTAGGCGTAATTGCCCTCGACGTAGTCGCGCAGGCCGGCGCTATAGAGGATGTTGCCGACCAGGCGATTCGACTGGTAGTTCGCGCCCCACCATTCCTCGGCGCTGCCGACCTTGTCGCGCTTGCAGTAGACGGCCAGCGGCTTGCTGCTGCGGGTGATGGTCACGCGGCCGGGTGCGAGCACGAACCAGCGGCCGATATCGTTGGCCAGCAGGCAGCCGACACCGGCGACTTCGCGGTGGTCGAGAATGGTGTGCACTTCGACCTGCTGCGAACTGGTGTCGTTGATGCCGTCGATGCCGCCGCTGCCCACGCAGCCGGCCAGGCCGGCGCAGAGCGCGGCCGCGAAAAAGGATCTGTTCATGCCTTGTTTACGGCTGCGCGGGCGCGGACATGAGCGCAAAGCGCGGCATGCGCGCGCCGTCCACCTCGACCGTCTCGAAAAAGGCCTCCTTCGGCCGCACCCAGACCTTGCCGTCCTGCCCCCGGTAGACGATCACCGGGGTATGGTCCGCCTCGAGCACGGCCTCGCAGACCAGCTCGTAGATCCCGCCCTTGTAGTGGCGGAAGCGCATCAGGCCTGTTCTTCGACCTGGCGGCTCTGGCTCTGGGCCTGGCTTTTCTTCTTGAGGTTCTGGATGACGCGCACGATGCCCTCGACGCCTGCGCTCTCATCGAGCTCGCTGAAGGCATCCAGCACCTCGTTCAGCACGCGGTTGCGGACCGCGGCTTCGTCGGCCAGCATGACCGGGACCTTGGTCTCGGCCGGCGCGAACTTCTGCGCCTGCTCCGCCTGCTGGGCGTCGACCGCCTTGCTGCCGTGCGCGAGCGCGGCCTGCCAGATCAGCCAGCGGCGCTGGGTTTCGTACACCAGGTACTCTTCCGGCTTGTCCTCACGGCGCCGGACAATGTGGCCATCGCGTTGGGCCCATGCTTCGAATGCTTGACGCATTGCTGTCCTTTTTTAAAAGCTGTGTGCAAATCCTGCTTGCGGATCCGCGATCGTTACACACCTGCCAGCAGCCGGACGCTGCGATCCGGCTTTGGCAACCCTATCAAAGCAATGAATTGCCAGGAGATACTTGACTTCAAAGAAATATGCAAATACTACAAACAAAATTGGCGTACTGCAACATTTTCTTCTATGAAGGGAAAAAGATACGAAATCGTTCCCTCTTGTGCCGCGATTGTTACATCTTGTCACAGTTCCGCTGTGTTTGCCAGCGCCAAACATGTATTTTTCTTATCAAGCAATGATTCTACGGCATCAACGTTGCATTTTCTATAAAATATTGCAATTGTGCACCCCTCCTTTGCTGGAAGCTGCCAGGCATTTCATAAATACAACACTTTTCATTGGTTCAAATGTTTGTCTTTGAGCTATATTAAACTTGTTATATTTCCTAAAACCCAAGTAACGATGAAGACCCATCTTCCTTACCTGGACGGCTGGCGCGGGCTGGCGATCGTTTGTCTTCTGCTCGGCCATTTCTTCCCCATCAGCGGCGTCAATTTCGGCGCTGTCGGCGTCGCTCTTTTCTTCGTGCTTTCCGGCTTCCTGATGTCGAAAATCCTGTTCATCGACAGGGTGCCCCTCTCCATCTTCTACCGGCGCCGGATTGCCCGGATCCTGCCTTCGGTGGCGGTCCTGCTGATCGTCGTCGCGCTGGCCTATTACGCGACCGGGCGTGAAATCAGCAGCTACGAATTGCTTTCCGCTGCGACCTTCACCAACAACTATTTCGTGACGAGCGAGCGCTGGACCATGCCGGTCGGCCATATCTGGTCGCTCAGCGTCGAAGAGCATGCCTATATCCTGCTGTCGCTGCTCGCCCTGTCCTGCCGCGCAAGGAAGACCTCGGGCCTTTCCGAACTCGGGACGACCGCCCTGCTCGCCGCCGCCATCGCCGTCATCTACTGGTTCGTCTTCGGCAGGAATGCCCCGCCCGGCCTGTGGATGCACACGGAGGTGGCCGCATTCGGCATCGTCGTTTCCGGTTTCCTGCTGCTCGCCCTCCGGCGGCGCCGCGCAAGCCTGCCGCCCATTGCCGTCCCCCTGCTGGTCACGCTGGGCATCTGCGCCCACTGGTGGCGCGTGGTGCCGCCGGCCGTGCTCCTGATCGGCTGCGGCGCCTTTGCGCTGGCGCTGAATATGCTGGACCGCAGTCCGGGCCTGTTCCGCAGCTTCCTCGAATTCCGCCCGCTGCGCCAGATGGGCGTGTGGTCGTATTCGCTCTACCTGTGGCAACAGCCCTTCTACATGCTGATGCATCGCGAAGGCCTGCCGGCGCCGCTGGCGCTGGCGTGTTCGCTGGCGGTGGGCCTCGCCGCCTTCTACCTGGTCGAAAACCCCGCGCGCAACTGGCTCAACCGGGTACTGGTCCCGAAGCCCGCAGCTTTGAAAGCGGAAGCCGGCGGCGTGCAATAATGGCGGTCTTGTCTTACCTGCCCTGAAAGATTCATGAAGCTAGCAACCTGGAACGTCAACTCCCTGAAAGTGCGCCTGCCGCACCTGCTGCAGTGGCTCGCCGCCAATCCCGTCGACGTGCTCTGCATCCAGGAAACCAAACTCACCGACGACAAATTCCCGGTGGCCGAGATCGAAGCGGCCGGCTACCAGGTCGCCTTCACCGGCCAGAAGACCTATAACGGCGTCGCCATCATCTCCAAGCATCCGCTCACGGACGTGGTGCGCAACAACCCGCACTTCGCGGACGAGCAGCAGCGCCTGATCGCCGCCACCGTGCAGGGCGTGCGCATCATCTGCGCCTACGTCGTGAACGGCCAGGCGGTCGGCTCCGACAAGTTCGCCTACAAGATGGCCTGGCTGGCGGCGTTGCAGACCTGGGTGAAGGAAGAGATGGCGGCCCATCCCGAGTTTGCGATCCTCGGCGACTACAACATCGCGCCGGACGACCGCGACGTCTACGACCCGGTGGAATGGGCCGGCCAGATCCACTGCTCGGAGCCGGAACGCGAAGCCCTGCGCGCGCTGTGCGGCCTGGGCCTGGCGGACGCCTTCCGCCTGTTCGAACAGCCGGAAAAGCAGTACAGCTGGTGGGACTACCGCATGATGGCCTTCCGCCGCAACCGCGGCCTGCGCATCGACCACATCCTGCTGTCGCCTTCCCTCGCCAGGCGCTGCACCGCCTGCACCATCGACCGCGAGCCGCGCAAGTGGGAGCAGCCCTCGGATCACACGCCCGTCATCGCCACGATTGAATAAGTAGCGGCGGCATCGCGCCCGCATCCGCCGGGCGCGCAAACAGATAGCCCTGCGCGTAGCCGCAGCCATGCTCGCGCAGCAGCGCCAGCTGGGCTTCGGTCTCCACCCCTTCCGCCACCACCGACAGCTGCAGGCTGCCGGCCAGCGCCATGATCGCGGCGACGATCGCCCGGTCTTCGCTGCTGGTCTCGAGGTCGCGCACGAAGGCGCGGTCGATCTTGATCTTGTCGACCGGGAAGCGCTTCAGGTAGGCCAGGCTCGAATAGCCGGTGCCGAAGTCGTCGATCGACAGGCGGATGCCCATCTTCGAGATCTGCTCCAGCGTCTCCAGGGTCTGCTGGCCGTGCTGCATCAGCGCGGTTTCGGTGATCTCGAATTCCAGCATGGCCGGATCGATGCCGGTTTCATCGACGATGCGGCGGATCGATTCGATCAGGCCGCGGTGCATGAACTGGCGCGCCGACAGGTTGACCGCCAGCGGCACCGCCGGCAAGCCGGCCTCGCGCCAGGCCACCGCCTGTTCGCAGGCGGCGCGGATCACCCATTCGCCCACCGGCACGATCAGGCCGTTCTCTTCCAGCATCGGGATGAAGTCGTCCGGCGCGACCAGGCCGTGGTCCGGGCGGCGCCAGCGCAGCAGCACCTCCATCGCCTTCACGCCGCTTCCCGCCGTGCAGACGATCGGCTGGTAGAACAAGGTGAACTCGCGCCGTTCGAGCGCGCCGCGCAGGCTGCTCTCGAGATCGAAATGGCGTGCCGCCGCCACGTTCATGCGCTCGGCAAAGAACTGGTAGTTGTTGCGGCCCGCCGCCTTGGCGTGGTACATCGCCGCGTCGGCCTTGCGCATCAGGGTTTCGACGTCGTCGCCGTCGTCCGGGCACAGGCAGATGCCGATCGAGGGCGAGATGTGCAGGCTGCGGCCTTCGAAGCGCACCGGCTCGGCCAGCGCGGCGATGATCTTCTCGCCGACCAGCGCGCATTCCTCGGCCGCGCGCACGCCCGGCACCAGCACCACGAATTCGTCGCCGCCCAGGCGCGCCACGGTGTCGACCGCGCGCACCACGCGGCACAGGCGGTTCGCGACTTCCTTCAGCAGGTGGTCGCCGGTCAGGTGGCCGAGCGAGTCGTTGATGGTCTTGAAGCGGTCGAGGTCGATGAACATCACGGCCAGCTTGCGGCCGTCGCGGCGCGCCGCCAGCATCGCCCGGTCCAGGCGCTCGGACAGCAGTGCGCGGTTGGGCAGGCCGGTCAGGGCGTCGTGGTAGGCCATGTGGTGAACCCGCGCCTCGGCCTGGCGGCGTTCGACGATCTCGGCCTGCAGCAGGCGGTTGGCGCCGGCCAGTTCGGCGGTGCGCTCCTGCACCCGCACTTCCAGCTCGTCGCGCGCGCGGCGCACGGCATCGGCGGCTTCGCGCTGGGCCGTCACGTCGTCGATCAGCCACACGCTGCGGCCGCTGCGTTCCGCCAGGTCGAAGGGCCGGCCCGACAGGCGCGCCCAGAAGCGCGAGCCGTCGCGCCGCACCAGTTCGTGCTCGGCCATGTGCACGCGGCCGGCAGCGAAGTCGCGGCTGGTCTGGCAGCGCGCCTCCTCCCAGCGCGTATCGTCCGGATAAAGCGCACGCACGGTCACGCCGTCGATCGTGCCGCTCGGATAGCCGAACAGCTCCTCCATCTTGCGGTTGCAGCGCAGCGTGCGCCCGTGTTCGACCACGGCGATCCCCAGCACGGCGTTGTCGAGGATGGCCTGGTTTTCCAGCAGCGCGTTGCGCAGCGATTCCTCGTCGCACTTCTGGCGGGTGCGATCCTCGATCATCCAGATCGTGCCCTGGCCCGGGTCGTCGCTGTTGATGGCGTAGCCGATCAGGCGCACCCACATCGACGTGCCGTCCTTGCGCACCATGGTGGTCTCGGCCTGGAAGGGCTTGCCCTGGCCCAGCACGCCGTAGGCTTCGGCGCCCAGGTAGGCAAAGGCCGGCTCGTCGGCGTACAGGATGCGGGTCAGCTGGCCGATGGTCTCGCCCTCGCCGTAGCCGAACATGCGGTCGAAGGACGCGTTGGCGCGGGTGATGACGCGTTCGCGTGTGAAGAAGATGCCGATCGAGGCGTTGATCATGATCGCCTGCACCTCGATCAGGGCGCGCCGCGCTTCGCTGACGTCTTCCAGGATCCAGATCGTGCCGGCCTCGCGCGAGCTCATGTCGACCGCCTTGGCGCGGATGCGGCACCAGATCGGCATGCCGTCGCGGCGGCGCAGCTGGATCTCGGCCTTTTCGAACAGCTCGCCGGCGCTGAGGAGCGCGATGGCCTCGCTGGTGAAGGCTTCGTACTGGGCGTGCGACATGAAGAACTCGGCCGGGTTGCGGTTGACCAGTTCGCACGGTTCGTAGCCCAGCATGTGGGCCATGCGCGGATTGCAGGACTTGACCAGGTGCGGCAGGGTAACGACGATGCCGACCGGGGCGTGCTCGAGGACCGCCGCCTGTTCCAGCTGGGTGCTGCTGAGCGCGCCCGGGATCTCCTGCGAGAGGGCCGGCAAGCCGGTGAAGACGAAGGTGGCGCCGGCGATGCCGGCGTGCGGCGGCAAAGGCAGCGCCCTCACTTCGACCGCCAGCTCGCTGCCGCCGGCGGCGGCAAGCAGGCCGTTCCAGCGCCGCTCGCCGACCAGCGCCAGCCCGGCTTCATTCGCCGCGCGCGCCGCGCTGCCTTCGCAGAACAAGGACGGCAGCATGCGCCCTTCGGCCGCCCCGCCCAGCAGGCGCTCGAAGGCCTCGTTGGCGGCCCACACCATCCCCTGCGCGTCGCAGGCGCATGCCGGCGCCGCGATCAGCGCCAGCGCTTCGGCCACCAAGGCCGGTTTGCTCGTTACACCATCCATCCCTGTTTCCGTCGTCTCCGGGTCCGTCTGATGGACCTCTAATTTTTCCGAGGAGAATCATAAACCAACAATTGGCCGTAAATATCAAACAGGCAAAAAAAAGCCCGCTGCGTGCGACAGCGGGCCTGGACCTTGGCGGCGGGCTTAGAAGGTATCGCCGGGGATGCGCACCCAGCCTTCCATCAGCACCCGGGCACTCCTGCTCATGACGGCCTTGGTCACGACCCAGTCGCCATCGAAGACCTGGGCCTGTGCCCCCACGCGCAGGGTGCCGGACGGATGGCCGAAGCGCACCGCTTCGTGCGCGCGGCCGCCGGCGGCCAGGCTGACCAGGGTGCCGGGGATGGCTGCCGCGGTGCCGATCGCCACCGCGGCCGTGCCCATCATCGCGTGGTGCAGCTTGCCCATCGAGAGCGCGCGCACCAGCAGGTCGATGTCCTCCGCTTGCACCTGCTTGCCGCTGGACGCCTTGTAGCCGGCGGGCGGCGCGACGAAGGCGACCTTGGGGGTGTGCTGGCGGCGCGCGGCTTCCTCGACGTGCGTGATCAGGCCCATGCGCATGGCGCCATACGCGCGAATCAGTTCGAACATCGCCAGCGCTTTCGGGTCGCCGTTGATGTCGTCCTGCAGCTCGGTGCCCTTGTAGCCGATGTCGGCCGCGTTCACGAAGATGGTCGGAATGCCGGCGTTGATCATCGTGACCTTGAGCGTGCCGACGCCCGGGACTTCCAGCTCGTCGACCAGGTTCCCGGTCGGGAACATGGCGCCGCTACCTTCACCGCCTTCGGCTTCGGCTGCCGGGTCCATGAACTCGAGCTGGACTTCGGCCGCCGGAAAGGTCACGCCGTCCAGTTCGAAGTCGCCGGTTTCCTGGACTTCGCCATTTGTGATGGGCACGTGGGCGACGATGGTTTTACTGATGTTGGCCTGCCAGATCTTCACCGTGACCGTGCCGTTGTGCGGGCTGCGCTCGGCGTCGATGAAGCCGTTGGCGATGGCATAGGGGCCGATCGCCGCCGACAGGTTGCCGCAGTTGCCGCTCCAGTCGACGAAGGGCTTGTCGATCGAGACCTGGCCGAACAGGTAATCGACGTCGTGGTCGGGCTTTGTGCTCGCCGCCACGATGACGGTCTTGCTGGTGCTCGACGTGGCGCCGCCCATGCCGTCGATCTGCTTGCCGTAGGGGTCGGGGCTGCCGATCACGCGCATCAGGAGCTTGTCGCGGGCTTCGCCGGGCACTTGCGCGGCTTCCGGCAGGTCCTGCAGGCGGAAGAAGACGCCTTTGCTGGTGCCGCCGCGCATGTAGGTGGCGGGGATTTTGATTTGGGGCTGATGAGCCATTTATGTGTCCTCGTAGGGTGGGCACCCCGTGCCCACCGTTGCGTCAATTATGCGGCGACTTTGGAGGTAGCCAGGAAATCCTGCGCAAACCGCTGCAGCACACCGCCAGCCTCATAGATCGACACCTCTTCCGCCGTATCCAGGCGGCAGGTCACCGGCACTTCGACGGTTTCACCGTTACGGCGATGGATCACCAGCGTCAGCACGGCGCGCGGCGTGCGCTCGCCCACCACGTCGTAGCTCTCGGTGCCGTCCAGGCCCAGAGTCAGGCGCGTCGTGCCCGGCATGAACTCCAGCGGCAGCACGCCCATGCCCACCAGGTTGGTGCGGTGGATGCGCTCGAAGCCTTCGGCCACGATGGCTTCCACGCCCGCCAGGCGCACGCCCTTGGCCGCCCAGTCGCGCGAGGAGCCCTGGCCGTAGTCGGCGCCGGCGATCACGATCAGCGGCTGCTTGCGCTGCATGTAGGTCTCGATCGCTTCCCACATGCGCGTCACCTGCCCTTCCGGTTCGATACGTGCCAGCGAGCCCGCGCGCACGCTGCCGTCCGGGTTGCGCACCATCTCGTTCTTCAGGGTCGGGTTGGCGAAGGTCGCGCGCTGCGCGGTCAGGTGGTCGCCGCGGTGGGTCGCGTAGGAGTTGAAGTCCTCTTCCGGCAGGCCCATCTTGTGCAGATACTCGCCGGCCGCGGAGTTCATCATGATCGCGTTCGACGGCGACAGGTGGTCGGTGGTGATGTTATCGCCCAGGACCGCCAGCGCCAGCATGCCCTTGAGCGTGCGCTCACCGGCCAGCGCACCTTCCCAGTAGGGCGGACGGCGGATGTAGGTGCTCATCGGGCGCCAGTCGTACAGCGGCGACACGGCTTCTTCCGTCGTTTCCTGGCGTGCGAACATCACGTCGTAGACATTGCGGAACTGCTGCGGCTTGACCGCGCTGTCCACCACGGCGTCGATCTCGGCGTCGCTAGGCCAGATGTCGGCCAGGCGGATCTCGCGACCAGCAGCATCCACGCCCAGCACGTCCTTCTCGATGTCGAAGCGGATCGTGCCGGCGATCGCATAGGCCACCACCAGCGCCGGCGAGGCCAGGAAGGCCTGCTTGGCGTAAGGGTGGATGCGGCCGTCGAAGTTGCGGTTGCCCGACAGGACGGCGGTCGCGTACAGGTCGCGCTCCACCACTTCTTTCTGGATGACCGGGTCGAGCGCGCCCGACATGCCGTTGCAGGTGGTGCAGGCGAAGGCGACGATGCCGAAGCCCAGCTGCTCCAGTTCGCCCAGCAGGCCCGCTTCGCGCAGGTAGAGCTCCACGGTCTTCGAGCCCGGCGCCAGCGATGACTTGACCCAGGGCTTGCGC
>Ga0065165_1001813_pt1 | contig 20955 bp, 14 predicted proteins | sample AraplaMF_Cvi_mMF_FD_63813 | JGI IMG/M metagenome (GOLD analysis project Ga0065165, IMG submission 63813) | Arabidopsis root microbial communities from the University of North Carolina, USA - plate scrape MF_Cvi_mMF (version 2) (version 3) | ecosystem: Host-associated > Plants > Roots >... | reverse complement strand
CGTCAGGCTTGGGCGAATGTCGATTGGGGCCTGTTCAACCGGAACTATATGCTGGGCAGCGAATTCGACGGCGTGAACCCGAGTGCCTATGATTTGGCGCCTACCGCTGCCGACCTTCAGAACTCCTATCGGATCGGCGAGAAGATCGCGGCCGGCTATGGCCGCCTCGATTTCGAGGCGAACGCGGGCGGCGTTCCGCTCACCGGCAATCTCGGCCTGCGCTATGTGCGCACCCGCACCGACGTGCGCGGTACCACCGTGTCGCCGGTTCCCGATGGCAAGGGCGGCGTGACCACCGATGTCACCCCGACGACCACGCGCGCGAGCTATGCTGAATGGCTGCCCAGCGCGAATGCGATGCTGAAGTTCGCCGACAATGTGCAGCTGCGGCTCGGCGTGGCGAAGACGATGACGCGACCGTCGCTTTCCGAGCTACGCAACTCGATCAACACCAACAGCGCGACCGTGACGAGCATCTACAACCAGGGCGCCGCCGCACTGGCGGACCCGACGATCAACCTGCAGGCCACGGCGGGCAATCCCAATCTGCGCCCTTACACCTCATGGAATTTCGACGTCTCGTTCGAATGGTATTTCAACAAGTTCGGCGCGTTCACGGCTGCTGCCTTCCACAAGGACATCAGCGACTATGTCGCATCCGACTTCGAGACGCGCACGTTGGCCTTCGCCGTAAAGGACGGATCGACGTTGCCGGTGGATATCCTGGTCGCCACGCCCACCAATGTCGGCGATGCCAGGATCTCGGGCGTCGAGTTCGGCTACACCAACAAGCTGCCCTTCGGCTTGGGTGTGACCGCGACGGCGACTTTCGCCACGACGAAGCTCGAGCTCAACCGGGCCGGTGTCGGCCTGCAGACCGCGGGCATTCAGGGCGTTTCCGATGTCAGCTACTCGATCACGCCGTTCTTCGAGACCGGACCGTTCGAGATCAATCTCAGCTATACCTATCGCAGCGACTATATCACCGATGCCGGGGCGTTGGTCACCTCGCTTCCCACCGCCGAGGATGTCGTCGCTTATTATCAGAAGGGTTTCGGCATCGTCGACCTGGGCGCCAGCTACCGGGTGAAGCCGAATATCGAGCTCTTCGTCCAGGCGGTGAACCTGCTCGATCAGCGCCAGGTGTCCTTTGCCGGAACCCGCAGTGAATTCACCGAAATCCACACCTTCGGGCGCACGGTGAATTTCGGCGTCCGCGCCAAGTTCTGATTGCGGCCTTCGAAGACCAGGGGATCGCCGCATGCACTGCGGCGATCCCTTGCCGGTTTCACGATTCCAACGCTTCCGGCGAGGAACCGTGTACCAGCCGCGGAATCGATCCGATCATCCATCCGCAGCCGCAACCCGTCGAAGCTGTCCAAGGCGATTTGCGATTCGGGAAATGCGCGATGTCATCGGTTGATCCGTGTCGACGCTTGGATTGGCCAAGTTTCGGAGGATGGCTCGATAGTTGATCATTCTTCGATAGCATGGCTGCGCGGGTCGCCTTCCCTGTTGATATATTCGATGCCTAAAGGCCCGGTTCCCCGATTTGAGCGATATACTCGCCTGACCAATGAAAATGTGGGCGATTCTGAGGTGATCTCTGCACCCTTCTATCCGATGCCAGCTGGTGGGGCGTTTCTGTTACCGGCAGTTTGGGCGCTTGCTTGTTGATCAAGCCTGTGCCGATCGGGTGCATATTTTCGCACTCGCATATACGATTATGCGGGATGCGTTCGCGAACATCCATTCAGCCAGCCTCAATGAAGGAATATATCTCGCCGTTCGAATGCCATCAGGTCATCGCGCGTGTTGATGTTGCCCAGCTGATGCGCGATTTCGACGGGAGTCGCTGACACCGCACGCGCCCAGGCGTTGAGCGAACGATCATTGTTCGCCTGAAGCCATGAATGCAGTGCCTCCGCCAGCGCGCAGGGCCAGAGGCCGACCACCGGAAGATCGGCGACATAGGCGGGTCCCGAGACCCCCGACAGCCGATCATGAAGGTTGCGCGGCAGGTCCGGGGAGTCACAGGGCGCACTGAGCACTGCCGCAAAACCCGCCCGCTGCCCATATGCCAGGGCTGCGCATAAGCCGCCGAGCGGACCGAGACCGGCACGTGGGCGATCTTCCAGAGAGGCCATTTCGCGATGCGTTCGGCCGCAGAGGACAAGAGCATCGCATTGCGGACGGAGCGCGTCCGCGACATGCGCGAGAAGCGTCCGTCCGTCGAGCATGGCCTCGGCCTTGTCGCTGCCGAAGCGGCGCGAGCGGCCGCCGGCGAGGATGGCACCGAGCAGTTTCATGCGATCGGCCGCAGCAGGGCGTCTGGGCGGGTGAGCACCCGCAATTCGAGCCCGGCCGTCCGGGCGCGCGCCAGTGCGAGGGCGGTCGGAGCGGAGATCGTGGCGAGCATGGGGCAATCCGATAAAGCGGCTTTCTCCACCAGCTCGTACGAACATCGCGAAGTGAGCAAGGCGAAGCCGTGATCCCAGGACAGCCCTTCGCGCAGCATCGCTCCGATGAGCTTGTCGAAGGCGTTGTGGCGGCCGACATCCTCCCGCACGAGGCGGATGGAACCGGCCTCGGTGCAGGCGGCGGCCGCGTGCACCGCGCGTGTCGCAACGCCGAGTGGCTGCGTCTTCTCGAGTGCCTGCAGCGCAGCGAATACCGCCTGGTCCTCACCCGCCCAGTGCGCCGATCGCGGCGGCAGCGGGCGCATCGCCTGTTCGAGACTCTCGATCCCGCATAATCCGCAAGAGGAATCGGCAGTGCGATGGCGGACCCGGTCCGACACGCGGATCGCCGCGCGCTGCGACAAGGTGAGGCGCAGGATCAGGCCGTGTTCGAGCGCATGCACTTCGGCGTCGAGCATGTCGCCGGCCTCGTCGATCAGCCGCTCGGTCAGCGCGAAGCCATAACCGAGGTCGAGCAGGTCGTCGGGGCTGGCCATCAGCACGGCATAACCAAGGCCATTGCACTCGATCGCCACCGGCACTTCCTCGGCGATCGCGCGCCTTTCCACATCGGCACCGCCATCGGCGCCGATCCGTGCGAATGCGAGAGTCCGCGCAGCGGTCAAATCCGAATCCGCACGGGTACCGATTTGGCCGCGGGAACATGGCTCTGCTCGGCATGATGCTCGACCGGCATCAGCACGTTCGCTTCCGGATAATAAGCGCCGAGGCAACCACGCGGGATGTCGTAGGGGGTGACGATCAGGCCCTCGCGGCGGCGCAGCTTGCCGTCTCCCGCGTCACTCTCCAATGCAACGATCTGGCCTTCGGAAACGCCTGTAGCGGCCATGTCCTCGCGGTTGATGAACAGCACGTCGCGGGTGCCTTTCACGCCGCGGAAGCGATCGTGATAGCCATAGATCGTCGTGTTGAACTGGTCGTTCGAGCGCAGGGTCATCAGCCGGAAGCGTCCTTCCGCGTCGGCGAACCCCGTCGCGCTCAGCCCGGTCGGCGCGAGGAACTCGGCCTTGCCGCTCGGCGTCTGCCAGACGCGTTCGGCCGCCTTGTTGCCTTTCCAGAAGCCGCCGGGCGTGAACAGGCGCTTGTTATAGTCCCTGAAGATCGCCGGGTACGTCGCCTCGATCGCATCGCGGATCCGCCCATAATCGGCGACCCAATTGTCCCAATCGACGCGCGGATTGGGCGGCAGGATGCGCTTGGCGATCTCTGCGACGATGCGCGGCTCGGACAGGAGATGCGGGCTCGCAGGCCTCGATTTGCCGCGCGAGCCGTGGATGCAGCTGGTCGAATCCTCGGTCGATACTGCCTGTGGTCCGGTCTCCTGAACATCCTCCTCGATCCGGCCGAGGCAGGGAAGCAGATAGGTGATCTTGCCGGCGAAGAGGTGGTTTCGATTGAGCTTGGTCGCGATCTGGACCGACAGATCGAGGCGCGGCCAGGCTTCCTCCATCGCCGCGGTCTCGGGCACTGCACGCAGGAAATTGCCGCCGAGGCCGATCACTGCCTTCACCGATCCGTCGATCACGCCGCGACAGGTCTCGACAGTGTCGAGCCCCTTTTCGGTCGGCGGATCGAAGCCGTACAGTTCCTTCAGCCTGTCGACGGGCACCAGTTCGGTCTTCTCGGTGATGCCGACGGTGCGCTGGCCCTGGACGTTCGAATGGCCGCGCACCGGCGTCGGGCCCGCGCCGGGTCTGCCGATATTGCCGCGCAACAGCAGCAGATTGACCACCATGCGGACATTCTCGACGCCCTTCACATGCTGGGTCAGCCCCATGCCGTAGATGGCGAGCACGGCCTTGGCCTTCGCGTAGACCCGTGCCGCCTGCTCCAGCGCCGACCGCTCGAGTCCGGACTCGCGTTCGATATCGGCCCATTCGGCGGCGCGCGCCGCATCGGCGAAGGCGCGGAAGTCATGCGTGTGCTGCGCGATGAAGTCGTGATCGAGGACCGGTGGGTCGCCCACTGCGAGCGCGGCGTCGTCCCATTCGATCACGAATTTGGCGATCCCCAGCATCGCGGCGATATCGCCGCCGGCCTTCACCTGATGATATTGGGTCGAGATCTGCGTCTCGCCGCCGGTCAGCATCTCGATCGGGCTCTGCGGATTGGTAAAGCGTTCGAGTCCGCGTTCCCTGAGCGGGTTGAAGGTGATGATTTCCACGCCGCGCTTGCGCGCGCTGCGCAGGTCGTGGAGCATCCGCGGCGCGTTGGATCCGACATTCTGGCCGAAGAAGAAGATCGCGTCGCAAGCCTCGAAATCCTTGAGCCGCGTCGTCCCGACCGGCACGCCGATCGCCGCCTTGAGCCCGACCGAAGTCGATTCGTGGCACATGTTCGAACTGTCGGGCAGGTTCTGATTGCCGAACATCCGCGCCATCAGCCCGTACATGTACGATGCCTCGAGGCAGGTGCGGCCCGACGAGTAGAAAGCGACCGATTTGGGGTCGAGCGGGCGCAGAGCCGTTCCGATGGCGTCGAACGCCTCCTCCCAGCTGCACGCGACATATTTGTCGGTGGCTGCATCGTAGCGAAGCGGATGGGTCAGTCGGCCGTGCTGCTCGAGGTCATAGTCCTTCCAGTCGCGCAGCTCGGTCAGCGTATGCTGCGCGAAGAATTCCGGCGTGGTGCGCAGCGTGGTCAGTTCCCACGCGGTCGCCTTCGCGCCTTCCTCGCAGAATTCGGCGGGATGGTGATCGGCGGGCTTGGGCCAGGCGCAACTGGTGCACATGAAGCCATGGGGCTTGTTCTGGCGCGCGAGCTGGAGCAGCGCATCAGGGGTGACGCGCTCGCGCGGCAGGATCTCGGCGAGCGAACGCACCGAGCCCCAGCCGCCCGCCGGGCCCGCGAAGGGCTTGATCTCGGGCTTGTCCGAACGCTGCTTCGACATGACGCCTACCCTTTCGCCGCTCGCCTGGAACCGTCTTCTGGACAATCGCCCGGCCTGCGCCAACTACAATAAAATCCGCGAACTGCGCGCGGCCTTCGTCTCAATAGAACCGCGGGATGGGCCCGCGTTGCGGCGTCTGGTCCGGCAAGTCGATCTCGACTTCGTCGACATAGCACCAGCCCCAGCCCTCGGGCGGATCGTAGCCTTCGATGATCGGGTGACGCGTGGCGTGGAAATGCGCGGTGGCATGGCGATGGGGAGACTGGTCGCAGCAGCCGACATGGCCGCAGGTTCGGCAGATGCGGAGGTGCAGCCATGGGCTGCCAATCTTCAGGCATTCCTCGCAGCCCCGCGCGCTGGGGGTTACGTCGTTGATCGTTGCGCTATGAATACACGACGTCATGCGCCCTCTCTGTCTGGCCGGCGGCAGGGATGAGGCCCGCCGCCGCATCCCTATCAGGTCCGGACCAAGGTGAGCAGATCCGGATTGATGACGTCGGCATGGGTGGTCAAGTTTCGTGCCGGGTGTGATGGACCGCATGATCGTGGCGAACGATGCAGCTTCGATCGGCGCAATGCACGCGCTATCCCAGATACTGGGAGGCAACGTGGGCGGATCAACGGGCACCAATCTGATTGCGTGCCTGAAGGTGGTGGATGAAATGCTCCGAAAGGGTGAGCGCGGAAGCATCGTGACGCTGCTGTGTGACAGCACGAAGTTCCGCTATTCACCGGGAATGGGGGGCGATGGTGCTGGCGCCTTGGGCGACCTAATCGCTTCTACGGCAACGCGACGATCCTCGCCGACAATTACGCCGCGATGGAGCGCTACACCCGCTATCTCGAAAGCCGCGCGGTCGACGGGCTGGTCGATTTCGGGCTGGGAGACTGGTTCGACGTTGGCCCCAAAAAGCCCGGCGAGGCGCAGCTGACCAGCAAGGCGTTTACGGGAACCGCGACGCGAGGCGCATGTGCCGGCTGGTGCCGTCGCTGAATTGATACTCCCTTCGTCGTCGTCGGCAAAACCAGCGTCGTTGGACGGTCGACCCGACAAGGCGATTGTCATCGGGGCCGGCGTGCATCGATATGAGGTTCGGCCGACCTGATTCCATCCGCTCCGGGGATGCCCAGCTGCCGCGGCGCAGTTATGATGCTGCGTCTGTTGGGCCAAGCCAAACCCGATCCACCAACGCACGGGAATCCGCGGTTCCCAACCTTATCTGCCCAACCGAACCTGCTCCAAAACCATTGTTTTCCAACCCATTTCGCTCCAGCCAAATTCAGGCGTCTTGGCCACCGCCCTTGCGGTCCGCCTGTGAAGAATCAGGCCTTCTCTCTCGCCCGCTGTATTCCTCATGATGCAGCGGGTTTCGTGAGGAATAGAGCGAACCTCATTCCTCGCATTTGACATTAGATGAGCGCCGAAAGTGGGAATGACAGCACGATCGCTAAGCGCCCTCATTTCGGAGATTCGAAGGCTTAACCAGCGTTCGCAAAGCGGCCGCTAATTCAGCTCGCGTAACTTTTGGGTGGTGATTACGCGATTATCGACCTCGATCGGATCGGCAGATTATTGCCAAAAGGTAAGGCTGCGCTGAATTCTGTTCCTGCCTGGACTGTCCTGAACTTTGTGGCGGTGATAGACCGAAGGTATGATAGACACGGCCTTCACCATCGAATTGGCTGCTCCCGAAAGAGAGATGCTCGCAAGCCTGAGTTTCGACCCGCTCTCGTTCAAAGGCAATCACGAGGGCTTTCTGCGCAACGCAGATTTGGTTCATCAACTCACGACCTCATTGGTTGAGCGCAAAGGTATCCCGGAGCATCGCGTCCGCTACTTCACGGACCCCGAATATTATCCGGGCGGTCGCGGCAAGTCGCGCCAGGACAGCTTCGTGAAGCACGGCAACGATCACGATGAGACGCTGCGCCATCCGCACTTCCTGAAACATCTTCGCTATTTCATCCACGGCGCCGACCTGCCTGCGGCGATCATTCAGCAATATACCGACGCCGTAGAGAACTGCGGCATGGTCAGTTCCAGCGATATTCCCGAACTGGGCTCAAAGGCACGCAATCTGGCGCGGACGCATCGGCTGGAAGGTGGCGCTGCTGCCGATGAATTCTTCAAGCTAAGCCTTGATCTCGGGTTGAGCGCTGGTCAGTCGGCACGTATTCGCGAGTCTGTGAAACAGTTGCGCCCAAGTCGTTAGCCGATGCTCGCGCAGCAACTCGCACGGGTACTTCTTGAGCTAGCGCGCGCGAGCGACGTCACCACCGATGACGTGTCCGCCATGGAGCAACGCTTCGAGTCCTTGCGCGGCTACAGTCGTCTGCCGCGCGGCCGTGAAAATCGAGGGCGTGCGCTCACGGACGAGCAAATCATTGCGGCCGTGCTGGGACTCGTCGCGATCCAGCCCGGTTGGGCCGGGCATGTCGCCGCAGTCATCGCACGGCTCAAACCGGTGGGCGGGCCAACCGATGCGTTTGATGCGGCCCCTGATCTGACGGCTGCAATGTGTCATCTTTTGAGGGACGAAGCCTCGCGCCAAAAACTGGTCGCGGTGCGCCTGTCGGTCGCGGAGGCCGGAACCAACAGCAACGGCATCGCCGTGATCACGTTCGACGAAGCGGGCGAACGCAAACGCGTGTCGTTTGTGCGCGACGAAGCGGTGTCACTGCTTCAGCCCGGTGCCGCCGCCGACGCATTCGATCCCGACCAGCGCAATGCGCCAGCCAGCCGAGAACTCGTACTCAATCGCCGCTTCTTCGATCGCTTGGCGCAGCGCGTCGATCAGGCGCGCAAGCATCCGTTGCCGCCGACCGGCGATGGTGCCGAATACGACAAGGAGGACGCGGAAAACGCGCGCCGGGAACGTCTGGGCGCTAGGCCGTCTTCGCACTTCCTGAACATCGGCGTCGATAATCAGGTCACGTGGCCGCGCACCGAAATGCGCGTTAAATTCGATCGCTATCATCTCGTCATGATGCCCAAGACGAAGGAAAACGTGCAGTCGGTCCACATCGACCTGACGGCGAACAAGCTCACGATGGAAGAAGCGATGACGGTCATCAACCGCTTCCTGAGCGTGATGACTTGGTGCGACGATCAGTACGCGATCGCCGAAGGCGGCTGGGGTGGTGGCCCTGTTCCGGTTGCTGTGGTCAAGCGGAATCTGGCGTTCACGACCGCGGACCAATGGCTCTTCGATCGCGACATTCCGTCATCGGAAGATGCCCGGCGTGCGCTTGCACTGTACCGTGAAGCGCGCAACGCCGAGCAGAATTACATGATCAGCTATGCCGTGCTGGGCTACTACAAGATCATCGAAATTCACCATCCGAGCTGGAAGGTGGCGACCAAATGGATCGCGGATAATCTGCCGCCGATCCTGACTGATCCTCACGATCAGCATGGCATCGACAAGTTTCTTGAAGCGTGCGGCGAAGAGAAGCCGGAAATCTACATCTACGCGGCGTGCCGTTCGGCGGTGGCCCATGCCAGCCCCAATCGCAAATCTGATCCCGACGACACGGTGGAACTGCGTCGGCTGCACAACGCAGCCGACGTGATGCGCCGTCTGGCGCGGCGTTTCATTTCGATCGAGCTCGGCGTGTCGGATAGTCCTTTCCCGCTCGCAGGCGAGGCCGATGAGCAAGCGCTTTAAGGGCAAGACCTGCGTCTATTGTGGTTTGGAAAGCGGATCGACCACGGGCGATCATGTCTTCGCGCGGGAGTTCCTCCCGATCGAGCATCGCGCCAACCTTCCGCAAGTGCCCGCGTGCGAGCGCTGCAATGCCGACAAGGCCAAGCTCGAGCATTATCTGCTGACCCTGCTGCCGTTTGGCGGCAACCATCCGGCGTCCACCGATCTGCTGACAGCAAATGTACCCAGGCGGCTAGCCAAGAATGTGAGACTGCACCGGCAGCTTGCCGAGGGTCGCGGGCCAGTGCTGGTGAAGGAACGCGGCATCCTACAGCATTCGATGGCCTTGCCGTTTGAAGGCCGGAAATTGTCCGAACTGTTCGTGCTGATCACGCGCGGCATGGTCGCCCATGCCTTCGGCGCGCAAATACCGCAGGACTATTCCGTCAATGCGGGAATTCTGACGGAGCGCGGCGAAGAGATCACTCGCCCGCTATTGGCGATGAACCCGAAGGAGCGCGCGGTGGCTACGCTCGCTGACGGGCTGATCGAGTATGAGGGCGCACAGGCATTTGATAATCCCGCACTGACCATCTGGCGATATCGGCTCTATGGCGGCGTGTTGTTCGCGGACCCGAACAGCAAAGGGCACGCGACCAAGAACATATGGGCGATCAGCGCGCCGGACCCGCTGCCCGGCCTATTCGCGGACTGAGGGTCGCAGGCTGCCAGCGGCGTCAGAACGGAAGCGTCGATGGATCGACCCACCCGTCAAATTTTTCGGCGCCGATCGCCCAGAGATTTCCGCGTTTTGCCGCGATGGCCACTGACGGCCGACCCGTCACGATCCACGTCGGAAACTTCATCAATTCCGTTTGATTGGCCAGCCGTGCCAAGCATCGATCGACAAAGATTTTGCCGCGCTGGGAAACGATCGACTGGCCATCCATTTCCTGACCTTCCGGAATGACGGCCAGCTCATTGTATCGCAGGTAACGGGGCAGCTCGCTCGACTTATCCCACGCAACGGCGGGCATCGGCGTGGTGGGTAACGTCGCGTCTTCCGGCAGAAAGTACGTGCTCACGTCGATCAGCCGATCCGCGGTTTCGACCCAGAAATGCGAGAAGCGTTGGCCATCGCTGGCAAAGCCTTTCATGCTGGGCGTCTTGGCGTCTTTCGAGAGAATGAAAGCCACCGACTCCCCGCCGACCGCCCATGCGCGCTCGCCAGCTTCGCGCAGCAACGCGAGTGTGCCGAATGTCGCGTAGGAACAGCGTTTGTAAAAGTCGTCTGGAAACTCCTCGCGCAACGTCTCGGCGACGATCGCAAGGCGGTGTTCCAATTGCCGCAGGTGCATCTGAGTCATGCCACCACCCACGTCATTGAATCACGTTCAATCTTGCCGCTCTATGTCGGCAGACCAAGATACACCTCATCCTCGTTGAAAAGGCCGGACTGGATCACATGCGCTTTCATCGCGGCGGGATCGGTTGAATACGCGACGAGCGCCAAGCTGGATTTTGCTCGGCTGCAGGTAACGTAAAACAGCCGTCGCGTGCGATCGAGCGAGGAGTCCTTGCCCTCTTCCACATTCTTTAAATCGCTGGCGCTCGGCGCTTTGGCTCCCAGCAGCTTGTCGTATCCGAAGAGAAAGCCGCGCGCGTCGCCGTCGTCCATGAGAACCATAACGCGATCGAATTCGAGCCCTTTGACCCCCTGATGGGTGTCAAAGGAGGCCTCGTGCGCAACATAGGAGGCATAGGGCGCGATCATCGAGAACGGGCAATCCAGAAGGGTCAGCAGCGCGGCGATATTCTCGCCGACCGGATCAGCTTCTTCGTCGTCTTCGGAAACGACCGGCTCCGCGCTCGATGCGGCCAAGGCGGCCTTAAGGCTGTCGGGAACAACGAAGAGATTGGTGCTCGCGACGTTTTCCAGGACGGCGCCGCAAGTCGGCTCGCCGTTCGCCCAGAGCGACATCAGGCTATCGATCGCCGCCTGTGCTGTGCGCAGTTGATCCAACGGCTTTTCCGAGCCTTTGAGCATGTCCTTGCTCAACAGCGGCGACGCGTCACGGATGATTTTGGTCGCTAGGAACTTGTCGCCCCGTTGGGTGGCCGTAACCAGCGGAAGAACGCTGTGCGTAAAAAATCGGGTCGGCGCGAAACTGCCGTCGAGAAACGCTGTGCGGAACGCCTCGATCGGCGCAATCGCCTCGAATAGTTGCTCAAAGCCCATCCGCTTCGCGGCCATGTGGTGCTCAAGCGTGAGAATCTTACACTGGTCGCGGTCACTCCAACCCGCATCATCGGTGAGAGCGGCCATATAGGCGCGAACCCCATCCTCCATCGCGGGCTTGTCCAGCGTATCGACGGGGAATACGAACAGCCGCGCCCATCCTTCAATCGCGTCGTCGCGAGGCTCCTGAACCTGCTCGTCTGCGCCCGATCGAATGGCGTTGATAAGGCGCACGATACGCTTCGGGCAGCGATGATTCAGGACCTTCTCGGGCGTTTCCCAGCCCGGCGGCAACGCGCTTTCGATGTTCTCTTTGCCGTCCAGATAAATGCGCTGCATGGTGTCGCCGATGAGCCCTAAGCAGAAACGGCTCGCGTGCGCCTGTTGAACCGTCAGGAGGGCATCGATCAGCGTCTTGTTCGTGTCCTGACTCTCGTCGATCAGCAGGAACGGATATTTCTCGACGAACATGCGCTGCATCAGCGACTTCTCAAGCAGGAACGTCGCGAAAATCTTGATCACTTCACTGTGATTGAGGGCGTTGCGTTCGCGGTTATCGCTGTTGGGATTGTAGGTGAAAGCCTTGATCTCATCGAGCCGAGCAAGACGGCGCTGCTTTGATTCAATCGACGCCAGCCGCGCAGCGGACGCTTTCGTCCCAGCGCGGCCCTTGGCCTCTTCGGCCGTCAAATCGGCGATTTCCGTTTGAAGATTGGTGCGCAGCCATTCCCGTATGTCGGAGTTGAACCCCTGAATTTGCGACCATGCAAAACTATGGATGGTTTTGACGACGAAGAGCGGATCGTATTCCAGCCGACGCGTGATCTCATCGCAGGCTGCATTGGTGTAGGTGATCACCGCGACATGCCTTGCTCGCAGGCGAAGCGTGTCCCGGTATTTTGTCGCGATGTGCCGAAGCGCGTTGACGAGTGACCGGGTTTTCCCGGAGCCAGCCCCGGCGAACAGGAAGAAACTCGTGGGATTTTCCAGATCGAGATACGCCGCGATTTCGTCCTCGACCCCATCGTCGCGCGTGACATTCGATTCGACTGGAGCGCTCTCAACGTTCACGCGGCGACCCCATCGCCAGCGTCGGCATCGGCGACAGCCTCGGCTTCTACCGGCGCTATCGCGACCAGCCCCAGCTCGGTCTGCTTTTGCTCAAGCTGTGCGGCCAGCCATAGCAAGCCTTCGCGAATGTATTTGGGCGGTTTCAGATCGCTGGGATTGTCGATCTCAAGAAGATCGAGTGCGAATTCCGCTTTGCTGCCGCCTTTCAAGGCATCCTTCATGGCTGCGCTGAGTGCCGCGAAATCCGCGCTATCAGCGATTGCGGTTCGGAATTTTGCGATGAGGCCTGTGCCGGGAAGTGTAGCGAACAACTCGATGTTGCCGACCACGATCGCGTCTTCCAGCGTGTAGGCCAATGCCTCGGTCACGGCACCCTTGAACTCAATCTCGATCGGACACTGATATGCGACGCGGAGCGTGAATTGTTCTGCGGCATAGTCCTTGGATTTCTCTGCCTCGGGCTTGTCCAGCAGCGCGTCCAATTCCTCGATCTCGGGCCACCACGTTTTGAGGGTGTGGTTACGCGTCGTGTAGTCTGCGCCACGCACGGGCGCCGCACTGAAACCCGCTGCGTCCTGCGAATCGATGTCGGTGACGACCAGCGTTGTTAGTCCGATCTTCTCGATGAGGCTGCGCAGCTTGTGGGCATGGCTGCCTCCGATTTCAAGCCAGGTGATGTAGCTCTCGGCGAGCTTATCAAACTCTGCATGCGAGTTCACGAAGTGCGGAACAAGAATTCGCTCGGCCGGTCCTTCGATTAGCACGGCGGCGTCGGCGAAGAACAGATCGCAGTGGGTGACTTTCAGGTAGCGGGTAACGAAGCGCTTGGTTTCTTGCTCGCCGCCAAAAGCCTCGCCGACATTCACCACGCACGAAGTGGGGATGGCGTGTTCGCTAGCCGGGAGCCGCCGGAAGTAGCGCAGAGAATCGAAGTGACATTCGTGGGCAATGTGGCTGGAATGGGTGCTCACCACCATCTGCGTCACGAAGTTAGAACCAGCCCCTAACTGATCGTGATTGCGAAGGATTTTGTGGGCTTGCCGGATAAAAACCTGTTGCACCTGCGTGTGCAAATGCACCTCGGGCTCTTCAATCAGGACAAGATGTAGCGGCGGGATGATCGCGTCATCGGACGCTTTGCTTTGCGCCTTTCCAACCCTCATCCAGCTGTCGCGAAACGCCATCAGGCGGAACACCATGGAAATGAGGTTCTGGTAGCCGAGACCGTTAGAATCTTCGGGCAGATACAAATTGATCGAAGCGCCGCCCGCCTGCATCGGCACGACAAATTGCACGGCGGCGTCGTGGTTGAGGCCTTCGACGGGCCTCAGGCGTGTTGAGATATTGAGTTTGGGATCTGTTACGCCGGGATAGCCCAGCGTGTGCATTTCCTTAAGCGGGCTTTCAAAGCCATCGCTGAGACGAACGTTGAATGCCTCTTGAGCCTCCTCGATCGCCTTGAGCGCGAGAAGGTCTCTCGCATCTGGACTCTCATACGGATCAAGGTGGCTTTTGTAGTATTGCCGAAGCTGGGACGACAGTTTGCGAGACGTCGATCCTGATCCTGACGCTTCGCCTTCGTCGATGCTGCTTTCGCCGGCATGGCCAAAGCCGCGCTGCGCGCTGATCTCGTCAATCCGAATAAGGCCCTTGAATGGGTCGCCATCAATGGGCTCGCTGCCGTTCAGAGGCTGAGGCTGAGCCCGACCGTGCAGCGGATCGATGCACGCGGTGGGGTCCAGCACGTAAGTATGGATCGTGAAGTAGCGCGTGACGCGGCGTTGCAGAAATTCGACCAGCGTCTGCGGCCAGATCGCAACCTGAAACTTTGCCGCATCCTGACCTTTTTCTTCGGCAAGCGCGGCACCCGCCGTTTGCAGATCGCGGGCGTCCGCGCGCGCCGTCAGGTAGTCTTTCTGAAGTTGCTCTCGGTCCTTTGGTTCGTACCTGACGCGAACCCCAAGGCGGCCACCCGCCCAATCCAACGTCGGCAGGATGCCCTGAACGTAATGGACCTCATTCTCTTCGACCTGCATCCAGACGTCGAGAAACGGTAGGAACGCATCCCATTCCGGTTCCGGCAAGGCTTGCTGAGCGACGTGGGCCGCCTCCCAGGCAGCGCCCATCGCGTCGATGCCCGGCCAATGGGAGAGCGTAAAATCGTTGAAGCAAAAGCTGGTGCGTTCGCGATCGACGAGAAAGTACCGCAGGGCGGTGATCGCCGATGTCTTTCCGCTGTTGTTTGCGCCAACGAAAACGGTCTTGTCAGCCGACAAGCCAATTCTCGTTGAAATTAGCTTTCTAAAATTCGCAATTTCAACAAATGCGATCCGCATGACCCCTCCGGACCCGTAGTATATCCCAATCAATGCAACCTGCAATCGAAGGCAATTGGTTTCAAAATGGAGGATTATTGCCCTTCCTGCAAACGACGTGCGTTCGCCATTTGGACGCGTTCAATGAGCGTCGACGCGCTCTCGATTTGTACATCTATATGGGCGAGTCATCGGCGCGAGTCTGGTTTTAGAGATCTCGAGCAACTAGCGGCCGGTTCGAAATCGGCCTATTTCGAGTTGTACGCGCACCACCCGCTACGATGTCTGCTTATGGCGCTCCGGCGGCCACAAGCCGCCAGTCCGGTTGCGGCCCGATAGCCGCCTAGCAGGTTTTGGTTTGCGCCGCCGGTCCGCAATGCGCCCTCATTTCAGCCATTCGACCATGATTACGGTGATCCCGAAAGCGGTCCTACGATCAGCGCGCCTGCAACGGGAGTATCAGGCCGCGACGCGTGAGGGTTTGGTCGCGATCCCTCAGCAGCCTCAAGGAAAAGCTGCAGGCGGTATATCCGTATTGCGCGCCGCTTCGAAAGGAGCTCAACCGCATCGACATGTCAGTGAAGCTCGTGGGCCGGATGAAACCGATCCAGAGCTGAGTGCGAGCGGCAGCGCGCCAGCGGTGCGCTGCCGTCGAACCGGAATGGCTCCGCGTCGTCACGCTTCGCCTTCCGCGTCGCGCGCTTGCTTGGCCGTGTCGACCCAACCCTCGAGTTTGATGTCGTCGCAATACTCTCGCTGCGCCGTCCGAAGACCATGATGACGATCGATGGCGGCCAAACGTCCCTTCTCCACTTCCGCGAGGACGGCTTCACCCGAGCCGACTTGCTTTCCGATCTCGCCGATTCTCGACCAACTTTCGATAAGGCGTGGCGACGCCGCTATCGCGGTGGTCACGACGGCATCGAACAGGGCCCGTTTGATCGGATCGGATGCGGCCTCGTCTCCGTCGGCTTCCGGCGAGTCGAGATCATCAAGATCGTTCGCGACATCGATCACGAGCATGAGAGCACGCAGGTCGGTTCTAAGCATCTCGAATACGCGCTGTGCGAACCGACTCTTCGCCAACCACCGTTGGACGTCGGACAAGCCCTGCAGAATTGCGTCCAGCTTCTCGTTGATGGTCTTGAGCCACCCGTCGAGCTGTCCAGCCATCTCGCCGCGTTCGAGCAACGCCACCCACGCAGCGCAGTGCCATTCACCCGTCGTCTTGATCTTGTTTACGAGCATGACCTCGAAGGCTCGAGTGAGCCCGTCGACGGGGATCTTGTTTACGATCCTTTCAATCGTGTCTTCGTCGTCGAACGAGATGACGTTCGACAATGCGGCATCGAACAACTGATGCGTCGGGATCGTAGCCAACGATCGAATGATCGGCTCCCAAAACGGCTTGTTGCCATGATGCTTGCCGTACCACCACAACGGCTGCGGTTGACCGACGAAAGTCCGGACGCACGCCTCGAGCAGATCGGCTCCCAGCAGATTTTCAAGCTCGAGAGCGTCGAGACCGGATATGTCGTCGCGACCGGTGATCGCGTTCATGATTGTTGGATCGAGCTCGCGCCGGGTCAGTATGATAGCCGAGAGCCAGCGCTGGTCCTGGCGGCCCTCGGTAAGCCAGCTGACGATCCGTTTCCGCTCGTCGGCGTCGAAGCCTTCCCAATTGTCCGCGATGTCGGCGGCGATCACCGTCCGTGCGCCGGTGTCCTCGATCGAGAACAGCTCTTCGAGCAGAGCGTGGCGCTGACCGGGTTCAGTGACGGCGACTAGCGAGTCGACCATTGCCAACTCGTAGTCGTCGAGGAAATAGTAACGTAGCCGGCGGATGCACCGCTTCGTCCAAGCTTCGACGACCGGAACAAGCTCTTTGGTCAGACCGGCGGCGATCGCACCGTCCATGACATTGTTGAACCGACCGTTGTTTAGCGCGACGTTGGCGGGTAGCCGATCGAGCACCTTCGGCACCAACCTGATGAAGATCGGCCAGGGCGGCGCCTCGCCGAACTCTTCTTCTCGGTCGAACATCACCAAGCGCGAAAACAGAACGCTAGCGGTGGCCATGGATGCGGCTTGATGTTCGACTGCCTCCATTAGTGCCTCGCGACGGTCGATATCGATTTCGGGCCAAACCGCCGCCAACGCTTCGAACACTGCGATGCCGACCGCAGGGGCGTGGTCCGCGCGCAGCCGCTCGATGATGGGCCGATCGTCGACCCGAGTAACGCTGACCCAGATCCGCGCTGCTTCTGCGCGAACGAGCGCTTCGTCGGCGAGTAGGAATCGCTCGACGATCTTGGGCGTCATCGCCAGCGGATGATCGCGCAGTGCCGTCAATATCTGTCGCGACAACGGGAGATCGAGCCCGAGCGGCCGCCCTTGGTCGATCGCATCGAGATAGGGTTGCACGACCGAAAGAGCGACGTCGTGCGATCGGAACAGCCAGCCTTTCGATGACAGAAACGCGACGCCGCGATCGACGACGATGTCGTCCAGATCGTTCAAGCCGTACTGTGCCCAGTGCGGCACCTGCTCGCGCATCTCTCGCGGGAGCCGTTCGGCGTGCTCCATCAGGAAGGCGAAGCATGCGTCACGCGTCGCCGGAAAGATCGATCGCAAGCCGTCTTCGGCCACCGAATACGAGATCGGCCGTTCGGCATCGGCATCGAGCGTTTGGAGGATCCAACCGAGATTGCGCGCTGCCGATAGCGATACGTCCGGCGAGAGCGAGCCGATCGCGCGAAGCAGTCGTTCGCGGGTGAGTTCCTTGTCTCCGGGCAGGTCGGGTCGCAGCAGCATTTGCGCTCCGGCTCGCAGATAGGGGTGCGGGAAGTTCGTTCGGTGCTCGCGCTCTTCGATGACCCTTCGGCGAGCTAGCAGGTCGTGCGCTGCCTGCTGGTCCGCCGTCAGTGCCGGTGGAGCCGCATAGTTCGGAAGTTCGGGATCGGGCCCACCCAAGCTGACCACACCCCATTTGGGCCGCAGGCCGGGCAAATCCTCCTTGCCGTCGATGATGTAGGCGAGCTCGGTCCGAGACGCGCCTCGATCGGGACGCGTAGCGATCGCCGCCGTCGCCAGCATCGGTTCGACGGCCTGATTCTTGGATACGAGGATGCGCGCGAAATCGGAGGCATCGCTATGCGCGAAAACCGCAATGGCATCGTCGCCGACCGTATCCGGCAAGTCCGGTAACGCGTGGGCCAGGTAGGTCAGCGCACCCGGACTGCGAAGGCGATCGTCGCTCGCGATCAAAGCTTCGACGCGGGCGATCGTGGACGCGGGAAGCGACATCTCGGACGCGGCACTCGTCCATATTTCGGTGGCCTTGTCGGCGGCCAAGGGCTGCACCGGCGTCCAGCCGTACGTTCCCAACGAACATTTCGCCAGCACCGACGAGCGGCAGATCTCATAGAGTACGTGATCGACCTGCGCGACGATCAGTCGCCTGTCTCGACGGAGCCGTTCGACGAGCCGGCGGAGATCGGCAAAATACGACGAGGCTTTTTCGTTCGCCTCGCGAGACCCGAACGGATCGTCGAGCAGATACAGCCGCTCGCCACCCGATGCGTCGGTCAGGAAACGGTCGGCCTCTTCGACGCTGGTGCCCTGTCGAACCTCGTAGCCGGCGCTTTGGAGCGCCCCGCCCAAGGCGCGTTGGGTCCAGCTCTTTCCGGCCCGGGGCGGCCCGGTGAGCAACAAGACACCGTCGCTTCGAAGCCTATCAAGCAGATCCGCTTCGAGACCGAGTGCAACGTAATCAGCCGGTGCGACGGCGGCGGGCGCCAGCTCGTCGAGGCGACGACAGAGCGTTTCGAGAACGTTGGCTTGCGATTTCTTCGCCGCGTCGAGCACGTCGGTCAGCGCGGCGATGGTCCCGCGAAGCGAGAGCGTGTCGAAACGCATCGCGCGCAGACGACCGTGCAGCCGCGTCTCGACGGTTGCCTGAATCTCTTCGGCGACGACGAAGACGCGCGACAGCGCGCCGCGCAGCTTCGTCGACGACAGCGTCGCAAGCTTGGCGATGTCGGCGCGACGTTTCGCATCCAATGCCGACGTCGGCGTTCCCGCGGCGAGTAGCGTCAACTCCGTAACGAAGTCGCCCAGTTCTGCGTGGCCAACGGTATGAGCCTTCGGGGGCTGTTCAAGACTCGGCTGGACCCTAAATCGGCTCAACGGATCGGTAAGCCGACCTGACGTCACGAATAGAACCGCGCGGTCGGTATCGTCGGCCAGTCGTTCGAGCAGGGAGCCGGTCGCTTTTCGGTCTGGATAATGTGTCAGATACTCGGCCAACGCGCCGAGCGTGAAGTCTTCCAGCGTTCCCTTAACCTGGACTTCGAGCACGCGGGTCGCCCGTGCTCCGCTCCATTCGAACACGGTGTCTTCACCGCCGTTGGGCTCGGGCACCATCGATTGCAGCCCGGACACGCCGAGCGACAGCCCTAGGTCGAGGCAGACCAGGTCTTGGAACTTGTACTTCTCGGGGCCAACGATCGCGATGTTCAAACTGCCGACTTCCTCATCACGCTTGGGTCACAACCTCCATAAGGATCGCCGGTCTGAGGCGGTCTTGATCTACGAATTGATCTAGCTAGGCGATCTCGAGAATACAAAGCTGTGCCGAGCTATCTAGCAATGCTCGCGAGCTTTCGCGCGTGGGTCTTAGCGGCTCGACGAGCGAGCAAAGCCAATGCCCACTTCGCGCGATCTGCCGCCCGGAAGCTGCTAGGCTGCAATCGGCCCGAGTGCGGACGCTAACGGTGAGGGAGCGCGGCGTTGCAAATCAATGGCAAAGGGCTCCCTGGGTCTCCGCGCCCTCGAATGGCAGGTCCGGCAGGCTAGCTATGATTCCAGAGACGTATCAGTAGCGCCGATAACGGACTCATGCTCCGGCAGGTAGAAGGCAGCGTCGAATGGCTCCTCCTTGGGCCAGTAGCCATAACCGCGTAGCCTCACGATGCGATCGTCGCGATACAGCATCGTCCCTAGCACCATCTCGGGATCCTTGCCGTTGATGGTGACGCCCGCCTCTGTAAGGCGTTCGTACAGATCGCGTCGGGAAAGTGGTTTGCGAGCCGCCCGGATGATCTCGAGTGCCTTCTCGGAGACCTCGCGGCGGTCCGGATTCTTTGGTCGACTGGACCGCGGTGACGCCTCGGCCGCGCGTGTGCTCCCGGCGGCAATAAAGCGCTCGAGGACCCGGAGCGTGTCCGAATCCTCCTTGATCTGCTTCGCAAGGGCAGTGATGCCGTCGGTGTTCACAGCAATCCGCGAGCGCAGCTTCTCTGCTTGCGACCGTGCCTCTTCCAGCGAAATCTCGCGCAGACTCCTCATGCAGCGTCCTTTTCATCAAACCACATACAACGCAACTTGTATCTTGGCTCGAATCTAGATACATATCACTGCATCGGCGCGACTCGTGCTGATCCGACCGGGTGTCCCCGGTCGGAAGCTTGAACTGGTCGGTTCACGCAGCGGGAGCGTCTGTTCCCGTAGAAAGGACGCTCGGAGATGACCTTCTCCGTTGGCGCCAGGGTTGAGCGGCTGCCACCGCTCCATCCGACGCGCTGGCTCTTGTTATAGAGCAGGCCATCGCGCGCGGCCCGCGGTCGCGCGCGATCGCCCAATATCACCAACCTGGATTGATGTCACCCGCCGTCTATCGGTGAGCGGTGCGATGGAGGCAGCCGGCTTGAACGACGATCAATGGGTCACGGCGATGAATGCAATCTCGGAGGTCATCATGAATCGACCTCAGCCGCTTCGCGCCTTTGACCAGATCTATATGCGCGCCGGCGACATGGTCCGCCAGGCGATCCGTGTCGGTGAATGGGCGCAGGGAAGCAACCTGGCGTTCATCGGCGACGGTGATGGCATCGCGCTGTCAGTGGCTATGCTGATGAAGCATGGCATCATCGAAAACGGACCGCAGAAGATCAAGGTTTTCGATTTCGACGAAAGGATCGTCAATTCGGTCCGCCGGCTGGCGAACAAGGAGCGTCTCCGGGTCGTTGAAGCAGCCCTTTATAACTGCCTGGATCCCTTTCCCGAGAAGGGCGCGTTCACGCACTTCTACACCAATCCGCCGTGGGGGGAGAGCAACGAAGGCAGCAGCGTCATTGTCTTCGCTCGCCGCGGGATTGAGGCGATCGGCTATACCGGACAAGGAATGATCGTCATCGCGGACGATCCTGGACTCGAGTGGCCGAGCAAGGTTCTGCAGAAGGTTCAAAGCTACGCCATCGGCCGTGGCTTCTATGTTGCGGCGATGGAGCCGCGACTGCACGCCTATCACTTG
>Ga0065165_1001811_pt1 | contig 20957 bp, 18 predicted proteins | sample AraplaMF_Cvi_mMF_FD_63813 | JGI IMG/M metagenome (GOLD analysis project Ga0065165, IMG submission 63813) | Arabidopsis root microbial communities from the University of North Carolina, USA - plate scrape MF_Cvi_mMF (version 2) (version 3) | ecosystem: Host-associated > Plants > Roots >... | reverse complement strand
GGCGTGCACCACATGGAAGGCCACCTGCTGGCCCCGCTGCTGGAGGAGGACCCGCCGGAGCCGCCGTTCGTGGCCCTGCTGGTCTCGGGCGGGCATTCCATGCTGGTGGAAGTGCAGGGCATCGGCCGCTACAAGATCCTGGGCGACACCCTGGACGACGCCGCCGGCGAAGCCTTCGACAAGACCGCCAAGCTGATGGGCCTGCCGTATCCCGGCGGCCCGGCGCTGGCCGCGCTGGCCCAGCAGGGGCGGGCGGGCGTGTTCCGCTTCTCGCGGCCGATGACCGACCGGCCCGGGCTGGATTTCAGCTTCTCGGGCCTGAAGACCCAGGTGCTGCTGGCGTGGCAGCAGTCGGACCAGTCCGAGCAGACCCGCGCCGACATCGCCCGCGCCTTCGAGGAAGCCATCGTCGACACCCTGGCGATCAAGTGCCGCCGCGCCCTGCAGGCCGCCGGCGCCCGACGGCTGGTGATCGCCGGCGGCGTGGGCGCCAACAAGCGCCTGCGCGCGGAGCTGGCCGAGGCCGGCGCCAAGGAAGGTTTCCGCGTGTATTTCCCGCGCCTGGCCTTCTGTACCGACAACGGCGCGATGATCGCCCTGGCCGGCGCGATCCGCCTCGCCGCCGGCCAGCAGCAGGACGAAAGCGTGCAGGTCTTCCCGCGCTGGGACCTGGAAACCCTGCCGGCAGTTTAGGCGCGCGTGATGCGCGCCAGGGAATAGGGAATCGTCAATAGGGAATAGGAAAAGCGGCGCGCGACGAGACGAAGCGCTACGCTTTTCCTATTCCCTACTCTCTATTCCCTGTTCCCGCCCAAAGAGCCATGGACATCGTTTTCATCGAAGACCTGCGCATCGACACCGTCATCGGCATCTACGACTGGGAGCGCCGCGTGCGGCAGACGCTGTCGTTCGACCTGGAAATGGCCTTCGACAACACCCGGCCCGCGGCCAGCGACGACATCGCCGACACGCTCAACTACAAGGACGTGTCCAAGCGCCTGATCGAATACGTGGAAACCTCCAGCTTCGGCCTGGTCGAGACGCTGGCCGAGCGCTGCGCGGCGATCGTGCGCGAGGAATTCGGCGTGGCCTGGGTGCGGCTGAAGCTGTCCAAGCCCGGCGCGGTGCGCGGCGCCCGTTCGGTGGGCGTGCGCATCGAGCGCGGCGTGCGTCCGGGCTGAGCGGCGGCATGGCACGCGTTTACCTGAGCCTGGGTTCCAACCAGCAGCCGCGGCGGTATCTGCGCGCCGCACTGGACGAACTGCGCGCGCGCTTCGGCGCCATCGAGGTGTCGCCGGCCTACCGCAGCAAGGCGGTGGGTTTCGACGGGCCGGACTTCGTCAACCTGGCGGTGGGCCTGGATACCGAGCTGGCGCCGGAAGCGCTCAACGACTGGCTGCACGCGCTGGAAGACCGCCACGGGCGCCGCCGCGACGTGCCGCGCTATTCCGACCGCACGCTGGACGTGGATATCGTGCTGTACGGCGACCTGGTGCGGCAGGGCGAAGGGCACCTGGACATTCCGCGCAAGGAACTCAAGCACGCCTTCGTGCTGCGGCCGATCGCCGACATCGCGCCAGGCTTGCGCCACCCTGTCGACGGGCGAAGCATGGCCGAGCTGTGGGCGGCTTTTCCCGCGGCGAGCGAGCCGCTGACGGTCGAGCCGCTGTAAGGACGCACTGTCGCGTTTCCGGCGCAGATGCTAGAAATCGCGGCGCAACTTTCACCAAGGGACGAGGTAGGGGATATGGCAGGCAAGTTTGCGCGCAGTTGGAATCTGATGAAGGCGAGCGCGGCGGTGCTGCGTTCGGACAAGGCGTTGATGATGTTCCCGCTGCTGTCGGGATTGTGCTGCCTGCTGGTGGCGGCAAGCTTCATCATCCCCATTGCCATTGCGGCGGCGGGCATGGAGCACGTGAGCCGCGACAAGCTGCCGCTCGGCTGGTACGTGGCGACGTTCGCGTTCTACCTGGTGCAGTACTTCGTGATCATCTTCTTCAACACCGCGCTCGCCGGCGCGGCGCTGCAGCGCCTGCGCGGCGAAGAGACCAGCCTGGCGGCCGGTTTCGCCATCGCCAAGTCGCGCGTCGGCGCGATCTTCGGCTATGCGCTGATCGCCGCCACGGTGGGCCTGTTCCTGCGCGCGCTGCAGGAGCGGCTGGGTTTCGTCGGCCGCATCGTGGCCGGCCTGCTCGGCCTGGCCTGGACGGTGGCCACCTTCCTGGTGGTGCCGGTGCTGGCCAGCGAGGAGATCGGTCCGATGGAAGCGGTGAAGCGCAGCGTGGAGCTGCTCAAGCGCACCTGGGGCGAAAACCTGATCGGCAACGCCGGGATCGGCGTGGTGTTCGGGTTGCTGAGCTTCGTGTTGATCGTGGTCATGGGCGCCCTGGTGGTCGGTGCGCTGACGACGGAGTCGCTGCCGCTGATCGTGGCGGCCATCGCGGTGGCGGTGGTGAGCCTGATCGTGCTGGCGCTGGTGCAGGCTTCGCTGCAGGGCATCTATTCGGCGGCGCTGTACCAGTACGCCGAAGAGGGCAAGGTCGGCGGCGGTTTCGACCAGGCGCTGCTGGAGCAGGCGTTCCGCACCAAGAGCTGATGCGCGCGCCAGTGCGTATCCGGAAGGGCGGCAGCGATGCCGCCCTTTTTCATGGCATCAGATCGACAGCGAGCGGCCGCCGTCGATGCGGATGACCTGGCCGGTGACGAAGGGCGCGTCGCGCAGCAGCCACAGCACGGCGCCGGCCACGTCCTGCGGCGAACCGGCGCGCCGTAGCGGCGTGCGCGCGAGCATGGCCTGCTGGTCGTCGTAGGGCTTGCCGTCGCTGGGCCACATCACCGCGCCGGGGGCGATGCCGTTGACGCGGATGTCGGGGGCCAGATCCAGCGCCAGCGAGCGCGTCATCGCGGCGAGCGCGGCTTTGGCCATGCAATAGATGGGGTGGTTGGCGAGCGGGCGTTCGGCGTAGACGTCGATCAGGTTGACGATGGCGCCATGCGTTTCGCGTAGCGCCGGGGTGGCGGCCTGGGCGAGGAAGAACGGAGCCTGCGCGTTGGAGGCGAACAGTTCGTTCCATTGCGCGGTGGTGGCGCTGCCGACCGGGGTGGGAAAGAAGGCGGAGGCGTTGTTGACCAGGGCGTCGAGGCGGCCGTAGTGCTGCAGCGCCTGTTTGATCATCGCGGGCAGGCCGTCGAGGTCCGCCAGTTCGCCCTGGATGGCCAGCGTGCTGCCCGCGCGCTGGTGTTCCAGTTCGGCCGCAAGCGCGACGGCTTCGTTGACCGAGCTGCGGAAATGCAGGACGAGGTCGTAGCCCGCCGCATGCAGCGTGCGCGCAATCTCCGCGCCGACGCGCTTGACGCCGCCGGTGATCAAGGCGACGGGGCGTTCCTGACGTGGCGGCATGCGCGGCTCCTGCGGGCGAAACAGCCGGCAGCTTGCCGGAAAGCGTGCGGGAGGTCATCCCGCGCCGCGACGTTTTCTATTTCGGCGGATGGTGCTTGTCGCTGCGCGAGCGCGTCACGCGCGCCATCACGCGCGCGGCGCCGGTCGCGGTTTTCTCCACCACCGCATTGCGGGCGCGGCGCACGGCGCCGGGTTGGCGTTCGGCGGCAGCGGCGAGGCGCGCGTCTTCGCCGCCGCCTTCGAAGTCGAAATCTCCGCCGAACATCGAGATGGCGGTGCTCGCTACTTGTCCCGTGTCGTAATACGCGTAAGCGCCGACGCCGAGCGCACCCACCACCGGCAGCCAGCGCGACAGGCCCTTGCCTACCGTGCGCTGGGTGATCTTCACGCCGACGCGCTTGGCCACGCGCTCGGCCACCGCGTACGACATGCGGCGGAACAGCAGGCGGTCGCCCATGCGCACCACCAGGTCGCGGAACGCCTGCGCGGCGGTGTGGCGGAACAGGCACCACAGCATCTGTTCGCGGCCCAGTTCCGCGTGGCGGCCGTAGGCGGCGGCGATGTCGCTGACCATCTGCGCCTGGATCTTCCAGATCGCGATCAGCTCCGGCAGCACGGTAAGCCAGCCCAGCGGTCCCGGCGGCAGCGCCAGCGAGCCGGCGGTGAGCGCGGCGCGCTGCGCGGCGCGGTTGGCGATGCGGCGTGCCTCGGTCTCCGGCTCGCCGCTGGGGTCGACCTTGCTGCCCGGGATGTCGCTGACGAAGTCGAGGATCGCGCGGGTCACGCGGCTGTGGTCTTCCGCGGTGATCACGGCGGGGAGTTGCTTGCGGTCGTCGCTCATGCGGGCCTCGGGGACTGGGGTGCCTGGTCGCGGGTGGAGTCTAGGCGTTGTCGATGAAGCCGTTGCGAATGCTGCGCCGTTATCGGCCGGTGCAGCCGCAACCGATTGTTCCCGCAAGATATTGCGCTCGAAAGCATGACTTTCGGGGCAGGTAAATGAAAGGTAGGACTGGCAACGTTATAACGTATCGAAACGCAGCCGCCCTCCACCTACTCCCCGAGTGACCGATGAAGCACACCCTGCTCGCCCTCAGCCTTGCCGCCGCCTTGTTCGCCGCCGCCGCCCAGGCCGCCGACACCGATACCACCGGCACGGACACCAACAGCGGCGCACGCAACAAGCCGCCGGCCAAGGTGCAGCAGCTGGGGGCGATCGACGTGAGCGCCGCGCTGGATATCTCGCGCAACGCGCTGTCGCCGGATACCGGCAGCAGCCAGTACGTGATCGACCAGAAGGCCATCGCGCAGCTGCCGCTGGGCGACAGCACGCCGGTGAACCAGGTGCTGCTGCAGGCGCCGGGCGTGGTGCAGGACTCCTACGGCGGCCTGCACGTGCGCGGCGACCACGCCAACCTGCAATACCGCATCGACGGCGTGATCATTCCCGAATCGATCTCCGGCTTCGGCCAGACCCTCGACACCCGCACCATCAAGAACGTGAAGCTGCTCGACGGCGCGCTGCCCGCGCAGTACGGCCTGCGCACCGCCGCGGTGGTCGACATCAGCACCAAGAGCGGCCACGACCTGGGCAATGGCGGCAGCGTCGGCATCACCGGCGGCTCGTTCGGCACGCTCAATCCGAATGCCTCGTTGTGGGGCAGCACCGACCGCTGGAGCTACTTCCTCACCGCCAACTATCTGGAAAGCGACGTCGGCATCGAAAACCCCACGCCGAGCCGCAAGCCGATCCACGACCACACCAACCAGGTGAAGGCGTTCGGCGACATCTCGTACCTGATCGACAACCAGACCCGCCTGAGCTTCCTGTTCGGCATGGCCAACAGCCGCTTCCAGATCCCGAACAACCCGGGCCAGACGCCGACCTTCGGCTATCTGGACGTCACCGATTTCGATTCGGCCAAGCTCAACGAACAGCAGCGCGAAAACACCCGCTTCGGCGTGCTCGCCCTGCAGGGCAAGCTCGGCGCCACCGACTACCAGGTGTCGGTCGGCCAGCGCTATTCCAGCCTGACGTTCACGCCGGACATGATCGGCGACCTGATGTTCAACGGCGTCGCTTCCGGCATCAACCGCAGCAACCGCGCCAGCACCCTGCAGGCGGATTTCGCCACCCCGCTGGGCGATGCCCACACGCTGCGCTACGGCGTGTACGGCAGCTTCGAGCGCGCGCCCAGCAGCACCAGCGCCTGGGTGTTCCCGGTCGATGCCGACGGCAACCAGTCCAGCACTACGCCGATCAATATCCTCGACGGCAACCGCCTCACCGCCAAGACCTGGTCCGGCTACGTGCAGGACGAATGGAGCATCGGCGAAAAGCTCACCGTGAACTACGGCCTGCGCGGCGACGTGTACAAGGCCTTCCGCACCGAAAGCCAGCTGAGCCCGCGCCTGGGCGCGGTCTACCAGGCCAGCGACGACACCACCCTGCACGCCGGTTACTCGCGCTACTTCACGCCGCCGGCGACCGAGGCGATCACCACCACCAATATCCAGAAGTTCGACGGCACCACCAATGCGCTGCCGGACAACGGCAGCAACACGCCGCTGGCCGAGCGCAGCGATTATTTCGACGCCGGCATCCAGCAGCGCATCGGTTCCTCGCTGACCCTGGGCCTGGATGCGTACTACCGCAAGGTGCGCCGCCTGCAGGACGAAGGCCAGTTCGGCGCCGCGCTGGTGTATTCCACCTTCAACTACGCCAAGGGCCGCATCCGCGGCGTGGAATTCACCGCCGACTACGACAACGGCCCGTGGTCGGCCTACTTCAACGTCGCGCTGTCGCAGGCGATGGGCGAGCGGGTGATCACCAGCCAGTACAACTTCGCGCCGGACGATCTGGCCTACGTGGCCGACCATTACATCCACCTGGACCACGACCAGAAGATCGCCTCCTCCGGCGGCGTGAGCTACGCCATCGATCCGGCCACCCGCGTCGGCGCCAATTACCTGTTCGGCAGCGGCCTGCGCCGCGACGGCACGGTGCCGAACGGCGCCTCGATGCCCGCCTACTTCCAGCTCAACCTCAGCCTGTCGCATGACTTCGAGTTCCAGAGCACCGGCAAGCTGCACACCCAGCTGGCCGTGATCAACGCGCTGGACCGCACCTACCAGCTGCGCGACGGCACCGGCATCGGCGTGGGCGCGCCGCAGTTCGGTCCGCGCCGCGGGCTGTACGCCACGGTGCAGAAGGACTTCTAAGCGGCTTGATGCACGAACGCCGCGCCCGCAAGGGCGCGGCGAGCGCTATCCTTGCGCGATGAATCCCAGCTTTTCCCGCCTTCCCGAACCCGGCGCCGACGAGCGCGCCCACTCCGACCATCTGCTGGCGCGCCTGCGCGAACACATTGCCGCGCACGGCCCCATGCCCTTCGCCGAATACATGGGCCGCTGCCTGTACGAGCCGGGCCTGGGCTACTACAGCGCCGGCGCCACCAAGTTCGGCGCGGCCGGCGACTTCATCACCGCGCCGGAACTGGGCGACCTGTTCGCGCGTTGCGTGGCGAAAGTCATCGGCCCGGTGCTGGAACTGCTTGGCGACGAAGCCGACGTGCTGGAACTCGGCGGCGGCAGCGGTGCTTTCGCCGAATCCGCGCTGCTGGCCTTCCACGCCAACGCGCAGCTGCCGCGCCGCTATCTGATCCTTGAACCCAGCGCCGACCTGCGCGAACGCCAGCGCGAGCGCCTGGCCGCGGTGTTGCCGCCGGCACTGTTCGCGCGCGTGCAATGGCTGGACCGCCCGCCGGAAGAAGCATGGCGCGGTGCGCTGTTCGCCAACGAAGTGATCGACGCCCTGCCCACCACGCGCTTCACCTTGCGCGCGGGCGAGGTCTACGAGGAATACGTCGCGCTCGACGGCGAAGGCCGGCTGATGCGCGTCGATCGTCCCGCCGACGCGCTGGTCTCCGGCGCCGTGCGCCATCTGGAGCGCGATACCGAAAGCAGCTTCGCCGACGGCTACCGCTCCGAAGTGCTGCCGCAGCTGCCGTACTGGATGCAGGCCATCGCCGGCTCGCTCACTGCCGGCGTCATGTTGTTTATCGACTACGGCTACGTGCGCCGCGAGTACTACCAGCCCGGCCGCAGCGACGGCACATTGATGGCGCACTACCGCCACCACGCGCACGCCGATCCGCTGTTCCTGCCCGGCCTCAACGACCTCACTGCCTCGGTGGATTTCACCGCGCTGGCCGAAGCCGGCAACCAGGCCGGTTTCGGCGTGGCGGCGTACCTGCCGCAGGCGCAGTTCCTGATCGCCGCCGGCCTGCAGCAGGCCTTCGAAGACGCCTATGCCGACGCACCGGACGAAGCGGCGCGCTACCGCCTGGCCCAGCAGGTGAAGAAGCTCACCTTGCCGGACCAGATGGGCGAACGCTTCCAGGCGATGGTGCTGGCGCGCGGCATGGACGTGGTGCCGCTGCCGGCCCAGATGCTCGAAGCCGATCAGGGCGACCGGCTGTAAGGGAGCGCCGTCGCCGCTGCCGGCGACGGCAGTACGTCAATGCAGGACGGGCGCCGCGCCCGCCGATCCCTGCTCCGCCTGCAGCGGCTTCACCGGCGTGTTGTCGTCGGGCCGCTTGCCCAGCTGGCGCGACTTATAAAGCTCCGCCGCCACCTGGTAGTAAGCCGTCGCCTCGTCCACCTTGGTGCGGTCCACCGGCTGCACGGGCACGCCGTCGCCGGTGTCGTAGTCCGGGCGAAGCTGTTCGAGCTTGCGCTGCGGTTCCAGCACGGTCAGCACGTCGTCGCGCAGATAGCCCAGCTTCTCGTAGGTGGCGGGGAAGGCGCGCTCGCGGCCGGGTTCCAGCTGGAACAGGTCGTAGCCGAAGAAGCGGCTGCGGTAGCTGAAATTCAGCATGCCCAGCACCGTGGGCATGATGTCGATCTGCGCCATCAGCCGGTGCACGCGCTGCGGCGGGATGTGCTTGGGCGCATAGATCCACAGCGGGATGTGATAGCGGTTGATCGGCACGCTGGTGCGGCCCGCGCTGGAGGCGCAGTGGTCCGCGGTGATCACGAAGATGGTGTCGTCGAAATACGGCTTGCTGGCGGCGCGCTTGAGGAAGTCGGCGATCGACCAGTCGGTGTAGGCCACCGCCGCCTCGCGCGTGCCGTTCTTTTCCTTCACGCGGCCGGCGGGCACGGTGAAGGGGCGGTGGTTCGAGGTGGTCATGATGTGCAGGAAGAACGGCTTGCCTTCGGCGTGAATGCTGTCCATCTGGCGCATCGCCAGGGTGTACAGGTCTTCGTCCGCCACGCCCCACACGTTCTCGTGGTGGATCGGGTCGTCCTTGTTGATGTCGTTGCGGTCGACCGCCCGATACCCGTTGTGGTTGAAGAAGTAATTCATGTTGTCGAAGTAGCCGTAGCCGCCGTAGACGAAGTCCGACTGGTAGCCGCGCGCGTTGAACACGTTGGCCACCGAGAACAGGTCCTCGTTGTTGTGCGCCTTGATCAGCGAATCGCCCGGCGTCGGCGGAATGGCCAGCGACAGCGCCTCCAGGCCGCGCACGGTGCGCGTGCCGTTGGCGTAGAGGTTGTCGAAGAACAGGCTCTGGTCGACCAGCTTGTCGAGGTTCGGCGTGATGCCGCGGTCGTCGCCGAAGGTCTGCATGAAGTCGGCCGAGAAGCTCTCGATGCTGATCAGCACCACGTTCAGGCGCTTCTCCGGCCCTTCGTGGCGGATCTCGCGGGTGAGATCGCGCGGGTCGTTGCTGACAAACGTGGCCTCGGGCGTCTTCAGCATGGTGCGCACGTCGCGGAAGGCGCGCTCGTCCGGCAGGGTGGTGTAGAAGCGCGAGTATTCCAGGTGGCTGCTGCGGAAGGCGGCGAAGAACTCGTAGATGCCGTTGCCGGAGAGTTCGTTGACGAAGTTGTTGTCGGTGCGGTCCTTCAAGGTGCCCTTGAAGGCGGCCACGGTCACCACGGTCAGCACCAGCCACACCAGCGCCACCTTGGCGCGCTGCCAGAAGCGCGTGCCGGCGTCGCGCGTGCGCAGCCCGCGGCGGCTCACCAGCAGGGCGATCAGCACGGTCAGCGCCAGCAGGCCCAGCCAGCGGCCCAGCGGATACGACTCGCGGATATTGCCGATCACCTCGGTGGTGTAGACCAGGTAATCCACCGCGATGAAGTTGAAGCGCGTGCCGAACTCGTTCCAGAACACCAGTTCCGACGCGCCCACGAACATCAGCCAGTACAGCATCAGCGCCGCCAGCAGATACAGCGCCCACTGGCCCGTGCGCGACACGTAGGCGCGCCGCGGCATCAGCCACAGGAACAGCACCATCGGCCACGCGATGTAGATGTAGGTGATCAGGTCGTACAGCAGGCCCACGCCGAAGGCGTAAGCCCAGTACAGCGGGCTGTGCGGCACGCCCTTGCCCGACATCACGAGCAGGGCCACGCGGGTGATCGCGCCGATCGCCACGTAGGCGAAGGCCAGCCACCACAGGGGGCGGAAACGCTGGCGCAGGGGCGAAGCGGAGGAATCGGCGGCTGACAAGGGGCGGCTCCGGAAATCGTGTGGGGGCCCGTCGTTGCAGGACGGCAACAGGCATCCCGGGCGTTATACAACGGAATGGCTTAGCCGTAGCTTCCGCGCAGGGCCGCAATGGCGTCGATACGGGCCTTTTCCATCGCCGCGCCCACCGCCGGCCCCTGCAGCCCCTTGGCCACGAAGGCGCCGGCGCCGATCGCCGCCGCGGCGGCGCGCGCGGCGCGCAGATACGCGGCTTGCGGGTAATCGCTGTGTTCCAGGCCCAGGCGGCCGCGCTTGTCGGCCTCGCAGGCGGCCAGGAACACCTCCAGCCGTTCCGGGCGGCGCAGCGCGTCCAGCGCGCCGAGCACGCGCAGCACGGTGGAGGGCTTGAGCTCGAAGGCGCGATGCGCGTTCAGGTGCTCGCGGCAGACCTGCTCGGCCAGCGCGGCGAATTCGGTGGGCACGCGCAGGCGCGCGCACAGCTGGCGCAGCGGTTCGACGCCGGCCTCCTCGTGGCCGAGATGGCGCGGCAGCACGTCGGCCGGCGTCAGCGCCTTGCCGAGGTCGTGCGTGAGCGCGCAGAAGCCGACCAGCTCGTTGCCCGGCGCGATGCGCGCGGCCATGTCCAGCACCATCTCGATATGGATGCCGGTGTCGACCTCCGGATGGTATTCGGCGCGCTGCGGCACGCCGTACAGTGCATCGATTTCCGGAAACAGCACGGCCAGCGCACCGCTGGCGCGCAGCACCTGCAGGAAGGCCGAGGGGCTCGGCTCGCCCAGCGCGCGGCGCGTTTCCTGCCATACGCGCTCGGGCACCAGATGATCCACTTCGCCTTCGCGCACCATGCGGCGCATCAGCTCCATGGTTTCCTCGGCCACGGTAAAGCCCAGCGGCGCGAAGCGCGCGGCGAAGCGCGCCACGCGCAGCAGGCGCACCGGGTCTTCGACGAAGGCGGGCGAGACATGGCGCAACACGCGCTGCTCGATATCGCGCGCGCCGCCGAACGGATCGACCAGGCCCCCGGCTTCGTCCATGGCGATGGCATTGATGGTGAGGTCGCGCCGCTCCAGGTCCTGCTCCAGCGTCACCGCCGGGTCCGCATGCACGGCGAAGCCGTGGTAGCCGCGGCCGGTCTTGCGCTCGGTGCGCGCCAGCGCGTACTCCTCGCCGGTGTCCGGATGCAGGAATACCGGGAAATCCTTGCCCACCGGCTTGTAGCCGAGCGCAAGCAGCTGCTCCGGCGTGGCGCCGACCACCACGTGGTCGTGGTCGCTGACGGGACGCTGCAGCAAGCGATCGCGGACGGCGCCGCCGACTAGATAGATACGCATGGCCGCGATTCTGCCATGCGCGGCGCCGCGGCTCAGCGCATGGCGCGATAGCGGTCCAGCCGCCGCTGGCGCGGCGAACCCTGCAGCAGCACCGGCAGCCAGGGCGTCAGCGGCTCGGCGCGGATGCCCAGCGCGGCATAGCCGTCCTGCTTGCCCACCGAGTCGGTGCGCAGGGTCAGGAAGTTGTCGTAGGAGAACGGCTTGCCCGGCAGCAGCTCGGCCAGGCGCGCCTGGATCCGGCCCAGCGCATCGGGCAGCGGCAGGATGCGCGTGCGCAGGCCGAGCGTGTCGCGGATGCCATGCACGATCTCGCCCAGGGTCAGTACCTCAGGACCGTACAGCTCGAACGTGCGGTCGATGCTGAGCCGGTCGTCGGCGATGCAGCGCGCGAAGGCTTCCGCCACGTCGCCCGCATAGGTCGGCGCCAGCCGCGATCCGGCGCGCGCCAGCGGCAGGACGGGCATCAGGCGCAGCAGAGCGGCGAAGCGGGAGACCAGGCCGTCGTTGGCGCCGAACATCACGCTGGACTGGTAGATGGTCCAGTCCAGGCCGGACTGGCGCACCACCGCCTCGGCTTCGCCGCGCGTCTTCAGATAGCGCGACAGGCCCTGGCCGGCCTTCAACGCGCTCATCAGATGCAGGCGTCCGACGCCAGCGGCCTGGCAGGCGCCGGTGACCCGGCGCGCCAGTTCCACATGGATTTCCTGCAGCGAACGGCCGCTGGCCGGATGCAGCGAGCCGATCATATGGATCACCGCATCGGCGCCTTCGAACTGCCGGCGCAGCGCATTGCCGTCGTAGACGTCGGTGCTGTGGATCTCCACGCCCGGCACTACCGCCAGCGCGCGGCGCCGCTCGCGGTTGCGCGACAGCAGCACGATGCGGTGCCCGTCCATGGCCAGCCGCGGCACCAGATAGCTGCCGACGAAACCGGTACCGCCGAGAATGACCAGACGCTTGGCGCTCATGACGGAAACCTCACTGCGAAGGACTGTTCGTGGCATCGCCGGCCGGCGGTGCGGGCACCGTGGCGGCCTCCGCTGGCGCCACCGCCGCCGCGGGCGCCGGGCAGCTCACCGGGCGGCGCGGCGTGTTGCGGTCGGGCAGCGCATAGGCCTGGCCGATCGCGGTCAGGCGCGACGCCAGCGGCGTGGCGTTGCCATTGAGGCGCCAGTCGTAGATCACCGCGAAGGACATCACCCGCGCCACGTACTCGCGGGTCTCCTTGAACGGCATGCTGGCCACGAACAGGTCCGGCGGCAGCGTGCCGCGCGCGGCCAGCCACTGGTCCAGGCGGGCGGGGCCGGCGTTGTAGGCGGCGCTGGCCAGCCATGGCGCGCCGTTGAAGCGTTCGGCCATCTGCGCGAGATAGCGCGTGCCCAGCACGATATTGGTCACCGGGTCGTACAGCGAATCGGCGCCGGCCCAGTTCAGCCCGTTGCGCCGCGCGACCATCGCCGCGGTATCCGGCAGCAGCTGCATCAGCCCGCGCGCATTCGCGCCGGAGCGCGCATCGGCGGCCCAGGCGCTTTCCGCGCGCAGGATCGCGTAGGCCCAGGACGGATCGATGCCGGCCTCTTCGGCCTGCGGCACCAGCCCGTCCTGGCTGGCCAGCGGAAAGCGCTGCTCGTAGTAGCGCAGCGCCTCGCCCTTGTTGAAGGTGAACACCGCGCGGTCGTACCAGCCGCGGCGATAGGCAAGGTCCACCGCGAGTTTCAGCGTGGCCGTGTCGGCGCCGTCCAGCGCCTTGCCCCATTCGCGCCGCGCCTGCCGCGGCAGGCCCACCGCATACAGCTCGAACGCGCGCTGCAGGCCGGCATGGGCGAGCAGGGCCTGTTCGCGCGGCGGATCGGGCGGCAAGGTCAGCGGGCAGATCGAATACGGCACGTCGAGCTCGTCGGCGGCCATGAAGCCGAAGAAGGTCGGTTCTTCCGACAGCGGCGCCAGCAGCTTGCGCGCTTCGTCGTCGCGGCCCAGCGCGGTGAGCGCGCGCGCGCGGAACCAGCGCCATTCGCCGTCCTGTTTCTGTTCGGGCGTCAGCGCGTCGATCGCGCTCAGCGCGGCCTGCCAGTTCTGCTGTTCCAGCGCCACGCGCACGCGCCACTCGCGGGTGGCGTCGGTCTGCGCCGGCGGCGGCAGCGAGGCGAGGCGCTGCAGGGCGTCGTCGTTGAAGTCGGTGGCATGGAACAGCGCGAGCGCGGAAAGAATGCGGCGCTGCTGTTCCTGGGTGAACTTGAAATGGCCGCGCAGCTGTTCCCAGTGGCTGTCGGCGACACTGGACTGCCGCCGCGCCAGCCGTTCCAGCGCCAGCATCGCGGCCTGCCGGCTGCGCGGCGTGTCGGGCCAGGTGCCGGCTTTCGCCGCGGCGCCGCCCGGATCGCGCAGCGCCATGGCGATGCGCTGGCCGGCCTGTGGGTCGTCGCCCGGCAGCCACGCCGCAAGCGCGGCCACGGTGCCCGCCTGGCTGGCGTCGGCGGCGCGGTCGATGCGGTCCCACAGGCGCTGCGCGGTGAGCAGGCCCTGGTCGTGCGCCGCGGCGATCACCGGATCGCAGGCATTGGGCAGATTCGGCTTGTTCCACAGCGTGGCGAGGTCGCGCTGGAAATCCAGCGCGGCGCCCTGCGTGGACGGGCCCGACTGCGCCGACGCGGGCTGCGTCTGCGCCAGCCGCGCCTGCAGCGCGTCGCAGGTCAGCGCATCGCCCAGGCCCGGCTGGTACAGCGACTGGAAGGTGGTCCAGTCCTTGCGGCGCGCCAGCTCCAGCAGATAGTCGCGGCGCAGGTCGCTGGCGGGAATCAGGTCGGGATAGCGCTTGAGGTAAGCGTCGACCGGCGCGCGGTCGAGCTGGCGCAGGTCGTGCGTGAGCGCGGCGGCTTCCAGGTACGGATACAGCGGATAGTCCGCGAGGTTCTGCGCCTGCGCGCGCCAGGCATCGCCGCCTTGCTGCGCGGTGGCATAGGCCTGCTTGAAAGCCGCGCGCTGTGCGTCGGTGGGCTCGGCGGCGTGCGCGAAGCCGGCCAGCAGCAGGCCGGCGGCAAGAGCGAGCAGGGAAGGGGCGAGACGCCGCGGCGCTGCGTGAACAGGCATGAAAACTCCTTGTGCGATGGCTTATCTGGACGAAGCAGCCGATCGATTGCGCAGTGTAGGCCGGACGATTCCTAGTCGCGGCCCCGGACCAGCCCGGCAGAATGTCAAAACTCGGCTGAGTCCTACGTTAAAGCGCGTCTTCACGCCGTCGAGCAGCGCCATGCCCCTGCTAGACTTGCCCGCTCCCAAGGCGCCATGGCCGGCGCGATTCCACAGGTAGCGCATGTCGTCCACGCCGTCGCTTTCGCCCCGCGCGCGTCTTCTGCTCTGGCTGGTGCTGGCGTTCTGCGCCTTCGCCGGAGCTTTGTGGTGGTGGCTGCTGGGCCGGCCGGTGGCGTTGCCGGATGCGCCGTCCGCGCGCATCGCCTGCGTGTCCTACGCGCCGTTCCGCGAACCGGGCGAGACACCGTACGACCTCAAGGCCTTCATCAGCCCCGAACGCATCGACGCGGATCTGCGCGCGCTGTCGCAGCGCTTCGACTGCGTGCGCACCTATTCGCAGGGCCAGGGCCTGAGCGCGGTGCCGGAGATCGCCGGGCGCTACGGCATGAAGGTGATCATGGGCATCTGGCTGGGCCGCGATCCGGTGGCCAATGCCAGGCAGGTGGAACTGGGCATCGCCGAGGCGAAGGCGCATCCGGACGTGCTGCGCGGCGTGGTGGTCGGCAACGAGGTGCTGCTGCGCGGCGAGCAGTCGCCGCAGGCGCTGGCCGAGTATGCGCGGCAGGTGCGCGCGGCGATTCCCAAGTCGGTGCCGGTCACCTATGCGGATGTGTGGGAGTTCTGGCTGCGCTATCCGCAGATGGCCAAGTCGGTGGACTACCTCACCATCCACATCCTGCCGTATTGGGAAGACGAACCCGTGCCGCCGGAACACGCCGTGCGCCACGTGGCCGAGGTCTACCAGCAGGTGAAGAGCGCCTTTCCCGGCCGCGAGGTGATGATCGGCGAGACCGGCTGGCCCAGCGCCGGCAAGCCGCGCCGCGCGGCGCGCGCCAGCGTGGTGAACGAGGCGCGCTATCTGCGCGAATTCCTCGACTACGCCGGCAGCGTCGCCATGCCCTACAACGTGATCGAAGCCTTCGACCAGCCGTGGAAGCGCGCGCAGGAAGGCACCACCGGCGGCTTCTGGGGCATCTACGACGTGCATGCGCGGCCGAAGTTCGCCATGCAGGGTCCGGTGGTCGAGGAGCCGCGCTGGTGGCTGGGTTGGCTGGCCGGCGGCGCGGGTGCGCTGCTGTTCGTGCTGGCCGGTGCGTTGCGCCGCGAATGGCGCGGCACGGCGGGCTGGGGCGTGCTGCTGCTCGCGGGTTTTGCCACCGGCACCGCGCTGGCGTGGCAGTACCGGCAGATGCTCTATGCCTGCCGCGACCTGCTCGAGTGGGCGCTGTCCTGGGCCGGGTGCGCGGGCGGGCTGGTCACCGCGATCGTGCTGGCGCGCTGGCTTGCCGCGCGTATCGGCGGCGTGGCGTCCACGGTGCTGCCTGGCGGCTGGCTGCGTTTCGCCTGGCTGTTCCTGCTTGCGCTGGAAGGCCTGCTGCTGGTGTTCGACGGCCGCTATCGCGACTTCCCGCTCGGCCTGGCGCTGCTGCCCTGCGTGGGCTACGGCCTGGCCGGCTGGCTCAGCGGCTGGACGCAGACCGCCGGCCTGCGCGTGGAAGAACGCTGCCTCGCCATCCTGGTGCCGCTGCTCGCGGCCGCGGTGGTGGCGCAGGACATCGGCCTCAATCCGGTGACCTGGCTATGGCTGGGCCTGAACCTGGCGATCGCCGTTCCCGTCCTCATCGGCTGGCGCCGCATCGGCCTGCAAGCGAATCAGCCGTAGGCAGCCCACCAGCAGCGCGAACGCGCCCGCCTCGAAGCAATACAGCTGCAATGCCAGCACGCCGCCAGCGGCGGCCAGCCACGCGCTGGCCGGGTGCTTCCAGACCAGGGCCAAGGCGGCGAAGGCCAGCGCGGCCCAGCCGTAGCCATAGCCGAGAAAGCCCAGCACCAGCATCTGCCGCCCCTGGCACCAGGCCGGCGCGGTGGCGGCGGCTTCGCACAGGTGGCCGATCGCGGCCGGTTCGATCAGGCCGTAGCGGATCCACGCCGCGAGCGCGGCGATCAGGGCCAGCAGCAGCCAGGGCAGGGACAGGCGCAGGAAGTTCATCGGCGGAGTTTGTGAGGTCGCGGCGCGACATGCTGGGGGAGGCGGATTTCCGCCGCAACCGGCAAATGATCCGAAAACGCCTGCGGCAGCGCCCACAGCTTTTCCAGCCGCAGCGCCTCGGAAGTGAGGATATGGTCCAGCGCCTTGCGCGGCCGCCAGCTGGGAAAGGTAGGCGTGGCCTGCGCCGGCGGCACCAGGCTGCACTTGGCGAACAGGTGGCGCATCTCGGTGCTGTTGGCGTCGGTGTTGAGGTCGCCCATCAGCACCGCGTGCGGGAATTCCTGCAGCACCTCGGCGATAAAGCCCAGCTGCTTCGCGCGCGCCGTGGCGCTCAGCGAGAGATGGGCGATCATCACCGCCAGCGCGTCCTGGCCCTCGCCGAAGCGCGCCAGCAGCGCGCCGCGGCCGGGGATGCGGCTGGGCAGCTGGTAATCGAGCACGCTGTGCGGTTCCAGCCGGCTGATCAGGCCGTTGGCGGTATGCGCCAGCCGCGCCATCGGACGGTTCGGCTGGTGGCTCCAGAACGGCATGCCGGAGGTCTCGGCCAGGTAGCGCGTCTGGTTGAGGAAGCCCGAGCGCAGGCTGCCGGCGTCGGCTTCCTGCAGGCCGATCACGTCGAACTGCGGCAGTACCTCGGCCAGGCGGTCGAGGTTGTCCAGCTTGCTGCGGCCGGGCAGCATGGCGTTGAGGCTGCGCGTGAAGTATTCGCTGTAGCGCTGCACGCTGGCGCCCGCCAGGATATTGCAGCTCAGCAGCCGGAGGCGGCGTTCGGCGGGGGCGGGCGCGGCGGCAGTCATCGTGACGAGATGGGGACGGTGGCTCGGAAAAACCCGGCAAGCATGACCGCCCGGACGTGAACGCGGAGCCGCCGGGCGGCTCCGCGCGGCAGGCGCATCACTTGGCGCCGGACAGCTCGCGCTGGGCCAGCCACTGGGCCAGGGCCGAGAGCTGGTCCAGCGTCTTCACTTCGTTGCTGCGGTACTTGCCGTCGACCACGATGGTCGGCGTGCCGTCCACGCCCCACTTCTGGATCAGCTCCAGATCCTTCTTGATCTGCTGGGTCACCTCGGGCGAGGTGGCGATGGCCAGGAACTTGGCGCGGTCCACGCCCTGGGTGGCGTAGTAGTCGGCCAGCTCGTCCAGGGTGGAGATCGGATAGTGCTGGTCGAACTTCTTGGCGAACAGGTCCAGGTGGGTCTTGTCGGCCACGCCGAGCTTCTCGGCCGCGTAGTAGGCGCGGGCGTAGGGCAGCCAGGCGTCGCTGAAGGCTGCCGGCAGCAGCTTGAACTTCACGCCCGGCGGCAGCTGCTTGCGCAGTTCCTCGGCCTTCGGCGCGAAATGCGCGCAGTGGACGCAGCCGTAGGAGAACACCTCGACCACTTCCACCTTGCCGTCGGCGCTGTAGCGCTGGGCGGGGGCGGCCAGGGCGACGTATTCCTTGCCTTCCGTATACGGCGCGGCGGCATTGGAATTGGACGCCGTGCAGGCGCTGGTCAGGACCAGGCCGGCCAGCAGGGCGGCGACGCGCAGACGGGCAATACGCTTGAACATGGGGTCTCTCCGCGAAACCGGCGGCCGTGGCCGCCGTGACGAATCGTGATGGCGGGCTGTTGTACCCGACCTTTGTAGCGCGCTTCTGTGACGGGTCTTACCTGGCCGGCGCTTACTTGCCCGCCGCTTCCTTGGCCACCAGCCACTTGGCGAGATCGATCGACTGGTCGTAGCCGCCGGCGCTCTGCGCGGTGAAGCGGTACTTGCCGTCGATCACCATGGTCGGCGTGGATTCGACGCCGTAGGTGCGCACGAGTTCATCGGCGCGCTTGATCTTGGTGTTGATGCTGAAGGAGTTGGCCACCGCGACGAATTCCTTCGGATCGGCGCCGAACTTGGCGTAGACCTTGGCGGCGTCGTCGATGGTCGGCAGGTCGCTGCTGGGGCGCAGGCCGGTGCCGGCGGCGTTGGAGGAAGTGAGCTCCCGGGTATCCCACACGGCTTTGAAGATCGCCTCGTGCGCCTTCGCAGCCACGCCCAGCGCCTCGGCGGCGTAGTAGGCGCGCTGGAACATCGGGAAGTTCTCCGCCGGATTGAACGACACCGGCAGGTAGGACACCTGCGTGCCGGCCGGCAGTTCCTGCACCAGCTTCTCCATGGTCGGACGGAACTGGTTGCAGGCAGGGCAGCCGTAGGAGAACACCTCGGTCACTTCGATCTTGTCGGTGTTGCTGACCTTCGGCTGCGCCGGCTCGATGCGGAAGTAGTTCTTGCCTTCCACCCACTTGCCGTCGTCGACGAAGGCCTGGGCCGCGCCTGCGGGCACCGGTGCCGCGGCCGGGGCGGGCGTCTCGGCCTTGGCGCTGTCGCCGGCGGTACTGGCGGCGGCCGGGGCGGCGGTGGCGGCAGGCGCCGGCTGCTGCGCGGGCGCGCTGGCGGCCGGGGCGGGCGCGGCCGTGGAAGCCGGTGCGGCGGGCTGCTGGGCGGCGGTGCCGTTGTCGCTGCCCTGGCTGCAGGCGGCGATCGCCAGCATCGAAACGAACAGGAACGGCAGGCGCTTGCGCATGGGAAAACCTCGGATAACGGGGAGGGGAGACAAGAACGCCGGCCAGTGGCCGGCGTCGTCGATCGGATCGATCAGGGCGTGGCGGGCTTGGCCGCCGCGCTTTCCGTGGCGTGCAGGCCTTCGACGTAGCTGGCCACCGCGGCGATGTCCTTCTCGTCGAGCTTCTGCGCAATGCTCGGCATGATCCTGGCGTGCGCGTCGTCGCCCCAGCTGGTGCCGTCGTGCATGGCCTTCAGCGTGGCCTGGATGTACTGCGCGTGCTGGCTCGTGAGCTGCGGATACATGGCGCCCGGATTGCCGCGGCCGTCGATGCTGTGGCAGGCCATGCAGGCCGGCACGCCCTTGGCGGCGTCGCCCTGGCGGTACAGCTGCTCGCCGCGCTCGACCAGGGCCTGGTCGGCCACGCCCGGCAGGGCGCTCTTGCCGGCGAAGTAGGCACCGATGTCGTGCATGTCCTGCTCGGACAGCGGCGCGGCCATGCCCATCATGATCGGGTTCTGGCGCTTGCCGGACTTGAAGTTGGTCAGCTGCTGGACGATGTACTGCTCGCTCTGCCCGGCCAGCTTGGGGTACTGCGCGTCGCTGGAGTTGCCGTCCATGCCGTGGCAGGCGCCGCAGGCGGCGGCCTTGCCCTGGCCGGCGGCGGCGTCGCCGAGCTTCACGCCGCTGTGGGCGGCTTCGGCGGCGGCGGGCTTCTCGGCGGCGGCAGGCGCGGCGGCGGAGGCCGCGGCCGCCGGCTTGGCCGACGAGGCGGCGGCGGGCTTGGCGTCCTGTGCCGCAGCGATGCTGGCGGACAGCGCAAAGACCAGGGCTACGGCACAACCGAGTACAGCGGGCCGGGAACCAGCGGGCCGAAAACTCATACACTTGTCTCCAGAAGAACTGCTATGGCTGCACGGCGCGCATGGAATCGCACCCGTAACTGGCAGAAACCTTGGAATTATCCCTGCCCCACCGGGGTCGGTCAAACCATCAGAATCATCAAGTACATGGCCCCCAATCCGCTTCAGGGCGCCCGCTTCGTGCTGGCTGCTCACCGTATCGACCAACTTCCCATGGACAACGGCGCCGAGGTCGCGTTCGCCGGCCGCTCCAACGCCGGCAAGTCCAGCGCGCTCAACAAGCTCACCGGCCATCACGGCCTGGCGCGCACCTCCAAGACGCCGGGCCGCACCCAGCAGATGGTGGCGTTCGCGCTGCCGCCGCTGGCGCAGGGCGAGGGCGCCGCGCCGCTGGACGCGCGCCTGATCGACCTGCCCGGCTACGGCTACGCCAAGGTGCCCGAGCCGCTGCGCGAGCACTGGAAGCGCGAGATCGACGCCTACCTGCACCGCCGTCAGAGCCTGCGCGGGGTGGTGCTGATCGTGGACATCCGCCATCCGCTGAAGGAATTCGACCGGATGATGCTGGCCTTCTGCCAGGACACCGCGCTGCCCTGCCACGTGCTGCTGACCAAGGCCGACAAGCTCTCGCGCAACCAGGCCGCGCAGGCGCTGGCGGCGATGCGCAAGCAGTTCGAGGCTGAAGGGCTGCAGGCCGCCACGGCGCAGGTGTTTTCTTCCTCGGAAGGCACCGGCGTGGACGAGGGGCGGGCCGCGGTGATGGAACTGCTGCAGCGCGAGCGCAACAACCCGCCCGGCGCGTAGGCGCTCAGCGCGCGGCGCTGTCCACCGCTTCCATGAAGACCGCGCACAGCGCCTCCATGCCGGCGCGGTCTTCGTCGTCGAAGCGCGCGACCAGGGGGCTGTCCACGTCCCATACGCCGAGCAGGCTGCCGTCCTTGCGCACCAGCGGCACCACGATCTCGGAGTTCGACGCCGCATCGCAGGCGATATGCCCGGCGAATGCGTGCACGTCGCGCACCAGCTGCGTCTCGCGCGTCTGCGCCGCGGTGCCGCAGACGCCGCGGCCGATGGCGATGCGGATGCAGG
>Ga0065165_1001810_pt1 | contig 20963 bp, 16 predicted proteins | sample AraplaMF_Cvi_mMF_FD_63813 | JGI IMG/M metagenome (GOLD analysis project Ga0065165, IMG submission 63813) | Arabidopsis root microbial communities from the University of North Carolina, USA - plate scrape MF_Cvi_mMF (version 2) (version 3) | ecosystem: Host-associated > Plants > Roots >... | reverse complement strand
CTGCGCTCGCGCTGCACGACAACCGGCTCCACGACGCCGAGCCCTTGCTCAAGGCGCATCTGAGGGACGACCCGTTCGACGTGTCGGCGATCCGCATGCTCGCCGAGCTGGCGGGACGGATCGGGCGGTACAAGGATGCGGAAAATCTGCTGCGCCGCGCGGTCGAGCTCTCGCCCGGCTTCACCGCGGCGCGGGCCAATCTGGCGATCGTGCTGTACCGGCAGAACCGGCCGGCGGAGGCGATCGCCGAACTGGGCCGGGTGATCGAGGAGGATCCCGACAATCCCGGCCACGCCAATCTCAAGGCGGCGGCGCTGGGGCGGATCGGCGGGTTCGACGAGGCGATCGCGCTGTACAAGGACGTGCTCGCCAAGGCCCCGCACCAGCCCAAGGTGTGGATGAGCTACGGGCATATGCTCAAGACCGTGGGGCAGCAGGCCGAGGGCGTGGCGGCCTATCGCCGCGCGCTGGAGCTGGCGCCCGAGCTGGGCGAGGCGTGGTGGAGCCTCGCCAATCTCAAGACGGTGCAGTTCGACGACAAGGACATCGCCGCGATGGAGACGGCGTTGGCGCGGACCGACATTTCGGACGAGGACCGCTTCCACCTCGACTTCGCGCTCGGCAAGGCATTCGAGGACCGGCGCCAGGCCGAGCCGGCGTTCCGGCATTATGAGGCGGGCAACCGGTTGCGGCGGACCAGGATCGTGTACGAGGCCGACGAGACCGAGAAGTTCGTCGACAACAGCATCGCGCTGACCACGCCCGACTTCTTCGCGGCCCGCACGGGCCAGGGGTGCGTGGCGCCGGACCCGATCTTCATCCTCGGCATGCCGCGCGCCGGCTCCACCCTCGTCGAGCAGATCCTCTCCAGTCACAGCCTCGTCGAGGGAACGTCCGAGCTGCCCGATATTCCCGTGCTGGTGCGGAAGGTCGAGGACTATCCGCAGGGCCTCGCCGATCTCGCGCCGGAGAAACTGCGCGCGCTGGGCGAGGAATATCTCGAGCGCAGCCGGATCCAGCGACGGACCGACAAGCCCTTCTTCATCGACAAATTGCCCAACAACTGGGCGCATCTGCCCTTCATCCACCTGATCCTTCCGGGTGCGAAGATCATCGACGCGCGGCGCCACCCGCTCGGCTGCTGCTTCTCCAACTTCAAGCAGCATTTCGCGCGCGGCCAGAGCTTCAGCTACGACCTGACCGACATGGGCCGCTATTATCGCGACTATGTCCGGCTGCTCGCGCATGTCGACGCGGTGCTGCCCGGCCGCGTCCACCGCGTCTTCTACGAGCGCATGGTCGAGGACACCGAGGCCGAGGTGCGCGCCCTGCTCGCCGCATGCGGGCTGGAATTCGAGCCCGCCTGCCTCGAATTCCACAAGACCGAACGCGCGGTACGGACCGCCAGCTCGGAACAGGTGCGCCGCCCGATCTTCCGCGAGGGCACCGAGGCATGGCAGCCCTTCGCACAGTGGCTGGAACCGCTGGAGGCCGCTTTGGGGCCGGTTCTCCCTGTGTATCCGGCGATTCCGTCCTTCACATAAGCGTTGCAAAACTGTCACGCCGCAGGTGCGAAATCATTTCGCCACCAACATCGCGTTGACGAAAGTTACGCCGCCCAACACCCTCCCGAAACGGAATTTCGTATCGGGGGTCAACGATGCAGCTTTCCACACGCAAAGCGAGTTACGCCGCACTTCTGGCATCCACTGCGTTCCTGAGCCAACCGGCCCAGGCGCAGAACCAGGCCGGCACTACCAATACCACGACGAGCACGCCGGCGCAGGCCGACAACGAGATCATCGTCACCGCGCAGAAGCGCGAGGAAAGCCTGCAGAACGTGCCGATCAGCATCCAGGCGCTGGGCACGAAGAAGCTCGATCAGCTCAACGTCACCAACTTCACCGAAGTCGCGCAGATGCTGCCCGCGGTCTCCTTCCAGGCGATCGGCGGCGTGCCCGGCACCACGGTGATCTACATGCGCGGCGTCGCCTCGGGCGGCGACGGCAACCATTCGGGCTCGCTCCCCTCGGTCGGCGTCTATCTCGATGAGCAGCCGGTCACCACGATCGGCGGCAATCTCGACGTCCATATCTACGACATCGCCCGCATCGAGAGCCTGTCGGGCCCGCAAGGCACGCTCTACGGCGCCTCGTCCGAAGCCGGCACGATCCGCATCATCACTAACAAGCCCGACACGAGCGGCTTTTACGGCCGCGTCGACGGCGGGGTGAACACGGTCGAGCATGGCGGGATCGGCGGCTCGCTCGAGGGCATGGTCAACGCCCCGATCGCGTCGAACGTCGCGCTGCGCGTGGTCGGCTTCTACCAGAAGCAGGCCGGCTATATCGACAATGTCCACGGCTGTCGCAGCTTCCTGCCCGAGCCGACGCCCTATGCCTGCACCGCCACCAATGGCGGCATCGCGGTCAACAACGACCAGTTCGTCGACAAGGATTATAACGACACCGAATTGTGGGGCGGCCGCGCCGCGCTCAAGGTCGATCTCAACGACAGCTGGACGGTCACGCCGAGCGTGATCTACCAGGACACGCGCACGCACGGCAGCTACGGCTATGATCCGAGCGTCGGCGACCTCAAGGTCCAGCATTTCTTCGACGAATATCGCCGCGACCGCTTCATCCAGGCGGCGCTGACGATCGAGGGCAAGCTCGGCGACTGGGACCTGACCTATGCAGGCGCCTATCTCGACCGCAAGACGCTGTCATCGAGCGATTACACCGATTATGCCGAGACCTACGACAATCTCTACAGCTCGGTCGGCGGCATCGCGGGATATTTCTATTTCTACAACGCGGCGGGCAACGGCATCGACCCGCGCCAGCGCGTGGTCGGCTCGGACCATTTCAAGAAGTTCAGCCAGGAATTCCGCGTCGCGTCGCCGTCCTATGACCGGTTCCGCGTCGTCGCCGGCCTGTTCTACCAGCGCCAGAGCAACCTGATCCATCAGGACTATCAGGTGGTCGACCTCGCTCCGAACCTGTCGGTCAACGGCTCGCCGGGCACCCTGTGGCTCACCCAGCAGCATCGCGTCGACAAGGACTATGCGATGTTCGGCGAGGCGAGCTTCGACATCCTGCCCAATTTGACGGTCACTGCGGGCGGCCGCGCCTTCATCTACGACAACTCGCTGGTCGGCTATTTCGGCTTCGGCCGCGATCCCAACGGCCCGCCCTACAATGCCGCGGGCAGTTCGCGCACGGGCGTCGCCGGTTGCTACAACACCGACGGCTCGATCGTGCGCGACAATCCCAATGGCACCTTGCTGCCACCCGAGGTCGAGGGCGGCCCCTGTACCAATCTCGGCGTGTTCGCCAATGGCCGGATCCTGCCCAAGGAGACCGAGGGCCAGGGCTTCCTGCACCGGCTCAACCTGACGTGGAAGCCGACCAAGGACCTGCTCTTCTATGGCACCTGGTCGCGCGGCTATCGCCCGGGCGGCATCAACCGCCGCGGCGACATCGAGCCCTATGCCGCCGATTATCTCACCAACTACGAGATCGGCTGGAAGACCACGCTGGCGAACGGCATGCTGCGCTTCAACGGTGCGGTCTATCAGCAGGAATGGAGCAAATTCCAATTCTCCTTCCTCGGCCAGAACAGCTTCACCGAGATCCATAACGGTCCGAACGCGCGCATCCGCGGCGTGGAGATGGACGCCAATCTCGTCGCGGGCGGGTTCAGCCTCACCGCGGCGGGCTCCTATACCGACGCCAAGACCAAGCAGAATCTCTGCCTCTACGACGATCCGACCTTCACCTGCGCCGATACCGGCAACGGCAACATGGTTTCGGCGCCGAAGGGCACGCGCCTGCCGGTGACGCCGCAGTTCAAGATCAGCGGCACCGCGCGCTACACGGTGCCGATCGGATCGACCAATGCCTATGGCCAGCTGGTGGTGTCGCACCAGAGCTCGGCGGCTTCGGACATCCGCAGCGCGGTCTACCAGACCGGCACGGGCAACATCATCAGCCCCGCGGACCAGCTCGGCCGGCTCGCGGCCTACACCACCGGCAATCTCGCGATCGGCGCCGATTTCGGCAAATTCTCGCTCGAAGCCTATCTCGACAATATCTGGGACGAACGCGCCCAGATCAGCCGCTTCGCCGAATGCGGCAGCTGCCTGCGGACCTATATCGTGCCGGTCACGCCGCGCACGATCGGCCTCCGCGCAGGCGCGAAGTTCTGACGCTGCTTCGACCCCTCTCCTGACGGGGAGGGGTCGTCGTCCAAAGACGCCTCGGCACCACGGCGCCCTCGCAACCGCTCCTTCACCCCGGTCTTGTGCCGGGGCGACGCTGCTTCGGCTCCTTCTTTCTATGAAGGCGACTGGAGGCGGCCGGGCCCAGACCATGACCGGCCGCGAGCAACCCGATCGACGCGGACCAAGCGGGACCCCGGATCAAGCCCCGGGGTGACGAAGAAGTTCGCGGATGTCAGCAACCGGCGTTTGCTGACATCCGGCTTCCGTTGTCCGCTTCATTGATCGCGGACGTCCGAGATCGGGTGGATTGCAGTCCGTCCGCCTTTCGTGAGAGATGCTGTAGAGCAGCCGCTTGTTTAGACGAGGCCAGAATGATTGACGTCGAGGACCTGCTCGGACGGCCTCTGAGCGAGGTCCCCAAATTTGACGGCGCTACGCTCGAACAGATAGGCGACCGCAGCTACCTCAGTGCGACCGAAAACGGTGTATCCTTTGTGGTTGACGATAACCGCGTTATCGCGGTCCACCTCTATGCAGGTAAGAAAGAGGGCTTCAAGCGCTTTCCCTTTCGCCTTCCGCTCAACGTTTCCTTCGAGATGTCACGCGAACGTCTCCGGGCTTACTTGGGCGTCCCCGAGGATAATCGCGACGCCGGACAGAGGACTATGCTTGGCGTGATGCAAGCTTGGGACCGCTTCATCAGTGGCACGATCAAGCTCCGCGCCGAATACTCCGATGGCATGGAATCTGTGCAAATGTTTACAGTGATGCCACTTTAAACGGCCGCTTTTGGCGGGCCGACAACACGACCCGAACGGCCGCAATCGGCGCGTTTGCCGACCGGCAGCTCTGAGGGCAGGGGAGAGGGGAAGTGCGACGCACCATCGATGGCCCCCTCTCCCCGACCCTCTCCCCGCAAGCGGGGAGAGGGAGAAAAGCCGGACTAACGCAGGTCTCCGCAGTAACGCTGTCTAATGTCCGCAACTGGGCGAGAGCGGTCATTCTCCCTCTCCTGCGCAAGGGGGAAAGAGATCGACGCGCGCGATCGCGCCCGCCCATGAGAGTCTGCTCGCCCAAGCCGATATCTGCACCCCGGAGCGGATCGAGTCGGTGCTGAACAACCGATCTTTCGCCGATCAGATCACGGTCGAACAGGCTGCAACGGGCTGGTGGCCAACCCCTGCCGCTACGGAAAGCGTCGATCTGATGCTCCCCTGCAACAGATCAACGTAAATATATATCCTATAAATAGGTTATTGCTTGAGTTGCGGGCCCATTTTATCAAGAGAGCCAGCGCGCGATCACGACGCGCAACAACAGGAGGGGAAGAAGATGGGGGCGAAAGCACTTTTGTGCACATCTGCGGCTGGTCTGGCTTTGACTTTGGCCGGGCTGTCACCCGCGATGGCGCAGACTGCCGCCGTGCAGGATACGACCGCGTCCGGCCAGAATGCCGACGGGGCAGCGTCGCAGACAGCGGTTCCGGAAACGCCTGAAGAGACCAACGGCATCGTCGTTACCGGCGGCCTGCGCCGCAGCCTCGAATCGGCGCAGACGATCAAGCGGACTTCGGAAGGCATCGTCGACGCGGTCGTCGCCGAGGATATCGGCAAGCTGCCCGATACCTTTGCCTCCTCGGCGCTGCAGCGCCTCCCCGGCGTCGGCGTGACGCGCGGCGGCGGCGAGTCCGCGGGCGTCACGGTGCGCGGTCTTCCCGATCTCACCACGACCTATAACGGCCGCCAGATCTTCACCGCCGAAGGCCGCTTCGTCCAGATCCAGGACTTCCCCGCGGGCACCGTCGCAGCGCTCGAGGTCTACAAGTCGGGCACCGCGGACCAGATCGAGGGCGGCCTCGCCGGCGAGGTCAACGTGCGCGGGCGCAAGCCGTTCGACTTCGCCGGGTTCGAGCTGTCGGGCTCGCTCAACGCCGTGAACTGGCAGCAGTCGCAGAAATTCTCGTGGAACGGCAATTTGCTGATCAGCGATCGCTGGAACACCGGCATCGGCGAGATGGGCCTGCTGCTCAACGTGAGCTATGTCGGCATCAACTTCCTCGATTCCACGCGCGAACAGTCGCTGGTGATCGCCCGGACCAACGTCCAGAATGCCGACGGGACGATTTCGAACTATGCCCCGGGCGCGGCGGCAGGCCTGCGCTTCCCCGATGCGCAGGGCATCTTCATGGGCTATGGCGACCGCTGGCGGCCGTCGGCCAATGCCGCCTTCCAATGGAAGCCGAGCCCCGAGCTCGAAATCTATGCCGACGGGCTTTTCCAGGGCTTCCGCTCGAAGGACTATAACCGCTGGATGTTCATGCCGATCTTCGGCGGCTCCTCGGTTCCGGGCGGCGCGAACGGCCTCACGCTGACGAACATCCAGACGATCCCCGGCACCAACCAGATCCTGTCGGCGACCGTTAACGGCGCGGTGCGCCCCGAGGGCTGGACCGGCTCGTTCAACGGGCGGACCGACACCTATCAGGGCGCCGCCGGGGCGATCTGGCATCGCGGCGGGCTGAAGATTTCGGCCGACGTGGCCTATACCGACAGCACCTACACCGCGGACAACGTCAACATCGACTGGGCCTTCACCAGCGCGCCGACGCGCGACGTGGTCTTCGAGGCGTCTCAGGACGGCGGCCCGACGCAAACCTTCCGCGGCGTCAACATCACCGATGCCGCCAACTACAACAGCCGCGGTTTGTGGCAGGAATATTCGGTGGTTAGCGGCCAGGATTGGCAGGCGCGTACCGACGTCGCCTATGAATTCGACTCCGGCTTCCTGAAGCGGATCCAGGCGGGTGTCCGCTACGACGACCGCAAGGCGGGCCGCGATCTCGGCAACCTCTATATCTACAACGAGCCCGCCGGCATCCCGATGACCTCGCTGCCCGGTGCGGACATGCAGGCGACGCTGCCTGGCTTCGCGTACAACAGCGTGTTGCCGAACGTCACGTGGTCGGCGATCACGCGCGACAGCATTCGCGACAATCTTCCCGCCCTGCGTGCCTTCTACGGCGCGCCGGAAGGCCGGCCGGCATTCAATCCGCTGGAGAATTTCCGCGCGAGCGAGCAATCCTACGCGGCCTATGCGCAGCTCAAATACGGGTTCGACGTCGGCTCGACCGTCGTCGACGGCCTGGTCGGCCTGCGCGCGATCAAGACCAAGACGAGCGTCACCGGCTACCAGTCGATCGAGAACGTGATCTCGCCGATCACGGCCGAGAACGAATATACCGATTACCTCCCCAACGTCAGCGCACGCATCGCGTTCAGCAATAAGTTCCAGGCGCGTCTCGCTTATACCCAGACGCGGACCCGGCCGAATTTCTTCGACTTGCGGCCGACGCTGACGCTGGGCCAGGAGCCGAACCTTCTGCCCACCGACCCCTGCTACAACAAGCTGACCCCGCAGAATTGCTTCGACGCAAATGCGCGTGGCGGCGGAGCCGGCAATCCTGAGCTCGATCCGCTCACCTCGAACAATTACGACATGAGCCTCGAATATTATTTCTCGCGGACGGGCTCGCTCACCTTCGCGCTCTTCCGGCACGACGCCCAGGGCTTCCTCGCAACGGTGGACAACCGGTATATCGACCCGCAATATGGCCCGGTTCGCGTCGCCAAGCCGGTCAATCTGGGCGATACGCGGCTCCAGGGCGCCGAGATCAGCTTCACCAGCTTCCTCGACATCGCGGGGATTCCGGAATGGGCGAAGGGCTTCGGCATCCAGGCCAACGGCACCTATATCGACGCCAAGGGCGATCTGATCCCGGCCTTTGCCGCGACCTACAATAACGAGCAGCAGCGCTTCCCGGGCGTGTCGAAATGGGCGTTCAACCTGATCGGCTTGTACGAGAAGCCGCAGTTCTCGGCCCGCCTCGCCTATAACTACCGCTCGGAGTTCGTCTCCTATTACAGCCTCGAGGCGTTCGATCCAATCGCGCACCCGGTGGTGGAGAAGGGCCGCGGCCAGCTCGACGGCTCGATCACGGTCACGCCGATCCAGAACGTCACGCTCGCCTTCGACGTGGTCAACATCCTCGGCAATCCGCTCCAGCGCTACCGCCAGTACGACACCGGCGACAGCTACACGCGGCAGGTGCTGTACCTCGAACGGACCTACTCGTTCGGCGTGCGGTTCCGCTTCTGATCCGCGGGGAACGGGGCAAGGACGACAGGTCCTTGCCCCGCCCTGCCCGCATTCGCTAGCCGACGACCCCGCCCTCGACCGGCTCGAGCCCGGCCTCGCGCAACCGTGCGAGCAGATCCTCGGCGCAGGCGTCGACTACGGCCTGGCTGGTCGCCCGGATCACGAAATCGGCACCGACCCGCCCTTCGCGGAAGAAGGGATAGCTGCCGATGGCAACGCCTTCATGCGCAGCCTCGGTCGCGCGCAGCAGGTCGGCGACCTCACTCTCCGGCACCCAGCAGCCGATCGTGCGCGCGACCAAAGGCAGCCCGCCCTCGAGCTGGCCGGTCAGCGCATCGAGCATGTACGCCGCGATGTGCGGAACGCCCGCCAGCACGAAGACATTGCCGACGCGGATGCCGGGCGCGCCCGACATGCGGTTGCGGATCAGCTCGGCGCCCTCGGGCACGCGCGCCATGCGCAGCCGCGCCTCGGTCAGCCCGCCGCGCGTGGCATAATGCGCCTCGAGCGCGGCGCGCGCCTCGGGATGCACGACCACCGGTACGCCGAGCGCGGCGGCGACCGCGTCGACGGTGATGTCGTCATGCGTCGGGCCGATCCCGCCGGTGGTGAACAGATAGTCGTGCTGCGGCAGCAGCGCGTGGATCGCGCCGACGATCGCGTCCTGCCTGTCGCCGACCACACGCACCTCGCCGAGGCGGATGCCCTGCGCGTTCAGCCACACCGCCACCTGCGCGATGTTGCGGTCCTGCGTGCGGCCCGAGAGGATCTCGTCGCCGATGACGATCAGCGCCGCGGTCCAGATCCGGTCGCTCATGCCGCCTCGGCCGCCCGCTGCGCCGCGCGCCGCTCGATCAGCGCGGTCAGCCGCGCCATCCGCTCGGGCGGCAGCACTTCGGCGGGGATATAGGTCGCCTCGAACGCCGGGATGCCCTCGGGCAAAGTCACCCAGGGCATGCGGTCGGCGACGAAGATCGCCGCGTCGGGCTTGATCGCGCCCGGATTGTCGAGCGTCCCCGCGCGCACCCCGGCACCGAGCGTGCCGAGCCGCGGATAATGGCTCCACAGCGCCGTGCCGCAGCTGGCGCAGCGCGTGATCACATGGTCGCCGCCGCTCCCCGCAGTGGCGACATGCGTGGTCGTCTCGCCCGAAAGCTGGGTGATTGCGTCGCTCTCGAAGAAGGCGTTGACCACCGAGGTCGAGCCGGTCTGCTTCTGGCAGAGCGTGCAGTGGCAGTTGTTGACCAGGATCGGCATGACGGAGATGCGATAGCGTACCGCGCCGCATGCGCAGCCGCCGGTCAGTTCCTGTCCGCCGTCACCCATCCCGTCTTTCCCCTGTCTGGCGATAAGCCCTCGCCACTTGGACCCGGGCGACCTATATCGCAAGCCATGACCGAATATGTGACCGTAACCGCCGATACGCCGCTGGCCCGCACCGGCGCGATCAAGCTGCACGGCCCCGAAGGCTTCGAGGGCATGCGCAAGGCCGGACGGCTCGCCGCCGAGATCCTCGACGCGCTGGTGCCGCATGTCGTGCCGGGCGTCACCACCGGCGAGCTCGACGACATCGTCCGCCAGATGACGCTCGACGGCGGCGGCGTGCCCGCGACGCTCGGCTATCGCGGCTACACCCACAGCTGCTGTATCTCGATCAACCATGTCGTGTGCCACGGCATCCCGGGCGACCGCACGCTCAAGGACGGCGACATCGTCAATATCGACGTGACGCCGCTGCTCGGCGGCTGGCACGGCGATACCAGCCGCATGTACCTGGTCGGCGATGTCGGCATCAAGGCGAAGCGCCTCGTCGAGGTGACCTGGGAATGCCTGATGCTCGGTATCGAGCAGGCCAGGCCCGGCAACCATCTCGGCGACGTCAGCAACGCGATCCAGAAGCATGCCGAGAAGCATCGCTACGGCGTAGTCCGCGACTTCTGCGGGCACGGGCTCGGCCGCGTGTTCCACGACGCACCCGAGGTGGTGCATGTCGGCCGCCCGGGCACCGGGCCGCTGCTCAAGCCGGGCATGTTCTTCACGATCGAGCCGATGATCAATATCGGCCGCGCCGATGTGAAACTGCTCGACGACGGCTGGACCGCGGTGACGCGCGACCGTTCGCTCTCGGCGCAGTTCGAGCATTCGATCGGCATCACCGAGGACGGCTGCGAGATCTTCACGCTGAGCCCGAAGGGGCTGAACCGCCCGCCTTACTGAGGTTCGGCTTCGGCCGCGCGCCGCGCCGCATTGGCGGCGTCGTGCGCGAGCCGGATCGGCAGCGGCAGGCGGCGCCCGTCGCACAGCCGCAGCACCCATTCCACCGCGCTCTCCAGCGATACGCGATGCCCCGTGCTGACGAAGATCGGCTGCGCGCGCTCGCGCGTGCGCAGCGCCACGCCGACCTGCTCGCCGCGATCGACCAAGGATGCGGTGGCACCCCGCTCCGGGCCGAGCACGCCTTCGACCTTGCCGCACAGCAGGGTCTTGGCGCAGCCGATCGTCGGCACGTCGAGCAATACGCCCAGATGCGTCGCGATGCCGCAGCGGCGCGGGTGCGAGCGGCCATGGCCGTCGACCAGGATCAGATCGGGCATGCGCGCGAGCCGCTGCAGCGCCGCGACGATCGCGGGGCTCTCGCGGAAGCCGAGATAGCCGGGGACATAGGGAATGCGCGGCGTCAGCGTGACCGCCGCTGCCGGCAGCGGCGGTTCGAGCGGCCACGCGATCGGCGCCGCGGCGGCATGGATCGGCCCGCGCGTGTCGCGCCATTTCATCGAGGTATCGACCCCGGCGATCAGGCGCACCGGGCCGAAGCGGTCCTCCGTCTCGGCAGCAAGCGCGATCTCGCGTTGCGCCACGGTCGCCGCGCGGAGGTCCGGGGGCGCGGTCCAGGATTCGGGATGCGGCATAGCGCCGAGATGGGTTTGCCAAGTCGTTGAATCCAGCCCGATGCTGGACGGGCGCCGCGGCGGCGTGCAGGATCGCCCCACCGCATCCGGAGATCTCGCTCATGCCGTTCCGCGTCGCGCTTGCACTGGCGATCGCGCTGCAGACCGCGCCCGCACCCCCGGAAAGCGCGTCCGACATCCTGTTGCCGCGCCCCGATCGCGGCCCGGCGGTGCTCATCTCGGGCACGCCGGTGGTGCTGGTGACCGCGCAGGAGCTCAATTCCGCCACGCTCAAGGAAGGGGACGTCTTCGCGCTCAGCGTCGCGCACGACGTGATGGCCGGCAACCGCGTCGCCATCCCGGCGGGCACGGCGGCGCAGGGGCGCATCGTCTGGCGCGAGGGCAAGGGCGGTTGGGGCAAGGCCGCCAAGCTGGGTTTCGCGATCGAATGGCTCGAGATTCACGGCCGCCGCGTCCCGCTGTCGGGCAGCTACCGCGCGGCGGGCAAGCGCAACGATGCCGGCAAATATGTCGGGCTGGTCGGCATCTTCGTCACCGGCAAGAGCGCGACGGTAAAGGCCGGACAGGAATTCGTCGCGACGACCCGCGATCCGCTGCCGATCGAACCTGCACCCCGCTGACGCGGCCGCGTTGTTGCTTTGCGGCGAACTGCCGCACTGCCCCCCAATCGGGCACTCCCGCGCGCGCTGCTCATTTGCTAGGCAGTTGCCGCCGGTTGCGAAGCGCGCAACCGGCGGAAAAGCGTCGCGCGCAGATTGGCACGAAGATTGCCAGAACGCGCGGCATGGACATGGCTCCAGCAAGTGACCGGGGGTAGATCCGCGTGAAGAAGATCGAAGCGATCATCAAGCCGTTCAAGCTCGATGAGGTGAAGGAAGCGCTGCACGAGGTTGGTGTCTCGGGCATCACCGTAACCGAGGCCAAGGGTTTCGGCCGGCAGAAGGGCCATACCGAGCTCTATCGCGGCGCAGAATATGTCGTGGACTTCCTGCCCAAGGTGAAGCTGGAAGTGGTGGTCGAGGACGGGCTCGCCGAGCGCGTGGTCGAGGCGATCGCCGCCTCCGCGCAGACCGGCCGCATCGGCGACGGCAAGATCTTCGTCATGCCGGTCGAAACCGCGCTGCGCATCCGCACCGGGGAGCGCAACGAAAACGCGATTTGACGCGCCGCAGCATCATCGCGATGTAGCGCCGCAACCTAATTTGATTGCCCGAGTCGGCGGGCACACGAACTTTTTGGAAAGGAACTGACCAAGATGGCGAATTCGGCCAGCGATATCCTCAAGATGATCAAGGACCAGGAGATCGAGTGGGTCGACCTCCGCTTCACCGACCCCAAGGGCAAGTGGCAGCACCTCACCATGGTCGCCGGCGTGATCGGCGAGGACGAGCTGACCGACGGCCTGATGTTCGACGGCAGCTCGATCGAGGGCTGGAAGGCGATCAACGAGTCGGACATGATCCTCAAGCCGGATCTGGACGCGGTGTGGGTCGATCCCTTCTCGGCCACCCCGATGCTGATCCTGGTGTGCGACATCGTCGAGCCCTCGACCGGCGAGCTCTATGCCCGCGACCCGCGCAGCACCGCCAAGCGTTCCGAGGCGTACCTCAAGTCGCTCGGCATCGGCGACACCGTCTATGTCGGCCCCGAGGCCGAGTTCTTCATGTTCGACGACGTGCGCTTCGAGAACAGCTACTCGACCAGCTACTACAAGATCGACGACATCGAGCTGCCGGGCAATTCGGGCCGCGAATATGAGGCCGGCAACCTCGGCCACCGTCCGCGCGCCAAGGGCGGCTATTTCCCCGTCGCGCCGGTCGACTCGGCGGTCGACATCCGCGGCGAGATGGTCTCGACCATGCTCGAGATGGGCCTGCCCTGCGACAAGCACCACCACGAGGTGGCCGCCGCGCAGCACGAGCTCGGCCTGACCTTCGGCACGCTGGTCCAGACCGCCGACCGCATGCAGATCTACAAGTATGTCGTGCACCAGGTCGCCCAGGCCTATGGCAAGACCGCGACCTTCATGCCGAAGCCGATCAAGGAAGATAACGGCTCGGGCATGCACACCCACATCTCGATCTGGGAGAAGGGCGCGAACACCTTCGCGGGCAACGGCTATGCCGGGCTGAGCGACGCCTGCCTCTATTTCATCGGCGGCGTGATCAAGCATGCCAAGGCGCTCAACGCCTTCACCAACCCGACCACCAACAGCTACAAGCGCCTGGTGCCGGGGTACGAGGCGCCGGTGCTCCTCGCTTATTCGTCGCGCAATCGCTCGGCTTCGTGCCGCATCCCCTATGGTGCGGGCACCAAGGCGAAGCGCGTCGAGTTCCGCTTCCCGGACGCGCTGGCCAATCCGTATCTCTGCTACGCGGCGCTGCTGATGGCCGGCCTCGACGGCATCCAGAACCGCATCCATCCGGGCGACCCGATGGACAAGAACCTGTACGACCTGCCGCCGGCCGAGCTGGCGGAAGTGCCGACCGTGTGCGGCTCGCTCCGCGAAGCGCTCGACAGCCTCGAGGCGGACCAGGAATTCCTGCTCAAGGGCGACGTCTTCTCGAAGGACCAGATCGCGGCCTATGTCGAGATCAAGCGCGGCGAGGTCGCCCGCTGGGAGATGACCCCGTCGCCGGTCGAATACGACATGTACTACAGCGCCTGATTCCCGAGGGATCGGATCAACAGAAAGGGCGTCCGGACACAGGTCCGGGCGCCCTTTCGCTTTGGCGCGTCGATGGGTGCGCGCCGCAGCCGAAGAAGGATTCTGGCGGGCTTCGGCACCGACCCTGGACCTTTCGGGAGAAGGTCACAGCAATCTGTGTGGGTCTGCCGGCCGAAAAGGTTCAACGCGGCGCGGCGCAAAAAGGGCGCCCGGACCATGGTCCGGACGCCCCGTGATTTGCCTCGATCGCCGCGCTCAGATGCGCGCGCGGAAGGCGAAGCGATAGCCCTCGTAGATCGCGATGCCGAGGAACAGCAGGTCCATCGCGTCGGCCGCCGAGAAGAGCAACGAGATGCTGTTGCCCACACCGAGCGTGGCAAAGGCCTGCCCGATCGGCACCCCGGTCATCTTGGCGAGCATCGCGACATCGACGAGGATCGTCCCCAGCGCCCAGCCGAGCGCGGCGCATGCTGCGCCGAGGAAGCCGAATTGCGGGTCGACTCCCTTGCCGACGATGCGCACCGCGTAGCCGACCAGCGCTCCGACCGCGATCGCGATCAGCCCGATCTGATATTCGGCGATGTAGACGACCGCCGCCCACAGCACCGCCCCCACTACCGCCGCAACGATCCCCGCAGGCACGGCGAGCGCGAAATTCTGCTCGGCACGCAGCTGCGCCACCGCGGTTTCATAATCCTTGTCGTCGAACGCAGGTGCGTCCAGCCCGGCTTCGGTCGTGCTCATATTCCCCCTCCTTACAACGCCTTGGGGATTCCCCTTCCCCACGCGCGAAGCCAAGGGATAGCAAAGCCCGCGCCGCGCGGAAGCCCCCTAGTGGCGGGCACCCCGCACCTTGCCGAAATGGAGCGCCAGATAGACGCCGATCGTCAGCCCGCCCGCCGCCAACAGCGCCAGCCCGACGTCGCGATCGACATGCGGCAGGCGATTGAGCGTCAGTCCGATACCGAGCGCGAGATTGACGAAGCCCCACAGGAAATTGGTGAGCGGTGGGGAATCCCCTACCCCGCGCGGCCGGGCGAAGGGTGTCGGGAAGGGCTCGCCGCAGAGCCCCTTCACCAGATGCGGCAGCGCGTTGATCAGCGACACGCCCGCGAGGAACAGCAGCACATGGTCCATCTTGCCTCCCGCTGATATCCTTGCGCGATGCCGGACCGCACCGCCGCCTGTCATTGTGGCGCCGCCACGCTCGCCTGTGCGGGCGAGCCGCGCAAGGTCTCGCTGTGCCATTGCCGGGATTGCCAGCGGCGCACCGGCAGTCTGTTCAGCGTCGCGGTCTTCTATCCGCGCGAGGCGGTGACGCCCACGGGCGAATGGCGCAGCTTCACCCGCCCCTCGGCGAGCGGCGCGCCGGTGACCTTCCATTTCTGCCCGGCATGCGGATCGAATCTATGGTGGGAGGCAGCGCGGCTGCCGCACCTTATCGGCGTCGCGGCGGGCGGTTTCGCCGACCCCGACTTCCCCGCGCCCGACCAGTCGGTGTGGGAATGCGACCGCCATCTCTGGCTCGACCTGCCCGCGGACATGCCCGGCTTCGAGACCAACCCGCCGCCGCGCAAGGCATCGTAGCTACGGGGAAAACGCAGTTCGCAACCTGCCGATTGCCGCCCTCTCCGCCCGGTGCTAGCCCGCGTTTCCGGAGGTGTCTTATGCTGCTCAATCGCTTCGCTGTCCTTCTCCTGCTCGGCGCGTCGACCGTCGCGGTCGCGCAGACCGCGCCGCCGCCTGCGCCGCCGGCCGATGCCGCGAAGCCCAAGCCCAAATATGGCAGCTGGGGCGTCGACTATGCGACGATGGACAAGGCGGTGAAGCCCGGCGACGACTTCTACCGCTTCGCCGAGGGGACGTGGCTCAAGACCGCCGAGATCGCACCTGACAAGGCCCGCGCCGGTTACAACTATGACATGCCCGACGAGACCGAGGCGGAGGTCCGCAAGCTGGTCGAAAGCGTGGGCAGCAGTCCCGCCGACCCGAAGATGCGTCAGGTCGCGCATTTCTATGGCGCGTTCATGGACCAGGCCGGGATCGAGACGCGCGGCACCGCGCCGCTCAAGCCCTATCTCGCGCGCATCGCCGCGGTACAGGACACGCACCAGCTCGTCACCTTGATGGCAGAGCCGGGCTATGCCGCGCCGATCGGCCTCGGCATCGACGCCGACGCCAAGGACCCGACGCAATATACGGTTGGCACCGGCCAGGCCCGGCTCGGCCTACCGACACGCGACTATTACCTCCTGCCCGACGCCAAGTACGTCGCCTTCCGCAAGGCCTATCGCGCCTATATCGCGCACATCTTCGACCTCGCCGGCATTGCCGGGGGCGAGGCCAAGGCTGATTCGATCATCGCGCTCGAGACCAAGCTGTCGCAGGACCAGTGGACGCCCGAGCAGCGCCGCGATCCGGTGAAGACCTACAACCCGATGGACCGCGCGCAGCTGAACAAGCTCGCGCCGCAGTTCGACTGGACCCCGGTGCTCGCGCATGTCGGGCTCGGCAAGATGCCGACGGTGGTCGTCGGCGAGCCGAGCGCGGTCGCCGCGGCGGGCAAGGCGATCGCCGCCACGCCGCTCCAGACGTGGAAGGACTGGATGACCTTCCGCTTCATCAGCGACCATGCCCAGTTCCTGCCGAGCGCGTTCGACCAGGCGCGCTTCGACTTCTACAGCCGCACGCTGCAGGACGTGCAGAAGCAGCCCGAGCGCTGGAAGCGCGGCGTGCGGCTGCTCGACGCCAATCTCGGTGAGGCGGTGGGCGAGCTCTATGCCCAGCATCATTGGCTGCCCGAGACCGAACGGCAGATGCACGAGCTGATCGAGGATCTGCGCGCGGCCTATGCCGACAAGATCAACAATGCCGCGTGGATGGACGACGCGACGCGCAAGGAGGCGCTGACCAAGCTCGCCGCCTTCGATCCGCGCATCGGGCATCCGGTCAAATATATCGACTATGCAAGCATGAATGTGAGCGGCACCGATCCGCTCGCCAATTCGCTCGCCAGCGACGATTTCCAGTGGAAGCTCGCGCTGTCGCGGCTCGGCAAGCCGGTCGACCGCGCGCTCTGGGACATGAACGTCCAGGAGGTGAACGCCTATTACAACCCGCTGATGAACCAGGTGACCTTCCCCGCCGCGATCCTCCAGCCCCCCTTCTTCGATCCGGCGGCGGATCCGGCGGTGAATTATGGCGAGACCGGCGCGACGATCGGCCACGAGATGGGCCATGGCTTCGACGACGAGGGCCGCCAGTTCGACGCCGCGGGCAAATTGCGCGACTGGTGGACCAAGGAAAGCGCCGACCGCTACACCGCGCACGCGCAGACGCTGGTCAAGCAATATGACGCCTATGAGCCGATTCCCGGCGTGCACATCAAGGGCGAGCTCACGCTCGGCGAGAATCTCGGCGATCTGGGCGGGCTCGAGGCCGCCTATGCCGCCTATCGCCGCTATGTCGCGCGCCACGGCGAGCCGCCGGTGATCGACGGCTATACCGGCGACCAGCGCTTCTTCCTCGCCTACGCCCAAAGCTGGCAGGGCAAGGCACGCGAGGGTGCACTGCGCGGGCAATTGCTCTCCGACCCGCACAGCCCGGAGGAATTCCGGGTCAACGGCATCGTCCGCAACATGGACGCCTGGTACGCGGCGTTCGGCGTGAAGCCGGGCGACAAGCTGTACCTGCCGCCCGAGCAGCGTGTGAAGGTTTGGTGAGCGAGGCATCGGGCTAGCCTATCCCCTCTCCTCCCCTGGAGCCTGCGGCTCCGGGGGAGGGGGACCATGCGAAGCATGGTGGAGGGGGCCTACTGAAGCTTCAGCCGTTGCCCGCCCCCTCCACCACGCCCTTCGGGCGCGATGGGCAGGTGAAATTGCCCCCGGCAATTTCAGCCACGTGCGGGGCACGTGGCGACCTGCTCATCCCTCCCCCACTGCTGCGCAGCGAGGGAGGAGAGGGTTCCGGAACGGATTTATCCGAGCAACGTTGCGGGAAGCAGAGGGGAGCTTCCGCATGCGTATCGCCTTGCCGCTTATACCGTTGGTGCTCCTCGCTGCGTGCAGCGGTGGCGGGGGAATGGGCGGCGGCGGGAGTCCGACACCGACGCCGAACGGCGCGCCCAGCTTCACCTCGGGCGCCGGCGCCACCGTCACCGAGAATGTCACCGGCATCGTCTATCAGGCCACCGCGACCGATCCGAACGGCGACGCGGTCACCTTCAGCATCTCGGGCGGCAACGATGCCGACAAGTTCGTCATAACCTCCGCCGGCGCATTGGGCTTCAAGGCCCCGCCCGATTTCGACGCCCCCGGTGATGCCGATGGCGACAATGTCTATCGCCTCGTGCTGAGCGCCAGCGACGGCAGCAACAGCACGACGCGCGACGTGGCGATCACCGTCACCAACAGCCGCGAGGGCATTGCGGTGCGCCGCGTCGGGACCGGCTTCAACCAGCCGCTCTACGTCGCCGGCATCCCGGGCGACACGCGCGTCTATGTCGTCGAGAAGCCGGGCAATGTCTGGCGGCTCGATCCCGCGACCGGCGCGAAGACGCTGGTCCTGACGGTCGACAATCTCTCGACCGACGGCGAACGCGGCCTGCTCGGGCTCGCGCTGCGCGACGCCTCGGGCGTCGTCTATGTCCACGCCACCGCGCCCGACGGCGCAGTCGAGGTCCGGCGCTACGATCTGAACGCCGGGATCCACGCACCCGCCACCGTGCTGCTCAACACCCCGCACGGCGCACACAACAACCATAATGGTGGCTGGATCGCCTTCGGGCCCGACGGCTATCTCTACGACGCGATCGGCGACGGGGGCGGCGCGGGCGACCCCGACAACCATGCACAGGACCCCTATTCGCGGCTCGGCAAGATCGTGCGGCTGACTTTCGGCGGCAGCCCGGCACCGGGCAATCCGTTCCTCGCCGGCGGCGGCAATCCCTATGTCTTCGCGCTCGGCCTGAGGAACCCGTTCCGTAACAGCTTCGCGCCGGATGGACGACTGATCATCGGCGATGTCGGGCAGGACGCGATCGAGGAGATCGACGTTGTCCGTACCAACCAGCCGGGACTCAATTTCGGCTGGCCTTGGCTCGAGGGCACCCAGCCCTATCGCACCGGCACCCCGCCCGCCGGCCTCACCCCGCCGGTCTCGCAATATATGCACGGCACCGGCCCGCGGCAGGGCGACACGATCATCGGCGGTTATGTCTATCGCGGTCCGATCGCCTCGCTTACCGGCCAATATGTCTTCGGCGACTATGTCCGCGGGCATATCTGGAGCGTCCCGGCCTCGTCGCTGGTGCAGGGGTCGCCGGTCCCGGCCAGGTCCTATGGCCTGCGCAATACGGATTTCGCGCCGAGCAGCGGCAGTATCGACCAACTCGTCTCGTTCGGCGAGGACGCGGCCGGCAACCTTTATCTGGTCGATATCGACGGCGACATCTTCGAGGCCGTTCCGGAATAGAATCCGCCGGCATTTCGCCTTGCAACCGGCTCCACGCGCGGCCATCTAGCCACCATACCGGATTTTCGACAAACGGAGGCGAGGATGCGCAGCTACCCCCAGAATTATATCGACGGCAAATGGGTCGATAGCGAGGGCGGCACTCCACATAAGGTGATCAATCCGGCCACCGAGGAGCCGGTGACGGAAATCGTGCTCGGCACCGCCGCGGACGTCGACACGGCGGTCGCCGCGGCACGCCGCGCGTTCGAAAGCTTCTCGCGCACCAGCGTCGAGGAGCGCATCGCCCTGCTCGAGGCGATCACCGCCGAGTACAAGAACCGCGCCGGCGACCTCGCCGAGGCGATCTCGCTCGAAATGGGCTGTCCGATCTCGATGGCGAAGACCGCGCAGGTCGGCTCGGGCATCGGCCATCTCCTCGCCGCGATCGCCGCGCTGAAGGAATTCAAGTTCGAGGAGCGCATCGGCAACAGCCTCGTCGTGCACGAGCCGATCGGGGTGGTCGCGTTGATCACGCCGTGGAACTGGCCGCTCAACCAGATCGTCGCCAAGGTCGCCCCCGCACTGGCCGCTGGCAACACGATGATCCTCAAGCCCTCCGAGGAAGCGCCGAGCTGCGCGGCGATCTTCGCCGAAGTGCTCGACAAGGCCGGGGTGCCCGCGGGCGTGTTCAACCTCGTCCAGGGCGACGGCCCTGGCGTCGGCACCGCGCTCGCCACGCACAAGGGCGTCGACATGGTCAGCTTCACCGGCTCGACCCGCGCGGGGATCCTCGTCGCCAAGAATGCCGCCGACACGGTCAAGCGCGTGCACCAGGAGCTGGGCGGCAAGTCGCCCTCGGTGGTGCTGCCGGGCGCGGACCTGACGCGCGCGGTGCCGGGTACCCTCATGAGCGTGCTGATCAATTCGGGCCAGAGCTGCATCGCCCCCACCCGTCTGCTCGTCCCGCGCGACAGGCAGGAGGAAGCGGTCGCGATCGCGAAGCAGATGATGCAGGCGACGGCGACCGGCGATCCGCAGGAGGAAGGCCGCCATATCGGCCCGCTGGTCAACAAGGCGCAATGGGACAAGGTGCAGGGGCTGATCGCCAAGGGGCTCGAGGAGGGCGCGACGCTCGAGACCGGCGGGCCGGGCCGCCCGGACGGGGTCGAGGCGGGCTATTTCGTCAAGCCGACGCTCTTCTCCAACGTCACCAACCAGATGACCATCGCGCGCGAGGAGATCTTCGGGCCGGTGGTGACGATCATCCCCTATGACGGCGAGGACGAGGCCGTCGCGATCGCCAACGACACCGAATACGGCCTGTCCTCGGTGGTGTTCGGCACGCCCGAGGAAGTCCAGCGCGTGGCGCCGCGGCTGCGGACGGGGATGGTGTATGTCAATGGCGGCCAGCCCGATCCCAACGTGCCGTTCGGGGGCTACAAGCAGTCCGGCAATGGACGCGAATATGGCAAGTTCGGGCTGGCGGAGTTCATGGAGCTGAAGTCGCTGGTGGGGGCTTTTGCGTGAGCATAATTCCTCCCCCAGCTCGCTG
>Ga0065165_1001808_pt1 | contig 21000 bp, 18 predicted proteins | sample AraplaMF_Cvi_mMF_FD_63813 | JGI IMG/M metagenome (GOLD analysis project Ga0065165, IMG submission 63813) | Arabidopsis root microbial communities from the University of North Carolina, USA - plate scrape MF_Cvi_mMF (version 2) (version 3) | ecosystem: Host-associated > Plants > Roots >... | reverse complement strand
ACCCTCCCAACACGATACACAAACTACCCACTTCGCCGCGGGGTGGAGCAGCCCGGTAGCTCGTCAGGCTCATAACCTGAAGGTCACAGGTTCAAATCCTGTCCCCGCACCCAAGATCTATAGCTAAGCTTAGAGCCTCTTCGGAGTGTGGCTTTTGCGCCACGTCTAGCGACGTTTCGGTCGCCGTCGACCCGTGTCACGCGAAAATTTATCGCCCGGACCGGCCTTGGCTTGAGATTCTGCCATCAAACCCCGTAGCGCGTTCCTCGGATTTGCGTCATGAGAGCAGGATGGAAGGACGCGGGTCGGCAACTGGCCCGCTGAATGAGGTTTTGAGGATAAGATGGCGAACGGTGTCGTTAAGTGGTTCAACCCGGCCAAGGGCTTTGGTTTCATTCAGCCCGAGGACGGCGGCCAGGACGTGTTCGTCCACATCGCCGCGGTTGAACGTTCGGGCCTGTCGGGCCTGAACGAAGGTGACCAGGTTTCCTACGAACTGGAAGAAGATCGTCGCTCGGGCAAGACCTCGGCCGGCAATCTGCGCGTGACTGGCCAGGGCGCGGCGCCGTCGGCTCCCCGCCGTCCGGCCCGCGACTTCGGCGCCCCGCGTGGCGGCGGCTACGACGCTCCGCGCGGCGGCGGCTACGGCGGCGGCGGCACGGGCGAAGCCGGCACCGGCGTGGTCAAGTGGTTCAACAGCACCAAGGGCTTCGGCTTCATCCAGCCGGACAACGGCGGCGGCGATATCTTCGTGCACATCTCGGCCGTCGAGCGCGCCGGCCTGCGCGGCCTGAACGAAGGCCAGCAAGTCGGTTACGAACTGGAGCAGGACCGCCGCTCGGGCAAGACCTCGGCCGGCAACCTGCGCATCCTCTAAGGATACGGAAATCCTGCCGGACGCGGAGCGTCCGGCAGGATCTTCGGTCCCCGAATCAGGCCTCGCTGGAGCCTTTCCCCGTCGCTGAGACGGCGGAAGGGCTTCTGCGGGGCCTTTTTTCGTGCCGTGCTCCCGGGAAGATAGGCCGGGAACGCGGCTCTAAGCGAGCCGGTGCTCGCGTTCCGCGGCCGCCTGGTTCACCGCCAGGGCGGTCATGTTGGCGATGCCGCGCGCGGTGACGCTGGGCGTCAGCACGTGCAGCGGCCGGCTCATGCCCAGCAGCAGCGGACCGACCAACAGGCCTTCGGTGGCGGCGCTGAGCAGGGTCAGGGCGATGTTGGCCGCGTCCAGGGTCGGCATGACCAGGAGATTGGCCGAGCCCTTCAGGGCGCTGTCGTGCACCAGGCGGTCGCGCAGGGCCTGGGAGAGAGCGGCGTCGGCGTGCATCTCGCCGTCGACCTCCAGCTCGGGCGCGCGCTCGCGCACCAGGGCCAGGGCCTCGCGCATCTTGCGGGCGGTCGGCGAGTTGCTGGCCCCGAAGCTGGAGTGCGACAGCAACGCCGCCTTGGGCGTCAGGCCGAACCGGCGCACGGATTCGGCGGCCAGCAGAGTCATCTCGGCCACCTGCTCGGCGGTCGGGTCGACATTGACGTGGGTGTCGCAGAAGAACAGCGTGCCGTTGTCGATGATCAGGGCCGACAGGGCGTAGATCCGGCCGACGTTCTCGCGCTTGGGGATGATCGGCAGCACATAGGTCATGTGCTGCCACCAGTCGCCGGCCCCGCCGACCAGGGCGGCGTCGACATGGCCGGCCTGCAGCAGCATCGAGGCCGAGACGGTCCGGCGGTTGGTCACCCGGCGCTCGGCGGCCAGGGGCGGCACGCCCCGGCGGCTGACCAGGCCCTGGTAGCGCTCGACCAGCGGGGCGAACAGCGCCCTGTCGGCGGAGGGATCGAGGATCTCGACGCGGTTGTCGAAGTCCAGGCGCAGGCCCATCTCGGTCGCCTTGCCGACGATCGTCTCGCGCTTGCCGATCAGCACCGGCTTGCAGAGACCTTCGTCGACCACGGTCTGGACGGCGCGCAGCACGCGTTCGTCGTCGCCCTCGGCATAGGCGACGCGGACGCCGCCCGTCTCGGCGGCGGCCTTGGTGGCCTTGCGGGCCCGCTCGAACACCGGTCGCATCAGCTGGCCGGAGCGATAGACGAACAGCTCCAGCTCGGCGCGATAGGCGTCGAAGTCGGCGATCGGCCGGGTGGCGACGCCGCTGTCCATGGCCGCCCGGGCCACGGCCGGGGCGATCTGCAGGATCAGGCGCGGATCGAACGGCTTGGGGATGATGTACTGGCCGCCGAACATCGGGGCGACGCCGCCATAGGCGCTGGCCACCACTTCGGAGGCCTCGGCCCGGGCCAGTTCGGCGATGGCCTCGACGGCCGCCACCTTCATGGCCTCGTTGATCTCCGAGGCGCCGACGTCCAGGGCGCCGCGGAAGATGAACGGGAAGCACAGGACGTTGTTGACCTGGTTGGGATAGTCGCTGCGGCCGGTGGCCATGATGGCGTCGGGACGCTGGGCGGCGACGATCTCGGGCAGGATCTCCGGCTCGGGATTGGCCATGGCCAGGATCAGCGGATTGGGGGCCAGCAGCGGCAGCCATTCGGCCTTGAACACGCGCGGCGCGGACAGGCCCAGGAAGATGTCGGCGCCGGGCAGCACGTCAGGCAGGGACCGGGCGTCGGTCGGCCGGGCGTAGCGGGCCATGTTCTCGGGCATGTCGGGTTCGCGGCCGGCGTGGACGACGCCCTTGATGTCGGTCAGGGTGACGTTCTCGACCGGCAGGCCCATCGACACCAGCAGGTCGACGCAGGCCAGGGCGGCCGCGCCGGCGCCCGAGGTCACCAGCTTGACGTCCTTGAGGGTCTTGCCCTGGACGACCAGGGCGTTGCGGACGGCGGCGGCGCAGACGATGGCGGTGCCGTGCTGGTCGTCGTGGAAGACCGGGATGTTCATCCGCTCGCGCAGCTTGCGCTCGATGACGAAGCATTCCGGGGCCTTGATGTCTTCCAGATTGATGCCGCCGAAGGTGGGCTCCAGGGCCGCGACCACCTCGATGAAGCGGTCGGGATCCTCGGCGTCGACCTCGAGGTCGAAGACGTCGATGCCGGCGAACTTCTTGAACAGGACCGCCTTGCCCTCCATCACCGGCTTGGAGGCCAGGGGCCCGATATTGCCCAGGCCCAGCACGGCGGTGCCGTTGGAGATCACGGCCACCAGGTTGCCGCGGGCGGTGTAGTCGCGGGCGGTGTCGGGATCGGAGGCGATGGCCTCGCAGGGGGCGGCGACGCCGGGGGAATAGGCCAGGCCGAGGTCGCGCTGGGTGGCCATGCGCTTGGTGGCTTCGATCGCCAGCTTTCCGGGCCGCGGCAGACGGTGATAGTCCAGGGCGGCTTTACGGAAATCCTCGTCCATCGGTCGTTCCTCGGTGGCTGCGCAAGGTAAGAGCGGCGCGGATCGTCTGGTGTCGGGCCCCAGGGCGCCCAGTGTCGCGATCCGTCAGGGCCTAGCTACCGGTGTTGGCGCGGCTTTTCCAACCTTACGCAGCGTCGGCGCGCGTTTTTTGCGGTTCGGGGCGTCGGGCGGGCGATCGCGGGTGGCTGGATAAGTAATAAAAGACTTATATGCGCTCATTCGGCGGGCGCCGCCGCCGTCGCGGAAGGCGGTTTGGGCTCAGGTCGCGCCGGGCGGGCCTGGCGGCTGGACTTGCCGAGGCGGCGGTTCCAGCATCGCAGGAAGATGCTCCGTTTCGGGAGCAAGGGTTTAGACTATGCGTGGCGAGGCCGCGCCAAGGATTGGAAACGGATGAGCGGCTTGACGACCCATATCCTCGACACCGCCGCCGGGCGTCCGGCGGCCGGCGTCGCCGTGCGGGTCTCCAGCCGGCGTGGCGAGGCGGTCGTGCCGCTGGGACAGACCCGCACCGACGCCGACGGCCGGGCGCGGCTGGTCGAGGGGCGGGACCTGGCGACCGGCGGCTATCGGCTGGAGTTCGCCGTGGGCGACTATTTCAAGGCGTCGGGCGCGGTCGTCAGCGACCCGCCGTTCCTGGACGTGGTGGTGATCGACTTCGCGGTGGCCGATCCGGCCCAGCATCATCACGTGCCGCTGCTGGTCTCGCCGTTCGGCTATTCCACCTATCGAGGCAGCTGATGGCCAGGACCGTGCGCTTCCTGCTGAACGGCGAGGTGGTCGAGGCCCGAGGCGTCGACCCGACCCGCACGCTGCTGGAGCACCTGCGCGGCGACCTGCGGCGCACCGGAACCAAGGAAGGCTGCGCCGAGGGCGACTGCGGCTCGTGCACCGTGCTGGTCGGCGAGCTGGACGAGCAGGGCGGCGCGGCCTGGCGGGCGGTGAACAGCTGCATCCAGTTCGTGCCGATGCTGGACGGCAAGGCGGTGATCACCGTCGAAGGCCTGGCAAAAGACGCGCCGCATCCGGTGCAGGCGGCGTTGGTCGAGCATCACGGCTCGCAGTGCGGCTTCTGCACGCCGGGCATCGTCATGTCGCTGTACGGCCGGGCCGTGGCGGCCAAGGGGACGGACGCGCCGGTCGACGAGGTGCTGGCGGGCAACCTGTGCCGCTGCACCGGCTATGGCGCGATCATCGCGGCGGCGCGGGCGATCGCTCCCGAGGCCGCGCCGGACGTGGCCGACAAGCTGGCCGGGTTGCGGCGCGACGAGGCGCTCAGCCTCGACTACGCCGATCCGATCGCCGGGGTGACCCGCCGCTGGTTCGCGCCGCTCAGCGTGGACGAGCTGGCCGCCACCTACGCGGCGCATCCGGACGCCGTCGTCGTGGCCGGGGCGACCGACATAGGCCTGTGGGTCACCAAGCTGCGCAAGCCGCTCGAGACCTTGATCGACATCGGCCGGGTCGACGCGCTGAAGACCGTCACCCGCGAGGACGGCTGGCTGCGGATCGGGGCGGGGGTGCGCTATGTCGACGCCCTGGAGATGCTGGGCGAGCTCTATCCCGACCTGGGCGCGATGATGCGGCGGCTGGGTTCGACCCAGGTGCGTAACAGCGGCACGATCGGCGGCAACATCGCCAACGGCTCGCCGATCGGCGACATGCCGCCGGCCCTGATCGCCCTGGGCGCCCAGCTGGTGCTGCGCCAGGGCGAGGTCCGGCGGACGATCCCGCTGGAGGATTTCTTCGTCGCCTATGGAAAGCAGGACCGCGCGCCCGGCGAGTTCGTCGAGGCGGTGCGGGCGCCGACCGACCTGGACGGCGCGATGTTCAAGGTCTTCAAGCTGTCCAAGCGCTTCGACCAGGACATCTCGGCGGTGTGCGGGGCGTTCAATATCCGGATCGAGAACGAGGTCGTGACCCATGCCCGCATCGCCTATGGCGGCATGGCCGGCACGCCCAAGCGGGCGATCGCCTGCGAGGCCGCCCTGGTCGGCCGGCTCTGGAACCGCACCACGATCCTCGCCGCCGTCGAGGCCCTGGCCAGCGACTTCACGCCGCTGAGCGACGCCCGCGCCTCGGCCGCCTATCGCGCCCTGACAGCGGGCAACATGCTGCGCAAGGTGTTCATCGAGTCGGCTCGGCCGGATCTGGAGACCCGCGTACCGGAGGCGGCTCCCCAAGCGCCGGAGGCGGCCAATGCCTGACTCCGGCGCCAAGCTGGTCGAACCGGTCGTCTTCCAGGGCGTCCACGCCGCGCTGCCGCACGACAGCGCCCTGCGCCACGTCAGCGGCGCGGCGATCTATGTCGACGACATCCCCGAGCCGCCGGGCATGCTGCATGTCCATCTGGGCATGAGCGAGCGGGCGCACGCGCGGATCGTCTCGATGGACCTGTCGGCCGTGCGCGCCTCGCCCGGCGTGGCGGCGGTGCTGACGGCCAAGGACATCCCCGGCGAGAACGACGTCAGCCCGGTGATCCACGACGACAGGCTGTTCGCCGACGGCGAGGTGATCTGCGTCGGCCAGAGCCTGTTCGCCGTGGCCGCCACCTCGATCGCCGCCGCCCGCGCCGCCGCGGCCAAGGCCGTGGTCGTCTATGAGGACCTGCCGGCCGCGATCACCATCGCCCAGGCCCGCGAGGCCGACCTGAAGATGGAGGCCAGCCAGCGCATGGCGCGTGGCGACGCGGCCGCCGCCCTGGCCGCCTCGCCCCGGCGGCTGCAAGGGACCCTAGCCATCGGCGGCCAGGACCACTTCTATCTCGAGGGCCAGGTCGCCCTGGCCACGCCGGGCGAGGGCGGCGACGTCCACGTCTGGTCGTCGACCCAGCATCCCAGCGAGGTCCAGCACCTGATCGCCCGCGTGCTGGACGTGCCGCACACCGCGGTGACGGTCGAGGTGCGCCGCATGGGCGGCGGGTTCGGCGGCAAGGAGACCCAGGCCTCGCTGTTCGCGGCCGCCGCGGCCCTGGTGGCGGTCAGGACCGGCCGGCCGGCCAAGGCCCGCCCCGACCGCGACGAGGACATGATCATGACCGGCAAGCGGCATGACTTCGAGGTCGCCTACGACGTCGGCTTCGACGACGAGGGCCGCTTGACAGGCCTGGCGCTGGAGCTGGCCTCGCGCTGCGGTTCGACCACCGACCTGTCGATGGCCATCAACGACCGGGCGATGTTCCACGCCGACAACTGCTACTTCCTGCCGGCCGTCGAGATCGTCTCGCACCGGTTCAAGACCCATACGGTGTCGAACACCGCGTTCCGGGGCTTCGGCGGGCCGCAGGGCATGGCGGCGATCGAGCGGGTGATGGACGCCGTCGCCCAGGCCACGGGCCTGGACCCGCTGGAGGTGCGCCGCCGCAATCTCTATGGCGGCGAGGGGCGTAACCTGACGCCCTATCATCAGACGGTCGAGGACAATGTCGCGCCGCAGCTGCTGGCCGAACTCGCGGCGTCCTGCGACTATGAGGCCCGCCAGCGCCAGATCGACGCCTACAACGCTAGAAGCCCGGTGCTGAAGAAGGGCCTGGCCCTGACGCCGGTGAAGTTCGGCATCTCGTTCACCACCACCCACCTGAACCAGGCGGGCGCCCTGCTCCACCTCTATGCCGACGGCTCGATCCTGCTGAACCATGGCGGGACCGAGATGGGGCAGGGGCTGTTCGTCAAGGTCGCCCAGATCGTCGCCGAGGCCTTCAAGGTCGGCGTCGACCGGATCAAGGTGACCTCGACGGTCACCGACAAGGTGCCCAACACCTCGGCCACGGCCGCCTCATCGGGCACGGACCTGAACGGCATGGCGGCCCTGAACGCGGCCAACGCCATCAAGGCGCGGCTGGTCGCGTTCGCGGCGAAGAAATGGGGGTGCGCGGAAAGCGACGTCGAATTCACGCCGGAAGGCCTGCGGGCCGGGGCCGAGCTGGTCCCGTTCGAGGCGCTGTGCCGCCAGGCCCACCTGGCCCGGGTGTCGCTGTCGTCGACCGGCTTCTACGCCACGCCCAAGATCCACTACGACCGCGCCACCCATACGGGTCGGCCGTTCTACTATTTCGCCTATGGCGCGGCCTGCAGCGAGGTGCTGATCGACACCCTGACCGGCGAGATGAAGGTCGTGCGGGCCGACATTCTGCACGACGCCGGCCGCTCGATTAATCCGGCCATCGACCTGGGCCAGATCGAGGGCGGCTTCGTCCAAGGCATGGGCTGGCTGACCACCGAGGAGCTGGTGTTCGGGGCCGACGGCCGCCTGCTGACCCACGCCCCCTCGACCTACAAGATCCCGACCTGCGGCGACCGGCCGGCGGTGATGAACATCGCGCTGTGGGAGCCGGGCCGCAATGTCGAGGAGACCGTGCACCGCTCCAAGGCCGTGGGCGAGCCGCCGTTGATGCTGGCCCTGTCGGTGCTGTCGGCCGTGAACCGCGCCGTGGCGTCCGTCGCCGGCCACAAGGTGTTCCCCAACCTGGACGCGCCGGCGACGCCGGAGCGCATCCTGATGGCGGTCGAGGACGTGAAGCGGAGGGCGGGCCTTGGTTAGGGAACGCGCCGCCACCCTTTCCCATGGGAGAGGGGCATGAACTGGGCTCGCCAATCCCTGGCGCGCTTGGCCGAAGACCAACCCGTCGCCCTGGTCACCATCCTGGCCGTCGAGGGTTCGGCCCCGCGCGACGCCGGGACCAAGATGGTGGTCTGGGCCGAGGGCCAGGCCGGCACCATCGGCGGCGGAAACCTGGAGCATCAGGTCGCCGACCAGGCGCGGCGGATGCTGCTGACGGAGGTTCACTTCGCGCTGCAGGACTATCCGCTGGGCCCGCTGCTGGCCCAGTGCTGCGGCGGCCGGGTGCGGCTGCTGATCGAGCGTCTCGACAGGACCGCGGTCGACTGGCTGACCGACGCGGCGCGCCGCCTGGACGCCGACCAGCCGTTCGAGGTCCGCACCCGCTTCAATCCCGGCGCCCTGACCAAGACCATCGCCCCGGTCGCGGCCTCCAGCCCGGACGGCGCGGCGATCACCCTGGCGGGCGAGCCGGCGACGGCCCGCGGCGCGCGGCCGACCCTGGGCGACGTGCTGGTCGAGCCGCAGGACCTGCCGCGCCCGCCGGTGCTGCTGTTCGGGGCGGGCCATGTGGGCCAGGCCGTGGCCCGGGTCCTGGAGCCGCTGCCCTTCCGCCTCTTCTGGTACGACACCCGTCCCGAGACGGCCGAGATCCCCGGCGTCACGGTGGGCGCGCCCGCCGAGCTGGCCGCCGCCGCCATGGGGGCGGGAGCCGACGCCTATATCCTTGTCATGACTCACGACCATAGTCTGGACTACGCCCTGACCTCGGCCGCCCTGGCCGGCGGGGCGTTCGGCTATCTGGGGCTGATCGGGTCGGACACCAAGAAGGCGCGGTTCCTGAGCCGGCTGCGCAAGGACGGCTTCGGCGATGGCGCCGTGGCCCGCGTGACCTGCCCGATCGGCCTGCCGCGCCTGAAGAACAAGGCCCCCGAGGTGATCGCCGTCTCGGTGGCCGCCGACCTGCTGATGCGGCTCGAGGCCGCCCGCCACGAACGGACGAAGGATCTCCAGCTTGCAAGCCTATAGGGCGTCGATCCTCCACCTGGAGGCCGACCCGAGCATCACCGATGGCGAGGCGCACGCCTTCCACGAAGACGGCCTGCTGCTGGTCGAGGACGGCCGCGTGGTGGCCTGCGGCGACTACGCCAAGCTGGCCGACGAGCTGGGCGGCGCGCCGGTGGAGGACCTGAGCGGCAAGCTGATCGTCCCCGGCTTCGTCGACACCCACATCCACTTCCCGCAGGTCGACATCATCGCCGCCCACGGCGAGCAGCTGCTGGACTGGCTGGAGCGCCACACCTTCCCGGCCGAGGCGGCCTTCGCCGACAAGGGCCATGCGGAGGAGACCGCCGAGTTCTTCATCGAGGAGCTGCTGCGCAACGGCACGACCAGCGCCCTGGTGTTCGGCTCGGTGCACAAGGGCTCGGTCGAGGCGCTGTTCGCCGCGGCCCTGAAGCGCGACATGCGGCTGATCGCCGGCAAGTCGCTGATGGACCGCAACGCCCCGCCCGGCCTGACCGACACGGTCGAGGGCAGCCGGGCCGACATGCTGAGCCTGATCGCCGACTGGCACGGCAAGGGCCGGCTGGGCTACGCGGTGACCCCGCGCTTCGCGATCAGCTGCAGCGACGAGCAACTGGCCATGGCCGGCGAGGTGCTGGCCGAGCATCCGACGGTGTGGATGCAAACCCACCTGTCGGAGAACATCCGCGAGATCGTCGACACCGCGAAACTGTTCCCGGAGGCCCGGGACTATCTCGACGTCTACGACCGCTTCGGCCTGGTCGGGAAGCGTTCGGTGTTCGCCCACTGCGTTCATCTCCAGGGCGAGGCGTTCCAGCGGCTGGCCCAGGCAGGGGCGGCCGTCGCCTTCTGCCCGACCTCGAACCTGTTCCTGGGCTCGGGCCTGTTCCCGCTGGAGACCGCCTGCGCCCACGGGGTGAAGGTGGGGATCGGCACTGACGTCGGGGCGGGGACGACCTTCTCGATCCTCCACACCCTGGGCGAGGCCTACAAGGTGGGCCAGCTGCGCGGCGAGGCGCTGGACCCGTTCCACGCCCTGTACCTGGCGACGCTGGGCGGGGCGCGGGCCCTGGGGCTGGAGGACGAGATCGGCAGCCTGGAGCGCGGCAAGATCGCCGACTTCCTGGTGCTGGACCTGGCGGCCACGCCGCTGCTGGCCCGGCGAATGCCGGCGGCCAGGAGCCTGGAGGACCGGCTGTTCGCGCTGACGGTGCTGGGGGATGACCGGGTGGTCGAGCGGACGTTTGTGGCCGGGGTGGAGCGGTGGCGGCGGTAGGGGCTCACCAACTTGCCCCCACCTGACCGCTTTGCGGTCTGTCCGCCCCCATAGGGGGCGGAGCCTCAAGGCTCTTCCCCCCTATGGGGGAAGACGATCGCGAAGCGATCCGTAGGGGGCAAGGGCGTGAGCCGCCTACGCCCCCATCGTCTCCGCATACAGCTTCAGCAGCCCCTCGGCCTTCACGCCGACGGTGATCGCCTGGATCGGCTGATCGTCCCAGGCCGACGGGCCGAACAGCTCGCCCTCGACCTTCTGGCAGGTCTGGCCCAGAGCGATGCCGTCGGTGATCACCCGGATCGAGCCGCGGCGCACCTCGAACAGCGACGGATCGATCACGAACGCCACGGCCGCGGCGTCGTGCACGCAGCAGCCGACGATGCCGTCGCGGCCGCCGTAGAACGCGGCATAGGGCTTGGAGATGGCGTTGAGGAACGCGCCGGCCGGACCGGCGCCGGCTTCCAGGCCGTCCATGTAGGCCGGGGTCATCACCACCTGGGTCGTGACGTCCAGGCTGACGGCGGTGACGGGCCAGGGGGCGGTGAACACCAGGTCGGCGGCTTCCGGGTCGTTCCAGATATTGGCCTCGGCCACGGGGGTGACGTTGCCGGGCTTGCCGGCCACGCCGAACGCGCCGCCCATGATCACCACGGCCTTCAGCAGGTCGGCGACCTGCGGATCGGCCTGCAGGGCCAGGGCCAGGTTGGTCAGCGGGCCGACCGCGATCAGGGTGATCTCGCCGGGGTTCTCGCGCGCCAGGTCGATGATCGCCTGATAGGCCGGCTTGGCCTCGGGTTGGGCGGGCTTGAGGCCGGTCAGCTCGACGTCGCCCAGGCCGTTCTCGCCGTGCACGAAGGTCGGCGAGGGATTGCGCGGCCGGGTCAGGGGCTTGTCGGTTCCCTTGAAGACCGGGGCCTTCAGGCCAAAGCGGTCCTTCAGGTAGAGGGCGTTGCGGGTAGTGGTGTCGATGTCGGCGTTGCCGAACACGGTGGTCACCGCCAGCAGGTCGAGCGCCGGACTGGCCTCGATGAACAGCAGCGCCATGGCGTCGTCGATGCCGGGATCGGTGTCGAAGATGATTTTGGAGGTCGTCATCCGAAGGACTTATCTCATCGTGGAGCGAGGGGGGAGACCCCCCGAAACGAACCATGCTCCCGGCGCGAACCGGGAGCATGGCGGGACGATGGCAATCCTTCGCGTCCGCCCGGCGGGGCCGGGCGGGGTCTTTCGGATTACCGCTTGGCGCTGATCGAAATGCCGACGATCCGAGGTTCGTTGACGAAACCGGTCAGGTTGTTGAAGTCGATGCCGCCGCGCAGGTTCACCTCGTTGGTGATGTTGCGGGCGAACGCGGCGATCTCGTAGGCGCCGTCACGCTTGGCGTAGCCGAGCTTCAGGCCGCCTTCGAAGGCGCCCTTCGAATAGAACTCCTTGCTCTGGTAGAGGAAGATGTTGGTGTAGCCCTGCTTGAACCAGTCGGTGTAGGCGAACAGTTCGCCGTCGCCGATCGGATAGCTGTAGCGGGCCGTGAAGTTCAGCACGTACTTCGGCGCGTTCGGGAACGGGTTGCCGTCGACCAGGGCTTGGCCCTTGGCGTTCAGCGGATCGGTGACCGTGCACTGGGCGCAGACCGCCACGGCCAGATCCTTGTCCTTGATCTTGGTGTGGTTGTAGCTGTAGCCGGCGGTCAGCAGCAGGTTCTCGGTGACCTTGAACTCGCCGTCGAACTCGACGCCGTAGGCCTGGCCCTTGTCGGCGTTGATCAGCAGGGTGTTGTTGCCGGCGCCGCCGATGGCGCTGAACTGCGGGTCCTTTTCCTCGTAGGTGAAGGCCGCGCCGTTGAAGCGCAGGCGGCGATCCAGCAGTTCGCTCTTGAAGCCGACTTCGTACGACTGGATGGTCTCCGACTTCGCCACCGAGGCGGGGCTGAAGAACACGATGTCGCGGCCCTGGATGGTCGGGCCGCGGAAGCCGTGGGCGGCGCGGGCGTACAGGCTGAAGTCGTCGGTCACGTCATAGAACGCCGACAGGTCCCAAGAGACCTTGCTGTCCGACACCGACACCTCCGGCGCGGTCGAGCCGACGACGGTCATGGTCTTCTTGTCGTCGGTGTAGCGGGCGCCGCCGGTGATCTTCAGGGCCGGGGTGACCTGGTAGGCTACCTGGCCGAAGCCGGCCCAGGCGGTGTTCTTGTGGTTCAGCGTCGCTTTGTTGAAGCCGGCGTCGGTGGTCACCAGGAAGTCGGACTTGAAGTAGTAGCCGCCGAACTGCCAGCTGAACGGACCTTCGGTGTCCGAGGCCAGGCGCACTTCCTGGGTGTATTGGTCCAGGTCGTCGATGCCGTCCCGGGTGTCGGAATCGAACGGGATGAAGCCCGGGCCGACGCCGGCCACGCCGCCGTCGATGTCGCCGCGGCTGTAGCCGTTGGTGGTCTCGTAGGCGCTGATCGAGGTCAGGGTCACGCCGCCGAAGTCGTAGTCGACCTTAATCGACTCCCCGTTGCCGTCGTACTTCTGCGGGTTGTTGGCCCCGCCGTTGTAGAAGACGGAATCGCGGTCGAAGTTGCCGTTGATCTTGTTGCTGCCCTTGGTGAGGATGTTGGCGCGGAAGATCGCGGCCGTGCCGTCCAGGGTGCGGTTGTGGGCGTTCAGCAGGACGCTGAGGTTCTCGGTCGGGGTCCACAGCAGCTGGCCGCGGATGGCGTATTCGTCATAGCCGCCCATCGCGTCCTTCACATGGGTGAAGGCGTTGTCGATGTAGTTGTCGCGGTGCTGGCCCAGGACGGCGATGCGGCCGGCCAGCTTGCCTTCGATCAGCGGGCCGCCGACGCCGCCTTCGGCCGTCCACGAGCCGTAGGTGCCGTAGGTCACCGTGCCGTTGGCCTTGAAGGTCTGGCTCGGCTTGACGCTGTCGAACTTGACGATGCCGGCGGTGGTGTTGCGGCCGAACAGCGTGCCCTGCGGGCCACGCAGCACTTCCACCTGATCGACGTCGAAGATCGGCGTGCTCTTCAGCACGACGTTCTCCATGACCACGTCGTCCATGATCACCGAAACCGGCTGCGAGGCGGCCAGATCGAAGTCGGTGTTGCCCAGGCCGCGGATGTAGAAGCGCGGGGCGGCGCGGCCGTTCGAGCTTTCGACGAACAGGCCGGGCACGCGGCTCGACAGGGCCAGCACGTCCTCGCCGCCGGCGAACAGGGCGTCCAGCTTCTCGCCGCCCATGGTGGCGACCGAGACCGGCACTTCCTGGATGTTTTCCGAGCGCTTCTGGGCGGTGACGATCACGTCGTCCAGGGTGACGGAGCCCGTCTCCTGGGCGAAGGCGGGCGCGGCGGCGCCGACGGCCAGAACCAGGGCGGTGAGGGCGGCGCCGCGGTGGAGGCGGCTGCGCAGCGTGGTGGCGGTGGTCATTGAAGTATCCCCTTCATGCGCCGGCGGCCCGACGCTTGAAGGTTGCAATGCACAATGACGGAGGCGAATCCAAAGGTTTGATGACGTCCCGGACGCCATTCGGTGAAGTTTTTGTCCTGGATGTTACTAATTGACCACGCCGCGACAGGGCTGCCCAAAAGCAGACCATAAGTCATAGATTTATTACTTGCGGTCATCGAGCGGACGATCCGACGCTTACGGGGCAAGGCGTTGATCGACGCCGTCCTGGAGAAGCGAAACGTGCGCCGAGACGATTTTCCAGCCCGTTTCGGTGCGGATCCAAGCCTGGCTTTGGCGGCCGGTGCGTTTTGCCCCCTCGCGCACGAATTCGACGTTGGCGATCGCGAAATCTCGCCCAAACGTGGTGATTTCCGTCCTCAGGCGCGATCGCTGCGGCGAGCCGCCCGAGCGGCCGATTCGAAAGGCCGCGATCGCCTCGAAGCCGTAGAGGTTCTCGGCCACCCCGTAGCGCACGGTTTCCGGCGCATCGCGGAAGAAACCGTCCAGGGCCTCGACGTCGTTGGTCATCAGCGCCGTCTCGTAGGCGTCGACGGCGGCGGTCACTTCGGCCAGGATCTCGGGTTCGTTGACGATCATCATTTGAGCTCCCCATGGGCCGCGAGGGGCGGACGATGGGCGGCGACGACGCCGGCCCGTTCCAGCCGCAGGGCGGCGGCCAGGGCCAGGTCTTCGCGCCAGGCCGGGGCGATGATCTGCACGCCGATCGGCAACTTGCCCGGTCGGTTCACCGGTGCGGCCACGACCGGCAGGCCGACATAGCTGATCGGCTGGGTGTAGGCGCCCAGGTTCTTGCGCACCGAGACCTGTTGGCCGTCCATCTCCATGGTCGCCTGGCCGACGCCCGGGGCCGGGCAGACTGAGGCCGGGGCCAGCAGCACGTCGAAATCCTCGAACACCCGGCGCACGGCGTCGCGGAACACCGGGCGATAGCGCCGCGCGGCCTCGGCGACGGCGTCGGGCGTCAGCGCCCCGGCCAGCAGGCGGTCGCGGACGGCGGGGTCGTAGTCCAGCGGCCGGACCTTCAGGTCGGGCAGGTGCAGGTGGGCGGCCTCGACGGGGGTCAGGCAGAAGGCGGCGGCGCGGGCCTGCTCGGCGCCGGGCAGTTCGACCCCGCGCCGGGCCTGCAGGGCGTCGGCGACGATCTCCAGCGCCTCGAGCACCTCGGGAAAGGCGCCCTGCGCGAACCAGCCGCCCAGCACGCCGACGCGAAGGGGCGCGTCGACGATGGCTTGCAGGCGAGGGGCGGCTGGTTCGGCGGGCCGACGGCAGAGCGGATCCAAGGGATCGGGGCCCTGCATCAGGTCGTAGGCGAGGGCCAGGTCGACGACCGAGCGGGCGAACGGCCCCACATGATCCAGGCTCTCGACGAACGGAAAGGCGCCCTGGCGCGACAGGCGGCCCAGGGTGGGCTTCAGCCCGAACACGCCGCACAAGCTGGCGGGGATGCGGATCGAGCCGTTGGTGTCCGAGCCCAGGGTCAAGGGGACCAGGCCGCCGGCCACGGCCGCCGCCGAGCCGCCGGACGAGCCGCCGGCGATGCGGGCCGGGTCGTGCGGGTTGCGGGTCGGGCCGTCGTGGGCGTTCTCGGTGACGAAGCCGTAGGCGAACTCGTCCATGTTCAGCGCCCCGACCAGGACCGCCCCGGCGGCGGTCAGGCGCTGGACGGCCGTGGCGTCGCGGGCGGCGGGGGCTGCGTCGCGGCGGATCCTCGAGCCGGCGATCGTGGTCTGGCCCTCGACGTCGAACAGGTTCTTGACCGCGAACGGGACGCCGGCCAGCGGCCCGACAGGACGGCCGGCGGCCAGGTCGGCGTCGATCGCTTCGGCCTGGGCCTTGGCGCGTTCCGCGAAGACGGCGGTGTAGGCGTTGAACGGATCGGCCGCCGCGCGGGCCAGGGAGGCCTCGACCTCTTCGCGGGCGGTGGTCCGGCCTTCGCGGACGTCGGCGGCGACGGCCTGGGCCGAGCGGAAGTCGTGAGCGGGGCCTGGGGCGCTCATGGCTCGAACGCCTCGATCGGCTTGGAGTCGTCCAGGCCGGCGGTGAAGGTCGCGGCCTGGCGGCGCAGCAGGGCCAGGTTGTCGATCACGCCGGCGCGGGTCTCCGGCGGCAGGGCCAGGCCCAGCGCCTCGGCCCGGGCGTCGGCATAGGCGCCGACCGCCGCGTCGTCGAGGGCCAGGAACGCTGCGAGCGCCGGATCGGTCGCCATGCGGGACAAGCTCCACAAGTAAGAAAAATATTCATAGCGAGGATGGGCGGTCGTCGCCAGCGGCATCGGGCCTGGAACACGCAGACGCCCACGTCCGCGCCATGGCGGGCGCCAGGCTGCCCGCCGGATGGGCGCCAGGGGCGCTCGGCCCCGCCGGGCGGCGGTCGAGGCTAGGGCGACATGCCCGGCGCGCGCCAACTGAGTTCTGGTAATAGAGGGCTTACTTCATGCGGCATTACCTGGCCTCGACCCCGAACACCGTGCGCTTCGGGATCTTCGACGCGGCCTTCGATCCGGTGCTGACGATCGCGCCGGGCGATACGGTGGTGATCGACTGCGTGTCGGGCGGTCCCGAGGTCATGCCGGCCCCGGAGTCCGGCCTGGCCATCCCGCCCGCCTTGCAGGCGATCCACGACGCCGGGCTGGAGCGGATCGGCCCGCACATCCTGACCGGTCCGGTGGCCATCGAGGGCGCAGAGCCGGGCGACACCCTGGAGGTGCGGATCGAGGCGATCGAGCCGAACAATACGTGGGGCTACTGCGCCGTCCGGCCGCTGGCCGGGACCCTGCCGGATGAGTTCCCGGAACGCTATGTCAGCCACATCGCCGTCGACGCCAAGGCGGGAACCTGCAAGCCGGCCTGGGGGCCGACCCTGCCGCTGCGGCCGTTCTTCGGCACCACCGGCGTGGCCCCGCCGCCCCGCTACGGCCGCCTGTCCAGCCGCGAGCCGCGCGAGCACGGCGGCAACATGGACTGCAAGGAGCTGGTCGCCGGCTCGACCCTGTTCCTCCCGGTCTGGGTTCCCGGCGCCAACTTCTCGGCCGGCGACGGCCACGGTCGGCAGGGCGACGGCGAGGTCTGCGTCAACGCCCTGGAGATGGGCCTGACCGGGACCTTCACCTTCGTGCTGCACAAGGCCGCCGAGGTCGGCGTCCGGACCTGGCCGAGCGCGCAGAGCCCGACCCACCATCTGACGTTCGGCTTCAACGAGGACCTGGACCTGGCGATGAAGCAGGCCCTGCGCGGCATGATCGACCTGATCGTGTCGCGGTCCTCGCTGACGCGCGTGCAGGCCTACCAGTTCTGCTCGCTGGCCGTGGATTTCCGCGTGACCCAGACGGTCAACGGCGAGAAGGGCGTACACGGGATGCTGGAGAAGGAGGTGTTGTTTTAGGTCGGATCGACCTTCAACTGCGGGGGCCGAAAACCTCGTCCTTCGACAAGCTCAGGATGAGGTTTTCGGGTGGCCGGGCCTGTAACGTGGTCCTCATCCTGAGCTCGTCGAAGGACCAGGACCTCGCACGATCTTGAATGTCGGTTCGCTCTAAGGCTTGCGCACGGCGATGTAGCCGGCCGACTCCGCGTTCGGGTACACGTCGCAGGCGCCCGTGCCGCCGATATCGACCAGCATCCCGGTCGACAGGGCCGTGAAGAGCGCCGAGGCCAGGACCTGGCCGGCGACGGTGTTGGTGTTGACCGTCCAGGCCAGGGCGCTGCCACCAGCCGCGCAGGCGGGAAGGCCGGTGCGCGGGGCGTCGACATAGAACACCAGTGCGCCGGCGTTGTTCGGAGCGACGTTCGTGACGTGGACGCCCGACGAGGTGCTGGCCTGGGCGGGCGCGACCAGCGCCAGGGACAGGAGCGCGGCGGTCGCCGCCAGGGCGCGCGATGAGATGGTCATGGATCCCCCAACTAGACTGACGACCTGTGGACCTCGACCGGATATCGCGTCAGCCGTCAGTTCAACCTTGTCGAGCATGAGTCGAGCATCCTAGCCATGCCCGATGCGCCGGATTCAGCGCCTCGCCGTCAGATACCCCTCCAGCAGCTCCAGCGCGTGCGCCAGCCGCGCCCGCCGCCATTCCGGCTTGCTCATGTCGGTGTCCAGGGTCACCGACAGCGAATAGCCGTTGGCCAGGTGGAACCGGCTCATGGCCGCGATGGTCACGTAGATCTGGGCCCAGTCCAGGTTGTCGCGGAAGATTCCCTGCTTCTGGCCGCTCTCGATCAGCCGTTCGATGGTCCGGCGCAGCGGAAAGGCGGTCTCGGTGACCTTGCGCGACTGGGAGACGAACTTGCCCTGCAGCAGGTTCTCGTTGCGCAGCAGGCCGTCGATGCGCGGGTTCTTCTCGAAATAGTCGGAGGTGAAGCGCTGCAGCGCGAGAAAGCCTTCCAGCGGCCGGTCGAAATCGATCTCCAGCTCGGCCTCGCGGCCGCGCAGGTCCTCGTAGGCGGCTTCCAGCACCGCCAGGTACAGGCCCTTCTTGTCGCCGAAGTAGTGGTAGAGCATGCGGATGTTGCACTTGGCGGCCTTGACGATCTTCTCGATCCGCGCGCCGGCGTAGCCCGCCTGGGAGAACTCCCGCAGGGCCGCGGTCAGGATCGCCTTGCGCGTCCGCTCGGCATTGCGCTTGCGGGGCGCCGGAGCGGCGTCGTCGGTCGGTTCGGCCGATGGCGTCTCTACCACGGTGGTCACTGCGTCTTCGCTCCCGCCTTGATCCAGGCGCCCAGCTGGGCGCGTTCCTGATCGGTAATGTGAGTCTCGTTTCCGAGCGGCATGCTGGTCGAATCGACCGCGCGCTCGCGGATCTTGCCCGCATAGCGCGCCATGCCTGCTGGGGTGTCGAAGGCCGCGCCGTTGGGCGGGGCGGTGAAGCCCTTGTGGGTCGGCGCGGCCGAGTGGCACATCACGCAGTGCTTCTCGACGATGGCCTGGGCGACCGGGAAGGGCACGTCGGTCGCGACCTGGGCCGCCTTGGGCTTGTGGCTGGCGATCACGCTGACGAAGAAAAGCAGCATCACGCCGGCGAAGATGAAGCCCGGCTTGATGATCCCGTGGTGGCGCAGGATGAAGAAGTAGCGGATCGACACTCCGGCCGCGCTGATCAGGGCCAGCAGCAGCCAGGCCAGGGGATGGCCCGTCACCGCCGGATAGTGGTTGCTGATCATGATGAAGATGACCGGCAGGGTCATGTGGGTGTTGTGGACCGAGCGCTGCTTGCCCATCGCGCCCAGGCGCGGGTCGACGGGGCGGCCGGCCAGCATGTCGGCGACGATCTTGCGCTGGTTGGGGATAATGACCAGGAACACGTTGCCGACCATGCACGTGCCGATGATCGCGCCGACATGGATGAAGGCCCCGCGGTCGCTGAACAGCCGGGTCAGGGCCCACGCCGCTCCGGTCAGGGCCAGGAACCAGACCACGCCGAACAGGCGCGGGCGCTGGCCCAGCGGCGAGCGGCACAGGCCCTCATAGACCAGCAGGCCGCCGAAGATGAAGGCCAGGCCCGTGGCGATGGCGCCGGCCTGGCTGAAGGCGTGCTTGGAGGCGTCGATCAGATAGACCGGCGCGCCGACATAGTAGAGCACGACCAGCAGGGCGAAGCCCGACAGCCAGGTGGTGTAGGCCTCCCATTTGAACCAGTGCAGGTGGTCGGGCATGTGGGCCGGGGCCGTCATGTACTTCTGCGAATGGTAGAAGCCGCCGCCGTGCACGGCCCACAGCTCGCCCTTCACGCCGTCCTTCTCCGGAACGGGCGGGCGCAGGTTGTTGTCCAGCCAGACGAAGTAGAACGAGGCGCCGATCCAGGCGACGCCGGCGACCACGTGCAGCCAGCGGAGCCCCAGGTTCAGCCAGGTGGTGACGTCGTAGTCCATCTCAGCCGGTCACCGCGTCTTGCAGGCGAAGTTTCGAGATCAGGCCGATCTGGCGGATCGCCTCGGCGATCTCGGCGGCCTTGTCGTTCTCCAGGCGCGCCTGCATGGCGGCCAGGATCGCGGTCTTGTCGTTCAGCCGCACGGCGATGATGAATGGAAAGCCGAAACGTTCGCGATAGGCGGCGTTCAGGGCGTGGAAGCGCTCGAACTCCTCCGGCGTCAGCCGGTCCAAGCCGGCGCTGGCCTGTTCGGCGTTGCTCTCGGCGGTCAGGGTCTTGGCGATCGCCGCCTTGCCGGCCAGTTCCGGGTGGGCGCGGATCAGCGACAGCTTGTCGGCTTCGGGAGCGGCGTCCAGCACGGCCGTCATCGCGGCGTGCAGGCCCTCGACGCTGTCGAACGGCGCGGCGTCATAGGCCCGTTCCACCACCCATGGCGACAGCTCGAAGGCGAAGCCGAGCGTGGTGGCGAAGCCGGTGCGATTCATCCGGTTCAGGTCGGCCAGGGTCAGGGGCGGGGCGCTCATCGGGCGCTCTCCTTATAAGGATGGGCGGCGATCCAGCGCCGCGCGATGTCGATGCGCCTGGCCACCCAGACCTTGTCGTGGGCGACGACGTGTTCGAGGAAGCGGCGCAGGGCCATGATCCGGCCGGGCTTGCCGACGATCCGGCAGTGCAGGCCGACGCTCATCATCTTCGGCGCGGTCTCGCCTTCCAGATAGAGGGCGTCGAAGGCGTCGCGCAGATAGGCGAAGAACTGATCGCCGCTGTTGAAGCCCTGGGGCGCGGCGAAGCGCATGTCGTTGGCGTCCAAGGTGTAGGGCACGATCAGCTGCGGCCGGCCGTGCTGGTCGTCCCAATAGGGCAGGTCGTCGGCGTAGCTGTCGGCGTCGTAGACGAAGCCGCCTTCCTCGGCCACGAGGCGGGCGGTGTTGGGGCTGGTGCGGCCCTGGTACCAGCCCAGCGGCCGCTCGCCGGTCAGGGCCTGGTGGATCTCGATGGCCTGGGCGATGTGCTCGCGTTCCAGCGCCTCGGGGAAGTGCTGGTAGTCGATCCAGCGATAGCCGTGGGTGGCGATCTCCCAGCCGGACTTTAGCATCGCCTCGACGGCGTCGGGATGGCGCGCCATGGCCTGGGCCACGCCGAAGACGGTCAGCGGCAGGCCAAAATCGTCGAACAGCCGACGGATGCGCCAGAAACCGGCCCGTGAGCCGTATTCGTACAGGCTCTCCATCGACATGTGCCGCATGTCGGGGATCGGCTGGGCGCCAACCATCTCCGACAGGAAGTGCTCGGCCTGCGGGTCGCCATGCAGCACGCTGCGCTCGGCGCCTTCCTCGTAGTTGAGCACGAACTGCACGGCGATGCGGGCGCCGTTCGGCCACTGGGCTTGGGGCGGATGCTCGCCGTAGCCGATGAGGTCGCGAGGGTAGGTCATGCGCCGCAAGCCCCCTCAGTCGCTCCGCGACAGCTCCCCCAG
>Ga0065165_1001806_pt1 | contig 21028 bp, 16 predicted proteins | sample AraplaMF_Cvi_mMF_FD_63813 | JGI IMG/M metagenome (GOLD analysis project Ga0065165, IMG submission 63813) | Arabidopsis root microbial communities from the University of North Carolina, USA - plate scrape MF_Cvi_mMF (version 2) (version 3) | ecosystem: Host-associated > Plants > Roots >... | reverse complement strand
AGATCGGCTTCGCTTCCTTCGCCGCATCTTCAGCGCCGCGGTTCAACGTCGTTATAAACTTATCCACCTCACCCCCTAAACCGATCTGGCGAAGTTTGTCTTCCACCTTCTTTACGTCGGGCGGAAAGGGAATTTTGATCTCGGGATTCTTGAAATAGCCGTCTAACTGCGACACCATATCCGAACCTTTCGAAATACCATTAATCAGGGCCTCCTTCAAACCTTCGCCTACCTCGGCAGTGGTAAGCGCCTTTTCGTTGCCCATCTTTTTATTCACGTCATTTATCGCCTGATTGATCTGGGCCGATGTACATGCCCCCAGCAGAAAGGCTGTGAGAATAAGCGTTTTTTTCATGATGTTTTGTCATTCCGTTTACTGGCAGCGGTCAGGGAATTGATCCTGCGAAACGGGCAACAAAAATCAGTAAAAAGAACTACTTGCGGGCTCCCATGTAAGAGTTTCCGTTATTCTGTTCGGCGCTCACCGCGTTATATCGCCCTTGAGCTGCGTCTACCAACACCACCTCAAGGGCTACATACCACCGGCACACCGTTTTACGCTGTAGTTTTACCAGGTACAGCGGAGACACGTTGCCCCTGCTAAAACGCGAAGGTTACACCAAACGTAAGCCCCACACGGTAGGGTTTAACCGTTAAAGGTTCGCGCAGAGACTCGCGTGTCCAGAACGACTGAACAAACGCAGGCTGTACATACAAACGTGCCCTGCCGGCAGCAGCCCACTCCAACCGATAATGGACCTGGTAAAACAGGTAATGCGACTGGCTGTTCGTATACGTATCACCGGCAAGTGTCTTCCTCAAACCGTACTGATATTGCAAGCCCGCTCCCAGCTTATGCATCAGGCGGGCATCTTTTAACGTATACAGAAATCCGGCAGACACTCCTAGGTTACGCATGGCATACCGGAACTCGTGTGTACCACCGTCCGGAGTAAAGACATAATCCATAGACTCCGTTCCGGAAATCTGCGTTGATGACGGCTCTGTATACCGGTAAGCGATCGACTGGTTCTGCCGATAGTACAAAAGACCTGCATACACATCAAAACCTTTTTGCAGCGTGATTTGCCCTCCGGTTTCCAGGGCGATCCCTGCCCGTTTACCTGAGAACAGACTTTGATCGACCAGCCCTGCAATATGAATATCGTCATTGCGTTGCGGCGTAATCTTTTGGAAAGCCAGCGAAGGCGTTAATGAAACATAAAGCGTGGGGTACCAGGCTTTCTTCTTCTCTTCCTGTTCTTTGCGGCGCGCAACACCGGCAGTACGGGCGCTGTCTTTCTTAACCGACACAGAATCGGCCACGACCTCTTCCACCGGCAACATGGCCACAATTCGCGCCGCGTTGCTTGTAGCATCATCGCCAGCCGAAACAGTGGCATCAGTACATACCGTTGTATCCGCTAAAGCGTGCTGAGCGTTTACTGACCCTGTGGTTTCTGGATTAGCCTTCGGCGTATTGCCATCCCCAACGATTGCCATGGTCCGAGTCGATGCAACACGACCACCATTTGCCGGTTTAGTACCATTGTCCGCCTGGGCGGCAGATTGAGTCAGATCGTAAGCCGATAAATTTTTACTGCCCGGTTGCCCTTCCGTCGTAGCACCTGTTCCGGCAGAGCCCTCGGGCTGTACGCGTGGTGTATCGCGCTCCTTGGTGCCAGGAACAGACAACATGCCAGGCTGTATCGAAACAACACTACCGGCCGACGTCGCGGCTCCATCGCGTTCATCACCCGATATCTCAGACTCATCATGATCGTCAGCATGGTTATGCGTGGGTATTGTTGCGTTACGCCGCGTGTTCAACGAACGCACGGCCACCGCTTGAGAGTGCGGTACAACATCTCGCTTCGGGTTCGTCATGCGTTTCCTTTCCTCCGCTATACCCGACTGCCCGGTACCGGCAGGGCTACCAACAGGCGTACCAGCTTCGCCTACCTTCATCGGGCTCGCGTCAGCTGCATTCATGGCCACGGGGCTGTCAGCATCCGTAGCCTTACCATGAGCGACCGTCCCGGCCGCAGTTGTAGCTCCATCAGCAATAGTCGCATCACGTCCAGCCTCAGTTCCGTTCGATGCGGTTGCAGGCGATGCCGGCGGTCTTTCAGCAGTACGAACAGAACCATGCCCGTCGCCACGATTACTTTGAGTTTTCGCTATTCCAGCAACGGGCTGCCCGGCAGCAGCAGGGTTGTGTTTGCCTCCTGCCCCGACCTCATCACCAACATACGCAGACAGCACACCGTCATCCAAAGACTGTCCCGCAGATTTGCGTTGTTTTCTAGCGGTAGCATCGTCAGACGTAGACGGCTGCAACGTCCACACTGCGGCAGAAGATACCACCAACATCGCCAGCAACACCGGCAATACCCTGCGTTTAAACTTTGACGGGCGAGGCTTCAACGCTGTGGCAATAGCCTTCCAATCATCATCACCGGCAGACTCGTCCTGATAACTCCGTAAGCGCGTACGTACGGTATCCCAAAAATCCTTCTCAGGCAAACTTCTCATAGCGGTCTATTCCTAAACGGTTAAGCTTCTGTTTCAATAAATACTTGGCATAGTGTAACTGCGAACGCGAGGTACTCTCTGAAATTTTGAGCCACAAGGCAATTTCAGTATGGCTATAGCCCTCCACCTCAAACAGGTTAAACACCAGTCTGCATCCTTCCGGCAATTCGTTAATAAGCGTTATCAGGTACTCGTCGGTCATCGTGTTCAGGATAACCTCGTAATCTAGGTTGGCTACATCGTAATCTTGTACCGTATACGCTGGCGCATCGGTCTTCTTCATCTTATGATAATGGTCTATCGCGGTATGCACAGCAACAGACCGCATCCACGCTTCAGCCTTACCTTCGCTCTCCACCTGATGAATCCGGGTGAATATCTTAACGAAGGTCTCCTGCAAAATATCCTGCGCATCATCACGGGATCGTGCGTAGCGACGGCATATACCCAACAATCGCGCCCGGTACAGGTCGTACCAGGCACGTTGCGCCTTGCTGTCGTTCCGCTTACACCGCTCAAAAAGTTCGTTATGCGTCATGCTGATAGTACATAACCGCTGCGTTGGATGGCCAAACGCAGCGGCTGGGAGATAAGGTTATAATGCCTACGGAGTCACCCGGATTAACGTAAACGCTTTCTTGCATTCTGCTTCATGACACACCTGGTACACAAGGCTGTCCGACGGATACGAATCTTTCGAAACCTTGAGGATATAGCGCGGGGTATTAAAGCCATTCAACTGCACCTCGCCGAAAGCCGGCGCATGCGTAATCTTCACTGTATACTTCGAAAGCAGGTTGGAACACAGTGTATCGTTTTTAAAGATCGGTAAATAAAGTGTATCTGACGTATATACATTCCGGCTAAAGGCTAGCGTATCATTTACAAGTGCCCATTGACAGGGAACCGTAGGTGGCCCGGGAGGTGTTGGCGGCTCGGGCGTAATTGCGCGGGGCGTTATCACCACCAGACCATATCCCACCTTCGTAGTGTCCTTTCGCGACGACACCCGATAGATTACCGTATCTGAACCTTGCAGCGCCTGGGCAGGCGTGTACCGGATAAAGTAATTATTGATCACCTCGGCAGTTCCCTGGAACGGAGGACCACCCGCCGTAGGGCGATAAATCTGCAAGCGTATATCTGCCGAATCGGCGCATAAAATATCGTTACGCAGCACGGGCACCGTAACCGATACGCCTGCCGAATCATATACATAATCGTTAACCGGATATAAACCGCAGGGAAGGTTCGTAGAGTCAGACTCAACAATAATAATCACACTGTCCTGAAACAACAGCTTGTTTTCAGAAGCCGAATACACCGCAAACTGAAACGAATCACGACCGCTCTTAAAATTCTCCTTGGGTGTATACCGTAAAAAGCCCTTTTGAAGCTCGGTTAGAATACCACGCGAAGGCTGGGTAGTAATCGCAAGCCGTACCGCTGCCGTGGTCTTTACCATACCCTGAAGATTAATGTAAGCCGAGTTGCCGGTAAACGCGTATACCTCTTTGCCGGTAATTTTAACACCGGCATTATCAGGTGCCAGATCGTCTTCCAGAACATCACAGGAAACGACACCCAGCAGGATAACCAGGGCCATGACGAACAGCCCGTGCAATCGACGGAAATATATTCGGAATGAATTCATGCGGGTTGGTTTGGTCATTTTGGTTTGTTTATTAGGTAAGACTGGCTTCCTTTGCAGAATGTTGGAAAGTGCAGAAAAACTTTTTTTAAAAATCACAGCATGACGGTAATTTCAGCAGAATTGCTCACGATAGGTGACGAAATCCTCTACGGACAGATTGTAGACACCAATTCGCAATGGATGGGCGTGGAACTTAGCAACGCGGGTATACGCGTTGTGCGTAAAACCAGCGTTGGCGACACCGAAGAGGCTATTCTTACAGCATTCGCCGAAGCCGAGAAACGAGCCGATATAATACTGATAACAGGCGGCCTTGGCCCTACCAGCGACGACCTTACCAAACCCTGCCTGGCCAAATACTTTAATTGCGAAGTAAAGATCCACGAAGAGGCGCTGGCTGAAGTAACCGAGTTTTTCAAAAACCGTGGCCGCGAGCTCACCGAAATAAACCGGCAACAGGCAGCACTGCCCGTATGCTGCGAAAAAATCACCAACGCCATGGGCACAGCGCCCGGCATGTGGTTTGAACGTAACGGCAAAGTATTCGTATCCATGCCTGGAGTACCGCACGAAATGAAGCGTATGATGACCGACATCGTTATACCCAAGCTTCAGAAACATTTCCCAACCCCAGCCATACATCACCAGCTTATACGCACCGTAGGCATTGGCGAATCTTTCCTTGCCGAACGTATAGCGCCATGGGAACAGGCACTGCCGCCACACATTAAACTGGCCTACCTGCCAAGCCTCGGCGAAGTAAAACTGCGCCTCACAGCACACGGTGCTGACAAAGCCACACTCGAACAACAAACACGGGAGCTTATTGAAAAACTCAAACCACTCGCTGGCGAATATATCTTTGGGTATGGTACCGATCCGCTCGAAATTGTAGTGGGCAACACCCTACGCGAAAAAGAGCTCACCCTCGCCGTTGCCGAAAGCTGCACCGGAGGCTACCTCACACACCTCATCACCAGCGTGCCCGGAAGCTCCGATTATTTTCTCGGCAGTATAATACCCTACGCGTATGAAATAAAGATGCGGCAACTTGGCGTGAAACCCGAAACACTCGAACAACACGGTGCCGTAAGCGAGCCTACCATAATCGAAATGGCAAACCTCGTACGGGCAAAATTCAATACCAGCGTCGGTGTTGCCACCAGCGGTATTGCCGGACCCGGCGGGGCAACTCCCGATAAACCGGTGGGCACCGTATGGATCGCGTATTCGGATCGCCACCAAACCGTAACACGCAAACTTCAGCTCTCTAAAGACAGACTTATAAACATCAAGCTCGCATCGGTTGCGGTACTCAACCTTATCCGACAGAGCCTCCCCAAATAAAGGCTTACGAATGGTCTGTCGGCGTCGTATGTATAAACGATGTAGACAGATCATTCCCTCCCCCTCCCCGATTGCGGTAACTGAAATAAAAATACTTTTTGCCAGAAGCATCGCCGCCATTGGTAAACTCGATAGACTCAATACCGTATGTTTCGCAGGCTGTATACAAGCCCGAATAAAATTCCGGTAATACAACAGTATACCACGGATTGTATTTTTCTTCCCACAGCGACCACCAGGCGTTTCAAACGTTAGTGTTGCATACTAAAAATACTAACTTTACACTTTGTAAATTAACTCTCACTAACTCTCATGGCACAGGTAGAACTCATCATGCCTAAGATGGGCGAAAGCATAATGGAAGCAACAATTTTGAACTGGCTCAAAAAGCCAGGTGACAAAATTGAACAGGACGAGTCCGTGCTGGAAGTGGCTACCGATAAAGTCGATACGGAAGTACCTTCCACACACGCTGGCGTACTCAAAGAAATTCTGGCGAAGGAAGGCGAAGTAATAAAGATCGGCAAAGCCATTGCCATCATCTCGACCGACGGCGCCGACGTAAAAGCTCCTGCAGCTCCCGCAACAAATACAGCAGCCAATCGCCCCGCCGAAAATGCGGCACAGCCCGTACACAACAACGGTACACCCGCACAGGCTGACTTCAGCAACGCATCGCGGTTCTATTCGCCACTGGTGAAGAACATCGCAAAAGAAGAAAACATTACCGTAGCCGAGCTTGACACCATCACCGGTTCAGGCGCGGAAGGACGCGTAACCAAAAAAGATATCCTCGGCTTTGTAGAAAATCGTAAGCTCGGTGCTACCGTACAGGCTACCAGACAAACTACAGCCGCCACCGCAGCGCCAGCCAGCACTCCAGCCAGCCGCGTAAATGTATCCATCAATGCAGGCGACGAAATCATCGAGATGGATCGTATGCGTAAAATGATAGCAGAACGTATGGTCGACTCCAAACGGATATCCCCACACGTTACATCATTCGTCGAAGCTGACGTTACCGGCGTAGTATTCTGGCGCAATAAAGTGAAGGCCGAATTCCAGCGTCGTGATGGCGATATACTCACCTTTACCCCCATCTTCATTGAAGCCGTGGTAAACGCCATCAAAGACTTCCCCATGATAAACGTACAGGTCGACGGCGACCGCATCATCAAAAAGAAAGACATCAACATCGGTGTCGCCGTAGCATTACCCAGCGGAAATCTCATCGTACCGGTAATCCGCAATGCTGACCAGTACAGCATCGGTGGCCTCGCCAAAATCGTAAATGACCTGGCACGCCGCGCCCGCGAAAACAAACTTAAGCCCGATGAACTGGCCGGTGGTACCTTCACCGTCTCTAACGTCGGGTCGTTTGGTAACGTAATGGGTACCCCCATCATCATGCAACCGCAGGTGGGCATCCTTGCACTCGGTGCCATACAGAAAAAACCGGCTGTAGTGGAAAGCCCTTATGGCGACACCATTGCCATACGCCACAAAATGTTCCTGTCGCACTCCTACGACCACCGTGTAGTAGACGGTGCCCTGGGTGGAAGCCTCGTGCGTCGTGTGGCCGACTACCTGGAGAAATTTGATCCCAACCGCACCATCTAGCCGGTAAAGATCATGTAAGAAAGTATCGAAAAGGGGCGAAAATCGCCCCTTTTCTGTTTATGCACCGCCTGCTCTATACAGCCCGCCACCAGACCGGTAGTTGATTTTCGTCCGGTTGTTCTTAATTTTAGGCATGTCGAAGATCATATCGTTTATAAGCCGCAAAGGGGGTACAGGTAAAACTACCAACGCCATAAACCTGGCAACCACCCTCAATGGGCTGGGCAAACGCGTACTCCTGGTAGAAACCGATGAGAATTATACACTCAATACCTTACGCAAGATGGAAATCTTTAACACTAGCGAAGGAAAAAACGGTTTCGACATCCGCGGATCACGAGACAACCAGGTCGCTGATGAACTATCGCAACTGAAGGAAAACAAAAAACTCGACATCATCATCGTAGACAGTGCCGGTAAAACAACCGACGAAGGCATCAAAAAACTCTGCCTCGTAAGCGACCTCGTCGTCGTACCTACCAGCCTTACCCAAAATGATCTGCTCGTTACATACCAAACCGTAACCGACCTTGCACCGGCTCGCGAGCTCAATCCGAATCTACGAATTGTAATCCTCCCGAACCGTATTCACAGCGCTACAAACCTGTATACCATTCGCGAGAACCTCAAAAACCTCGACGCCATCATACTGCCCGTAATCGTACCGCAGAAAAATCTTTTCGTAAATTTCAGTACCGTTCAGGCGGAAAAAGAATACCAACCCGTAGCCCAGGCTATCTTAAACTACCTTGTATGAGCAAGAAGAAAAACACGCTGAAAGACCTGGACGCCTTCCTGAAACAACAGGCAGCAACCCTCGTAGCTCCCGATCCGCTCACTACAAAAACTGAAGCCCCGGCCCCTAAACCCGAGCCGGTACAACAGCCACCCATAAAAGCCGAAGCCATTACTCCGCCGGTAGAAACTCCGCCGGCTGCTCCCGCAGCAACACCAACACCCGAAGCCGCAGTTGAAACACCTGCCGTAACACCGGTAGCCGTTACAATCCCCACCGTACAACCGGAACAGGAAATAACCGCCGAAAAAATCCTCGGCGACCTCTCCCGCCTCGCCGACCGCGAAGGAGAAGCCTTCCGCAAAACCCTGTACGACCTGATCATCCGATCGCTCGAAAGCCGGGCTCAGTCATTACCCGAAGATAAAATGCTTATCAACACCGCCCTTTACCTTAAAAGCGGCGACCAGTGGAAGGATGTTATCCGCGAATACTGGAAACAACATCGCTAGTATTATCTTTTTTCTCTTTCTTACAGAATTATAATTTTGTCTGATCGCACTTTCTGTTTCGCGCAGAAAGCACGGTCACCCTATAACAGGGTAAAAAGACATTATCTACCATAAAGATTCTATCTGTATGAAATTCGGAACAAAAGCTGTACACGCCGGCGTAGAGCCAGATCCTTCTACAGGCGCCATCATGACGCCCATATATCAAACATCAACCTTCGTGCAGGAGTCACCCGGCCAGCATAAAGGGTATGCCTATGCGCGGGGCACAAACCCTACCCGGGCCGCACTGCAAAAGAGTATTGCCGCATTAGAGAACGGTGCCTTTGCACTCTGCTTCTCATCGGGCATGGGCGCGACCGACGCCGTTATAAAGCTACTCGCCCCTGGTGACGAAGTAATAACCGGCAACGACCTATACGGCGGAACATATCGCATGTTCAAGCGTGTATACGAAAAGTTTGGAATCAAATTCCACTTCATCGACCTCACCGATGCCAACGCCATCAAGCCCTATATCAACGATAAAACCAAACTGCTTTGGCTGGAAACCCCAACCAATCCGTTGATGAATATCGTAGACATCAAAGCATGTGTAGACATAGCCCGCGGCAAAAACATCCGCGTAGCGGTAGACAATACCTTTGCTTCACCCTATCTGCAAAACCCGCTGGACCTCGGCGCGGACATTGTCATGCACTCCGTAACCAAATACCTCAGCGGACACTCTGACGTAGTGATGGGAGCACTCATCACCAAAGACGAAAAGCTGCACCAGGAACTCGCCTTCATTCATAACTCCTGCGGCGCTGTATCCGGCCCACAAGACTCCTTCCTCGTACTGCGTGGCATCAAAACCCTGCACCTGCGTATGGAACGCCATTGCCTCAACGGCCGCAAGATTGCCGAGTACCTGAGAAACCACCCGAAGATCGGCAAAGTATACTGGCCCGGCTTTGAAGACCATCCCAACCATGCCATTGCCAAAAAGCAAATGCGCGACTTCGGTGGCATGCTCTCCTTCACATTGAAAGACGATGCACTCCCCAAAGCCGTTAAGCTCATGGAAAGCGTAAGCCTCTTCTCACTGGCCGAATCACTGGGCGGTGTAGAGTCCCTTATAAACCATCCGGCATCCATGACCCACGCCAGCATACCGAAAGACGAACGCCTCAAATACGGTCTTGTAGACAGCCTCATACGCCTCAGCATAGGCGTTGAAGATGCCGAAGACCTCATTGCCGACCTGGAGCAGGCACTCACCAACGTATAGCCCACACAAAAACATAAAACCTGAACCTTACCCTTTATCCATGGAACAGAAAAACTACAAGCTCCTCTGGAGCTTGCCTGTCGTTGTAGCATCACTTGGTTACTTCGTAGACATCTACGACCTGTTGTTGTTCAGCATCGTCCGTCGCCCCAGCCTCGCGGCATTAGGCGTGCCGGATAACGAACTGTTCGACAAAGGCGAATTTCTGCTCCAGGTACAGATGGCCGGCCTCCTGATCGGTGGCCTCATCTGGGGGATAATGGGCGATAAGCGTGGGCGGCTCTCCGTATTGTTCGGTTCCATATTGCTATACTCCCTGGCAAACATCGCCAACGGCTTCGTTACCTCGGTAGAGCAATACACCATACTCCGCTTCATTGCAGGGATCGGTCTGGCGGGTGAACTGGGCGCGGGAATAACCCTCGTTTCAGAAAGCCTGCCGCCCAACTTACGCGGATACGGTACCACCATCGTTGCATCAGTAGGACTCATGGGGGCCATCGTCGCCAACTTTGTCTCCAAACTTTCAGACTGGCAAACCGCATACTTTATCGGCGGCGGACTTGGACTGTTACTACTCATTGCGCGCGTGAGTGTATTCGAATCCGGCATCTTCCTTAAAACAAAAGAGAAGCAGGTAAAACGAGGCGACCTTATACAGTTGTTCAACAATAAAGCACGCTTTAAAAAACTCATGGGCTGTATCTTCATCGGCCTGCCCATCTGGTATGCCATAGGCATCCTCATAACCTTCGCGCCGGAGTTTGCTGCCGCGTTAGGTGTGCCCGATGTAAAGACCGCCGGCAATGCCGTAATGTATAGCTATATTGGCCTTGCCGTAGGCGACCTGGCAAGCGGTTTCATAAGCCAGTTACTCGGTTCCCGAAAAAAAGTAGTAGCGATCTATGTAGTCGCCACATTGATCTTCGTTCTGTTCTATCTGTTTACACCGGTTAAAACAACAACCTTCTACTACTTCACATGCTTTACACTGGGTTGTAGCATTGGCTACTGGGCGTTGTTCGTAACCATTGCCGCCGAACAATTTGGAACAAACCTGCGCTCAACGGTTGCCACATCCGTCCCGAATTTTATCCGCGGTACAGTAATACCACTTACCCTGTTGTTTAAATTCCTTCGCGACACGATCGCCGAACACTATACCCCTACACTAGGCGAAGAAGTAGCCAAAAGTAACGGCATAATCTATGGCGCGCTCATCATAGGCTGTATCACGATCGCCATTGCGTTTATAGCCCTGCGTGCGGTAGACGAAACCTATGGACGCGATCTCAACTTTGAAGAAGAAGATTAAAGCTGCGCACAGAAAGTTACCGCAACAAATCAGGAAGCCCTTGTTTCGCAAACACGCGAAAACAAGGGCTTTTCTCATACAATAGCCATCATATACCCAGGAATGGGTACCCCTTAAGGGCTTAAACGCCAGGGGAATTGTTTATATTTGATTTTATATCTTAGCGTCCCGAAGACCCTCCCTTCTGTGATCAGGAAATATATTTTTTTTTCATTCGTATGCGTCATCGCCACGCAGGCCACCGCCCAAAATGTGCAGCTCATTCGATCGCTTGAGCAACAGCTCGGGTCTGCACAAGGAAAGCCCCAGTATGACATTTTAAATAAGCTAGCGTGGGAACACCGCTGGGCATCGCCCGACAGCACCATTTATTACGGCCAGCGGGCCTATATGCTGGGCCAGAAACTCAAACTTAAGAAGGGGCTTGCCATGCCGCTGAACTTCATGGGCATCGCAACCAACTACAAAGGCGACCGGCTGGTGGCATACGAATACTTCGCACGCGCATTAAGCACCGGCACAAGCCAGCGCGACTCCCTACAAATAGCACACGCTAATAATAACCTCGGCAGATTATTTTTTGAACAAGGACTGCTCTCCCGATCATACGAATACTTCGTAAAAGCACTCGCACTCTTCGAAAGCGTTAACGACTCTTCCGGCCTTGCATACACCTATCAAAGCCTCGCCAACCTATACCGCACACAACGGGATTACTCAAAAGCAGAAAACCATTATATAAAGGCCTATAACATCCGTCTCAAACTCGGGATAACACGTGAAGTAATGTCGGCACTGATACAGATCGGCAGACTGTTTCAGGAAATGAACCAGCACGATAAAGCGTTAAAATATCTGCTGCTCGCAGACTCCGCCGGACACGTAATGAATGATTTACTGGCACTGGCCGAAATCAAAACCTCACTGGCGGATAGCTACCTCGTTAAAGGCCCACTCCGGCAAGCCGAATCCATGTGTACCGAAGGCTTGAAAGTAATTAAAGAGCGTAACAACATTCGAATGTTGCCCCAGGCATACCTGACCATGGGGCAGATACAGTTCGAAAAGGGCGCTCTGGCACTGGCACGGCAGTACTTCAAACAGGCCCTTGAAGTAGTAGAACGTACCAAAGATCTTACGTCCAAAATGGAAGCGCACTACTGGCTATGGAAACTATCGCAGAAAGAGCATAACAAAGCCGATGAGCTTCGCAACCAAAACGAATATCTCGTATTAAAGGACTCCATCAAAGATCTGGACCTGGCCCGACAGGTAGAACGTCTGCAGTTTGAAATCGAAATTCAACGCAAAGAACAGGAAAACGAACTACTCAAAGCCAACCACGAAAAAAGCGAAGCCATCATCAGCGAGCAACGGTTGCAAAACATAACCCTCATCATAGCCGTTGGCTTCGTAAGCACCTTAGGATTTATACAATGGCGGCACGGACGCAAGAGCCGTGAAATCAGCAACAAACTTACCCGACAGAATCAGTTTATAGAAAGCCAGCAACAGGAAATTATTGCGCAGAACGACAAGCTCTCCCGACGCAACCAACAACTATTCGATCTCAATCTTGAGAAAGATACGCTCATGAGCATAGTGGCTCATGACTTGAAATCACCGCTTAACCGTATCAAAGGCGTTGCAGATCTCATGCAACTCGAAGGCGGAATGACCCCAGGCCAGGAACACTACGTACGCATGACACAGGATGCCACCCAGGCCGGCCTGTACCTAATTAAAGACTTACTGGACGTCCATGCACTCGAAGAGAACATGGAACCTCACTATACCACATTCGACTTGAGCACCTTCCTGCTCGAAAAAATGCATGCCTTCCAAACCGCTGCCGATGCAAAAGGAATTCACCTGCATATCACCGAAGTACAAAGCGAAGACGTATACCTCGACCAGGACTACCTCGCCCGCATCGTAGACAACCTTATCTCCAACGCCATCAAATTCTCAAAACGCGATGCAACGGTGGAGGTATCAGCTGGCAGAAAAAACGATAATATCTGGCTATCCATCCGCGACCAGGGCCCCGGCTTCTCCGAAAAAGACAAAAAGCAACTCTTCCAAAAATTCCGCAAACTCAGCGCCCGTCCCACCGCCGGCGAAACCTCCAACGGCCTCGGCCTCGCCATCGTCAAAACCCTCGTCGATCGCCTCAATGGCTCCATCGACCTCAACACCACGCCCGGCCGCGGCAGCGAATTCCTCATCCACTTCCCCACCCACCCTTCACAAGCCTGAAAACCGCCGATAGCAACGAAATCTCTTCTAGTCATTAAACCTTCTTTACATAGCACCGTCTAACGCAAAACGCATATGTAAAATGAAAACAATCCTAGCCATCATCGCCTGTATAGCTTTCGTGGGCATTTCAGCCGTACATGCTCAAACCTCCACCCCCGTGGTAGATCAGCGCCAGGCCAACCAACGCGCCCGAATTCGCGACGGTGCGGCAACCGGAGAATTAACTGCTGGCGAAACAGCAAAAGCCCGAAGCGACCAACGTAAAATACGCCGCACCGAACGCCGTGCTAAAGCCGATGGCGAAGTTACTCCAAGCGAAAGCGCTCGCCTCCAACGTAAACAAAACAAAGCCAGTCGCTCCCTCCGCCGCAACAAAAACGACGCTCAAACCCGCCCCTAAACAACATTCACAAATCGACATCATTAAAAAAGCCACCCGAAAAGGTGGCCTTTTTATATCCAAAATTCTTAATCCTGTTTCGCCCAGGTCGCCCGAAGTCTCGCCCATGCATGAATCTTTGTTCATCATGTCAATCCTCCGAACATCCTGTTCTAATTGCTATCCAATATCTTAAACAACTCGTCCAGGTTCGGCGTAATAATAATCTCCGTTCTCCGGTTCTTCTGTTTATCCTGCGCATTATCGTTTGACGTCATCGGCGAAAACTCACCTCGCCCGGACGCCGTAACCTGTTTGGGCTGTACGCCGGCCTTCGTAAGAATGCGTGTGATTGAAGTAGCCCGCATAACACTCAGATCCCAGTTGTCATTCATATACTGCGACTTCTTAGAGATCGGCACATTATCTGTATGCCCTTCCACCATAATATTAATATCCTTCTGATCTTTCACAGCCTTGGCAAGTTGTTGCAGTGCAGTTACACCTTTGCCGTCAACCTCTATACTGCCGGAGCCAAACAACAACTGCTCGGCAAGCGACACATATACCTTACCGTTCTTTACCTTAACAGAGATATCGTTCTCTTTAAAGTTTAGCAGTGCGTTTGTAATACGATTCTTCAAATCCTGAACGGCTTTATCCTTATTGGCCAGAACTTGTTCCAGTTCCTTTACCTTCTTTTCGCGTTCAGCAAGGCTGGTGCTTAATGAATCGTTAAGACGACGTGTCTTGTTAAGGTTCTCCTGTATCGTAAGCAGTTGTTCCTGTTGCTGCGCCATATCACGATTAAGCTTGCCGCTGCTATTCATCAGGTTCTTGTAATACGAGTTAAGTTGTTCGTGTTCCTTCACAAGTGTAGCCAGTTCCGAAGCCACCTTACGCTTATGCGCGCCGAGTGCCGTTGTATCGTCTTTCAGCTTTCCAAGTTGATCTTGCAGTGTAGTCAATTCGGCACTCGTCTTTTCCAGTTGTGCCGACCGGTCCGCAAGGTCAGCCTCCGTGCGCACCTTCTGCGCCAGCAGTTCATCATACTTCTTTTTGGTAACAACGCACGAGGAGAGCAGGGTTACCAAGAGAGCCCCTAAAAATAACTTGTTCATATAGTATTGTAAGTTTGGAACTAAAGGCCACGTGCTGCCCTTTAGTGGGTCCGGTAAAAAAATCGGTACGAAAATAATAATTATTGCGGGCTTACAACGGCCCTGCATGAACAGGAAGAACGCCCTTGTTAAAGCTTTGCTGGAAGCATAAGCCCGTTGTGCCTTGAAGCTTTGGTAACAAGCCCAATGCATTTGGTTACCGCTATAAAAAGTATCATATTCGGAAAAATCACGATACAATCGTGTGAACACATTTGATTAAACCTAACGTTAAAAATTATGGCAGTCGAAGGCATGTTGAAACCCGGAGCGTTTAAAGATAAAACCATCATCATAACCGGAGGCGGTACCGGCCTGGGCCGATCCATTGGCAAATACCTGCTTGAGCTGGGCGCCAACCTCGTCATAACAAGCCGCAAAAAAGAAGTGCTCGATAAAGCCGCTGCGGAACTTATGCAGGAAACCGGAGGTAAAGTACTGGCCGTTCCTGCCGATGTACGCAAGTACGAAGAAATCGAACAGGTCATCAAATCCGCCGAAGACACATTCGGCCAGGTACACGCCGTATTGAACAACGCCGCTGGCAATTTCATAAGCCCTACCGAGCGGCTATCACATCGCGCATTCGACATCGTAGTAGACATCGTATTAAAAGGCTCATACTATACAACGCTGGCCGCCGGCAAAAACTGGATTGCAAAGAAACAGTCCGGTGTATTCCTGAATATCGTTACCACCTATGCGTGGACAGGCTCTGGATACGTCGTTCCTTCAGCATGCGGCAAAGCCGGTGTACTGGCGCTTACACGGTCACTGGCCGTAGAGTGGGCCAAATACAAAATCCGTAGCAACGCCATCGCCCCTGGCCCCTTCCCTACCGAAGGAGCATGGAGCCGCTTGTTACCCGGCGAACTCGTACAGAAATTCGATCCGGCGAAACGAGTTCCATTACAACGTGTGGGCGAACACCAGGAACTGGCAAACCTCGCCGCCTACCTGCTGTCAGACTATTCAGCCTATGTAAACGGCGAAGTAATCACCATCGACGGCGGCGAGTGGCTGCGCAACGGTGGCGAGTTCAGCCACCTCGAAACCATACCCGACACCATGTGGGATATGATCGAGAAAAGCCGCGGCAACAAATAAGCCGCAGCCCACAGCTCCTAAATAAGCGGTACTTTTGACACATGAAGAGTCTCGAAGACACGCTGCAGCACAAACTGGCACAACGCGAACATGCCGGCGCACTGCGGTCGCTCAGGATACCAGATGCCACCGCCCACGATTTCAGTTCGAACGACTACCTGGGACTGGCACGATCTGCCGAACTTACCGAAGCCATAAACCGGCGTGTGGCCACACTACCACACGCCGGCAATGGTGCCACAGGCTCACGCCTGCTTACCGGTAACAACAGCCACACACAGGAAGTCGAAGCACGCCTGGCCGCAACATTCAACGCGCCGGCAGCACTCATCTTCAACTCCGGCTACACCGCCAACCTCGCGGTACTGTCCGCCATCCCACAGAAAGACGACACAATCCTGTACGACGAGCTGGCCCACACCTGCATCAAAGACGGTGCACGGCTAAGCCTCGCCCGGCGCTTTAGCTTTCGCCATAACGACCTCAACGATCTTGAAGCTCGACTAAGCCGCACGGCAGGCCGTGTCTTCATCGCAGTAGAATCCGTCTATTCTATGGACGGCGACACATGCCCGCTTCCCGAACTCGTACAACTGGCCGAACGCTACAACGCCACCATTATACTCGACGAAGCACACAGCACCGGTGTAATGGGCCACGGTGGCAGCGGCATGGCAGTAGCCTGGGGGTTACAACACCGCATCGGCATCCGCGTATACACCTTTGGGAAAGCCATGGGTATACACGGCGCGTGCGTTGCCGGATCTGAAAACCTCGTACGCTACCTCGTAAACTTTGCACGGCCGTTCATTTACACCACCGCAATGCCCACACACAGCATCGCCTCCATCGACTGTGCCTTCACATACATCCTGCAGCATAGCCACCTCCAGCAAGAGTTACAAAATAAAATAGAACATTATCTGGCGAAGGTCGAGCTGCAAAACCGAATCGTCAGTACAAGCGCCATACAAACCGCGCTCTTCCCGGGCAACCAACATTGCCGCGAAGCGGCGGCTGCTTTACAACAGCAAGGCTTCGATGTAAGGCCTATACTGTCCCCCACCGTACCGCAAGGGACCGAGCGGCTTCGCATCTGTCTGCATACCTATAACACCGACCAGTCCATCGAACAGCTTTGCGCCGTGCTCAATAGACTTGCGGCCTCTGTTCAACACATTGCGCAATAACACGTAACTTTCGCACATGAATTATTTCGTAACCGCTATCCATACCGACAGCGGCAAAACGCTGATATCGGCCATATTGTGTGAAGCCCTGCAAGCAGAATACTGGAAACCCATACAAGCCGGAACACCAACAGACTCCGATACAATACGGTCGCTCGCCCCCAACATAACAATACATCCCGAGGGATATCGGCTGCAAATGCCAGCCTCGCCACACGCCGCGGCGCGTGCCGAAGGTATCACGATAAAACGTACAGACTTCACCGTCCCCAAAACGTCAGGAGACCTTATCATTGAAGGCGCCGGTGGTTGCCTCGTCCCCATAAATGACAGTGAGTTTGTTATCGATCTCGCGTCATGGTTCCAGGCCAAAGTAATCCTGGTGGCCAACCTGTACCTCGGCAGCATTAACCATACACTATTGACGTATGAGGCCCTGCGATCAAGAAACCTCACACCACTCGGCATCATCTTCAACGGCCCTGAAAATACCGACAGCGAAGACATAATCCTCCGCCATACCGGCCTGCCCTGCCTCCTGCGCATAGCCCGCGAAGAATACGTAACACCCGACACCATAAAACACTACGCCGAGGCATTACGCAAAAGCATACACCAGCTTGCCGTAAACTGGTATTGAACACGCATACGCTATAAAACAAAAAACTCCACCGTCACGATGGAGCTTTTTGGGTAGTGTAAAATATATCGTCTACAGCGGCTTAATTGTAAGCGATTTTCCAAGGCTGAAATACAGATTGGTCCGGTCACCGTCTGCGCTGCCAACCGTCACCGCGTCACTATCGATAGGAATCATCGTGAGCAGTTTGCCCTTGGCATCGTACACGAACGACAGATCCTGTGTCTTGTCCGTAATGGCGATGTAGCTCTTTCCAGCCCCGAAATCCAGGTAGCGAATGCTCACGGCATTGTTACCAATGAAGTCGCTCTTGATAATCTCGTTCAGATTCTCGTCGAACACCGTGAACTGTTTGGCTTCCTGACGCACTATAATATAACCACGTGAATCTTTCTCGCGAATCAGGCTAAACTGCGCATCAGCAGTGTTCTTGATCAACGTCTCCCGGTTCTTGATCTTGCCGTTCAGATTGAACTTGATGCGGGCTCCGTCGCGCGATACCACCACAAAGTGCGTATCTTCAAGGCTCTTGCCGGTCTCCAGATAATAATCTCCGGAAGGGCGGGCATTAAGATCGAGCGGGAAGTGTTTCAATAATTCACCACGGCGATTAAAACCAAATACAAAACCGTCTTTACGTATCGCGATAATATAGTCTTTACCCCGCACACGGTAATGCTCAGGAGCGGCCGACAAACTCTCGTCCACAATACGTGGCCGCCAGCCCTCCAGATTCACGCCCTCCTTATCATACATCCAAAGCTTACCACTTTTACCGGCAATGAGGAAGCGATACTTCTTACTGTGATCATAATCCACCACACTAACATAACCGATATTATCCTCCTCTATACGTACAGGAAACGGTTTAACATAATTACCCAGCCGGTCCACCACGTGCAACGCTCGCGGCGTGGCAAAGAAATACTGTAGCTTACCGTTATTGAAAAAGTCTACCTGATAAATATCGCCGGCGATGTAGTCTTCCAACGGCAGCGTCCACAAAGCCTTACCATCCTTCGATACAAGACTCACCGATTTCGATGAATCCTGAACAAGAATCTCACGGCTCTTATCAACGTGGCTTTTCACAACATTGAACGACGCAATACCCTTCCCGAAATTCGTAACCACCTTCTCCGATGCCGACACCGGTGCAGCCGATGCCTTACCGCCGCTGCTCTTCGTAAACTTCACAGGCTTATAAGCCCACGACACATTCGTGTAGTAACTATCGTTCAGGTGACTGAATTGTATAGCTCCCATCTCCAGCGCATTAAGCAACGAGCGATTATCCTGTAAAAATGTCTTCCATTTCGGTTGCAGCTTCTTCTCCAACACACCCCACACCCGGGGAGTATTGATATAAAGACTTACATTGCTCTCCAGCAGTGTAGCTTCCAAAAACTTATTCTGAGCAACCGATTTGCCCCACGTTTCTTCGTGGTCGATATCATCCAGGTAACGTTTCAACTCATCCAGGTCCTCGCCAATAATTAATGTATTGCCCAGACTCGTATAATAACTTCGATCAAAACCGGAAACCAGAGGATTAAAGAACTTCTCCGGAAAGCGATACACCGGCAATTCACGAATCTCGTACGTAGAGTATGTCTCGTAAAATATAGTATCGATGCTTCGCTTCTCGGTAAGCGTATTCAACGTGCTCACCCAGTCCTCCACGCCTTTGCTGGCCGTAATAATCAGAATCTTCGATGTTGTCTCTCCCTTCGCTTCCATCCAGGCAATACCGACTTCACCAGTCAGGTTTGCATACAGCTTGTTCAGGTCTACGCCGGCGTCCTTCGCAATCTGCCCCAAAGAATCGCGAACCTTGCTCTTGGCGGCAAGCTTCAACCGGTCTTTATGAAACACCTGCCCGTCGCTTATACCATAACTGGTAAACATAACAGACCGGTTAGATACATACTGCTTCAGCGTAAACGCCACCGGGTTCTGCCCACTAAATGCAGATAACACATAGTTCTCCTGGTTTGCGCTATCCAGGCTAAAGCCATTAAACACAAGCTTATTATCGTCACTTACTTTTACATCAAGCAAAGCCGATTGCCCGAACTGGCTAATCAGCGCCGAAGGTTCCTCCATCGTAAAAAGCGAGAACCATTGTGTGAAATTACGGAGGTGCAAATAAATATTACCGCCATCCTCCTTCACCCGCGGCAGTCGGTATACACCTGCCAGTTCTTCCTTAAAGCCCGGCTCGCCCGACTTATACGTCCGAACTACATCTTCAATCAACACCGGCGAAAAGCTTCCTACAATAAACTTATCGACCACGATCCACGAGAAGCTCTTCCCGCCAATCGTCAGTTCTTTAATATCGATCCCGTTATACTCATGCTCAGACTGCACCGCCTTAGCGGACTTCTTCAACTGATCCGACACCAGCTCAAGTTGTTGCTCAAGCTGTTTGCTCTTAGGTAGATAAAATGTAAAATCAAATTCGTCCTTCTTGGTAATGTGTAGCGAGAACAGTGTGCCCGGCTGAGCATTTGCCATCATAAACTCGCGCAGCACATCCAACGAGTCAGCCGTCTTGCCGGTATTCATAGCGCGCTGTATAACCTCCAGCATTGGCGACCGCTTCACCTCATCAACACACAGCGTACAATTGCTCGTTTCGTAAACGAGGATAGTCTCCTGCGGAATCAGATCCCACGCAGCAAGCGAAGGCCGCTTTAAAAAATGTTCATAAACAAAATAGCCACCTGCAACAACGACCACGATGGCCAGGGTGATCAATAGAGGAAGTTTTTTCACCAGTTAGGCAGTTTATTGAAAAGTCTTACCATTAAGGGATGAAGATAAAACAAGATTATAAGGATGTACACAATCCCCCGGATTATCCCCTGTATTTTCACAACCATAGCCTCCGCTATCCCCAATATCATCGATATCCAATCCACGCATCATCTCCCCTCCGCCCTAAAAAATCATGCCCTCCTACAGCCTTGGCTCAAGTCTTAACGCAAGCCAGCCCCACAGGAGTAGGAGTAATCCAGGCTAAAGAATAGCACTCACCAATAACCAACAACCTATTTCCCATAACATCCCCCCACACCATCTTCGCCCTATCGAAAGACGGATCCAGCAAAGGAGACGTTAGATCGACACAGCCCTTCGTTACCGAACACTGTTCTAATCCTGTTCATCTACGCCCTAATCCTCCAAACATCTTTGTCAAAAAAAAAGCCCTGTATTTCTACAGGGCTTGATTTGATAAAGAAAGGCGACGACTTACTCTCCCAGGTGTTATCCCAGTACCATCAGCGCAGGT
>Ga0065165_1001803_pt1 | contig 21053 bp, 26 predicted proteins | sample AraplaMF_Cvi_mMF_FD_63813 | JGI IMG/M metagenome (GOLD analysis project Ga0065165, IMG submission 63813) | Arabidopsis root microbial communities from the University of North Carolina, USA - plate scrape MF_Cvi_mMF (version 2) (version 3) | ecosystem: Host-associated > Plants > Roots >... | reverse complement strand
AGCTGAGCCCCGACACCGGCCGCATGCATCAGCTGCGGGTCCACATGGCCTCGATCGGCCGGCCGATCGAGGCCATGTGGACCCGCAGCTGATGCATGCGGCCGGTGTCGGGGCTCAGCTCGACCAGGGCCGCGCCCTCGGTCGACGCCAGGGTGCGATAGCGGCTGCGGGCCGTCTCGGCGTCGGGGTGGTCGGCCGCGCAGACCCGCATATAGGCCTCGCGCCCGATCGACTCGCGGCGCAGGGAGCTGTCGATCTGGCCGCCGCGCGGCTCGGGCGCGCCCGGCGTGACGATGGCCAGGTAGGTCTTGCGGAACCGCTTGCCCATCAGGGCCTTGCCCAGGAAGGTCGCGGCCGGCTTGGTGCGGGCCGTCAGGATCACGCCCGAGGTGTCGCGGTCCAGCCGGTGGATCAGGCGCGGACGCGGGCGGTCGCGCCGGGCCAGGGCCCACAGCAGGTCGTCCAACGTATGGGCCCGGATGCGCCCGCCTTGGCTGGACAGTCCCGCCGGCTTGTTCAGCACGAAGACGCTGTCGTCCTCGTGGATCACCAGCGACCGGGTGAACGCGATCTCCTCCGGGGTCAGGACGATGGGCGCGTCCGACGCCTTGGGTGCGGCGACGCCGGGCGGACGCCTGGGCGGCTTGCCGGGGGGCGGACGGCTCATGCGGCCTCCCCCCTCGGCGCGATCCACAGCGCCCGGCCGTTCAGGAACAGCCACAGCAGCATCAGGCCCGCCGGCGCCAGGGCCCAGCCGCCCCGCGAGGCGAAGCTGGTCAGCAGGAACACCGCGAAGGCCAGCGGCAGGGCGTAGACGGCGTTGGCGACGATCGACGGCCAATGCGGCGGCCGGGTGAAGACCAGCAGCGGCCCGCTGGCCCGGCGCCGGAAGACCAGCGGCGGGACGACCAGCAGCAGGGTGATCGTCGCGATCGGGATCATCGCCACCAGCGCCCCGGCCAGCGGAATCTCCAGGGTGTCGGACCATTCGGGCAGTTGCTCGCGATAGAACCGGTGCAGGGGATCGGCCGCCAGCCCCGCCAGGGTGGCGGCCAGGGCCAGCAGCGTCACGCCCAGCACGACCAGCGCGTTCTTCTGGGTCCGCAGCAGCCGCGCCCCGAACCGCAAGGCCAGGCCGGCGATGACGACCGCGCAGGCCCCCAGGCCGAAACAGGCGTAGGCGAGGTCGGCGTACAGCCACTTGCGGGTGGCGTACTGGCTCTGCAGCGCGGCGAACCGAGCGGTGGCGCGCTTGAAGGTTTCGGCGTCGGGCTGGCCGAAATAGAGCGTGGCGCGCAGCTTCTGCAACGCGGCGAAATAGGCGCCGGAATCGGTGTGCCAGGGCGTGACGGCGGCCAGCCACAACAGGACGCCGCCCGCCAGCAGCAGGACCAGGGCGATCGCGGCGATTACGCGGACCGCAGGGGTAAGCTTCACTTGCCGTCTCTCCGCAGGCGGTTCCAGGTGTCCAGTCGTTCCTTGACCTTGGCCTCGGCCCCGACCGGCTTGGGCTCGTAGAGGCTGGGCCGCTCCATCCCGTCCGGGAAATAGTTCTGGCCCGAGACCCCGCCCTCGACGTCGTGGTCGTAGGCGTAGCCGTCGCCGTAGCCCAGTGATTTCATCAGCTTGGTCGGGGCGTTGAGGATGTGGGCCGGCGGCATCAGGCTGCCGGTCTCCTTGGCCAGGCGGCGGGCGGCCTTGTAGGCGTTGTAGACGGCGTTGGACTTGGGCGCGCTGGCCATGTGCACCACCGCCTGGGCCAGGGCCAGTTCGCCCTCCGGACTGCCCAGGAAGTCGTAGGCGTCCTTGGCGGCCGTGGTCAGCAGCAGGCTCAAGGGATCGGCCGCGCCGATGTCCTCCGACGCCATGCGCACCAGCCGGCGGGCGATGAACAGCGGGTCCTCGCCGCCCTCCAGCATCCGCGCCAGCCAGTACAGCGCCGCGTCCGGATCGCTGCCGCGCACCGATTTGTGCAGGGCCGAGATCAGGTTGTAGTGCTCCTCGCGGTTCTTGTCGTAGGCCGGACGGCGCTTCTGCAAGAACTGGGTCAGCTGGGTCGGATTCAGCGGCGTGTCCGTGCCGATCGCCAGCAGGGTCTCGGTCAGGGTCAGCAGGTAGCGGCCGTCGCCGTCGGCCATGGCGATCAGCGTCGAGCGGGCCTCGGCGTCCAGCGGCAGTTTCCGGTTTTCGGCCGTCTCGGCCTTGACCAGCAGGGCCTCCAGCGCCTCCTCGTCCAGCCGTTTGAGGACGAAGACCTGGCAGCGCGACAGCAGAGCGCCGTTCAGCTCGAACGACGGGTTCTCGGTGGTCGCCCCCACCAGGGTGACGATCCCCTCCTCCACGAACGGCAGGAAGCCGTCCTGCTGGGCGCGGTTGAAGCGGTGGATCTCGTCGACGAACAGCAGGGTGCTCTGGCCGGCCTGGCGGCGCATGCGGGCCTGCTCGAAGGCCTTCTTCAGGTCGGCGACGCCGGAGAACACCGCCGAGATCTGCATGAACTCGTAGCCCCCAGCCTTGGCCAGCAGGCGGGCGATGGTGGTCTTGCCGGTGCCGGGCGGCCCCCACAGGATCATCGAGGCCAGGCGACGGGCCGCCGCCATGCGGCCGATGGGGCCGTCGGGGCCCAGCAGGTGCTCCTGGCCCACAACCTCGTCGAGGGTCTGGGGACGCAGGCGGTCGGCCAGCGGCGACGGCGCGTGGGGCGTCAGGCCGGCGGCTTGGAAAAGATCGGACATGGAGTAGGTTTACTTAATCATGGGAGGAACCACCATGACCAACGAAGGCGATCCGACCCGGGCTCCGACGACCGGCGTCATCCCCTATCTTTCCGTCGTCGGCGGCAAGGCGGCCGTGGACTTCTACAAGCGCGCGTTCGGGGCCGAAGAGGTGTTTCGCAACACCGCCGACGACGGCGAGCGCATCATGCATTCGCGGCTGATCATCAATGGCGACTGGGTGATGCTGTCGGACCACTTCAGCGAAATGGCCCATGGCGACTACGTCCCGCCCTCGGCGGTGACGCTGCACCTGCAGGTCGACGACGCCGACGCCTGGTGGAGCCGGGCGGTCGAGGCCGGCGCGACCGTGCGCTTCCCGCTGGCCGACCAGTTCTGGGGCGACCGCTACGGCCAGGTCGTCGACCCGTTCGGCCACACTTGGTCGATCGCGTCGAAGATCAAGGCGTAGAGCCTACTCCGCCATCGTCTCGCCGGACCCGCCGAACTCGGCCGGGAAGTCCTTCAGCTTGGGCAGGCCGTCGTGCATCGGCAGGACGGTCTCGGCGTAGTTCACGTGGACGCCGGGCGCGAAGGCCAGGGTGGGCAGGGTGGCGGCGAACACGTCCACCAACCCCAAGGTCGGATGGCGGGTCATCAGGTGCCCGCCGCACTTGGCGCAGTATTGCCGCTGGCTGAAGCCGGTCTTCTGGTAGGTCGCCACCTCGTCGGATCCGTCGGTGATCCGCACGGCCTCGGGCTTCCACAGGCTGAAGGCGTTGACCGGTCCGCCGGACCACGAGCGGCACGAGGCGCAATGGCAATAGCCCATGGCCTCCGGCTCGCCGGTGACCTCCAACTGGACCGTGCCGCAAAAGCAGCTTCCGACATGGGTCATGGCGTTTCCTCGACTTTCGTATCGTCAGTCGGTCCGCGCGGCCACGGTACTGCTCGCGCGCCCGCTGAACAAGCGTCGCGAGCAGCACCTGGCGGGAAGACGCCGCTAGGCCCGCAGCCGCGCCGTGATCCGCTGGCCGTTGCGCTCGATGGTCACGGTCCAGGCGGCGGCGGGCACATTGGCGACCGCCGCCAGGTCGGCGGTGGTGTTGATGGCCCGGCCGTTGACTTCGCGGACGAAGTCGCCGGGCCGCAGGCCCGCGTTCAGGGCGAAGCCCTGGCCGATCTTGGTGACCAGCACGCCGCGGCCGGCGAAGGCGTCCACGCCCAGGTCCTGGGCCACGGCGGGCGACAGGTTGACCACGGTGGCGCCGTCGAACGGGTTGCGGCCCTTCAGCACCCGCTCGTCGCGGGGCGGGCTTTCCGGGGCGGCCTCGGCCCGCAGGGTCAGGGTCTGCTCCTTGCCGTTGCGGTTGATCAACACCGAGACCCGGTCTCCGACCTTGTGGGTGCCGATGGCGAAGGCGCCGCCGCCCTCGTCGTTCACCGCCTGGCCGTCGATGGACAGGATCACGTCGCCGTCGCGGATGCCGGCCCGCTCCGCCGAGCCGCCGGGATAGACGTCGGAAATCACCACGCCGCGCGGCGCGGCCAGGCCCAGGCTGCGGGCGATGTCGCCGGTGACCGGCTGGCCCTTCACGCCCAGCCAGGGCCGCACCACGCTGTGGCCGCCGCCCAGGGCGGTGTTGACCACCTGCCGCACGACCGATGCCGGAATGGCGAAGCCGACGCCGCTGGACGAGCCCGAGCGCGAGATGATGAAGGTGTTCACCCCGATCAGGTCGCCGTCCATGTCGACCAGCGGGCCGCCGGAATTGCCCGGATTGATCGCCGCGTCGGTCTGGATGTAGCTGCCGAATTCGGCCGCGCCGACATCGGTGCGCGCCAGGGCCGAGACGATGCCGTTGGTCACCGTCTGGCCCACCCCGAACGGATTGCCCATGGCCAGGACCAGGTCGCCGACCTCCAACTGCTCCTGGTCGTCGATGGCGATCACCGGCAGGCGCTCGCCCTTGGTGTCGATCTTCAGCACCGCCAGGTCCGAGCGCGGGTCGTCCAGCAGCACCGTGGCCGGGAACTCCCGGCGGTCGGCCAACTGGACGGTGACGTCGCTCATGCCCTCGATGTTGTGGTGGTTGGTGATGATCACCCCGTCGGCGCGGACGACGGCGCCGGAGCCCAGCGAGCCCTGCACCTGGTCGCGGGTGGCCCCGCCGCCGCCGCCCATGAAGAAGTCCCAGAACGGATCGACGCGCTGGCGCACCACGCGCTTGCTGGCCACGTTGACGATGGCCGGGGCGGTCTTCTTCACCACCGGCGAGAACGAGGCCTTCATCGACATCGGGTCGGACGGGACCCGGCGGGTTGGCTGGGCCAGGTCCGGGATCGTCTGGGCCTTCGACGGCCCCTGTGGCGAGCAGGCGGCCAGCAGGGCCAGGGCGGGAAGCACGACGCGATAGGATCGCATGGTTGTTGGGCGACTCCGTGGATTCCAGCCCGCAAGATCAGCCGAGCTTTCGGGCGCATTGATGGCGGCCAAGGTTCGGGATTTCGTCGCGAAGGCCTTCCCGCCGCTCTTCAAAGGCGGTCAGGCCACGCTGGGTTCCACCGCCACGGGCCGGGCCACGCGGATCGCCAGGACGGTGGCGCCCAGCAGCAGGGCGGCGGCGATCAGGGCCGGCAGGCCGGGCATGTGCAGGGTCGCGTCATGGCGCACCGCCCAGGAGAACGGCAGCAGATAGAGCGACGGCCCGACGATGGCGGTGATGCCCATCATCGCCGAATTGGCGCCCTGCAGCTGCCCCTGCTCCCACGGCTCGACCCGCCGGGTCATCAGGCCCTGCAGGCCGGGCTGGATCAGACCGGTGAAAGCGAAGATCGGCAGGCCGCACAGATACAGCCATCCCGTCGGCGCCAGGCCGTAGATCAGGAAGCCGACCGCCCCGGAAAACAGGCCGATCAGCAGCGCCCCGCGCTCCCCGACCCTCTTGACCACCGGCCCGACCACGACGGTTTGCATCAGGATGCCGGCGATGCCGCTGCCCATCAGGGTCAGGCCGATGACGTTGACCGGCCAGTGGTAGCGATAGCCCATATAGAGAACGAAAACGCTGGGCAGCACATTGTGCGACAGCTGGAACAGGAAGCCCACGCCGGCCAGGCCCAGCAGGTTGGGCTTGCTCTTCAGCAGGTTAAGCGAACCGACCGGGTTGGCCTTCTTCCAGTCGAAGCGCTTGACCCGCTTGTCGACCGGCAGGGACTCGGGAAGCACGAAAAAGCCGTACAGCCAGTTGCACAGGGCCAGGCCCGCGCAGACCAGGAACGGCAGGCGGTGATCGAAATGCCAAAGCCAGCCGCCCAGGGCCGGACCGAAGGTGAACCCCACCCCGAACGCCGCGCCCATCAGGCCAAAGCCCTTGGCCCGGTCCTGCGGCTGGGTGACGTCGGCCACATAGGCCCCGGCGGTCGAGAAACTGGCCGCCGTCATGCCGTTGAACACCCGGCCGACGAACAGCCACCAGATGGTCGGGGCGAAGGCCATGAACAGGAAGTCGACGCCCAGGCCGAAGATCGAGGTCAGGATCACCGGCCGACGGCCCCAGCGGTCGGACATCAGGCCCAGGATCGGCGAACAGAAGAACTGCATCACCCCCCAGGTGGTGGCGAACAGCACCACCCACAGGGCCGTCGAGGCGGTGTCGCCGCCGTTGAAGCGCTTCATTAGCTCGGGCAGCACGGGAATCATCACCCCCAGCGACAGCACGTCCAGGCAGGCGGTGATGAAGATGAAGCCGAGCGCGGCTTGTCTGTGGTTCCTGCTGACGGTCTTGGTCATGCGTCGCCCTCCTTGGCGCGTTCTTGTACGTCCATAGCCGCTTGGCTGGCGAGACTTGTCAGCAGCGCGCGCCACCATTCGGCGTGGCGTTGCAGGAACACCGCGTCCGGGAAGCGGTGCCGCGCCACGTGCTCGATCGGAACCGTGTCCCAGCCGCGGTGCTCGACGGTGACGCGGGTCTCGTCGTCCACCGGCTCAAAGCGGACGTCGACCTCGGTGTCCATGCCCGGCGCGAAGCTGGCCTGGCGCCAGCCGAACACCAGCCGCCGGCCGGGATCCCAGATACGGACCGGGCCGATCTCGAACACCTTGCCGGACGACAGGCGCTCGACCAGGCGGGTCCCCTCGCCCGTGCGCTCGAAAGCCAGCACGCCCGGCGAGCGCGGGGTGAACGAGAACAGGGGGTTGGGCCTCCACCACGCGCCGATGTCGGCGGTGAACACCTCGAAGACCCGCAGCGGCGGCGCCTTGATGCGCAGGGCGACCAGGACCTTGGAGCTCATGCCCCCTCTCCGCCGACCTTGCCGCCCTCGACATGCGCCTTCAGCGCCAGAAGCTGGTCGCTCCACAGGCCCTCGGCCGCCTCGGCCCAGGCCTTGAGCTCGGCCATCGGCGCGGGGCGCAGGGCGTAGACCCGCACCCGGGCGTCGAACGGCGGGTGGGTCTCCTCCACCAGGCCGGCCAGGCGCAGGGCGCGCAGGTGGCGGCTCATGGCCGGGGCCGACAGGCCGGCGGCCTGGGCCAGTTCGCCCGCCCTGCGCGGCCCCCGGCGCAGCAGGTCGACGGTCGCACGCCGATGCGGGTCGGCCAGGGCCGCCAGGGTGGCGTCGAGCGAGGCGGTCACGAGGCCGCCGCCGGGAAGGCCGCGGAGACCCGGCCGGCCTCCAGCAAGGCGATCTGCCGCTTGTTGGCCTTCAGCCGCCAGGCCGCCTCCAGCGCCCCACGCAGGGTGGGCTCGTCGGCTTCGGCCAGCACGACCAGGGTCGCGCCCTTCAGCCCCCAGGCGCCCGGCACGGGCCGAAACGTCCGGGGCTCGACGCCCGTCACCATCTCCTGCTGGTCGCGGGTCAGCGCGACCATGCCGAAGCTGGCGTTGGGATAGCCCAGGGTGGCGAAGATCCGCCCCACCCGGAAGTCGACCGTGCCCATGTGCGAGCTCTCGACGGCCTCGGGCAGGGCCAGGGCCAGGCGGCGGAAATCGTCTGGAGTCATCGGCGCCGTCACGCCCAGCCCTTCACCACCTTAAGGCCGGACGCCGCCTCGGCCTCCTCCACGCTCACGGCGCGGATCGGCGCGCCGACGGTCCAGAAATGGCCTTCCAGGTCGCGGCAGCGATAGGTGCGGTCGCCGTAGAACTGGTCGGCCGGCTCCATCAGGATCTCGGCCCCGGCCGCCCTGGCCCGCTCGCAGTGCGCGTCGATGTCGCCGTCCAGATGGATGTGGACGCTCTGGGTGTTGAACCCGTCGATCGAGGCCGGGCTCTTGTGCTTCTCGGTCCACTCGGCGCCGATCATCACCAGGCTGTCGCCGAAGCTCATCTCGGAATGGGCCAGATTGCCGTCGTTGTCCTCGATCAGCATCACCAGCTCGAAGCCGAAGGCCGCCTCCAGCCATTTCAGCGCCGCCTTGGGGTCGCGATAGCAGAGGGCCGAGGTCAGGGAGGCGCGGGGCACGGCGAAACTCCATTTGCGATTTGTCGAAATATTTAACGCATATAGAAACTAAAATCGCAAGCGATCGTGGTTGACGGACCTCACCGCGCCCTGTACCAATCAGTACAATTGTACCCCTCGGTACAAAGCAGGAGAGCTCCCATGTCTGCCGTCCGCCCCCCGCTTCCGCCCTTCACGCACGAAACCGCCGTCGCCAAGATCCGGGCCGCCGAGGACGGCTGGAACAGCCGCGACGCCCAGAAGGTCGCGCTCGCCTATACGGAGGACACCCGCTGGCGAAATCGCGCCGAGTTCGCGGACGGCCGCGCGGCCGCCCAGGCCCTGCTGGCCCGCAAATGGGACAAGGAGCTCGAATACCGGCTGATCAAGGAGTTGTGGGCCTTCACGGGCAACCGCATCTCGGTGCGCTTCCGCTACGAATATCGCGACGACTCGCATCAATGGCACGTGGCCTATGGCAACGAGCAGTGGGAGTTCGAGGCCGACGGCCTGATGCGGCGGCGCGAGGCCAGCATCAACGAGCGTCCGATCAGCGAGGACCAGCGCCGGTTCTTCTGGCCGCTGGGGCCGCGCCCGGCCGACCATCCGGGCTTGACCGAAATGGGGTTGTGACCGCGTGGGCAAGGCAGTCGGTGATCGCGGCGGGGTGGTTCCGCTGCTGGCGGAGGCGTTCCGCGAATGCGGGTTCGAGGGCGCCAGCCTGTCGGTGATCAGTCAGCGAACCGGCCTGGGCAAGGGCAGCCTCTACAACTTCTTCCCCGGCGGGAAGGAGGAGATGGGGGCCGCCGTCCTGGCCGCGATCGACGCCTGGTTCGAGGCCGAGGTGTTCGCGCCGCTGCGCGCCGCCGGCGACCCGCGCGCGGCGATCACGGCAATGCGCGCGGCCGTCGACGCCTATTTTCGCTCCGGCCGGCGCGTCTGCCTGGTCGGGGCCTTCGCGCTCGACAATGTCCGGGAGCGCTTTCCCGGCCAGGTCCGCGACTACTTCGCCGCCTGGCGCGACGCCCTGGCCGGAATGCTCGAGCGCGGCGGCGTGGCGGCTCCCGAAGCGCGGGAGGCGGCCGAAGACGCCCTGATCCAGGTCCAGGGCGCGCTGGTGCTGTGCCGGGCCCTGGACGACCCGGAGGTCTTCACGGCGGGCCTGGCGCGCATGGAACAGCGACTGATGACCCTGCTTTAGCGCAGCGCCGCCTTCACCGGCCCCAGTGAACCGTCGCCCTTGTCGCCCTTCACGCCGATCAGGCGGGTCAGCAGCGGATAGACGTCGACATTGTCGAACACCGACAGCACGACGCCGGACCGGAAGGCCGGACCGTGGGCGACGAACACCGCCCGCATGGCGGGGTCGAACGGGTCGTAGCCGTGGGCCCCGCCGTCGCGCGGATGCTCCTTCCAGCGCTTGGCGATCGCGCTGGCGGTGGCGAAGTACCAGCCGCGCTCGGCCAGGCAGACGATCGGCGGGACGCGGGGATTGGTCCCGTAGGCGTAGCGGGCCGGGATCTTGCCCTTCTCCCAGCAGGTCAGGTGGTCGTGCGGCTTCAGCATCGCCGCCTTCACCTCGGCCTCGAAGCCCGGCAAGGCGCGCACGCCGACGATCGAGCCGGTGCTGACGAACCTGGCCTTGGCCGGGTCGACCAGGGTCGCCACGTCGACCAGGCGGCTCAGCGGCTGGGGCGCCATGCCGTGGTCGGCGACGACGACGATGTTGGTGGTTGCGTAGAGCCCCCTCGCCTTCAGCCCCTCGACCAGCCGGCCGATCGCGGCGTCGACCTTGGCGGCGGCGGCGTTCACCTCCGGCGAATCCGGCCCATAGTGGTGGCCTTCGGTGTCGGTGGCGTCGAAATAGAGGGTGGCCAGGCCCAGCGGCGGGGCCTTGGCGTCGATCCACGACAACACGGCGTCGACCCGGTCGGCATAGGCCAGCTTTTCGTCATAGACCTTCCAATAGCTGGGCCGCACGCCGTCGATCGCCGCTTCCGATCCCGGCCAGAACAGGACGCCGGCGTGAACGCCCTGCTGCTCGGCGCTGACCCAGATCGGCCTGGCCTGGCTCCACCAGCGCCCGTCGCCGACCGCGTCGTGGTTGGACATGCTGAAGCTGACGCCGGGGATGGCCTCGTCCTCCAGCGTGTTGTTGACCATGCCGTGGTGATCGGGCCGCTTGCCGGTGACCAGGGTGTAGTGGTTCGGATAGGTCAGGGACGGGAACGACGGCCGCATGGCCCCGCGCGCGCCGTCGGCGGCCAGGGCGCTCAGGGTCGGGGTGTCGCCCCGGTCCAGATAGTCGGGCCGGAAACCGTCCAGCGAGATCAGGATGGTCAGGGCCGACTTCGTCGGCGCCTTGGCCGGCTCCGCCTGTGGGATCGAGGCGCAGGCGCCCAACATCAGGGCCAGGATCAGGGCCATCCAGCGATACACAACGACCATCATACGCACCTCGTCCCGGGACGCCCGCCCTATAGCCCGGTCTTGTGACGGCTCGCCATGTCTGTCGGCGACTTAACTTGGCGATGGCGGGCCGCCCGGCCATAGTCGCCGCATCTTTCAGGGAGTCGCCCGCATGACCGCCGCCGGAACCTGCTTCGCATGAACTTCGCCCTGGAGGCCGAGGGCCTGGTCAAGACCTATGGCGCGGTGCGCGCCCTGGACGGCCTGTCGCTGCGCATCCCGGCCGGCGGCGTGTTCGGCGTGCTGGGCCCGAACGGGGCCGGCAAGAGCACCCTGTTCCGCATCGCCCTGGGCCTTGTGCGGCCGACCAGCGGGACGGCGCGCCTGTTCGGGAACCCCGCCGGCCAGACCGCGTCCCTGCGTCGGGTCGGGGCGATGATCGAGACCCCGCGCTACCCGCCCTACCTGACCGCCCGCGACGTGCTGAGGATGCTGGCGATGGAGAGCGGCGCGACCGGATCCGCCGATATCGAATACTGGCTCGAGCGCGTCGGCCTGGGCGGCGCGGCCGACCGCAAGGCCGGGACCTTCTCGGTGGGCATGAAGCAGCGCCTGGGCCTGGCCGCGGCCTTCTTCACCCGCCCGGAGCTGGTGATCCTGGACGAGCCGACCAGCGGCATGGATCCGGCCGGCATCCAGGAGATCCGCGCCCTGATCCGCGACCTGGCCGCCAAGGAAGGCGTGACGATCATCCTGGCCAGCCACCAGTTGGACGAGGTCCGCCGGGTCTGCGACCGGGTGGCGATCTTCTCCAAGGGCAAGCTGGCCGCCGAGGGCGACGTCGAGGCCCTGACCGGCGGCAAGCCGCGCCTGCGCCTGACCGTCTCGCCGGTCGACAAGGCCCTGGCCGTGCTGGGCGCCAAGGGCGAGCCCGACGGCCAGAACGCCGTACTGGCCGACGTGCTGCGCGCCGAGACCCCGGCCCTGATCCGCGCCCTGGTCGAGGCCGGCGTCGAGATCACCGAGGCTCGCTGGCGCGAGGGCGACCTGGAAAGCGCCTATCTGGGCGCGCTCGAACCCGCCGACCGAAAGAATGAGGATCTCGTCGATGCTCGCTGACGCCATCGCCGCCGAGCGCTTTCGCTTGTCCCGCGACCGAACCGCCCTCTTCTGGGGATTCGGCTTCATGCCGCTGGTCGCCATGCTGTTCAGCATGGCCGGAGACGTGTTCGTCCGCATCGTGCTTCGCAGGGGCATGCCCGGCGAAACCACCGTGGACCTGGCGAACCGGGCGATGGGCGCCGTGGCCGGCGCTTCGGGTCCCGTCACCGCCCTGTTCCTGCTGATCGGCGCGGCGGCGATCTTCGCCGGCGACTATCGCTGGGAGACCTGGCGTCTGATCACCCCCCGCAACAGCCGGACCAACCTGCTGGCCGCCAAGCTGATCGTCTTCGCCGAGGTCGCGGCCTGGAGCCTGCTGCTGACCGCCTTCACGGCGGTTCTGGCCGGACTGTTCGGCAGCGTGATCGATCACGGCCGCCTGGTGGCGCCGCCGGACGGCTCGGCCTTCCCGGGCCATTTCGCCGGCGTCTTCGTGATCACCTGGCTGGAGGTCTTGCTGATCGGAGTCCTAGCCGGGCTGGTCGGGATCCTGACCCGCTCGACCATGGGCGCGGTGATCGCCGGCCTGGTCGTGGTCTTCGTCCAGTCGACCCTGGCCGCCACCATGCAGGCCACCACCTGGAAGAGCCTGGCGATCCCGGCCTATGGCGGTCGTATCCTCAAGGCCTTCGTCGCTGCGCCCGACGAGGTGCGGCCAGAAGCGGGTCCCGCCGGCCTGGCGCTGGTGCTGCTTCTGGTCTGGCTGGTCGTGCTGGCCTGCGGCGCGGTGGCGCTGTTCCGCCGCCAGGATCTGACCAAGGAGTAGCCGCTCGACGGCGGTTCTAGGCCGCCGCCCAGATGTTCCGCTCGCTCGAAACCTGGAAGTGCTCGACCTGGGCCTCCAGGCGCACGGCGTCGTCCGCCAGACCGCGGCTGGCGGCGGTGGCCTGCTCGGCCATGGCGGCGTTCTGCTGGATGACCTGGTCCATCTGGCCGACCGCCAGGTCGACCTCGGCCAGGCCCGCCGCCTGCTCGCGGCTAGACTGGGCGATCTGCTCCATCAGGCCGCCGATCGCCCCGACCCGCTCGACGATGTCGCCCAGGGCCGCGCCGGCCTCGCCGACCAGGGTCACGCCCGAGCGGACATGATCGGACGATTCTGAGATTAGCCCCTTGATCTCCTTGGCCGCCTCCGCCGATCGCTGAGCCAGGGCCCGGACCTCCTGGGCCACGACCGCGAAGCCCCGGCCGGCGTCCCCCGCCCGCGCCGCCTCGACCCCGGCGTTCAGGGCCAGAAGATTGGTCTGGAAGGCGATCTCGTCGATCACGCCAAGGATCTGGGACACCTTGGCCGACGAGCTCTCGATCTGGCCCATGGCCTGGGCCGCGCGGCCCACGACCTGGCTGGAACGGTCGGCGACCGCGCGGCTGTCGATCACCGCGGCGTTGGCCTCGTTCGCCCCCTCGGCGGTGCGCCTGATGCTGGCGCTGACCTCGCCCAGGGCGGCGGCCGTCTCGGCCAGGCTGGCGGCCTGGCGCTCGGTGCGGGCCGAGAGGTCCCCGATCGCGCCGCTGATCTCGCCGGCCCCGGCCCGCAGGCCGCCCGCGCCCTCGACCACCTCGACCATGGCCGCCTCGAGCCCGGCGATCGCCCGGTTGAAGTCGCCGCGCAGCCCTTCGTAGGCGTCGGGGAAGACCGTCTCCAGCCGCGCCGTCAGGTCGCCGGCCTTCAGCCGGCCCACGGCCGCGCCCAGGGCCTCGACCACCCGCAGGCGTCCGGCCTCCTCGGCCCGCCGCTCGGCGTCGTGCCGGGCCTTGGCGGCCTCGGTCTCGTCGCGTTCGGCCGCGATCCGGTCCTCGGCCGTCCGTCGCGCGACGATCGCCTCGCGGAACACGGCCACCGAACTGGCCATCTCGCCGATCTCGTCGCCCCGCCCGGCGAACGGCACGGCCCGGTCGTAGTCGCCGGCCGCCAGCCGGCCCATGAAGCCGGTCATGGCCTGGATCGGCCGGACGATGCGGCGGCTCGTCAGCACGATCCCGCCGCCGACCACCAACAGCATCAGCGCCCCCGCCCCCGCCAGCAGGACGAAGGCCAGGCGGGTCTGGGCCGCGGCGCGCGCCTCGACCGCGGCGGCGTGGTGGTTGGCCATGACCACGACCTTGTCGATCACGGCGCGATGGGCCTCGTAGGCGGCGTCGGCCCGGGCGAGGCCTCGCCGAGCCCGCTCCAGGTCGCCGGACCGGACAGCGGGCAGGATCTCCTGATCGATCTCGCGCCAGAATTCCATGGCGGGGGCCGCGGACTGGTCGACCAGCAGCGTGCGCATCTCCGGGTCGATCGGCGCGGTCGTCCAATAGGCGCGGCGGGCGTCGTAGTCCTTGCGCAGGGCCGCCAGCTTGTCGGCGGCGGCGTCCACCGTCTCGGGGTGGGCCATCAGCTTGGTGGCCACCAGATCGGCCTCGACCACATAAAGCGGCGGCGGCAGGATGTCGGCGACGATGTCCTTGTTGTCGACGATCTGGCGGAACAGCGGCCCGCCGACCCGCAGGCCCTCGATCGCGAACAGGGCCAGCCCGCCGGCCAGGACCACGCCCGCCGCGAGCGCGCCGCCGAAGACGCGCATGACGCCGGAGATCTTCATCTCCATCCCTCCCCCGAGAGTTCTTAACGGTGAAGGATGCGGCGATGAGGTGAACAAACCTCTACCGGAGCGAAAGCGGGGCGCATTGCAACCCGTCCCGGCGACTGGACGCAAAAAAGGCCCCGGATCGCTCCGGGGCCTTTTCCGTCAGCCGAGGCTGAAAATCCTAGTCTTCCGAGTCGGCGGTGAACACCGGGCCGGAGTCCTTGCCCTTGGCCGAAACGTCGCGGTCGACGAACTCGATGACGGCCAGCGGGGCGTTGTCGCCGTAGCGGAAGCCGGCCTTCAGGACGCGGATGTAGCCGCCCTGACGGTCCTTGTAGCGGGGACCGATGGTGGCGAACAGCTTGCCGACTTGCTCGACGTCGCGGACGGTCGAGATGGCCTGACGGCGGGCGTGCAGGTCGCCGCGCTTGGCCAGGGTGACCAGCTTTTCGACGAACGGACGCAGTTCCTTGGCCTTGGGCAGGGTGGTGACGATCTGCTCGTGCTTGATCAGCGAGGCCGACATGTTGGCGAACATGGCGGTGCGGTGAGCGGACGTACGGCCCAGTTTACGGTGAGCTTTACCGTGACGCATTGTGGTCTCTCCTGGGCCTTGGCCCGCTGTCGCGCGAAGAAAAAGCGCTGATTGTCACCAATCCCGGCGGCGTCCCGGCCGGGTTCAGAACGAAGCGCCGGGGCCCTCCACCGCTGTTGCGGCTTCAAAAGGCCCAGGCCGCTCTCCAGAGAGAACGGCCCGGATTAAGCGCGGTACTTAAATCTTAGATCTGGTCTTCGAACTTCTTGGCCAGGTCTTCGATGTTTTCGGGCGGCCAGTTCGGCACGTCCATGCCCAGGTGCAGGCCCATGCCGGCCAGCACTTCCTTGATCTCGTTCAAGGACTTGCGGCCGAAGTTCGGGGTGCGCAGCATCTCGGCTTCGGTCTTCTGGATCAGGTCGCCGATGTAGACGATGTTGTCGTTCTTCAGGCAGTTGGCCGAGCGGACCGACAGCTCCAGTTCGTCGACCTTCTTCAGCAGGGCCGGGTTGAACGGCAGTTCCGGCTTGGCCTCGTCGGCGGTCTTGGCCTTGGGCTCTTCGAAGGTGATGAAGATCTGCAGCTGGTCTTGCAGGATGCGGGCGGCGTAGGCCACCGCGTCCACCGGCGTCACGGCGCCGTTGGTTTCCACTTCCAGGATCAGCTTGTCATAGTCCAGCGACTGGCCCTGGCGAGTCGGCTCGACGCGGTAGGCGACGCGCTTGACCGGCGAGTACAGGGCGTCGACGGCGATCAGGCCGATCGGCGCGTCTTCCGGACGGTTGCGGTCGGCCGGGACGTAGCCCTTGCCGGTGTTGACCGTGAACTCCATGCGCACCGAAGCGCCGTCGTCCAGCGTGCACAGCACGTGGTCGGGGTTCAGGATCTCGATGTCGGCCGGGGTTTCGATCTGACCGGCGGTCACCGGGCCGGGGCCCGTGGCGCGCAGGGTCATGCGCTTGGGGCCTTCGGCGTGCATCCGCACGGCCAGTTGCTTGATGTTCAGAACGATGTCGACGACGTCTTCGCGGACGCCTTCGAGCGAGGAGAATTCGTGCACCACGCCATCGATCTGGATGGCGGTGACGGCGGCGCCTTGCAGCGAGGAGAGCAGGACGCGGCGGAGAGCGTTGCCGAGCGTCACACCGAAGCCGCGCTCGAGCGGCTCAGCCACGATGCGAGCCTTGCGGGTCGCGTCGGCGCCAGTCTCGATTTGCGGCTTCTCAGGACGGATCAGCTCGTTCCAGTTTCTTTCGATCACGTGGTCGATCCCTTGAACGCGGCTCGCCGGCCGCGTTTTGCGCAGCCGGCGAAGGAGAATTGAGTCTAAAAAGTACTAGACGCGACGACGCTTGGGCGGACGGCAACCGTTGTGCGGGATCGGCGTCACGTCGCGGATCGTCGTGATGGTCATGCCGGCGGCCTGGAGGGCGCGCAGGGCCGACTCACGGCCCGAACCCGGACCCGACACGTTGACCTCGAGGGTCTTCACACCGTGCTCGGCGGCCTTCTTGCCCGCGTCTTCCGCAGCCATCTGAGCGGCGTACGGGGTCGACTTGCGCGAGCCCTTGAAGCCCATCATGCCGGCGCTCGACCAGGAGATGGTGTTCCCCTGAGCGTCGGTGATGGTGATCATGGTGTTGTTGAACGAGGCGTTCACGTGCGCCACGCCCGAGGTGATGTTCTTGCGTTCGCGCTTTTTAACGCGAGCCGGTTCCTTGGCCATCGTCAGGCTACCTTATTTCTTCTTGCCGGCGATCGGCTTGGCCGGACCCTTGCGGGTACGAGCATTCGTGTGCGTGCGCTGACCGCGGACCGGCAGGCCCTTGCGGTGACGCAGGCCACGATAGCAGGCCAGGTCCATCAGGCGCTTGATGTTCATCGAGTTTTCGCGGCGCAGGTCGCCCTCGACGGTGAAGTCCTTGTCGATCGTTTCACGGATCGCGAGCACTTCGGCGTCGGTCAGCTGGTTGACCCGGCGAGCGTCGTCGATGCCCACCTTGGTGACGATGTCACGAGCGGACTTCTGGCCAATGCCATGAATGTACTGAAGCGCGATCAAAACGCGCTTGTTCGTCGGGATGTTGACGCCTGCGATACGGGCCACGTCTAATGTTCTCCTAGTCACGCACTAAAGACGCGAACGGCGCGCCCGGCCCGGTCTTTCGACCCAGTCCGGCGCGCACAGATCGCGCCCTTTCGCGGAAGCGCCCCGTTATAGGGATAGTTGCGCGTCCGTCAATGGCGGAATCCGCTCAATCGAGAGGATTCCAACGAAGTCTTAAGCCACGACCGAAAGCGCGGCGTCGATGGAGCCGGCCACCGCTTCCACGGATCCCATGCCGTCGACTTCCGACAGCTTGCCCTGCTCCCGGTAGTACGGGAGCAGCGGCGCCGTGTCGGCGTTGTAGCGGTCCAGGCGGTTCACGAAGGTTTCGGGATTGTCGTCCGACCGTCCCTGCTCGGCGTACCGCTTGGTGATGCGTTCGATCAGGGCGGGCTCGTCTACCTTGAGTCGGAGAACGGAGTCGATCTTCTGCCCCCGCTTGGCCAGCATGGCGTCCAGGGCCTGCGCCTGGGCGACCGTACGCGGGAAGCCGTCGAAGATCGCGCCGCCGGCCGCCTCGGCCTCGGGCAGACGGTCCTCGATCAGGGCGATGACGATCTCGTCGGTGACCAGGTCGCCGCGATCCAGAACGGCCTTGACCTTCGTCCCAAGCTCCGAGCCGGAGGCGATGGCGGCGCGCAGCATGTCGCCGGTCGACAGCTGGACCATGCCGCGCTGCTCGACCAGGCGCTTGGCCTGAGTGCCCTTCCCCGCCCCGGGCGGACCGAACAGGATCAAGTTCATCAATGCGCTTCCTGCGTTTCCGCGGATCTGCCGCCCGCGCCCCGCTCAGACCTAGAGTGGGTTCGATAAAAACGGAAGCCGGTTTGTGACAAACCGGCTTCCGCGCTCTTGCCTTCCGTCGCGCGGAAGAGGGTTTAACGCCCCTTGCCGCCGCGCAGCTTCGACTTCTTGATCAGGCCCTCGTACTGGTGCGCCAGCAGGTGGGACTGGATCTGGGCGACCGTATCCATGGTCACGGTCACGACGATCAGGATCGAGGTGCCGCCCAGGGCGAACTTGGTCGGGCCCATGCTGTTCATCAGCAGTTCCGGCAGGATGCAGACCGCGGTGATGTAGGCCGCGCCGATCACCGTCAGGCGGGTCAGGACATAGTCCAGATATTCCGCCGTCCGCTTGCCCGGGCGGATGCCCGGCATGAAGCCGCCGTACTTGCGCAGGTTCTCCGCCGTCTCGTCGGGATTGAACACGACCGAGGTGTAGAAGAACGAGAAGAAGATGATCAGGGCCGCGTAGAGCACCATGAACAGCGGCTGGCCGTGCTGCAGGGCGCCGACCACGGTCGGCAGCCATTGCAGCCAGTTGGGCAGGTTGGCGGTCGCCAGGAAGCCCATGGCGGTGGTCGGTAGCAGCAGCAGGCTGGAGGCGAAGATCGGCGGAATGACGCCGGCGGTGTTCAGCTTCAGCGGGATGAACGAGGTGTCGCCGCCGATCATCCGGTTGCCCTGCTGGCGCTTGGGATAGTGCACCAGCAGCCGGCGCTGCGAGCGCTCGACGAAGACGATGAAGAAGATCACCGCCACGGCCAGCACGGCCACGGCGAACAGGGCGAAGCCCGACATCGCGCCGGTCTGCACCTGGGTGAACATCTGCACCACGCCCAGCGGCAGGGCCGAGACGATGCCGGTGAAGATGATCAGCGAAACGCCGTTGCCGACCCCGCGGCTGGTGATCTGCTCGCCCAGCCACATCAGGAACAGGGTGCCGCCGGTCAGGGCCACGACCGTGGAGATGACGAAGAACGCCGGGGCGATGCCGCCCACCACCATGTTGGCCTGGCTCTGCAGGCCCACGGCGATCGAGAACGACTGCACGACGGCCAGCACGACCGCCAGGTAGCGGGTGTACTGGTTTAGGGTCTTGCGGCCGGCTTCGCCGCCTTCCTTCTTCAGCTTCTCCCACGGCGGATACACCGAGCCCATCAGCTGCACGATGATCGAGGCGCTGATGTAGGGCATCACGTTCAGCGAGAACACGGCCATGCGCTGCACGGCGCCGCCCGAGAACATGTTGAACATGCCCAGGATGCCCTTCGACTGCTGCGAGAACGCGGCGGCGAAGGCTTCCGGATTGATCCCCGGGATCGGCACATAGGTGCCGAGCCGGTAGACGATCAGGGCGATGAGCGTGAACCAGATGCGCTTGTGAAGTTCGGTGGCCTTCTGGAAGGACCCGAAGTTCATGTTGGCTGCGAGTTGTTCGGCGGCCGAGGCCATTCAAATCCCCACGTCGAGAGCGCGCGCCGCGTCCGCGGCCAGGTCGCGCTCCAAGCATAAATCCGAGCCGGGTCCGGGCGGCGGTGAATCGCCGGGGGCCGGACAAGGCCCGAGTACGGAGCCGTACATAGGTGAGGCCCGCCGCGATGTCACGGCGAGCCTCGTTATTCTGTCATCCCGGCGGGAAACCGCGGACCTGGCGGGGTCTCCCCTGCCCGCTCCGCGCGACCCGGCGACGGCGCCAGGCGCCGTATTCGGGATGACATTATGGTCTTAGGCTTCGGCTTGCGCCTTGGCCTTCTTGGTCACGGTCACCGAACCGCCGGCGGCTTCCACGGCCTTGATGGCCGCTTCGGTCGCCGAATAGACGGTCAGCTTCAGGGCCGACTTGATCTCGCCCTTGCCCAGCAGCTTCACGCCGTCCAGTTCGCGGCGGATCACGCCGGCGGCGACCAGGTCAGCGGCGGCCAGCTCGGCGCCGGCCTTCAGCTTGCCGGCGGCCACGGCCTGCTCCAGGCGCCACAGGTTCACCTCGGCGAACTCCAGGCGGAAGGGGTTGTTGAAGCCGCGCTTGGGCATGCGCATGTGCAGCGGCATCTGGCCGCCTTCGAAGCCGGCGATGGCGACGCCCGAGCGCGCCTTCTGGCCTTTCACGCCGCGACCGCCGGTCTTGCCCTTGCCCGAGCCCGGGCCGCGGCCGATACGCATGCGGCCCTTGGTCGAGCCGGGAGCCGGAGCCAGTTCATTCAGCTTGGTCATGTGTGCCTCTCCTTGGAGATCTGCGCCCGGCCAGCGGCCGGACTCGGCTTGAAAAAACGATCTAGAATTTGGCTTCGCCGAACCTCGACCGAGGTCGAGGTTTCAAACGAAAACCACCCCGGCTTTCACCGGGGTGGCGATTTCGACGTCTCGTAGCAGAACTACTCGACGATTTCCAGCAGGTGCTGAACCTTGCGGATCATGCCGCGGACCGCCGGGGTGTCTTCCAGCTCGGACTCGCGGCCCAGCTTGTTGAGACCCAGACCGGCCAGCGTCGCGCGCTGGATGGCGTTGCGACGGATCGGGCTGCCGGTCTGGCGAACCTTCACGGTCTTAGCTTGCTTAGCGGTAGCCATGTCTTAGCCCTCGATGGCGTCCGGAGCCGAGGCCCCGTCGGCGCGGCGGCCGAGAATGTCGCCGACCTTCTTGCCGCGCTTGGCGGCGATCTGGCGGGGCGACGATTGAACCTTCAGGGCCTCGAACGTGGCGCGGACCATGTTGTACGGGTTCGAAGAACCCGTCGACTTGGCCACGACGTCCTGGACGCCCAGGGTTTCGAGAACCGCGCGCATCGGACCGCCGGCGATGACGCCGGTGCCGGGAGGGGCCGCGCGCATCATGACCTTGCCGGCGCCCCAACGGCCGTAGCCGTCGTGGTGCAGGGTGCGCGACTCGCGGAGCGGGACGCGGACCATGGTCTTCTTGGCTTCTTCGGTCGCCTTGCGGATGGCTTCCGGCACTTCACGCGCCTTGCCATGACCGTAGCCGACGCGGCCCTTCTGGTCGCCGACGACCATCAGAGCGGCGAAGCTGAAGCGACGGCCGCCCTTAACGGTGGCGGCGACGCGGTTGATGTGGACGAGCTTTTCGACGATGTCGCTGTCGACCCGCTCCTCGGGGGCGTTGCGGTCGCGACGGTCCCGGCGTTGGCCGCCTTCACCGCGCTGTTGGTCACCACGAGCCATGATGTTTCCCTTAGAAGTTCAGGCCGGCTTCGCGCGCGGCGTCGGCCAGGGCTTTCACCCGTCCGTGGAAGATGTAGCCGCCGCGATCGAAGACGACGTCCTTGACGCCCTTTTCGATGGCGCGTTCGGCGACGAGCTTGCCGACCAGAGC
>Ga0065165_1001802_pt1 | contig 21054 bp, 18 predicted proteins | sample AraplaMF_Cvi_mMF_FD_63813 | JGI IMG/M metagenome (GOLD analysis project Ga0065165, IMG submission 63813) | Arabidopsis root microbial communities from the University of North Carolina, USA - plate scrape MF_Cvi_mMF (version 2) (version 3) | ecosystem: Host-associated > Plants > Roots >... | reverse complement strand
CAGACGCCATACGCCGGGCGAAGATGAATGGGATGGACGGTGGCCTGGGTGTCGCCCGGCCGCTCCAAGGCCATGACGACCTCAGTCAGCACCGGCGCCACCGCCGCGGCGCGCGCCGCGCTGGCGGGGCGGGTCGGCGCGGCCGGCCGGGGCATTCCCACGGCGGTCCCGGCTGGATCCAGTTCCGCCAGGATCGCGAGCGCATCGGTGTGCGCTTCGAAGAGCTTCGCCAGCGCCAGGTCCTCGGCACCCACCCGGGCCAGCAAGCGCCAGCGATGCAGCGTACGGCCCTGTCCCGGCAACGGAAGCCGGTCCAGGCCGGCGTCGATCAGCGCCCGCAGACGCACCGCAGGGTTCAAGCCCTGCGTCCGCGTCAGCCCGTCGCCCAGCCGCCGTATGGCCAGCGCCTCGGGATCCACCGAGGCATCCAGCACGGGGACAATCACATCAAGCAGTTGCATGCCAGCGGGTTGGCAATCCTCGTGCCACGGCCGACAGGCCACAGGCCCAGGTGTAGGATTCGGGCCGTTCTGGACCAACCCCGTGCCATCGCCATGAGCAGCTCTGCTTCCACCTCCGCCGTTCAAGACCGCCTGCAGCAACTGGGCATCACCCTGCCACCCGTGGCCGTGCCGGCTGCCGCCTATGTGCCCTTCGTGCGCACCGGCAACCTCGTCTTCCTCTCGGGCCACATTGCCAAGAAGGACGGCAAGACCTGGGTGGGCCAACTGGGCAAGGACACGGACACCGCCACCGGCAAGGCCGCCGCGCGCGCCATCGCCATTGACCTGATGGGCACGCTGCAAGCCGCCGTGGGTGACCTGGGCAAGGTGACCCGCATCGTCAAGCTGATGAGCCTGGTCAACAGCACGCCGGACTTCACGGAGCACCACCTGGTGACCAACGGCGCCTCGGAACTCTTCGTGGACGTGTTCGGCCCGCAGATCGGGGCGCATGCCCGCAGTGCCTTTGGCGTGGCACAGATTCCCACCGGCGCCTGCGTCGAAATTGAACTGATTGCCGAGGTGCAGGACTGATGAGGGTGTTGCTCACTCCTCCCCGCGTACTCGCGGTCACGACCCTGGCCTCGCTGGCCGCACTGGCCACGGCGCTCATTGCCCAGTACCAGTTCGACATCAAGCCCTGCCCCTGGTGCGTGATGCAGCGCGGCATCTTCATCCTGATTGCCGTGGTCAGTGCGCTGGGCTGGTGCCTGCAGCGCGTCAAGGCGGCCCGCGTGGTGGCCCTGCTGCTGGTGGCCGCCCTGGGCATCGCCGGCCTGGTGGCGGCGGGTTATCAGCACGAGGTGGCTGCCAAGCTCGCCAGCTGCGACATGACCTTCGCCGACAAGGTGCTCAGCGCCCTGGACCTGGAAGCGCGCTGGCCCAGCGTCTTCATGGTGACCGCCTCCTGCAACGAGGCCGCGAGCTACACCCTGCTCGGCCAGCCCTATGACATCTGGAGCGGCCTGCTGTTCACGCTGATCGCGCTCGGCGCGCTGCTCACGCTCAAGCGCCGCGCGCGCGGCGCGGCCTGAGTTCCCTCGCCACTCCGGGCACGGCCAGGAGCATTCCCAGGTCGCGCCCGGATCAGCGCGCCACCACCAGCTTGAGCCCCAGGCCAACGAACACCGTTCCGGCCAGCCGGTCCAGCCACAGGCCGGCGCGGGGCCGGCGGGAGATCCAGCGGCCGATGGCGCCGGAGAAATAGCCCAGCAAGCCAAACAGCAGCGCCGCCTGCGCGGTGAACAGCAGGCCCAGCTGGGCCATCTGCAGGCTTTCGTCGCCCCGGCCGGTCACAACGAACTGCGGCAGGAACGACAGGAAGAACAGCACCACCTTGGGGTTGATCGAGTTCGCGAAGACGCCCTTGAAAAACAGCCGCCACAGCGATTCTTCCTGCGGCGCGCTGTCCAGCCGCATGGCGCCGGAGCTGCGCAGCGCCCGCACACCCATCCAGATCAGGTACAGGCCGCCGCAGACCTTCAAGGCCGTGAAGGCCACCGGCGACGCCGCCACGAGCGCGCTGACGCCAATGACAGCCAGCAGCGTGTGGCTCAAGCAGCCCAGCGCACAGCCCAGCCCAAACGCCATGCCATGGCGACGGCCCTTGGACAGGCCCATGCTCAGCACCATGAGGTTGTCCGGGCCCGGCGATGCGGTGATCAGCAGCGCTGCGGCGAGAAAACCAAGGAATTGTTCGATGGACAGCATGGCCGGCATGATAGCCACCACCAGCGTCATGGACCTGTCACGCGGCCCCGACAGCATCAGCGCCTTTGCCACCTGCCAGGAGTTGACCCATGGACCGCCGCCGCTTCCTGAATGCCAGTGCCGTGCTTGGAGGCGCCTCGCTGCTGCTGCCGCCGGCGGCGCATGCTCAGGCGCCCGCCCTCATCACCCGCGACGCGATGCGCCCGCAAATGCCGCACGGCGTTCAAAGCGGCGACCCGCTCGCCGACGCCGCCGTGATCTGGACCCGTGGCGACCGCCCCGCCCGGATGTGGCTGGAGTGGTCCACCACCGCCAGCTTTGCGACGAGCCAGCGCGTGCACGGCCCCTTCCTGCTGCCGGACACCGACTTCACCGGCCGCGTGGATCTGCGCCAGCTGCCGCCCGGCCAGGAGATCTTCTACCGGGTGATGCTGCAAGACCTGCACAACGAGCGTGTGATGTCCGAGCCACTGCAGGGCCACCTTCGCCTGCCCGGCGCGGCCGGCCGCTCTGCCCCGCGTGACGTGCGCTTTTGCTGGAGTGGCGACACCATGGGCCAGGGCTGGGGCATCAACCCTGAATGGGGCGGCGTCAAGATCTACGAGCAGATCCGGCGCGTCAACCCCGACTTCTTCCTGCATAGCGGCGACACCATCTACGCGGACAGCCCCATCAGCCCCGAAGTCAAGCTGGCCGACGGCAGCATGTGGAAGAACCTGGTCACCGAGGAAGTCAGCAAGGTGGCCGAGACCCTCGACGAATATCGCGGGCGCTATCGCTACAACCTGATGGACACGCATATCCGCCGCATGTCCGCCGAGGTGCCGCAGATCTGGCAGTGGGACGACCACGAGATCAGCAACAACTATTCAGACAGCAAGGACCTGTCCGGCGACGCGCGTTATACCGAGAAGAATGTGCCGCTGCTGGTGGCACGCGGCACGCGCGCGTTCATGGAATATGCGCCGATGCGCCGCTTCGGGGACGAAGAGGTCGAGCGCATCTACCGCCATCTGCCGCAGGGGCCGTTGCTCGATGTGTTCGTGCTGGACATGCGCAGCTATCGCGGGCCCAACGGCGCCAACCTGGAAACGCAGGAGAACGCCGCCAGCGCCTTCATGGGCCTGCCGCAGGTGGACTGGCTGCTCGACGGCCTGCGCCGCTCCAAGGCGGTGTGGAAGGTGATTGCGGCGGACATGCCCATCGGCCTGCAGGTGGCCGACGGCAAGGACGCCCAGGGCCGGGACAAGTGGGAAGCCATCGCCAATGGCGACGACGGGGCACCGCTCGGCCGGGAACTGGAAATCGCCCGGCTGCTGCGCGGCATCAAGCAGCTCGGCCTGCACAACGTGGTCTGGCTGACGGCCGACGTGCACTACACGGCCGCACATTACTTCGACCCCGTCCGCGCACGGTTCTCCGACTTCCTGCCCTTCTGGGAATTCGTCTCCGGCCCGCTGCATGCAGGCGGCTTCGGCCCGAACAAGGGCGACGCCACCTTCGGCATGCAGGTGATGTTTGAGAAGGGCCCGAACGCGTCGAACTCGCCACCGTCCGAGGGGCTGCAGTTCTTCGGCCAGGTGGATATCGACGCCAAGACCCGTGCGCTCACGGTGACGCTGAAAGACCTGACCGGCGCCTCGCTGTTCAGCAAGACGCTGGAGGCACGCCGCGCCTGAGCCAGCCGGCACGAGTGGCCGTCAGCGGTATTCCATGGCGCGCAGCACGCCCTGCAGCGGCGGCAGCTGCGCCACCATGGCCACCAGTTCGCGGATGCTCTCGGTCGCCGTCTTGGCCCGCACGCTGGCGATCTGCGTGCGGACGGTCGAAATCGCCACGCCATGTCGCTGCGCGATCTCCTGCGGCTGCAAGCCCTCGCACAGCGCCTGCAGCACGCCCTGCTCCGCCGCCGTCAGCTGATGCTCACGCGCGAAGGCCAGCATGGGCAGCTCGCCACAGAGGTTGCGTTTGCCCAGCACCAGCAGCGCATGCGTCTGCGCCCCGTCCACCATGGGCAGCACGGACAGCGACAGCCGCTGAGCGCCCCGCCCCAGGCAGATCAGGTGCCGCAGGCTCCGCTGCTGCGCGTCCACCAGGGCCTGTTCCAGGCGCTGCTGGTCCGTCCGCTGCATGGCCGTCACCTGCCCTTCCACCACCTGCACCGGCGCCTCGGGGCCGAGTTGCTCCCGCGCGGTGCAGTTGGCATAGACCAGACGCGCGCCGTGGCCGACCAGGCACATGCCCAGGTCGATGGCGTCCAGTGCGTGTCGCCACCATTTGTCGCTACCGCGGCGCCGCTCGGGGCCTCGGTACACCGACCACCAGTCCAGTTCCTGGGACCTCCCCAGCATTCCATCCATCGCTGCCTCCACTGATCAAGAGACGTGGAACGCGGCTTGCGCTTTCGCCTCTATGGGCAAAACGTGCGAATAGCGAAGCAACAGCAGAATGTTAGAAGATGTGAACCGAAAAACGTAGCAATGTTTCTAGGGGCTGGGCCCCTTGGCTGAGGGGCCTGGCCATGTCGGGTTTGCCCCCGATTTAACGTGCGGCCGCTCAGGCCGTCATGAAGCCCAGGTCCTGCTGGCTGAAATTGCCGATGCCGGGCAGCACGGACGGCAGGTCGCTGACACTGACGCCCATCCACAGGGCGAGCGTGGCGGCCAACTGGTCCACCGCCGTGGTGGGCAGCAGGCGCCCCTGGCCGACGTCGTCCGGGCCATTGACGCTGACCGACGGCAATTGTCCGTAGAAGCGCCCGCCCTTGACAGCCCCGCCCATCACCAGGTGATGGCTGCCCCAGCCATGGTCGGAACCATCGCCGTTGGAGCTGAGCGTGCGGCCGAAGTCGGAAGCCGTGAAGGTGGTGACGTTGTTGTTGACACCCAGTTCCGTCAGCGCGGTATCGAAGCTGGCCATGGCATTGCCCACCTGCTGCAGCAGCTTGGGGTGCTGGTCCACCAGCACGTCGTGCAGGTCGAAGCCGCCCAGGGAGACGAAGAACACCTGACGGGCCGCCCCCAGCGACGAACGGGCCGCGATGAGCTTGGCCACCATGTTCAGTTGCGCGGCCAGCGAGCCGGTCTCGAACGGCGTGGCCAGCGTCACATTGGACAGCGCGGTGCTGATGGTGGATTGCGCGCTGATCGAGCGGGCGGTCACGCGGTTGAGTTCCGACTCCATCCAGTGGCTGCGCTCGCCGGTGACCAGCGTACGCAGCGCCTCGCTGCAGGCCTGCGAGCCGAAGAGGCTGCGGGTGACGCCGTTGATGGCCACCGCCCCGCTGCTGCTCATCTGGTATTGCACCGCCTGGCCGCCCGACATGAACACGGCGTTGCCCGAGACATTGATGCAGGTGAAGGTGGCGTTGCCGTTGCCGGACAGGAAGCGGTCGCCCAGGCGGCCGCCCCAGCCGGAGATGGCCCCTTCCGGCTTGGACGACTGCCACAGGCTTTGCTGGTCGTTGTGTGAGAACAGCTTGGGCGGCAGCGGCACGCTCTGCGCCTTGTATTGCGCCAGCGTGGTGGGCTGCATCAGGGTGCCGATGTTGAGCATCACCGCCAGGCGGCCGGCATCAAACACCGGCTTGATGCCGGACAGGGTCGGGGCCAGCGCCATCTGGCGGCCGTCGGGCAGCGCGACGGACGGCGTCAGGGCGGTGGCGGCCAGCTGGTCACGCGGGGTGGCCAGCGTCTGGCGGATGGTGGCGTAGGCGGCGTGGCTGGCGGCGTCATAAGGCACCAGCGTATTGCCATAGTCGTTGCCGCCGTACAGGAACAGGCAGACCAGCGCCTTGTAGTCGCCAGCCGCGGTCGCCGCGGCCGCTTCATTGATGGCGGCCAGTTGCAGCGCCCATGGGGCGGCGGTGCCGGCAATGGACAGCGCCGAGGCGTGCTTGAGGAATTCGCGGCGCTGCAGGGACGCCAGGCGGGACACGTGGGTCATCGGGAAGCTCCGCTTATTTCTGGATCTGGTAGTCGGGGGAGGCCAGCAGCAGCAGCCACCCGGCCTTGACGCGATTGAGCTTGCCGGCATCGGTCGTGGCGGCAATCGAGCCCACGGCCGTGGTGATGGTGGCCAGCGTCGCCTCCGACACACCGCCCAGCAGCGTCGCCTGGCGCTGCACCAGGCTGGCGGCATCGGCGGCCAGCGCCAGGTCCGCCGTGTAGTCGGGCTTCAGATCCCCAATGCCGCTGTTGACCAGCGTCTGCATGAAGTTGAGATAACCGGCCACGGTGCTTTCGTTGCACAGCTGGAACTCGGGCGCGGTCACGTTGTTGGCGCCCAGCTGCGAATTCGGCGGCACATAGCCCGGGCGGAAGAAGTTGAACACCGAGCCGCTGCGCAAGGGGCTCTGGCCCAGGCGCGAGGCCGGGTTGCTGCAGTCGCCGATGGCCCACAGGTCACCGGGCGAGGTGACGCCAACGGTGCGCATCCACTGCACCAGGCGCTGCACCGGCTCCCGCAGCTTGCCGCCCGAGGGAGCGGTGGCGGCGGTACGGGCCTCGTTGTCCAGCAGGATGGCCCGGATGACGGCGCGCAGATCGCCGCGCTCGCCCTTGCCGTTGTCGTCAAAGACCGCGGCCACGCGCTGCACATAGCCGGCGCTGGGGTTGGAGGCTACCAGGCGCTGGATCAACTGGCGGCCGATGAAGGGCCCGACGTTGGGGTGGGCCGCCAGCGTATCCAGCGCGGTCTTCATGGCGGTGGGGCCATCCGCGGATTCCGGGATGGTCACATCCAGCACCTGCTTCGCGCCTGTGGAAAAGCGCGCCGCGGTGTGCACCATCGGCCGATTCATGTAGCTGAAGTCGGTGCCGTTGGCATTGGTGGTGTCAAAGTCCCAGCCGGTGAAGACACGGGCCAGTGCCGTGATCTGGTCCAGCGTGTAGGTGTCAACAGGCTTGCCGTTGCTGGTCTTGGCGCTGCCGTCCGCATTGAGCTGGTTCAGCCCGATGGTGAAGAGCTGCATCACCTCGCGCGCATAGTTCTCATCCGGCTGGCGCCCGGTCTTGGGGTCTTCCTTGCGGTTGCCCCGCATGGCCAGATAGACCCCCATGGCGGGCGACAGCGTCACGCCTTCCAGCAGGTCACGGAAGCTGCCGAAGCAGCGCGCCTCAAGCATGTCCACATAGCCGGCGGTGGCGAACTGCGGCCAGGCCACCGGCAGGCCGTTCATGGACACCACGAAGATTTCCGACAGGGCCAGCACGACCCGCTGGCGCAACTGGTCCGGCGAGCTGATCAGCTTGCGCCACAGCGTGGCGTCCATGCCACTGAGGCTGTATTTGTAGCTTTCGGCGCCATAGCCCTTGGCGATCAGCCAATCGGTATGGCTGGTGCTGCGCGCCATGCCGAATTGCTGGTCCAGCCAGCGGCCGTAACCGCCGGACTTCAGGGCCGTGATGTCGGAATCACTGGCCGAGAAGCCCGCTTGGCCCAGGAAGCGCGCCGCCTCGACATCCGTGGCCGGCTTGGCGCTTTGCGGCACCGTGTTGGGCGTTCCCGCATCGGTGTCCGAGCCGCCTCCGCAGGCCGCGAGCAGCGCCGCGGCAGCGGCGGCCGCCGTCAAAGCGCCGGCATGCAGCTGCACACCACCGGCATCCGCCGCGGTGTCAGCCCCTTGGGGGCTGCGGTCTTCGTCCAGGTCAAGCGCCAGGGCGCCAGGGGTTTCGGTGGTCAGCATGTCGACACATGGGCATCTGTGGATGCCGCATGGTGTCGGGGCTGCGCGGTTTGCGCACCGTCATTCGTATAACAGGTGAATCGCTCCGCAACAGTTTGTTGATGCGTGACTTATGCACTGCGAGAAACGGCCGGGCGCCAGTAGACAAACAGACACCCGGCAGCAACAGACCTGCTATATCTATATAGAGAGGGTCTCAGCGCAGGGGGACACCGGTCTTGCTCTGCACGAACTCACGCGTGACCTCCGGCGCCAGCTCCACCAGCTTCAGGCCTTCCGGCGTGACGTCGATGACCGCCAAGTCGGTGATGATGCGGTTCACGACGCCCACACCCGTCAGCGGCAGCGTGCAGGACGGAATGATCTTGAGGTCTTCCGTGCCGTCTTTCTTGCGCGCCACATGTTCCATCAGCACGATGACGCGCGGCACGCCCGCCACCAGATCCATGGCGCCGCCCATGCCCTTGACCATCTTGCCGGGGATCATCCAGTTGGCCAAATCGCCACGTTCGCTGACCTGCATGGCGCCCAGGATGGACAGGTTGATCTTGCCGCCACGGATCATGGCGAAGCTGTCGTGGCTGCCGAAGATGGAGCTGCCAGGAATGGTGGTGACGGTCTGCTTGCCGGCGTTGATCAGGTCGGCGTCCACTTCCTGCTCGGTGGGGAACGGGCCGATGCCCAGCATGCCATTTTCGCTTTGCAGCCAGACTTCCTTGTCAGCCGGCACGAAGTTGGCCACCAGCGTCGGGATGCCGATGCCGAGATTCACATAGAAGCCGTCTTGCAGCTCTTCGGCGGCACGCGCCGCCATCTGGTCTTGGGTCCAGGGCATGTCGGTCTCCTCAGGCGGCGGGTCGGATGGTGCGCTTCTCGATGCGCTTTTCCGGATTGGGGTTGTGCACGATGCGGTGCACATAGATGCCAGGCAGGTGGATGGCGTCCGGGTCCAGGTCGCCCACATTGACCACCTGCTCCACTTCCACCACCGTCAACTTGCCGGCCATGGCACAGGCCGGATTGAAGTTGCGCGCGGTGCGCCGGAAGATCAGGTTGCCACTCTTGTCGGCCACATGGGCCTTGACCAGGGCCACATCGGGCGTGAGGGCTCGTTCCATGACGTAGGTCTGGCCGTCGAATTCGCGCAGTTCCTTGCCTTCGGCCACCAGCGTGCCCACGCCGGTGCGGGTGAAGAAGGCGGGAATGCCGGCACCGCCGGCGCGCAGCTTCTCGGCGAGCGTGCCCTGCGGCGTGAACTCCAGCTCCAGCTCCCCGGCCAGGTACTGCCGCTCGAATTCCTTGTTCTCGCCCACGTAGCTGGAGATCATCTTGCGGATCTGGCGGGTCTCCAGCAGCTGGCCGAGACCGAAGCCGTAGACGCCCGCATTGTTGGAGATGACGGTCAGGTCCTTCACGCCGCTGTCACGCAGCGCCTGGATCAAGGCTTCAGGGATGCCGCACAGGCCAAAGCCCCCCACGGCCATCAACTGGCCATCTTTGACGATGCCCTCCAGCGCGGCGCTGGCGCTGGGGTAAAGCTTGTTCATGGAAGTCTCCTTTTTTCACCACCGCCAGGCAGCGTACTACGTAAGCGCTTAAGTACAGGCTACGTAGAATTGACTAAGCAACCCAAGCAAGCGAGGACCCGATGCCCATGAGCCTGGAGGCACTGCACAGCGAGATTCCCCGCATCTTCGCGCCCTGGATCGTCGCACTGCAATTGCGGCCCGTCCATGCCGAACCGGGCCTCCTGCGGCTCACCATGCCCATCACCCCCGAGCTGGTGCATGTGGGCGGTGTGCTTTGCGGCCAGGCCAGCATGGCCGCAGCCGATACCGCCATGGTGCTGCTGATGATGAGCGAACTCGGTGAATTCCAGCCCATGACGACCGTCCAGCTGCAGACCACCTTCGTGCGCCCGCTCTGCGGCGCGCAGGTGCGCATCCAGGCGCGGCTGCTGCGCCGGGGCCGGCAACTGGCTTTCGGGCAGCTGGATCTGACGGATGACCAGGACCGCCTGGCCGTGCAGGCCACCACCACCTACGCCCTCCTGCAGAGCTGACGCATGCCGCTGGATTACCGCACCGCCTTCGACCTGGCCCCCATTGGCCTCGTGATCTCCGAGAACCGCCTGATCCAGGACTGCAACCGGCAGGTGCTGGACATGTTTGGCGTCGAGCGCGAGCAGCTCATCGGCCACAGCTTTGCACTGCTTTATCCCAGCCCGGTCGAGTTCGAGCGCACCGGCGAGCGCATCGTCGCCAGCCTGGATGCGAGCGGCTATTACGCCGATGAGCGCGTGATGAAACGCGTGGCAGGCACGCGCGCCGGGGAGCTGTTCTGGTGCCACGTGTCGGGCCGCGCGCTCGACCCGGCCCGCCCGCATGCCAGCGGCATCTGGAGTTTCGAGGACCTGTCCGCCCGGCGCCAGCTGAAGGCGGAACTGACCCCGCGCGAGCGCGAGATCGCCGCCTTGCTGATCGAGGGGCTGACCAGCAAGCTGATCGGCCGCAAGCTTGGTGTCAGCCCGCGCACCGTCGATGTGTACCGTGCACGACTGATGAAGAAATACGGCGCCGCGAGCACCCCGGACCTGGTCCATCGGCTGCTGGTGTGAGCTTTTGGCGCTGCGCGGACGTGCGCATCGTGGCGCGGGCGGCACGGTTTCAATCACTGACAGATGCGCGCGAGCCTCGATGGATACGGGCTTTCCTCAAGACCTGGCCCCGGATGTGCGATTTCATCGTGCATTTGCGGGGCAACCCGAAGATGGGACACGCATTTCTCTTGCACAATACGCGGCGTCCGGCGCCACGCCGGGCTTAACTTGCAAGAGTCCAATCGAATGAACAAGACCGAACTGATCGAACACCTGGCTTCCAAGCACGAAATGACCAAGGCCGAAGCTGGCCGCATCCTCGAAACGCTGCTGGACGCCGTGGTCACTACGGTGAAGAAGGGTGGCCAAGTGTCCATCCCGGGCTTCGGCTCCTTCAAGCAGCACGCACGTGCCGCTCGCACCGGCGTGAACCCCAGCACCGGCGACAAGATCAAGATCGCCGCTGCCAAGCTGCCCAAGTTCACCCCGGGCGCTGGCTTCAAGGCCGCCGTGGACCCGAAGGCTGCTGCCCGCAAGGCCGCTGCCAAGCCGGCCGCCAAGCCCGCCAAGAAGGCTGCCAAGAAGTAATTCTGGCCCCCTGCGATAATTCGCCGAAGACCGCTTCCGGTCTTCCTACAAACCCGGCTTCGGCCGGGTTTGTTTTTTTGCTCCTACAGTTGCTGCATGTCCGCCACGTCGCTCCGCGTGCTGTCGCTCATCCCGCCGATGACGCAGCTCAACACGCCCTACCCCTCCACCGCCTACCTGACGGGGTTCCTGCGTTCGCGTGGCCAGCACGCCACGCAGCGCGACCTGGCGCTGGCGCTGGTGCTGCGCCTGTTCTCGCGCGAGGGGCTGCAGCGCATCCTGGCGGCTGTCCAGGCCATTGACGAGCAGCAGCGCGGCCCGGCGTCCCAGCACTTCGCGGCGCAGTTCAGCCGGTACTTTTCCACGATAGGGCCGGCCATCGCCTTTCTGCAGGGCCGCGACGCCACCCTGGCCCATCGCATCAACACGCGCGGCTTCCTGCCCGAAGGCGCGCGCTTCCAGTCGCTGGACGTCTATGTCTCGGAGGAAGGGGAAGACCCGCTGGCTTGGGCCTTCGGCGCGCTGGGCCTGCAGGACCGGGCCAGGCACCTGGCCACGCTCTACCTCAACGACCTGGCCGATGTGCTGCGTGAATCCGTTGACGCGCGCTTCGAGTTCGTCAGATATGCCGAGCAGCTCGCCACCAGCCAGCCCACCTTCGACCCGCTGCACGAGGCCTTGCAGGCCCCCGCGAACCTGGTGGACGAGTTGCTGGCGCAGCTGACCCTGGAAGCCCTGGAAGCGGAACAGCCCGACGTGGTGCTGCTGTCCGTCCCCTTCCCTGGCGCGGTGTATGCGGCCCTGCGCATCGGACAGACGATCAAGCGGGCGCGGCCGGGGCTGCCGGTGGTGCTGGGCGGCGGCTTTGCCAACACCGAGCTGCGCGAACTGAACGAGCCGCGTCTGTTTGACTATGTGGATTACGTCACGCTGGATGCGGGCGAGCGCCCCCTGCTGGCGCTGCTGGAACATCTGGCCGGCAAACGCGGGCCTCAGCGCCTGGTGCGGACCTTTGTGCGTCGTCCGGTGGAGGATGGGGCGCAGGCCGATGGCACCGCAGGTGCGGCAGTGACCGATGCAACTGGCGCCGCAGGCTGCGCGCCGTCCGCTGTGCGCTACATCAACTTCGCCGAGCCGGACGTGCCGTTCGAAGACGTTGGCACCCCCACATGGGACGGCCTGCCGCTGGGCAGCTATTTGTCGCTGCTGGACATGCTCAACCCCATGAACCGGCTCTGGAGCGACGGGCGTTGGAACAAGTTGACCGTGGCGCATGGCTGCTACTGGAAGAAGTGCAGCTTTTGCGACATCACCCTGGACTACATCTCACGTTATGAGGCTGCCTCCGCCAAGACCTTGGTGGACCGCATCGAGGCGATCGTGCAGGAAACCGGCCAGACGGGTTTTCATTTCGTCGACGAGGCCGCACCGCCCAAGGTGCTCCGTGCCCTGGCGCAGGAGCTGATCGACCGCAACGTCTCGATCAGCTGGTGGGGCAATGTGCGCTTCGAGAAGACGTTCACGCCGGAGCTGTGCCAGTTGCTGGCCGACAGCGGCTGCATCGCCATCAGCGGCGGCCTTGAAGTGGCCTCCGACCGCCTGCTCAAGCTGATGCAAAAGGGCGTGTCCGTCGAGCAGGTGGCGCGCGTGACGCGGGCCTTTACCGAATCCGGCATCCTGGTGCATGCCTACCTCATGTATGGCTTTCCCACCCAGACCGTGCAGGACACGGTGGACGCGCTGGAATATGTGCGGCAGCTCTTTGAAAACGGCTGCATCCAGAGCGGCTTCTTCCACCGCTTCGCCTGCACGGTGCACTCACCGGTGGGGAAGGACCCCGCCGCCTTTGGCGTGGAACTGCTGCCGCTGCCGCCGTCCCCGTTTGCCAAGAACGATGTGGGCTTCATCGACCCCACCGGCACCGACCACGACGCGATGGGCGAGGCCCTGAAGAAGGCGCTCTACAACTTCATGCACGGCATCGGCCTGGAGCAGGACGTGCGGCGCTGGTTCAGCGTGCGTGTGCCCAAGCCCAAGGTGCCTCGGGACTTCATCGCGCGGGCGCTGGGCACCTGAGCCACGGCATTGGTGGCGGGCCAGCTCGTGCGAGAGGGGCGGTCGGTGCCGCGAGAGGCCCTCAGGTTTTTAAGGTCATCAGGCCGATCCACAGGCTTTGTAGACGCTGGGTGTCAGTGTGGACACAAGTGCTGCCCCAGCTGGCAACGAGCGCTACAAAGGCGAGCGCAGGACACCATGAAGCCCCATGATGGGGCGCGGTGGGCGATCAGCGCAGCGGCGGGTCGAACAGATAGCCGACGCCTCGCACGGTACGGATCAGCGGCGAGCTCGGATCGTCGTTGAGCTTCTGGCGCAGACGCGAGACCATCAGGTCCACGCTGCGCTCCAGCGCGGTGACGCCGTCCCCGCGGGCCAGGTGCAGCAACTCCTGGCGCTGCAGCACGCTGTGCGGCCGCTCCAAAAAGGCGCGCAGCAGCTTGTATTCGCTTTGCGACAGCACCACGCAAAAGCCCCCCGGGCCGGAGAGGCGCCGCGTCATGGGCTCCAGGCGGAAGCGACCGAACATCAGCACCTCGGCCGGGTCGCCATCACGCGGACGCAGCAGCGACTTGATGCGCGCCTGCAGTTCCCGGGGTTCACCGGCCTTGGGCACCACCGCGTCAGCGCCGCGCTCCAGGGCCAGCACGCGCTCCAGCGTGCTGTCATGCTGCAGCAGCACGATCACCGGCAGGCGGGACCGCTGACGCAGACGGGTCAGTGCCGACCAGCCCGCCTCGCGTGCATCGCTCGGGTCCAGCAGGCACAGGTCCACCGGCAGCAGCGGAATGCGGTCCAGCAGTGCCGGCTCATTGCTGTCCGTGACGCGATATCCCCATGCCCGCAGCAGCGCGGCGCAACGCAGTCGCGCATGGCTGTCAGGGTCCAGCAGCAGCAGATGGGTGCCGATGGCGGGATCAGGGAAGAGGGAACTCATTGTCGGCAGGGGCACAAGTGATTACTGCGCAAGACTATGCCGGCGCAGCAGTTTGAAGAGGCGGAACTGGCCGACTCTCACAGTGCTTTTTACGCTCGCTTAACGAGAGTGATACACGGTTGAGTGCGCCGACAAACTGCCTGGAAATTCACGAAGGAATATGGGCGATTCGTGGACAAATGCGCTGCGCGACGGAGGATGGCGAGACCCGCCCGCGGCATCGGCCCTGTGTGAAGGCCTGACACCGCACTCGGCTACAATAGCCCCCAATGCCATGGCCACAGTCTTGCCACGGCGTGATGTATTGAGTGTTTGTTCATGGCCTGTCAGCCCCCACGTGGCGCCAGCTGCCCTGACCCTCTCTTCACAGCGATCTCCACAGCAGCCGAAGACTGGCACCTCCTCACGGGACGGTGCGCTGCACAAGCCCTGCGTGGGCACCACAACAAAGCAGCCTATGAGTTTTGATGCACTGGGACTCTCCCAGCCCCTGCTTCGCGCCATTGCCGAAGTGGGATATTCCTCTCCCACTCCCATCCAGAGCCAGGCCATCCCTGCCGTCCTCAGTGGCGGCGACCTGATGGCAGGTGCCCAGACCGGCACCGGCAAGACCGCCGGCTTCACGCTGCCCGTGCTGCAGCGGCTCTCCACCGGCAAGCCCGTGCGTGACGCGCGTGGCCGCGTCGCCGTCCGTGCGCTGGTGCTGACCCCCACGCGTGAACTCGCCGCACAGGTCGAGGAAAGCGTGCGCACCTATGGCAAGTACCTGCCGCTCACCAGCATGGTGATGTTTGGCGGCGTCGGCATGCAGCCCCAGATCGACAAGCTGCGCAAGGGCGTGGACATCCTGGTGGCCACGCCCGGCCGCCTGCTGGATCACGCGCAGCAAGGCACGCTGGACCTCTCCCATGTGGAGATCCTGGTGCTGGATGAAGCCGACCGCATGCTGGACATGGGCTTCATCCACGACATCAAGAAGGTGCTGGCGCTGCTGCCGCAGAAGAAGCAGAGCCTGCTCTTCTCCGCCACCTTCAGCGATGAGATCAAGGCGCTGGCCGACCGTCTGCTGGACAAGCCGGGCCTGATCGAAGTGGCACGCCGCAATGCCACGGCAGACACCATCGCCCAGAAGGTCCACCCGGTGGATCGCGACAAGAAGAAGGAGCTGCTGGCTCACCTGATCCGGCAGCACGACTGGCATCAGGTGCTGGTCTTCACCCGCATGAAGCACGGCGCCAACCGCCTGGCCGAGTTCCTGGACAAGCAAGGCATCAGTGCCATGGCCATCCACGGCAACAAGAGCCAGGGTGCCCGCACCAAGGCGCTGGCCGAGTTCAAGAGCGGCGACCTGCAAGTGCTGGTGGCCACCGACATCGCGGCCCGCGGTATCGACATCGATCAGCTGCCGCACGTCGTGAACTACGAGCTGCCCAACGTGTCGGAAGACTATGTGCACCGCATTGGCCGCACCGGCCGCGCAGGCGCGCAGGGTGAGGCACTGTCGCTGGTGTGCGTGGACGAGGAAGGTTTCCTGCGCGATATCCAGAAACTCATCAAGCGCGAGATCCCGCGTGAGGTGGTGCCGGGCTTCGAGCCTGATCCGAATGCCAAGCCCGAGCCCATCGTGCTGGGCCGCATGGTGCTGAACGGCGGCGCCGGCCGCTCCGGCGGCGCGGCCCGTGCGGGTGGCGGCGGTGGCGGTCAGCGTCGCGGCGGTGGTGGTGGTGGTGGCCGTGATGGCAGCCGCGATGGCGCCCGTGCTGGCGGCAGCGGCGGCCAGGGCCGCCCGTCCGGCAGCCACGGCGGCGGACGCCCCGCGCAGGGCCAGTCGCAAGGCCAGGGCCGCAGCGGTGGCCAGGGTGGTCGGCCGGCCGGCAGTGGCGGTGCACCCGCCGGCCGCGCGGCCAATCCGCAGGGCCAGCCCCGCCAGGGACAAGGCCAGGGGCAACCCCGCCAAGGTGACCGTCGCCCGTCCGGCGGCTCCGGTGCGTCCGGCGGCGGCAACCGCTCCGGCGGCGCGCTGACGCGTCCCAAGTCCACGAACTGACGCCGATCAGGTCCGGCGGCGGGAACGCCCGCCGGACCGGCTGCCGCGCCGTTTGAACGCGGCATACTCGCGGCCACGCCATGAAGACCGCGCCCATTGTTCCGGCCGACGTCGACTTCTCCGACCCGGCCACGCCCTTCTCGCCGACCTTCGGCGACCGCTATCACACGCCGGCTGGTGCCTGGGGACAGGCCACCCACGTCTTCCTGGGCGGCAACCAGTTGCCGGCTCGCTGGGCGGGACGCACCCGTTTCGTCGTGCTGGAAACCGGCTTCGGCCTGGGCAACAACTTCCTCGCCACCTGGGCTGCCTGGCGCGCCGACCCGCAGCGCTGTGAGCGCCTGGTCTTCCTCAGCCTCGAAAAACATCCGTTGCGGCGGGAAGACCTGGCGCGCGTCCACGCCCACTCACCAGAACCGGCCTTGGCCGCGCAACTGGTGCAGGCCTGGCCGGCGCTCACCCCCAACCTGCACACGCTGGACTTCGAGCAGGGGCGTGTCCAGCTGATGCTGGCGCTGGGCGATGCGCGCGACTGGCTGCCGGCGCTGGTGGCGGAGGTGGACGCCTTCTATCTCGATGGCTTCGCCCCGTCCAAGAATCCGGAGCTGTGGGAACCCAAGGTGTTCCAGCAACTCCATCGCCTGGCGGCGCCGGGCGCCACCGTGGCCACCTGGTGCCTGGCGCGCCGGCTGCTGGACGGTCTGGCCGCCGTGGGCTTTCGTGTCGAGATCCGTCCGGGCTTTGCACGGCGGCGCGAGATGACCACGGCGATTCATGAGCCGCGTCACCGCCCGCCACCCGCCCCTGCACGCGCGCCCGCCGCGCCGCATGCGCGCGAGGTGCTCGTGGTGGGCGCGGGATTGGCAGGCGCCGCCTGCGCTCGCGCGCTGGGCCGCCGGGGGCTGGCCTGCACGGTGCTTGAGGCGCAGGGCGCGCCGGCGTCGCAGGCGTCCGGCAACCCCGGTGGCCTGTTCCACGGCACGCTGCATGCAGACGACGGGCCCCATGCCCGCTTCAACCGCACGGCAGCCCTGGCCACCGAACGTGAACTGCGGCGCGTGGCCACCGCCCTGCCCTGGCTCCAATGGGGACTGCTGCGGGTGGAGCGGGACGGCACCGCGCCCTCCGCAGCCCTGGATGCCATGCAGGCCCTGCTGGCCACCACCGGACTGCCGCCGGACTATGTGCAGGCGCTCGGCGCCGACGAAGCCGGCCACCAGGCCGGGTTGCCCCTGACGGGGCCCGCCTGGTACTTTCCTGGCGGCGGCGCCGTGTCTCCGGCGGCGCTCATCCAGGCCTGGCTGGCGCCCGGCACCTCGGCGCCCCGCGTGGGCGCCCGCGTGGCGTCGCTGCGCCAAAGCGGCGACCGCTGGCAGGGCTGCGACGCCAGCGGCACGGTCCTGGCGGAAGCCGATGCCGTCGTGCTGGCGGCCGGCACTGCCAACCAGGCGCTCGCCGCCCCCTGGCAGGCCGCTCCTGCATGGCCCTGGGTGTCACAGCGCGGCCAGTTGAGCATGGTGGCGCCGGGTGTCGCCTCGCCTGTGCCGGCCCGCCCGGTGGCAGGCATCGGCTATGCGCTGGCCCTCCCCGATGGCCGGCTGTGTTTTGGCGCGAGCGCCGATGCGGCGGATGAAGACCCGGCGCTGCGCCTGACGGACCAGACACAGAACCTGCAGCGCCTGCACCAGTTGCTGCCGCAATTGCGCCTGAACGGCCTGACGGCCGAAGCAGCCGCGGAGCCGGGCCGGCTGCCCCTGGACGGGCGTGTGGGCTGGCGCAGCCTGGTGCCCGACCGGCTGCCCGTCGTGGGCGCCCTTCCCGCCGCTGCGCCCTCGCAGCGCGCGGAGCAGCCCAGGTTCTGGCCGCGCCATCCTGGCCTGATGATCTGTGGCGGGCTGGCCTCGCGCGGCATCACCTGGGCGACCCTTTGCGGCGAGCTGGTGGCCGCACAGCTCCTGGGCGACCCGTTGCCGCTGGAGGCCGATCTGGTGGACCTGCTCGACCCGGCACGCTTTGGCGCCAAGGCGCTGCGCCGGGCCGGTTGATCAGCTCGCCATCGCGCGGGCCGGCTGCCCCGGCTCGGCCGGATAGACCATGGCGCTGTGGACCGTGCGTGACACCAGCAGCGGGATGATGGTGCCGAAGCCCAGGCGCTGGAAATGCTCCGTGGCCCGGTGCGCATCCAGGCCCGCCGCATCGGTGTACTGCTCCAGGATCACGAAACGGTCCGGGTCTTGCGGCGAGCGGTAGTAGTCATAGGCAAGATTGGCCGGCTCCTGGCGGGTGGCTTCGGTGAGCTGCGCCAGCAGCGCGCTGACCTCGTCGCCGTGGCCCGGCTTCACGTGGTAGTGGGCAATGACCTGGAGGTAGGGCTGGGTCGTGGCATCGGACATGAGGACTCCCAAGAGCTGGAGAAGTGACGGGGGTTGGGCCGGACATCGCGCCCGATGCTGCCCCAAAACCGCCTTCCCCACCTGCGCCGCCCTGCCATGCCGGGCGCCACTCGCCCCGCCTGTTGACCGCATCACGGATTTCGTCATTGCACGGCGCAGGCGGGCCGGTCCTTGACGTCGTACGCTCAAGTCAGCGCAGCCCTGGCCGATAAGCCCCCAAGATGCCCCGTCCTGGGGCGCGATCCACGACCGTTCGCCTCACCATGGGGATGAAAAAATGATCCACGCTATTGCCGGCCGCTCGATCGGCCAGCGCCTGAGCCTCGTCCTGGGCCTGGTGCTCTTGATTTCCTTTGTCGGCTCGGGCCTGAGCTACCTCGCCCTGAAGCGGGTGGCTGAAGAGACCAGCACGATGTTCAATGAAGACCTGGTGGCGGAGCGCGCCGCCAGCGACTGGTTCCGCAACATCACCAATGGGGTGAACCGCACCACCGCCATCGCCATCAGCGCCGACACCAGCCTGACCGAGTTCTTCGCCCCCAGCGTCGCCGAATCCACCAAGCAGGCCGGCGAACTGCAAAAGAAGCTCGACGGCTACATGAAGACACCCGAAGAGCGGACGCTGTTCGAGAAGTTGGGCGAGGCACGAAAGGCCTACCTCGCCAGCCGTGATGCGGTCATGACCGCCAAGAAGGGCGGCGAAGTGGAGAAGGCGCGCCAGGTCTTCGACCAGCAGTTCCAGCCGGCGGCGGCGAAGTTCCAGGAGGCCATCCAGGCCATCGTGCAGCACCAGCGCAGCGGCCTGGACGACTCCGCCAAACGGGTGGACAGCTCCAATGCCAACGCCCGCACGACCTTGCTGGTGTTCTCGCTGATCGCCCTGGCGCTGGGCATCTGGTTCGCGGTGACGCTCACCCGCTCCATCACCGGCCCGCTGCGGGGCGCCGCAGGCGTGGCCGATGCCATCGCGCGTTTCGACCTGAGCCGCGAAGTGCCGCGGGGCGGCGCTGACGAGACCGGCCAGTTGCTGGGGTCGCTCAGCGGCATGCAGCAGCAGTTGCTCCAGTTGATCGGCGATGTGCGCAGCTCGGCCGAGAACATTGGCACGGCCAGCGCGGAGATCGCCACGGGCAACCACGACCTGAGCGCCCGCACGGAGCAGACAGCTTCCAACCTGCAACAGGTGGCGGCCTCCATGACGCAGCTCACCGGCACGGTGCGCCAGACGGCGGACAGCGCCATGACGGCCAACCAGCTGTCCAGCTCGGCAGCGGAGACCGCCCAGCGCGGCGGCGCCGTGATGGGTGAAATGGTGGCCACCATGGGCGCCATCACCGAGAGTTCGCGCCGCATTGCCGACATCATCGGCGTGATCGACGGCATCGCGTTCCAGACCAACATCCTGGCGCTGAATGCCGCGGTGGAAGCGGCGCGGGCGGGGGAACAGGGCCGCGGCTTCGCCGTTGTGGCCAGCGAGGTGCGCTCGCTGGCACAGCGCAGCGCCGAGGCGGCCAAGGAAATCAAGTCGCTGATCGGCGCGAGCGTCGAGCGGGTGGAATCCGGTTCACGCCTGGTGACGGACGCCGGCGGCGCGATGAATGAGATCGTGGCCAGCGTGCAGCGCGTGGCCGACATCATCGGGGAAATCAGCGCGGCAGCCCGGGAGCAAAGCGATGGCATCCACCAGGTCAATGCGGCCGTGGGCCAGCTGGACCAGATGACGCAGCAGAACGCCGCCCTGGTGGAGGAATCCGCCGCCGCGGCCGAAAGCCTGAAAGAGCAGTCGCAGCGCCTGGCGGGGGCCATTGCGGTGTTCCGCCTGCGCTGAAGCCGGTAGCAGGAAGAGCGGCGGCCGGCAGCCGGGAGCGGCAGCCTGCAGCTGCCTGCCCCGACGAGGCGGCCGCAGGCCGGGACCGCCTGCGGATTAGAAGGTCAGCGTCTTCACGCCTTGCGAGGTGCCCAGCAGGCACACCGAGGCCTTGTTGCGCGCGAACACGCCCACGGTGACCACGCCGGGCCACTGGCTGACCTCCGCCTCGAAGGCAGCCGGGTCGGTGATCTGCAGGCCGCGCACGTCCAGGATCTGGCAGTGGTTGTCCGTGACGCAGCCCTCACGCACGGTGGCCTGCGCGCCCATGGCCGCAAACTTTCGGGCAATCTGGGCGGCCGCCATGGGGATGACCTCCACCGGCAGCGGGAAACGGCCCAGCGTCTGCACCAGCTTGCTCTCGTCGGCGATGCAGATGAAGCGCTCGGCCAGGTCGGCCACGATCTTCTCCCGCGTCAGGGCGGCGCCGCCGCCCTTGACCATGTGGCCTCGCTCATCGATTTCGTCGGCGCCATCGATGTAGACCTGCAAGGCCTGCACCTGCGAGGCCTCCAGCACCGGAATGCCCAGCGCCTTCATCCGCTCGGTACTGCGCACGGAACTCGAGACCGCGCCGGAGATGCGCATCTGGCTGGCCGCCAGGGCATCAATGAATTTGTCCACCGTGGAGCCCGTCCCCACGCCCACCACGGTGTCCGGCGTCACGTA
>Ga0065165_1001800_pt1 | contig 21086 bp, 17 predicted proteins | sample AraplaMF_Cvi_mMF_FD_63813 | JGI IMG/M metagenome (GOLD analysis project Ga0065165, IMG submission 63813) | Arabidopsis root microbial communities from the University of North Carolina, USA - plate scrape MF_Cvi_mMF (version 2) (version 3) | ecosystem: Host-associated > Plants > Roots >... | reverse complement strand
ATCCACAAGGACACCTACGCGATGCGGCTGATGCCGGTCGACCAGTGGCTGGACAACAGCACCAGCGGCGTCTGGCTGCCGTCGTTCGTGCTGCCGCGCGACCCGGCGGTCGAGCGCGCGATCACGCTCGCGCAGCGCTACGTGCGGGTGATCCGCGACGACCCGAGCGCCGGCTTCGAGGGCTACCAGTCGTCGTCGTCCGCCGACCCGGCCAGCCTCGAGAACGTCGACCTGCAGGTCGAGGCGATCTGGTCGGCGCTGCTGCACGAATGGGATCTCGGCTACATCAACCCGCCGCCCACCTACAACCGCGCACTCGATTCGCAGCGCCTGCGCACGCCGAGCGCGGTGCGTGCGGCGCGCATGGGCACCTGCATCGACCTGACGCTGCTGTTCGCCGCCTGCCTCGAGCTGGTCGACATCCACCCGGTGGTGTTCCTGCTCGACGGCCACGCGCTGCCCGGCTACTGGCGCCACCGCGACTACCAGTTCGCGTACCGCGAAGTGATCGAACCGGGCGACGCGATGCCGCCGAGCGACGAGCACCGCAGCGGCTCGCCGGGCGCGCAGACGCGGCCGTGGCGGGCCGGTCGCGCCAGCTACCGCGAGGTGTGGGGGCTGATCCGCGACGGCAAGCTGGCGCCGCTGGAGAGCGTGCGGCTGACCGAGCACTGCGGCTTCCGCGAAGCGCGCGAGGCCGGCGTGCAGGCGCTCAGCGAGCCGCGCGATTTCGATTCGATCCTCGACATCGCGATCGCGCGCGAGCACCAGGTCACGCCGCTGCCGATCGTGGCGCCGGCCGCGCTGGCCCTCGGGGAGCGCGCATGAACGACGCCATCACGACCGGCGATCCGCTGCCGTTCAGCGCCGCACCGTGGGCGGCGGTCGATGCGCGGCTCGGGCTGAGCGAGCCGGCGCCCGCGCAGGCCGCGGCATTGCCGATCTCGATGCGGCGGCGTCGCGGCTTCACGCCGTCGATGGCCGATCCGCGCGCCAGCGTCAGCCTGCGCGACGACGACGGCGTGCTGCGCTGGAACTACGAGCCGCCGGCCGCCCAGGTGCTGCGCGGCCGGTCGCGCCGCGCCGGCGGGTTCGGCTTCGGCGACCTGCTGCAGCGCTTCGAGTACGACGACATCGGGCCGAACCGCGTGGCGCAGTCGCTGGTCGCGCTCGACGCTCGGCTCACGCCGCACCAGGGGCTGCGCCAGTGGGTCGGCGGCGCGCTGGTGCCGGCGCCCGCGCCGCAGCCCGGCGGTGCGCAGCGCACGCTGCTGCTGCTGCACGGCACCTTCAGCAACGGCGACATGTGGTTCGACCAGCTCGGCGCAACGCCGGCCGGCGTTGCGCTGCTCGCGCAGTGGCAGCAGGTCTACGGCGAGCGCATCTTCGCGTTCGACCACCCGACGCTGTCGGTCGCACCGTGGCTGAACGCGCTCGACCTGCAGCGCGCGCTGCGCGGCATCGCCGGGCCGGTCGACGTCGTGTGCCACAGCCGCGGCGGGCTGGTCGCGTCGTGGCTGCTGCGGCTTGCGCCGGTGCGGGTGCAGCAGGTGGTGTTCGTCGGCTCGCCGCTCGGCGGCACCAGCCTCGCGTCGCCGTACCGCCTGCGTGCCGCGCTCGACATGCTGGCCAACATCGCGAACGCGCTGTCGCTGGCCGGGCAGGCGGCGAGCACGGTGTTCCCGCTGGCCGCCGGCGCGGCCGGGCTCGCCAAGGTGCTGGGCAAGACGCTGCAGCTCGGCGCGGCGCTGCCGCTGGCCGACGCGGCGGTGGCGCTGGTGCCGGGCCTCGCGAGCCAGCAGCGCGTCAGCGACAACGCCGAGACGCGCGCGCTGTTCGACGACCGCTGGCTGGTGCAGCCGCGCTTCGCGGTGGTGTCGGCCGATTTCGAGCCGAACCTCGGCGAGCCGGCGTGGAAGTTCTGGACGCGCTTCCGCAACCCCGGCCTGCAACTGGCGAGCCTCGGCGCCGACATCGTGTTCCCCGGTGCCAACGACCTGGTCGTCGACACCGGGTCGATGAGCTTCCTCGGCCAGCCGGCGCAGGGCAAGCCGGAGCTGCTGTCGCTCGGCAGGACGGCGACGACCTTCCACACGAACTATTTTCGCGATCCGGCGGTGGTGGCGTTTCTCGCGCGGAAGGCGCAGGGCGCCTGAGGCGTCCCGCGCCGACGGACGGAATCAGGCCCGCGGCTTCTCGATGCCGACGAGCTCCTCCAGCGTCTTCGCATAGTCCACGCACAGCTGCGCCATGGCGGCGAGATCGCCCGCGGCCAGGGCGGCAACCGTCTCGCGCTGGAAATCTCCGATGGCGTCGGCGATGGCGGGCCTGAGGGTCTTGCCATTCGCGAGGTTCAGGATCGCCTGCCCGTCGGCGGCGAGGAACCTGCACCACGTCTTCATGTGCTCGCTCGAGCATTCCCCCTGCCGGATCAACGCTTCGAGCTGGCCCGCGCGTTCCTTGATCCGGGAGCAATACGCCTTCTTCGTGCGAAGTGCCTGCGTGGACGCCTCGTCCACGGGATCCTTGCCGGCGGGCCGTTCGATCCCGACGAGGCTGTCCAGGTGCCGGGAATAGAGACGGCAGGTCTCGGCGACGTGCTGAAGGTCGCCGGCCCGGAAACCGAGGGCGACCACGTTGTCGAACTCGCGCAGCAATGCAGCGATGGCCGCTCGCTGGTGCTTGCCACCGACGCCGGACAGCACGGCCCGGCCGACATCGGTCAGGCGCGTGCACGCGGCGCCGACCTCCGGCCGCGAACCCCGGTCTGCCGCCTGTTTCGCCACCGCTGCGCCGACGCGGATGCTCGCGCACAGTTGCTCCTTCGACGGGATGCGGTCGGCCTTGCTGCCTTCCCAGGTGATGCTTGCGTTGCGACGAGGGCCGGTGAAGCGCTTCGAGACAGCGGGTGCCGCCGCCGGGTTGCCGGCCTGGCCGGGTGGCGGGGGGGCCCCGACGACGTGCTTGGGGGACGGATTGGGTTGGACGAAGGCCATGGCGACTGCTCCTGGGTACTGCACACCGCGAACCGCTCGGGTGATGCAGGCTGAGTCGCGATCGCGACGCGCTGGTTCCGGCCCCAGGACAAACCGCCCGGCCGCCGCGGCAATTTCTGTCATTCCATCGCCAGGGCCCGAGGTGTCGGCTCGGGCAGGCAGCCGATGCCCCGCAGCGTTTCCTCCACCGCCGTGTCCAGCGGCGTGTGCGGCTCTCGGCCCAGCACCGCGACCAGCCGGTCGTTGGCCATGCGCACCGGCTGCTGCCACAGGTAGCGCATCTCCATCAGCTCGCGCAGCGTCGCGACGAACGGCGATGCGAGGCGCAGCAGCCACCACGGCGTGCGCGTGATGCGCGGCGTCTGCCCGGTGCGGCGCGCGACCACGCGCTGCACCGCTTCGGCGATCTGCCGGCCGGTCGCATCCCAGTGCCCGCCGAGGTGGAAGCGCTCGAATGCCGCCAGGCTGTCGCGCCGGCCCAGCAACTCGACCATCGTGCGTGCGACGTCCGGCAGGTAGGCCCATTGGTGGCCCACGCCGGCATCGGCCGGGTTGCTGATGGCCGTCACCGGCTGGCCCGGCTTCAGCATGCCTTGCGACAACCAGCTGTTGCCGAGCTTCGGTCCGAAGAAGTCGCCGGCCCGCACGATCAGCACGCGCGCGCCCTGGCGGCTCGCGGCCTGCAGCCGTTCCTCCATCTGCACGCGGATCGCGCCCTTGCGGGTCTGCGGGTGCTGCGGCGAATCCTCGCGCAGCAGCGGGAACGCATCGGGCCCGAAGTTGTAGACCGTGCCCGGCAGCACGATGGTGGCCCGCTGCGCCAGCGCGGCGGCGATCGTGTTGTCGACCATCGGCAGCACCAGCTCGGCCCAGCGGCGGTAGCCGGGCGGGTTGACCGCGTGCACGATCACCGAGCAGCCGTCGGCGGCGCGCATCACGTCGGCACGCTGCATCGCGTCGCCGCGCAGCCAGGTGATGCCGTCGCGCTGCTGCACCGCGTCGGCGGCGTTGCGCTGCAGTGCGCGCACCGTCCAGCCCACGTCGCGCAGCTGGCGCGCGACCTCGCCGCCGACGCCGCCGGTCGCGCCCAGCACCAGGGCCGTCCTGTTGCCGCTGTCGATGTTGCCGTTGCTGCCCATGTCGTTCTCCTGAGTGGTGGTACGGGATGGATTCTGCGGAGCTTGGCGTTCCGATGGAATTGCCGAATATCGACGTGACGCTATACATTTGTGAATGACCTCGAACATCGGCTGGGAGCTCTACCGCTCATTCCTCGGCGTGCTGGACGAAGGCTCGCTGTCGGGCGCGGCGCGTGGGCTGGGCATCACGCAGCCGACCGTCGGCCGCCACGTCGCGGCGCTCGAGCAGGCGCTCGGCGTCGTGCTGTTCACCCGCTCGCAGACCGGCCTGTTGCCGACCGAGGCGGCCCGGTCGCTGCGGCCCTATGCCGAGGCCATGCAGAGCACCGCGGCGGCGCTGGAGCGCGCCGCCGGCGGCCAGGGCGCCGACGGCGTCGTCAAGGGCACGGTGCGCATCAGCTGCAGCGACGTGATCGGCGTCGAGGTGCTGCCGCCGGTGCTGGCCGGGCTGCACGAGGCGCATCCGCAGCTGAAGATCGAACTGGTGCTGACCGACAAGCTGCAGGACCTGCTGCGCCGCGAGGCCGACATCGCCGTGCGCATGGTGCAGCCGAAGCAGGAGCAGCTGATCGCGCGCCACATCGGCAACATCGAGCTGGGCCTGCATGCGCACCGCGACTACCTCGCGCGCCGCGGCACGCCGCGCCGGCCCGACGAACTCGCCGGCCACGCGAGCATCGGCTACGACCAGCCGTCGGCCTGGTTGCGCCAGGCCGAGAAAGCCTTGCACGGCCTGCGGCGCGAGGTGTTCACGATGCGCAGCGACAGCAACCTGGCGCAGCTGGCGCTGATCCGCGCCGGTGCCGGCATCGGCATGTGCCAGGTGCCGCTGGCCCGGCGCGACACCAACCTGGTGCGGCTGCTGCCCAAGCTGTTCGCGTTGCCGCTCGGCACCTGGGTCACGATGCACGAAGACCTGCGCAGCAGCCCGCGCTGCCGGGTCGCGTTCGACGCGCTGGTGGCCGGCCTGTCGGACTACCTCGGCGCGGCCGGGCGCCGACAGCCCGGCCCTAAGCCGGCCCCAAGCCAAACCGCGCGATGATGCAGGCCTGCGCCGCCTGCGACCCGCCACCTTGACCTCGACCGTGCTTCCCGCTCCCGCCGCTTCCTGGCCCCGTGCCGCGCTGCGGCGCCTGCTCGCGCTGTGGCCGACCAAGCTGGTGGGCATCACCGCCGGCATCTCGCTGTTCTTCGTGCTGTATTTCTGGGCCGCGCGCTCGCCGCAGGCCCCGCTGGCCGTGATGCCGGTGCTCGCGATCGACCGCTGGTTCACGCTGCGCGAGGGGCTGCTGCCGGTGTATGCGTCGCTGTGGGTCTATGTGTCGCTCGCGCCGGCGTTCTCGAAGGACGGCGGCGAGTTGCTGCGCTACACGGCGCGGGCCGCGCTGATGAGCGCGATCGGCTTCGCGTTCTACCTGTTCTACCCGAGCGCGGTGCCGGACTTCGGCGTCGACTGGACGCAGTACGGCAGCCTGCAGTTCCTGCGCGCCGGCGACGCATCGCGCAATGCGTTCCCGTCGCTGCACGTCTCCTTCGCGGTGCTGACCTGCCACCTGCTGGCGCGGCAGCTGCGCGAGCTCGAGGTGCCCGTCGTGCTGCGGCTGGCCAACCTGGCCTGGTGCGTCGGCATCGCCTATTCGACGATCGCGATCCGCCAGCATGTCGTGGTCGACGTGATCGGCGGGCTGGTGCTTGGCCTGGTGGTGGCGGCCGTGCCGCTGCGCGAGCCGGCACGCTGATTGCCCGGACCCGGGTCACCGCAACCCGGGAGCGAGCCATGCTGCAGGATGTCCGCATCGTCACCACGTCGATCGCCGTGCCCTGGCAGGTGGTCTACGAGTTCGCACGCCAGCCGTCGCTGCTGCCGCAATGGGCCTCGGGCCTGGCGGCCGGCATCGCCGAGGAAGGCGGGCGCTGGTTCGGCCAGTCGCCGATGGGCCGGGTGCAGATCGAGATGACGCCCGACAACCCGTACGGTGTGCTGGACCATGACGTCACGCTGCCCGACGGCACGGTGTTCCACAACCCGCTGCGCGCGGTGGCCAACGGCGACGGCTGCGAATTGACGTTCACGGTGTTCCGTGCCGTCGGGGCCGACAGCGCGAGCTTCGAGCAGGACTGCGCGCATGTCACCGGCGACCTGCAGGCGCTGAAGCGGCTGCTGGAGAGCGCCGCGCACCGCTGAAGCTCGCGGGGCTCAGCCGTCGCGGGCGGTGGCCTGCTTCAGCGCGAGCCGCAGCTGCTTGCGCCCATCGGCATTGGTCGCCCGCCATGCTTTCAGCGCGAGCTGCAGGAACTGCAGCTCGGCTGGCGTCAGCCCCTGCGGTTCGTGCGCGGTGTCGAGCCAGCCGGCCGCCTGGGCACGCGCCGCCTCGATCTGCCGCGCCAGCTTGTCGCCGATCGGGCGGCTGCTCTTGATCTGGCTCCACATGCTGGGACTGATCTGCAGCGCCTGCGCGAACAGCTGCTCCATGCCTTTCGGGGCGACGCCGTCGCGCATCTGCTCCTCGGCGAAGCGCTGGAACAGCGTGAGGACGTTCTGTCGGCGCAGCAGGGTGATGTTGTCGGACACGGCGGGCGAGGAAAGGCTGCAGGAAAGGGGGCGGCGGGGCAGGAGCGGGATTGTCGCACCGGGGTGAAGAGTCTTTACCGATACGAGGTACGAGAATGCCGACCGAGGAGACCGCATGACCGCCGACACATCACCGCAGGACGCACACCCGATCGCTGCCGACATCCGGGCCGGGATCATGGCCAGTCGCCGCCGTCGAGACCCTGGAAGGGGTGCGTATCCTGTTCGCCTGCGAATCCGGCAGCCGGGGCTGGGGATTCGCGTCGCCCGACTCCGACTACGACGTTCGCTTCATCTTCGTTCGACCGGCACGCGACTACCTTCGGATCACCGCGGTGCGCGACGTGATCGAAGAGGTGCCCGGACCGGTGTTCGACGTCAACGGATGGGACCTTCGCAAGGCGCTGGGCCGTCGGCCAAAGGCAATGCGACGCTGGTGGAGTGGCTGAGCTCGCCGGTGGTGTACCACGCCGACGAACGCTTCCTGGCGAGGCTTCGCGAGGCCGCCGCCGCCGATGGCGTTCGAGGCGCTCGTCGACGCGATGGTCGACGATCCGGCGGTGCGCCAGGAGATCGCCGAGTTGCTGGTGTCGAAGCGCCGCAGCGGCGAGCAGGAGTGGCTGCCGGCGCGGCCGGTTCTCAATGCCTTCATCGGCACGCTGGTCGCAGAACTGGCGCAGGCCCGGCCGCGGGATGAGTCGGTGTCGCTCGAGCGGCTGGACGATATGCTGTTCGAGACGGTGATGGGCGGGTAGGCGCGACCCGCCCGCTCACACCAGCGGCAACATCACCACCTTGCGGTACGCCTCGCGCTTGGACAGCGCGTCGAACCAGCGCTGCACCTGCGGCAGGTCGTCGCGCTCGATCGGCAGCGACATCCAGCGCCACACCGCGCAGCCGAGCGCGATGTCGCCCATCGTGAAGCGCTCGCCGCCGACGAACGCGCGGCCCTCGAGGTGCGCATCGAGGATGCCCAGCGCCTCCAGCGTCTCGCGCCGCGCCGCTTCGACCAGGTTGTCGTCGCGCTCGTGCTCCGGCGTGCGCAGGAAGGCGCGGAAGATCGGCACCATCGCCGGCCACAGCGTCGAGTTCGACCAGTCGATCCAGCGGTCGGCCTCGGCACGCGCCGCCACGTCGTCGGGCCACAGGCTGCCGGCCGCGTGCTTGGCGGCCAGGTAGCGCAGCACGGTGCCCGACTCCCACACGACGAAGCCGTCGTCCTCGATGGTCGGCACCAGACCGTTCGGGTTCAGGCGCCGGAACTCGGCGGTGTTGACGACGCCGTAGTGCCGGCCGGCGTCGATGCGCTCATAGGGCAGCGCGAGTTCCTCGCAGCACCACAGCACCTTCTGCACGTTGATCGAATCGGCATTGCCCCAGATCTTCAGCATTCGCGGTCCCGGCAGTCGTTGATGCGGGCCCACTCTATCGAGGAGCCCGCCCGACCGGGAACGTGGGGCTTCTTCGGGCTTACCAGCCCGAGTTGCCGGTCCCGCGGATGAAGAAGCTGCTCGGTGCGGTGTCCTGCTTCAGCCCGCCAAGCGCCGGGTTCGTCACGACCACGCCGTCGAAGTTCACCGCGCCGCGTCCACCGTTGTCGATGACCTCGATGCCGTATTTGCCGGGGTTGGTGATCTTGATGTTCTTCAGCCTGACGTTGCTGAACCTCGCGTTGTCGGCGTCGCGCAGCAGATCCGGATGGAACTTCTCGCCCGGCGGCACGAAGGCCGTGCCGAAGCCGCGGAACTCGATGCCGGAGTAGGTCGGGTCGACGATGTCGAGGTTCTCCACCAGGATGTCGTTGACGCTGCCTTCGCGCATGTAGAACTTCAGCGCGCCGTGCTGCCACGGCGTGCCGGTGTTCTCCATGAACATCGGGCCGCCCGCGCGGATCAGCGAGATGTTGCTGAAGGTCGTCGCCGCCGGGCCGAACGGGTAGGGGCTGAACTCGTTGTCGATCAGGATGCCCGGGTAGGTCAGCACGTCTTCGCAGACGCTGTCCTTGAATACGTTGTTCGCACCGCCATACGCCGCGAAGCAGTTGGCGCGCCACGGCATCTGCACCGTGTTGTTGCGGAACACGTTGTTGACGCCCTGGCCCTGGTCGGGCGCGTTCTTGCCTTCCGGGCTGATGAAGTTGTCGCCCAGCTGGTACGTCTTCTCCTTGACCCAGTCGGTCCACTTGATCGACCACACCACCAGCGCGTCGTCGCCGGTGTTGCGCAGGTGGCAGTTCTCGACCACCGAGTTCGACGTGCCGTTGTCGAGGTTGATGCCGTCTGCGTAGGTGTTGCGGATGCGGCAGTTGCGGATCGTCAGGTTCTGCGTCGGCTGCGTCTGGTACGGGGGGTCGTTGCCGACCCAGATCGCACCGACCACGTGCTCGATCCAGACGTTCTCGATCAGGCTGTTGGCGCCCATCGGGCCGGCGAAGGCCTTCTGCACGCCTTCCGACTCTTCGGCACGGGCCTTCGATTCGCCGAGGATCGAGAAGTCGCCGAACACGCATTTCGCGCTCGCGCCGTAGCAGAAGAACAGCGACTTCGGGCCCTTCAGGTTCGTGTACCACATGCCCGCGCCGCGCACCTCGATGCCCGGGTTGTCGAGCCCGACGTTGCCGCCGGAGATCTTCTGCAGCAGGTAATCGCCGGGCGGGAACCACAGCTTGCTGGTCGAGCGCATCGCGCGCAGCACGTCGTCGGCATGGTCCTTGCCGTCGTTCGGCTGGATGCCGAAGCTCGTCACCGACGTGAAGCCCGCCGGCATCGTCAGCGCGTCGGGCACCGGCTCGATGTCGACCAGGTCGATCACGTAGAACGCGGCGCTGTCCTGCGCGTCGCGGCGCAGCATCACCGTCGCGCCGGCCGGGATGGTGTCGACCAGCGTGCGCACCTCGTCGAAGAAGGTGTGCGGCTGGCCGGCCGGCTTGTCGACGATCGGGTCGCCGATCAGCCCGCCCTGGTACGACCAGCTGTAGCGCGAGGTCAGCGGCAGCGTCTTCACGCGCACGCCGTTCACGTACAGGCCGAGCGTGCTGTCGATGCCGCCGCCGCCCGGGGCGTCGGGGATCGAGTAGCGCACGACGACGCCGTTGCCGGCCTTCGTGGTCTTGAACGACACGTAGTCGCCGGTCTTGTTCAGGCGCACCGCCTTGCGGCCGATGGCCTCGGCCTCGATGTGGTTCGCGTCCCACTTCTGGCGGCTCGGGCCGAGGATCTGCGCGTTGGTGGTGCCGTCTTCGGCCTGGTACTCGACCCAGGGCACGTTCGCGCCACGGCCGACCGGCACCGGCGCGGGCGCAGGCGCGGGGGACGGCGCCGGGGCAGGCGCGGGTGCGGGCGCCGGAGCGGGCGCTGGTGCCGGGCTCGGCGCAGGGGCCGGAGCGGGGGCCGGTGCAGGGGCGGGTGCAGGAGCGGGAGCCGGGGCCGGGGCCGGCGTGGGGGCGGGTGCCGGCGCCGGAGCGGGCGCGGGGGCCGGTGCCGGTGCGGGCGAAGGCGCCGGCGCGGCCGCGACCAGCGTCCACTTCTCGGTCTCGCCGCCGTTGCAGCTCCACTGGCCGATGTGGCCGCCTTCGGCCTTGCTGAAGTTGCCGACGTCCAGGCACTTGTTGCTGTGCTTGAAGCGCACGTTCACCAGCCCGCCGCCCAGGTTGTCGAGCGCGAAGCGCTGGTTGTCGCCGCCGCCGTACTGCCACTGGTGCACGTTGGCACCGTCGGCGGTCGACACGTCCTGCACGTCGATCACCTTGCCGCTGTTCGCGTTCGTCAGGTGGTAGTAGCCCTCGGTGTCGCGCACCAGGTCGAACAGCCGGCCGAGCGAGCTGTTGCAGGCCATCTGCACGATGTCGGCGCCGCTGATCGTCGAGTCGCCGGCGACCGCCAGGCACAGGCCGCTGAAGTTCGAGCGCACGCTGTAGCGCGACGACGGCGCAGGGGCCGGCGTCGGGGCCGGTGCGGGCGCCGGCGCCGGGGCGGGCGCGCCGGCCACCGGCACGAAGCTCCACTTCTCGGTCTCGCCGTCGTTGCACTCCCACTGGCCGATGGCGCCGCCCGGCGCGCGGCTCGCGTTGCCGACGTCCATGCACTTGTTGCTGTGCTTGAAGCGCACGTAGTACTTGCCGCCGCCCAGGTCCTGCAGCGCGACGCGCTGGTTGTCGCCGTTCAACCAGGTCCACTGGTGCACGTTGGCGCCGTTGGCCGTCGAGATGTCCTGCACGTCGACGACCTTGCCGCTGTTCACGTTCACCAGCCGGTACCAGCCCTGGGCGTCGCGCTGCAGGTCGAACTGGCGCGCAGCCGAGTTGTCGCAGGTCCATTGCACGACGTTCGCGCCTTCGGCGGTGGATGCGCCGTCGACCGCCAGGCACAGGCCGCTGAACGACGAGCGGACGGTGTAGCGGCCGGCGGCCAGGTCGGCGGCGTGGCCGAGCTGCGTGAAGCCGGCGCCGACGATCAACGCCAGGCAGAGCTTGCTGCTTCGAAACGGAAACATGGGTCGTCCTCCTTGTGGGGCTTCGCGGGCTCGGGACTCAGGGGTCGCCGAGGCTGAAGTCCGCCGGATGGTAGGAGGCCGGCCCGGCTCGAAGTGGAAGCGGTTTCACCCGCTTGCAATGCTTGCGAGACGTGGCATGAATTGGTATTGGTGTATCGGATTCAGATATCGATGGACCATGAAATCGCGATGGAAGGCCGTCGGATGGCCTGCGGCGGCGCGATCAGGCAGCGGTTTCGACCAGCGGCCGGTCGAGCAGCGACCGAAGCATCGCGCCGAGCGCCCGCGCAAGGCGTTCGCACTCTTCCCAGTCGACGCCGTCGCCGCGGCCGCAGACCACCACCACCAGCGGCGGCTCGTCGCAGCACGGCAGCACGCCGATCGCCCCGCCGGCGTGCACGAGCACCGCCGCGCGCAGCGGGCCCCACGGCGCGAAATGCCGTTGCTGCCGGTGGTACAGGCGCCAGTAGTCGGCCGCGGCCTCCCAGGCGCTGCCATCGCCGCGGTGGCGGCCGCTGACGTACTGCACCGCCCCGGTCGACGCGTCGACCAGCGCACAGCCTTCGACGCCGGGTTGCCGGCAGATGCCGGCGAGGGCGATCGCGGCCGGATCGCGCGGCGCTGCCACGGCATCCGGGGCGCAGCTGTGGAACGCGATCTCGGGAAATGCGGCGTGCGGCATCGGTGTCTCCTCAGCGGTTCGCGAGGCGCAGCCATCGGCGCATCGCGTTGAACGGGCCGCCCGGGGCCGGGGCGGTCCGGCGCGCCGGCGCCGCGGGGGGCGGCAGCGCGGGCAGCGCGGCGGGCCCGGCGCCGTTGCCCACCGGTTCGAGGTGCAGCAGGTTGGCCGAGGCCATTCGCGTGATGAAGGCGACGCACTTGTCGGCGGTGACGTTGCTGAGCCGCATCAGCTTCTCGAGGTCGAGCGAGCGGGTCAGCAGGAAGCTGGCCAGGCGCAGGTTCTCGGCGTCATCCCACAGCAGCCCGGCGGGCGGCCAGCGGCGCAGCCGGAAGCGGCAGCCGGCCGACAGTTGCGTGAACGTGGCCGGCACCTCGCCGGTGGCGCAGTGCTCGGCGCATTCGAGCGCCTCGACCAGCGCATCGAACTGCAGCGGGCTGCTCAGCACCGAGCCGGGGGCGCGGCCGGTGCGCCAGGCGAGCGCACGCGAATCCTGCCCGGGCGGCACGAGGTGCAGCGTCATCAACGGCGGCTCGAGCATGCCGCGCACCGTGTCGACCTCGAGCCCCGCCACCATCACGACGTCGGCATCGCCGTCGTGGACCACCTGCCAGTCGTGCTTCAACTGGCGGCTGGCACGCGCCAGGAAGCGGCGCACCGCGCTCTCGTCGCGGGCGTCCAGTCCCTGCAGCAGCAGCCGCAGCGGCCAGCGCATCAACTGGGTTTCCATCTCGTCGTTGCCGCCGCTCATGCCCGTCCGCCTTCGTGTCCACACCGGAAGCGGACACGCTATCGAACAGTTCTGCAGGAAGAATGCAGAACGCGCCGCGCTTGCTCAGACAAACGGCACGGACACGTGATGACGCGTGATGACGCGTGCGCCTGTGTCACGCAATGAAGCGCGGTGGGCTACGCTGGCCGGCGGCGCCACCACAGCCACACGCCGGTCAGCCCGAGGCCGCCGAACGCCAGGCCGCTGAAGAAGGTCAGCACCTGCTGCGGCAGGCCGCCGAGCTCGCCGACGTGCAACGGGTAGACCCAGGCCACGGCGCGTGCGCCGGGGTCCAGCTCGCTCCAGCGCTGCACGCCCACCACCTCGCCGGTGCGCGGGTGCAGCCAGACGTTGGTCAGGCCGTTCGGGTGCGGATCGTCCGGCAGCATCATGCGCACCCGCACCGGGCGGTCGGGCGCACCGGGCAGCTGCAGGTAGCCGATCGGGTCCGACGGGAAGCGCTGCTTGGCCTGCGCGACCATCTCGTCGACCGTCGCCGGCGTGCCGCCCGCGGCGTCCTTCGGCAGCGTCGGCGCACCGGTGGTCTTCGCGCCGGCCAGCCAGCTGACGGCCTCGCCGAGCGGCCGCCAGGCCATGTAGGCCCCGCTCGCCACCGACACCGCGATCACCAGCCCCATCAGCACGCCGCCGGTGCGGTGCAGGTCGAACAACCCGCGCAGCACGCCCTGGCGCAGCTCGATGCGCCACGACGGCGGCCAGCGGCGCGGCCACCACAGCACCGCGCCGGTGACCAGCATCGCCAGGTAGACCAGTGCGCCGCAGGCGAGCAGCGCCTTGCCGGTGTCCTGCAGCAGCAGCGAGCTGTGCAGCTTGAACGCGAAGCCGACGAAGCCCTCGCTGTCGCCGCGCCGGCCCTGCTCGCGGCCGGTGGCCGGGTCGACATAGACCGTGCCGCTCCAGCGCTTGGCGCGCACCAGCACCCACAGCGTGTCGTCGGCCGCGCGCGGCGGGCGGAAGGTGAAGGTGCTGGTGCTGCCGAACTCGGCCACCAGCCGCTGGCGGATCGGCTCCAGCGCGACGGCCTGCGCACCGCGGGCCTCGGCCTTGAACAGGTTCGGGTGCGCCCAGCGGTCGACCGGCTGCGCGACGACCAGCACCGCGCCCAGCAGGCCGACCAGCGCCAGCACCCAGCCGACGCTGAGCCCGAGCCAGCGGTGCAGCCGCAGCCACACGCGGCGCAGGCCCTGCCGCCGGGAGGTCGGTTGCGCGGCGCTGGCCATCAGAACGCCACGCGCGCCTGCACGTAGGTGGTGCGCGGCGCGCCCACCATGCGGCCGGCGTTGCCGTCGACGTTGCGCGTGTAGTAGCGCTTGTCGGCCAGGTTGTTGACGCCGAGCTGCAGGTCGATCGCGGTGGCGGTCGGCAGCTTCCAGCCCACTTGCGCATTCCACAACCGGTAGCCGGGGACGAGGCCGTTGCCGCCGGTGGCCGTTTCGGCCCAGGTGTTCGCGTTGTCCGAGAACTGCGAGCTCTGGTGCGTGGTCGACAGGTTGAAGGCCCACGCGCCCAGCACGTAGCGTGCGCCGACGGTGTCGGTGTCCTGCGAATAGAACGGCAGCTCCTTGCCGGCCGTGCTGCCCGAATCCTGCCGCGCCCGCGTGTGCGTGTAGTTCGCGAAGACGTTCAGGCCGGCGAGCGCGCTGTCCTTGTCGAAGCGGTAGTCGATCGCGGTCTCGATGCCATCGTGCCTGGTCTCGCCGACGTTCGCGAACTTTGCAGGCGTGATGCCCGGAAGCTGCTGGATCTGGTTGTCGAAGCGCAGGCGGAAGGCCGTCAGTTCGGCGCTCAGCGTCGCGCTCTTCCAGCGCGTGCCGAGCTCGAAGGTCTTCGCCACTTCCGGCTTCAGCGGATTGTCGGCCGATTGCGAGTTCAGCTGGATGTTCTGCACCGGGCCGAACGAGGTGTTGTAGTTGCCGAACAGCGTCCACGTGTCGGTCACCAGCCAGGCCACGTTCAACGACGGCAGCGCCTTGTCGTTGTCGACGTCGAAGCTGTCGCCGGCGTCGTTGATGCGCCGGGAGCCGATGTGCTCGAAGCGCACGCCCGGCGTGATGCGCCAGCTGCCGAGCGCGATGCGGTCGTCGACGTACACCGCGTGGGCGTCGGTCTTGTTCTCGAATCTGGAGGCGCCGGTCACTTCGCCGCTGATCAGGCTCTCGGAGAACTGGTTGTCGTTGCCTCGTTCGCGGACGAACCGGTAGCCGACTGTCACGTCGTGCGCGACCGTGCCGAACGCCAGGCGCTGCGTGTAGCGAGGTTCGAGACCCAGCACGCGGTAGTTGCGCGGCTGGTGCGTCAGCGAAAACCCGCCGATGGGGACCAGCACGCTCGTGCGCGAGCTCTCGTTGTAGTAGAGCCGCACCTCGGCCTCTTGGGTCGACGACAGCGGGTTCAGGTAGCCGAGGTCGATGCCCTTGCGCACGCCGCTCCAGTAGTCGGTCGGCCGGGTGTTCTGGAACGGGTCGGCGTCGTACTGGTCGGGCGTCAGGCCGCCGGGCGTGCGCGACGTGACGTCGTAGTACGAGACCTTGCCGTGGACCTCCGCCTTGCCTTCGAGCGGCTGGCGGAACTTGATGGCCAGGTCGTTCACCTTCTCGTCGCTGCCGGCGCGCCATTCGCTGCCGTCCAGGCCCGCGTACAGCAGCGCGAGGCCGAGCCCGTTGTCGAGCTCGCGGCCGAGGAACAGGCTGTACTGCGTGTTGTGCCCGCCGCCCTCGCTGAAGTCGTTGTAGCGCACCGTTGCATCGCCGCTCAGCGTGTCGGTCGCCGGGATCGGGCGGGTGTTGAAGTTGATGATGCCGCCGACGTTCTGCGGACCGTAGCGCACCGCGCCGCCGCCGCGCACCACGTCGACCGATTCGATGTTGTTCAGGCTCACCGGCGCGAACGACAGCTGCGGCTGGCCGTAGGGCGCGACCGCCAGCGGAATGCCGTCGAGCAGCACGGTGGAGCGCGGCGAGTAGCGGCCGGTCAGCCCGCGCACGCCGATGTTCAGCGAGATCGCGCTGCCGGCGGTGCCGGAGTTCTCGGTCGCCTGCACGCCGGGGATGCGCCGCAGCGCGTCGCCGATCGACGCCGCGCCGCTCTGCTCGATCTCGCTCTTCTGCACCACGGTGCGGGCGCCGGCGAAGCTCTTCACGCTGTTCTGCAGGCCGCTGCCCAGCCAGTTGCCGCTGATCTGCACCGGTTCGAGCGTGACCTCGGGGGCGGCTTTTTGTGTGGCTTCAGGCACATCGGCCTGCTGTGCGTGCAGCGCGGCGGGCCATGACGCGATCGCGAGCGCGACGGCCGTCAGCGGCCGGGAAAGGGAGGGAACTGCCATGGGAAACAAACTCCGATGCCCTGTTGCGGGCACTTGTGCTGGCTGGCGATGCGCGGCATGGAGGCGCTTCCATGCGCGGCCGCGGTGGCTGGCGATTGAGGGGGCGAAGGACGACTGCCGTCCAGCCGCGCATGATAAATCGCGGCGACCCCGCGATGAGAAGGGTTCGCAATTGGCCCTTGGCCAGCTGCGCGAGAATTATCGATAATCGCAATCCCATTCCTGAAGGCAGTCTCCATGCATTACCGCGAACTCGGCCGCACCGGCTGGAAGGTGTCCACGATCAGCTTCGGCGCCTGGGCCATCGGCGGCACCTGGGGCCAGGTGAACGACGACGAATCGATGGCCGCGCTGCACCGCGCGCTCGACCTCGGCGTCAACTTCTTCGACACCGCCGATGTCTATGGCGACGGCCACAGCGAGCGGCTGATCGCGCGGCTGCGCAAGGAGCGCAGCGAGCCGTTCTACGTCGCGACCAAGGCCGGGCGGCGGCTGAGCCCGCACGTGGCCGAGGGCTATACCCGCGAGAACCTGACCGCGTTCGTCGAGCGCAGCCTGCGCAACCTCGACACCGACGCGCTCGACCTGCTGCAGCTGCACTGCCCGCCGACGCCGGTGTACTACATGCCCGAGGTGTTCGGCGTGCTCGACGACCTGGTGCGCGCCGGCAAGCTGCGCCACTACGGCGTCAGCGTCGAGAAGGTCGAGGAGGCGCTGAAGGCGATCGACTTCCCCGGCGTGCAGTCGGTGCAGATCGTCTACAACATCTTCCGCCAGCGCCCGGCCGAGCTGCTGTTCCGCGAGACGCTGGCGCGCCGCGTCGGCATCCTCGCGCGGCTGCCGCTGTCGTCGGGGCTGCTGTCGGGCGGGCTCTCGCGGCAGACGCAGTTCGCCGCCGACGACCACCGCAGCTTCAACCGCGAGGGGGCGGCGTTCGACAAGGGCGAGACTTTCTCGGGGCTCGACTATGCGAGCGGGCTCGACGCGGTGGAGGCGCTGCGCCCGCTGGTGCCGGCCGGCCAGACGCTCGCGCAGTTCGCGCTGCGCTGGATCCTGATGCAGCAGGCGGTGACCTGCGCAATCCCGGGCGGACGCCGGCCGGCGCAGATCGAGGAGAACATGCGAGCGGCGGACCTGCCGGCCTTGTCGTCGGCGACGCTGCAGGCTGTCGACGCCATCTACGAGAAGCACGCCAAAGCGCAAGTCCATCACCGCTGGTGATCGGCGTTCTCCAGATAGTCCCGCTTCGCGAGCTGCAGATGCGCCACGCACAACTCCGCGAGCGCCGCGTTGTCGTGGCCCTTCAGCAACCGGATCATTTCGAGGTGCTCGTCGGCCGCGGCTTCCGCATGGCCGGCGGCCGCGGTGCGCTGGGCGCGAACCGGCAGGCTCAGCCACATGTAGTGGCGGATCGAGCCGATCAGGTACGGGTTGCCGCAGCCGCCGAACAGCGTCAGGTGGAACTCGTCGTTGATGCGGTGCACCGTGCCGTGGTCGCCGGCCCGCAGCGCCGCGACGAACTGCCGCTGCAGCGCTTCGAGCGCCGACACCAGCGCGGCATCGGCCGGCAGCGGAATGCGCAGCGCCGCCTGCCGCTGCAGCAGCTCGCGCACCTCGTAGATCTGCCGCACCTCGGTGGCGGCCAGCGCGCGCACGCTGGCGCCCTTGTTCTTCTCGCGCACCACGATGCCGATGCGCTCCAGCTCGGCCAGCGCCTGGCGCACGCCGTGGCGCGTGGCGCCGAAGCGCGCCATCAGCGGGTCTTCGACCAGCCGGCTGCCGGGCGCGAGCCGGCCGAAGATGATGTCTTCGCCGAGCAGCCGCGCGACGTCCTGCGCTTCGACAGGCAGCGGCGGGGGCTCGGTGCGGCGGGTCATGAGCCGCAGATTCTGCCAACACTCTTGCCAACACATCACGAGGAGATCACCGCATGAGCAACATCGGATTCATCGGCGCCAGCGGCCTGATGGGCCACGGCATGGCGAAGAACCTGCAGCTGAAGGGCCATGCGCTGCACCTCACGGTGCACCGCAACCGCGAGCGCGTGGCCGACCTGCTCGAGCGTGGCGCGGTGCAGGCCGATTCGCCGGCCGAGCTGGCGGCGCGCTGCGACGCGGTGTTCATCTGCGTCACCGGCACGCCGCAGGTCGAAGGGCTGTTCGCCGGCGACCGCGGGCTGCTGGCGCGGCCGAAGCCGGGGCTGGTGGTCATCGATTGCTCGACCAGCGAGCCAGCGTCGACCGCGGCGTTGCGCGAGCGCTGTGCCGCGCAGCAGGTGCTGCTGGTCGATGCTCCGCTCGCGCGTTCGGCGGCCGATGCCGAGGCCGGCCGGCTGACCGTGATGGTGGGTGCCGAGCAGGCCGATTTCGCGCGCATCGAGCCGTGGCTGCGCTGCTTCGCCGAGAACCTGCACCACGTCGGGCCGCCGGGCGCGGGGCATGTCGTCAAGCTGCTCTACAACTTCATGGCGCAGGCCATCTGCACGTCGACGGCCGAGGCCTTTGCGGTCGGCCGGCGCGCCGGGGTGGACCTGGGGCAGCTGGTGGCGGTGACGACGGTCGGCGCGGTCAACTCGGGGCTGTTCCAGGCGATGGCGAAGACGCTGCAGGGCGATGTGAAGGGCTTGTCGTTCGAGCTCGACAACGCGCGCAAGGATTTGCGCTATTACACCCACCTGGCCGAGAGCCTGACGGTGCCGGCCTGGCTGGGCGAGGCGGTGCACCAGTCGCTGACGCTCGCGAGCGCGCTCGGGCACGGCGCGAAGTTCGTGCCGTCGCTGGTCGAGGCGCAGGAGCAAGTCACTGGGACGAGGCTGGTGCCGCGCTGACTCCTTCGTTCGCGTACTCCCCCGTTTGCCGACTCCCTCCGTTCGCCAACTCCCCCCGTTCGCCCTGAGCTTGTCGAAGGGTCGGTTCGCATGGCGCCGTTCGGACTGAGCTTGTCGAAGTCCCGCGCGCTCCGGATACAACCCTTCGACGGGCGGGCCTTCGACAAGCTCAGTCCCTGCTCAGGGCGAACGGGTCTTGCTCGGGGCGAATAGGTGAGGTCAAGCCTCATCGGCCAGCGCACGCAGCACGTCGAGCAGCACGTTCGCCCCATCGCGCAACTGCGACGGCGCGGTGAACTCCCGTGGGTTGTGGCTGATGCCGCCGCGGCTTGGCACGAAGATCATCGCCGACGGCGCGATGCGCGCGATCATCTGCGCGTCGTGCCCCGCGCCCGACGTGATGCGCCGCTGCGTCAACCCGCGCGCCGCGGCCGCCTGCTCGATGCAGCCGACCAGCCGCTCGTCGAAGCGCACCGGCTCGAAGCGCGCCAGCGAGGTCGCGGTGATCGTCACACCCTGCTCGAACGCCAGCCGCTGCACGAAGCCCGCCAGCTCGGCCTCGGCCCGTTGCAGCAGCGCTTCGTCGGTGTGGCGCAGGTCCACCGTGACCGTCGCCCTCGATGCGATCACGTTGACCAGGTTCGGATGCAGGTCGATCGCGCCGACCGTGCCGACCTGCGGCCCGCCGAAGCGCAGCGCCAGCCCGCGCACGAACACCGCGAGGGCCGCCGCGCAGTAGCCGGCGTCGTGGCGCAGGTGCATCGGCGTGGTGCCCGCATGGTTCGACTGCCCCTGGATCGCGAACGACTGCCACGAGATGCCCTGCAGGTCGTGCACCGCGCCGATGGAAATGCCCTCGGCCTCCAGCACCGGCCCCTGCTCGATGTGCAGTTCGACGAAGGCATGCGCGCGCAGCGTGCCGCAGCGCATCGCGCCGGCAAAGCCGATGCGCTGCAGTTCGTCGCCGAGCCGCGCGCCGTCGGTGCCGACGGTGTCGAGCGCCTGCTGCAGCGGCAGCCCGCCGGCATGCACCAGCGAACCCATCATGTCGGGCATGAAGCGCACGCCTTCCTCGTTCGTGAAGGCGGCCACCACCAGCGGGCGGCGCGTGCGCACGCCGTGCGCGTCGAGCCAGTGGATGACCTCCAACCCGGCCATCACACCGTAGATGCCGTCGTAGCGGCCGCCGGTGGCGACGGTGTCGATGTGCGAGCCGGTCATCACCGGCGCCAGGTCGTGCGTGCCGGCGCGCGTGCCGAAGATGTTGCCGATCTGGTCGACCTGCACGTCGAGATTCGCGTCCTTCATCCACTGCACCAGCTGCTCGCGGCCGGCGCGGTCGGCATCGGTCAGCGCGATGCGGCAGACGCCACCGCCGTCGATCGCGCCGATGCGGCCGTGCTGCTCGATGCGCGCGATCAGCGCGACCTCGTCGATGCCATCGCGGGCGCGCCACGCGCTCTGCGCCGCCAGCACCGCATCGGCCGACTGGCCGGTGAGCGATTCGTAGACGCCCGGCGCCGTCGCGCCTTCGGTGTTCAGCAGCAGCACGCGGGCGTGCTCATCCAGGCCGAGTTGTCGCGCCGCCTCGCGATCGGCCAGCGCGGCCCTCAACCCCGCCAGCCCGGCCGCGCCGGATTCGCCGGCGAGCACCGGCACATCGCCGGCGCGGCCTTCGGCGAGCATGCGCATCGCCTGCACCGCCGCGTCGTCGTCCACCGTGACGAAGGCCTCGACGGACGGTTGCAGGAAGCGCCATGCGAGCGGCGAGGTCTCGCCACAGGCCAGCCCGGCCATCACCGAATCGACCGACCCGCTGGCACGCGCCGGCGTGCCGCGGCGCGCGCTCTGCAGCAGGCAATCCGCCTGCGCCGGCTCGACGACGATGAACGCCGGCCGCTGCGCGCCGAAGCGCTCCCAGAAATGGCTGACGACGCCGGCCGCGAGCCCGCCGACGCCGCCTTGCACGATGACGTGCGTGAACGGCGCGCCGCCAGTCTCCAGCACCTCGTCGGCGATCGTGCCGTAGCCCTGCATCACGTCGCGCGGGATCGCTTCGTAGCCGTCGTACGAGGTGTCGGAGACGACCGTCCAGCCGTGCGCCTGTGCCAGCCGCGCGGCTTCTCGCACCGACGCGTCGTAGTCGCCGGCGATGCGCACGATCTCGGCACCGCAGGCCGCGATCGGCGCCTCGCGCTCGGCGCTGACCTGCGCATGCAGCACGATCACGCAGCGGCAGCCGAGGGACTGCGCCGCGGCCGCGAGCG
>Ga0065165_1001799_pt1 | contig 21092 bp, 18 predicted proteins | sample AraplaMF_Cvi_mMF_FD_63813 | JGI IMG/M metagenome (GOLD analysis project Ga0065165, IMG submission 63813) | Arabidopsis root microbial communities from the University of North Carolina, USA - plate scrape MF_Cvi_mMF (version 2) (version 3) | ecosystem: Host-associated > Plants > Roots >... | reverse complement strand
GTTGCATCTGGTGATCTGAATAGGATGATGGTCACCTTGACGGGAGGGCGGTTGGCGCTCGTCGAGGACGTTCGACCAATGTCCGCATTCCGCGTCAAAGCCAATGTCGGCAACTGGCGCTGCTTTGACATCGCTGACCGGTCACTGCTCGTCGGCGCAGTGGACGCTGCGATGGTCAGGATTGGGGGACGTTCGGTCAATCGTCTCAGACAATGCTCATTTCTTGTGGGAAACATACCAAGAGCCCGGGGTTATGTAGTCCTAAGAGGATTGCAGATATGCGAGCCCATCAAATTCTTTTCGTCGAAGACGATGTGATTGCTAGCCTCGCTTCCTCGGATTTTCTTCGAGATCGCGGCTTCCGGGTCATAGAAGTGGCAAACGCGCCATTGGCGGCCACGATTATCAATCAACGTGGCTATCTTTCGGCCTTGGTGTGCGACATTGATCTGGGCCCAGGCGACGACGGCTTCCAAATCGCCCGCCAAGCGCGCATCGCGCATCCGGAACTTCCCGTGGTCTTCATTTCGGCGATGGCGGCGTCTCGACACATGATCGAAGGCGTGAATGGGTCGGTTTTTATCCAGAAGCCTTATCACCCTCGGCAGGTCCTTGAAGCGCTCCGCGCGCTGTCACCCAGCCGATCGGCCGCCTAGCCGCGAAGGAGGCGCGCGATGCACACCGAAGCCAAAGGCTTGGTCAAAGCGGACGATCGCTGGCGAAATCAGGGACGTGTTCAGAGGAGACGAAGGTCACGCGGCTGCGGGCGTTCCGCGTCGTGATGACGACCAGGCCGCTTTCCACGTCCGAGCTCAGTAGTTCAACACGACCGCGATATGACCGGTGTAATGGCCCACCCTGGCGCCGGACTGCCGCGCCAGGATGCGTGCATAGACGGTGATCGATTCCTTGAAAGGCGCGCCGGCGCTGGCGATCCCGGAGAAGGATCTGACGGCGCCGCCACCGCCGTCTCCCCAAGGGGTCGTTCTCGAAGGATCCAGAAACAGTTGATAGCGCAGGCGGTGAGGCCCATCGGTGAGTTCGCGATCAGAGAGGCCGCCGGAACGGGTTAGGCTGATCGATCCGTGAATGGGCGCGGGCGCCCCGTCGGAACTGGTGCAGGTCACGGTGATCGTCGCGGTGAAGTCGGCCGGCGCAGCCTCGTAGGGAACATATTGACCAAAGACGAGCGGCGTTGCCGACAGGGCGCAGGTTGCACGGCCCTCCGCCCAGGCCGGCGCGGCCGCCAGCGCCGTCGCCAGCCCCAGAGCCGGAACGCAGACCCGTCGAACGCCCTTTGACCGGTGGCGAGGCATCACTGACAAACCAGCGGGCCAATGAGCGGAATATCCCCCTTCACCGGCGCGTAATCGAAGACCAGGCTACAGGTCGTTCCGTCCTGCAGGACCACGTTCACGCGGTTTTTCGGCTTCAGCCCCGTCACATAGGCCTCGCCGTCATAACCCACCGGCTCGGCTTGCGCGCCCTCGACCTTGACGACCGACCCCAGCGGCAGCGGTTGGTCCGTGCGATCATGCAGCGTCAGCAGGGCCGCGGCCACCCTTCGTACGCCGAAATCGACCATCACGCCGGATCGATCGGCAGGACGCACCAGCACGAAGGTTCGTCCGACCTCTATGTCCGCGGGCAGTCTGGTGGCGTCGAGCGAGAGCCGATTGTTTTGGTAGGAGAGCAACGAAGGCACCAGCAGCTTGCCCCGAGCGTCGGTCGTGCCGAAGAGCCGGTTCTCGTACAACACAGGTACGCCCGCGATGTCGCCGGTGCTCACCACGGCGAAGCTGTCGAAAATCCGATCGCTCGCGAAGAGGCCGCCGCCGGCCAGGACGAGCGCGCCGCTGACGCCGGCGCGACCGGCGACCTGTCCTGCGGAATGGTCCACGCCGGCGGATACGCGACCCCAGCGGCTCAGCAACTCGCCCTCCGCCAACAGCTGAGTGTCGGCGCTTCCCGAAGCCCGCAGCCGGTAGCCGTAGTCGCCCGCTCGCACCGCGGGCTTGGCGGCGTTCGCCGACAATGCTGAACGCCCGCCCTCCCGGGAGGCCTCGACCGACGCAGAGCTGGAGGCGCCGAGCGGGAAACTGACGCCCAGGCTCAGGCCGAAGGCCCGCGTGCCGCGAAAATCCTTGAAGCCGGTGGCGTAGAGGGAAGCTCGACCAACATTTACGCTGTAGCTCGCCGTAACGAGCTCGACCCGTTGATCGGCGGCCACGCTTTCGTCGGGCTGCCCCCGGCCAGACTTCGCCGCTCGCGAGGTTCGACGGCTATAGGCCGCGCCGATATTTCCCAAGGCTCCGATCCGATATCCCAGGTTGGCGTCCAGCGTCGACTTCGGCGCCGGAGACCCCTTCTCTGAGGCGATGTCCTGGTAGGAGGTGGTCGAAAACCCGCCGCTGACGCTGAAGCTGGCGCGCCGCGAAACCCGCTGGAAGCTGGACCAGACCATGGCGCCAGGTTTTCCCCCGACACTGCCCGCCATCGCCACATTGACCACGCCGAGCGTTCCGATTAGCGAGGTGACGCCCCCGCCGAGCAGCGCCAGGCCGGCTGTGGCCTCGCCATGGCCTTCCAGCGTCAACCCGTCAGTCAGGCCGTAGCGGGCCGATCCGTTGGCGGCCCATCCTGAATAGCGATCGCCGGCCTGGCCGAAGTTCTGCCGAACGGCGCCGGCTTCGACGGAATAGCTGCTCAGCCCGCGCGCCAGAAGCGCTGTGCTGGCGTAGAAGGGCAGGTTGATGAGGGTTTCTCGGCCGAGGACGTCCACGACCGCGACCGACACCTCGCCCGCGCCCGTGACGACCGGAAGCGTACGCACGGTGAAGGGGCCGGGCTGCACCGACTCGCTAAGCTGGCGAACGCCGTTCACCACCACGCTGACGGTGGAAGGCACCGCGGCGGTCGAGCTGATCTGTGGCAGGAGGTAGGTGATCAGATCTGGGCGCAAGCCGAAGTCGCTGGCCACCTGGACGCCGCCGAGCCGCACGGCCCGAGTCCAGGGCAGAGTTCCCGACACGACGTCGCCGACCCGCCACCGGCGCAGCTTGTCGGATTGGGTGTTGGTGTAGGTGGTCTCAAGGCGAACGAGGCGCTTCTCGCGGGCGCCCGGCGCGAAGTTGACGAAACCCGTGCTCTGCAACAGTCCGTGCGGGCCGAAGCCGCGCCCGTCGAGCAGCGCGCCGCCGGTGACCCGCGCCCGGGCCAACGTGCCGACCACGTCATAGTTGAGGACCGCGCCGTAGTCTGGGCGCGACAGCGGCGCCAGAGCGGCGGACGCTCGGCCGGCAAGCTCGGTGGGCTGCAGCGCGGAATCGCTGGCCACCACCACCAGCGTCTGCCGCGCCTCGTTCACCTGCGCGCGGACGTTGGGCAGTGCGCTGAGCGGGATCGGCTCGCCGCCCGCCGCGACGTCCTGGGGCGCAACGAAGCCGAGCTCGCGCAATTCCGAAGGTTTGGCGTAGAGCACGCCGTCGCGATCGGTGAACTCGCCGACCCGGCCCGTGGCGCGGCCGTTCATCACCACCTCCAGGACCAGGGAGCGCTCGGCTCCCAAGGCCGCGCCAGCGGCCAGCAGGGCGGCGCCCAGGACGACGGCGCCCAGGGCGAGCTTCGGCTCAAGGCGCGAGGGCAAGAGTTTGCTCACTCTTGCCGTTGCGGCTGGTGACGTTGAGGCGCAGCGGGCCCGCCGGCATGCGGTGGCCGTCCACGACCCAATGGCGCTCGGCGCCGGCCAGGATGTAGGGATTCCTGCCGCGCGCCACCGCGGACCGCCGGCTGCCGTCGGCCAGGGTCACCGCGATCGCCTGCACGGCGTCGTAGCCCAGCCCCGCATTGGTCGCCGACAGCACGGTCTCGCCGCCGGGCCCGCGGTCGACCCGCCACTGGAGCCCTTTCGGGGCCGGCGACGCCGCCGCGATGATGACCGGCAGCGACGCGCGCAGCGCGATGACGATCTGCTGACCTTGGCTCGCGGCCGGCACCTCATCGAGCAGCAGCCGATAACTGCGCTCGCCGGCGACCGCCGCCCCACCTCGCGACAACAGCCTCAGCGTCTGAGATCCGCCCACGGGAACCGTGAAGATCGGCGGCGACAGGATGATGTCGCGGGTTGGCGTCAGGACGTCCTCGTCCCCTGCCTGCGCCCAGGCATAGGCGCGGACCTGAACCGCGGCGGGCGCATCGCCGCGGTTCCTGATCTCGATCGTCGTCGCGCTTTGACCAGCGGCGAGGCTGATGACGACCGGCGAGATCTCCAGAACGGCCGCCTGGGCCGTCCCGGAGAGCAGGCAACCCACGGACATCAGCGCCGCCAGAATAGGCTCAGGTCGCATTAAGCGTCTCCTTCGGCGCCGTCAGCCTCAATAGGTGAGGGTGACCTGAACCGTGTCCGTGTAGGGGGTGCCATTGCCGGCGACGAGGGTCTGACCAGTCGTGATCTGCCCGTACACCGTCAGGGTCTGCTCCACTGCCGTTCCGGTGCCGGAAACCAGTCCTGCGCCTGCATCGCCCCAGCGAGTGGTGTGAGTGTTTTCCTTGAAGAGGTCGTAGGCCAGAATATTGGCGCCGCTCACCAGGTTGCGCTGGGCGGCCACGTTATGCAGGCCGTTGCCGAGGCCGACGGTATAGTCGCCGCCGCCGGTGCAGGTCACGTTTACCGTGGCCGTGCCGGGAGTTGCGCCGGTGAGGGCCACTTCGCCGAACGCCAGCGCGGAGGAGTCCATGGTGCAGACGGTCGTCACGCTGGCGCTTGCGCCGATGCTGGATGTCTCCGTTGCCGCCGAGGCGACCTGGGCGACTGCCACGCCAAGAGCGGCGGTGGCAAAAAGAAGAGCGATTTTCATGACTAAGTTTCCTGATCGGAGGCTGTGACAAGTACCGTAAAATACATATGATCATGAGTGAATTTCTATCGAAAATCACCTGACAATCATCACAATGACAATGAGTGGATAATACTATCATAATATCGAGCTGAATATTATCTATGGTACAGCTTGTCTTTGCAATATTTTCGCGATGCGCGACAATTGGCCGCGATTCAAGAATTATGTCAAACATTCGCGCTCAGAACAGACTTATCGATGGATCGCCAAGGGCGCGGAAAGCTATGCTTGAGTGCGGCGCTTGGGCCGAGCGACGTGCGCGCCGGGATTTGATCGGCGAACCAATGGCCGCAGCGGGTGGTTGGCTGACGTTAGGTTAAAGGCGCGGACTATTGGACGACGACCAGCGCCATCCCCGTGAAGCGCAGGATCGCGTGATCGTATTCATCATAAACCTCGATGGCCTCGTACCCGGGCCAGCTTCGGATCTCTCGGTTTACGACATCGGCGAGTTCATCGCCCGGCTCGCTGAGCAATACGCGTAACTGCGGTGTCAGGCTTGAACGCATATGGATATAGCAAAAATACGGGCTCATTATTTCACTCCAAAGCCATGAGGCGGGAGTGACGACTGCGCGCAGCCGGAGCTCTCAGTTGCGGACGCCGCTTGGACATGCCCGCAATGGTAGAATTCTATACCTCTCCTGCGTCGAAGTCGATGTCCTCCCTTTGCGAACCGCCTGAGGCCAGTCGCAGAGCCGCTATTGGCGCGACCCAGAGGAGTTAAGACCAACGTACCGGGCGTTGTTCCAGGGCGCCGAGCAGTCGCTCGCGCGTTCCTCATCGAGGCGGCGCCGCTCGCGCCGCAGGACGCCGCGCGGCCACCGGCGCCGGCGGCTGACTGTCCGGAACCTGGAGCGACCTCAAGTTCCGGTTATGGCGCAATCCAGCCAGCAACCGAGACCTCAAGATTGGCTGGCAGGGCAGTTAACGGAGGCAGGCCGCTTTTGCCGCTGCACCAAAACGCAACCGCTTGAAGGAGTGGTAGTCGGCCGCTGTCCCATTGAACGTGCCTGATCGAACGCTCCAGCTCTGACCGGGCTCGCCCTCGAAGACATAGACGAAACGTGGAGAGGTGGGTTCGCGAACCGTGATCTCGAAAAGCCGGGCTTCGCGTCCATCGGGAAGCCTGAAAGGTCCGATGCTCTTCATCCAGGGGGTGTCCCCCCTCAAGTTGTAGGTCCAGTCCTCCACCGTGAAGTCGGTGGCGCCGCCGCTCACCCATATATCAGCGTTGGTTTCATGCGCCTTCTCTCCAGTCTCGACATCCACCGAGGCGCCGCGTTTGCAAACCCGGATTGGTCCAGTCAAATCCTGCGCGACCGGACGGAGAGGATGCATTTCGATGCGCGGTGACGGTAGGGGAGGAGCTATGGGAAGGTCGCTCCGATCGCGCTGCTGACCGGCCGCGGGATCGACGTCGATCCGAGTTTGACCAGGTTCACTTCCCGTCGCGTAGAGGGACGGCGCGAAAACGGCGGTCGAACCACCGGCAGGCTCGACAGATGCACATGCACTCACCGCTAGCACGGCTATGGAAAGGCAGCGCCAACGGCGCATGTGACGCTCCTCGCCTGCTTGGAAGAAAGAGTCTGAGACCTCGACAGATCGTCGTCAATCACGCGTCGAAATGGTTGAACGTCGCCTTCCTGGAGGCGCACCGACGTCGGCTTTTGGCGCACCCTCGCCCCAATTCCGGACGCGCCGATGGACCGGGTAGGGTGGGTTGCGGACCTTAGCCCGCGATCAGATAGATCTCCGCGCCTATTGGAACATCTGATTTCGTCAGTCCCCGAAGAAGGCAAACGTATCGGCGCTCATTTGGCGGTGGCGTCAGGAACATGTGTTCCAGCCCCAACTCCGCTCTCAACCATTTTCCATTGGGCAATTTGAGCCTCACTGGGAACTGACGCGGACCGCTGTACTCGGCCTCCAAGAGGCCAGGCACAACCACCAAGCCACGCCCTGTTATGTCGAAGGTGTCTGTGACGGTCAGAAACGGCGTTTCCATCCTTCAACCGTAGGCAATCTCCGCCAGAGTCCGCAACGGGTCGGGTGTCTCCGCTGGCTTCTTGCCCAGGTTCAGACATTGGGAGAATGTCCGGGTAGCGGACGCTCCGAAGTTCGGCACGGGGTCCCGAGCTTCACCTACGGGGGAGCTTAGTCCTGTTACCCACATTTCCAATGTCCGACTGGGGTGGAAACAGGCCTTCGCGATCGCCTGCTAAGGGGACAGGTACGGACGATCGCGAACTTGCCGGGCGACACGCCTCGCGCCCAAACCCAGCACACTTCAGTCGTCCCGGAAGGCGCATGGCGAGCACGCCTGGCGCTCAAATGTTGTCCATTTTTACCCGGGCAATATTGACGGCACCTTTTATCCGGGTAAATACCCTCCGGACTATCGCTCGCAGTTTGCGGGAGTTCAGGAGAAGCCGGCGATGAATCGCGTGGAAACCAATGGCGTCGAGTTGGCTTGCGAGGCGTTCGGGGCGCCCTCCGATCAGGCGATCCTGCTGGTCGCCGGAGTGGGTACGCAAATGATCCGATGGACCGTTCCCTTCTGCCTCGCACTGGTGGCGCGCGGCTATCATGTGATCCGTTTCGACAATCGCGACGCCGGCTTCTCGACGCACATCACTCACCGCGCTGCGCCGGATTTCGGCGAGCTGGCGGCCGCGCTCATGGCCGGACGAGCGCCGGACGTCCCGTATTCGCTTCACGACATGGCGGCGGATACCGTCGGGCTGCTTGATGCATTTTCCATCGACCGGGCCCATGTCGTCGGGCGATCCATGGGCGGCATGATTGCGCAGGTCATGGCGTGCGAGCATCCCGAACGTGTCGCGTCCCTGACCTCGATCATGTCGAGCACCGGCAATCCATCGCTTCCACCGCCTATGCCCGACGCCATGGCGATGATGACCAGCCCCGCTCCGGACCCCGCCGCTGACGAAGCCGGATACCTGGCCCATAGCCTCGCCTTCGCGCGTCGCATCGCCGGCAGCCGCTACCCGTTCGACGAGGCCGCAACGCGTGATCTCATTATCGAGGAGGCTCGCCGAGCCCACGATCGCAATGGCTTCGGCCGCCAGATCGCGGCGATCGCCGTGGGCGGTGATCGCCGGAGCCGGCTCGCGACCGTGAGCGCACCCACGCTGGTTGTTCACGGGAGCGATGATCCGCTCTTTCTTCCGGCCTGTGGCGAGGATACGGCCGCTTCGATCCCGGGGGCGGAGTTCATGCTCGTGGAGGGCATGGGCCATGATCTTCCGCCCCAATTGTATGGCGTGGCGGTTGAGGCGATCGACCGAACGGCGAGACGCCGCCCGTAGACTTGCGAGTTAGCTGCGCCGCCTGCGCCGCCGCATAGGGGGGCGCTCTATTAGCGAGGTCGCGCCGAAGGCCGTCGAGTGATGTGATGGCCGCCAACGTCCGCTCAGGGTCGATCATTGCCGATTGGGCGCCGGGCTGAAGGTCGTCTTTCCGGACCGACGCCAGAGTCCGGTAGTGGCGCTCCTCCGCCCTGGCGACACCGCTGCGCCGATGGCAACACGGCGGCCCGTCCAAGTCCAAGATCCAATGCCCCCCGCCGATCCCGCCGCAGCCGAGTTACTTAGCTTTGCCCTACTCGCAGCACTGCCACGAAGGCGCCGCCTGGCTCATTAACGAACCCTAATTATCGCTGGGAAGCCGCTTGCGCTAATACCGATACCATGGTTACGCGGCGCGATTTTTCTCTTCTGCTATCCGGCGGCTTGGCCGCGCCAGCGACAGTGGCTGCGGCCTCCGTCTCGACGCCTCGCCGCACGGAGGCCGCCCGATTACGCGAGTACGCCGAGACGACCCACCCGCGAGGTTGGCAAGCCGCTGCGGATCCGACGTGGCGGTCTGGTTGGGAGCGTCTCGAGGCCCAAGCCGATCACCTGACGACGGAGGCCTGGGTCATGGGGGTGATGGCTCGATTGGCTTGGTTCCGTGACGGGCACACGACTATCTACACGTATATGGTCAAGCTCCCAGGCTTCGACCTCAACCTGCCGATCACAGCCAGCCCCTTCTTCGACGGCCTCTACGTCACCGCCGTCAAGGCGGAGGGAGCGCCGTTGCTGGGCGGCCGGATCGTGCGGGTCGACGGTGTCCCTATCGAGCAGGTTCTGCGCGCTTTTGCGGCCGTATGGCCTGCCAACAACGCAGCCGGGTCCTATCACCACGCGGGTCTGGCCCTGAAGCCTGCGGTCCTGCGCGGGGCGCGACTGGCTGGGCCGGCAGCCTTGTCAGCGCCGGTCACCGTCGAAGCGGAAGTCGACGCGTCAGTCGTCAAGGTCGCGCTGACACCACGTCCGGATGGCGGCGACGCGCTGACCGCTCTGTCACGCAAGCCTTGGCCGGTCGAGACCTGGCGGCCGGGCGCCCAGCCTAACTTCGTCCATGCGGACAGCAAGGTGCTGGTCATCGCCTTCGACCGCCTGAGCGACAAGCGCGACTCTATCCTGACGTTTGTGCGCGACGCCTTTGCGGCGATGGAAACCCCTGAGATCGAACGTGTCGTGCTGGACCTGCGCCGCAACGACGGCGGCAACAACCTCATGGGCGAGGGCCTGAGGAGGTACCTCGAGCGGTCCCGGTTCAACCGGCCCGGCGGCCTTTACGTGCTCACCAGCGGGAAGACCTTTTCCGCAGCCCAGAACCTGACTTCGCGGATTGAGCGGGAGACCTGGGCGCTATTCGTGGGCGAACCCAGCGGCGGGGCGCCTAACCACTACGGCGATGCCACGCCGTTCCAGGCCGACGGGTTCCCGGCCTATGTCTCGACCCTCCCCTGGTTCGACTCCGACCCCTTGGACAAGCGCATCTGGACCATGCCCGACGTTCTGGTCCCGCTACGTTTCGCCGACTGGGCGGCTGGCCGGGATGCGGCGATGGAGGCCGCCTTCGCCCATATCGACAACCGGACTCTTGATGAGCTGAGCGAAGCGCGCACCCTATATTCCGACCGCCCCAGCCAGAAGACTGAGTGGAAGCCGTTCTGGATATGAACTTCAGGCTAGACCGACGACAAATAGTCCGCGGTAGAGGTCGATCCGAGCGGCGACCACCCAAACGTCTCGTGGTCTAACTTGGCCCGAGCGGCCATTCTCTGAATGTCTAGTTTCTGGAGTTGTGCCAACGTCAGCAAATGGCGCAGCTTTGCCTATGAGGTGCCGGCGGGAGTGGAAAGTCTTCTATCGATGCCTTAGCGCTAGCCACGGCTGAACGGGAGAATAGCGATGGCCCTTTCTTGGACGTCAACTCGCCGGATTGTCTTGGGCGGTGCGATGGGGGCGGCAGGATTTCTGCAGGCCGGCGCCGCAAGCGCCCGACCGCCCGTGCGCAATTGGTCCGTCCCAGCGGGATTTGACGCTGATCTGAAAACATTGATGGCCGCTGCTTGCGTTCCGGGCCTGTGCGCAATCCTGGTCCGCAATGGCAAGACCATCTGGGTTCGCGCTCTAGGCGTCACCAAGGTCGGGGGCGGTCAGCCTTTAAACCAGGACACCATGTTCGAGGCGGCCTCGATCAGTAAAGCGGTGTTCGCTTACATCGCCCTGCAACTTGCCGATCGCGGCACGCTCGACCTCGACAAGCCGCTCGTCGACTATCTGCGTCCGAACTACCTGCCGGATAACGCCGCGCTCGCGACGATCACGGCGCGTCATGTCCTGACCCATACCTCAGGCCTCCCCAACTGGGGTGAAGACAAAAACCCCGCTTCCCTAACGCCGCAGTTCACGCCGGGCACGCACTTCAGCTACTCCGGCGAAGGGCTCTTCTGGCTGCAACTGGTGGCCGAACACCTCACGGGCCTGGGGCTCGATGCGATGGCGCGCAAGATGTTGTTCGTACCGGCAGGCATGACGCGCTCGACCTTCGCGGCCTACACCGAGGACACCAACGTTTCATGGGGACACGTTGGCGGGCGGGTGGCGAAAAGGCAGGGCTGGCGCGATTGGTCCGCGTTCATCGGAGGATTGGCTCGGGATTGGGGCAAACCCGTTCAGGATTGGACACAGGCGGATTGGATTCGGGCAGGCGCCGCCTATGATCCCAAGTCGCCGCCTCCCAAACGGGTGTTGTTCGCCAACGCCTCAGCGAGCCTGGTTCTAAGCGCGCCCGACCTTGCCCGGTTCATGACTCTTCTCTCTCCTCGGCGTGATCGCGCGCCCTGGGAACTGAAGGAGACCACCCGAGCGGAGATGACGACGCCGGCGGTCGCGGTGCGTGAAGGTGTTCCTCACTGGTGGGGCTTGGGCGTCGAGATCGAGGAAGGGACGAACGGGCGTCGCGTAGGTCACGAAGGCAACAATGACGGGCGCTGCGCCACCTACTGCGGCGCTGAACTGGACACAGGCGATGCGCTGGTGATCATGACCAACGATGGCGCTGGTTTTGGCGTCTACCAGCGCATGGTGCGCGCGATTACCGGGCGCGACCAGTTTTCGTTTTTCGCAAACGAGAATCCTCCGATTCTCACCTAGGGGTGCTGGCTTCACTGCTACCATGATGGGATGGACGCCTGGGACTATTGCCGCCGCCTTGGGCGGTGTCGGTCATCGCGGCGGGCACTGAACGTCGCGTTCCCGGAGGCGCGCCAAGTTCCGTTCATGGCGCCCGTTTGCAACTCGTCATCGTGCCGCAGATCGTAGCTCCGCGACGAAGGGCTGGGCGCCCTCCGTGTCGACGATCTTCCAAGCGCGGACATAGTCTGGGCCGATCGGGAGGTCGGCGGCTCGCGCCGCATCCACCATCTCCGGTTGGCCGATGCGTCGATAGACTTCGCTTTGCAGCGCGATGAGGTGCAGATGATTTCGCGTCACGAGCGTTTCTTCTGCGTATTTACGAAGCAAAGCCGACCGTGAAGCGGCCTTGTCGCCGGCGCCCAGAATGCCTCGGATGTAGGTGTGCAGGGTTTCGTGGAACAGCGTGTCCACGAACATCTCGGGTCGGTCGACAAAGCGCCCGTTCGTGGCGCGCAGGAACAATCGCACATTGATGAGCAAGGGCAGGCTCATGCTGGCGAAGCCCGGGCACACGTGCACGGCCGCGACGGTCTCCCGGAAACCATAGGGCTGATCGGTGATCGCCTGGGCGGTCTCCAGTAAGCGCGGTCCGCTGTGCGCCCACAGCCGCCGGAATTCCTCTAGCCTGGTGACGATCTCTTCGGATGCGCCTGGCGGTGTCGGCGTGCCCACGGCCCGGCTGCAGAGGCGATCAAAGACGGGTGTGTAGTCAATCAGGACTCTGGGTGCGGGACGCGAGGCGGCCACGCCCGGCAGCAAGAAAAGTCCGATCAAAAGGGCCCCAAGACCGCGCATCGACGATGACTCCCGCGCTCGGCAGGGCGCCAAGTTACATCAGGCGCGCCCGCGCGTGTAGCACCGCCGAACGGCAGTAGGTCCGCGAGGGATCTTGGTCACGACCAGAGCCCTCGTGCGTTCAGCGCTTAGTTGCATCCGCGAGGCCTGATGATGTCCCAGCCGGTGAAGTTCGTCGATACGGAGTTTCTGCGCGTCGCCTACCTTGAGAACGGCCCCGCGGAGGGTTGGCCGGTCATTCTGGTGCACGGCTTTCCCTACGACGTACACGCCTTCGAGGCTGACGCGCGCCTGCTTGCGGCGGAAGGGGCGAGGGTTGTCCGGCCCTACGTCCGTGGCTACGGCCCGACGCGCTTTCTATCGAGCGAGACGATGCGCAACGGTCAGCAGGCGGCCCGCGGTCTCGACCTGATCCAACTTGCCCAGGCCCTTCAACTGACCGGGCCGATCCTTGGCGGGTTTGATTGGGGCGGGAACGCCGCTTGCGTCGCCGCCGCGCTGTGGCCCGACCAGATCGGCGGACTGGTCTCCTACGCGGGATACGACATCATCGATGTCGAGGCGCAGCGATTGCCCGCCGCGCCTTCGCTCGAACGCGTTTGCTGGTATCAGCATCTCTTCCAGTCGGAGCGCGGTCGAGCCGCCCTGAGGACGAACCGTTCCGAGATTGGCCGCATGCTGTGGCGCGAATGGTCACCCAGCTGGGCTTTTGACGCGGCGGCCTACGAGCGGACCGCACAGGCCTTCGACAACCCCGACTTCGTCGATGTCGTGATCCATGCCTACCGCGTGATGCATGGTCACGAGCAAGGCGATCCGGCGTTGCAGCCGCTCGAAGACAAGCTCGCGAGCTGTCCGCCGATCACAGTTCCCACGGTGACCATCGACGGCTCGGAGGACCCGCTCAAGCCGGGCGGGACCGCCGACCATGCGCGCTATTTCACCGGCCCGCACGAACACCGGACGCTCAGCGCCGGCCACAACGTGCCGCATGAGGCGCCCGGCGCTTTCGCCGAGGCGGTGCTGCAAGTCCGGCGCTGGCGAACCTAGCGCTTACCCGGTCCTAGGCTCGCCCCCGCGGGCGGAGAGCGAGGCGCTCCGAGGGGGCGCGCAGAGTGTTGGTGGATTCGTGCCAAACTGCATCACTTCGCCGCGTGCCAGCCCCGGATCATGAATGCCTGGAAGAACGCGATCGGGTTTATGAAGCCGGCGGCGCGCCACAAGGCCTCCGTTTCTTCGGGCGGCAGGACGCCCAGCGCTTCGCGCATCATGCCGGCGAGGTTCGCCAGCGACTGCGGAGTCGCTCCCATTAGCGCCTGAACCTTTTTCCAATCCTCCAGCATCGCCGGGAACTCCGGTGCGTCCAAGTCGCAGCTGATCTCGGCGCTCGCGAAGCGACCGCCCGCTTTCAGGCGATCATAGATGGCGGTGTAGAACGCCGGGCGGCGCTCACTTTTGATGAAGTGCGCGACGAGCAGGCTGACAACGGCGTCGAACGCTTGGCGGGGAGCGTCTTCGACATAGCCGTGAACGAGTTCACAGCGGTGCATGACGCCGGCCTCCTCAAGGCGCCGCCGTCCCACGGAGAGCATTTCTGCAGACGGGTCAACGCCGATGAAGAACCAGCCGGGATAGGCGGTGGCCAGGGAGAGGATTTCCGCTCCGGTTCCCACGCCCACGCAGAGCACCCTCGCGTCGACGGGCAGCTCTGCCAGGACCAGCCGGAGCAGGAAGTGGAGATTGTCCGAGATCGGCGTGAGCGCGTTGTTTCGACGGTCGTAGGCGTCAGCGACGTCCCGGTCGAAGAAGCTGGCGGTGGCGGGCGTGACCGGGGCTTTCATTGTTATATTGTAACGCCGCGCGAGCGGTCGCGCCAGCCGCCCAGTCCCTTACCGTCCGGCATCGGCGAGCGAATAGACGCCCGAGGCGCCGATGCCGACCCGGTCGGGAGGCACCTGCAGCATTCGGGTCAGGGTTTCGCCGCCTTGGGCGCGCATGCGAGCCCGCAGGTCGTCTGCGCCCGCGGCCCGAGGGTTGCGCTGCCAGGTGATCTGGCTGCTGGCCAGCATCATGCCCAGGACGGCCAGGCTTTCGTAGCTGGCCGTGCGCTCCGCCGCCGACAGCGACTGCAGGCCCGCGCCGTTGCTGCGGATGCGCTGGCGCATCTGGTTCACCAGCGGCACGTAGTACTCGTCCGGGAAGGGCTTGTTGTTGTAGGCCATCCAGGCGCCGGCGATCGCGCTGGCCAGCCCGACGCCCAGGTCGCCCGACGGCAGGCCGAACTTGCGAATGACCTGCTCGTGATAGCCGAAGGCCTGCCTGTAGGCCGCCCGGCCGGCGTCGGCCTGGTTCTTGGGCAGCTGTCCGACCAATTGGGCGATGCCCAGGCCGGTGGTTTGGGCCAGCGGCGGCGCGGCGGCGGTCGCCTTCTTGCGCTTCTGTTCTGCTTCGTACGCATCCCAGTGGTGCAGCGTCTCGTTCAGCTTCTCGTGCGTCAGCTGATTGGCGATGACATTCAGCGAGACGCCGTAGGGAACCTCGTATGCGTTGACGAAATCCTGCGCCCATGAGGGCGCGCCGCAAAGGGAAATGGCGACCCCCAGGATCGCAAACTGGATGCGCGCCAAGTTCTCCTCCAAGCTCGAAAAGGGATGGTCGATGCCCCGGCCGCCTAGGCATTAACGTCGCACCGGCGCTGGCTGCAAGCGCCACCATTCCGGCCGTACCCCTGGACATAATCGCCGGAGCCTTCAGGCGAGAGTGGCGGGTTCGATCATGGCTGCCCCTTAAAGGGTCCGCTCACGGTCGATAATCGCCTTGGAGAGCAGCGATGAACGTCGTGTTTCTGGAAGGGTTCGGGAGTCCGTTCTTGGCGCAGCTAGGCCATCTACACCGCCGTCATGCTCAGTAAGACAGAATGTGAGCGGAAGTGTTCAGCGCACGTCAACGATCAATTTCTCAAGCACGACGTTGTCGTCCAGGCGCCAGACCTTGACCATGTGAGAGCCCGCGGCGACCGCCGGGAAAAGGGCCTCGACCGTTTGGGCGTGGTCCTTGACCGCAGCGACCCAGGCGATCTGTTCGGGGGTCGAGGCCGAGCCGGCGGTCGGAACCAGGCTGGACGTCAGGACTTGAACGGGGCCGTCGTCAAGGGAGACGCCGATCCGCAGTCCCTTGCCGCCGCTGGTGTCCAGGGTCGGGGACAGGCGCAGGCGGATCCGGGCCGGTCCTGAGCGCGGAACCGACACAGCATAGTCAAGCCTAACTCCGTCGCTGACCTCAGTAGCGGGCCGCCCCTGCGGCAGGGCCACCACGGCGTCGCCTTGGCCCAGATCCGACAGCACCGTCCAGGCCAGCCCCTTCCCGCCCACCATGCGGTCGAACTTGGCGGCGTCGAGAGTGATCAGTCGAGGATCGGCGGGGGGCGAATGCGCGAACTGGACCTTCGCCGACAGCTTGTCGGGCGGGGTGTCGGCCGCCACTCGGGTGATGCTGGGCATCGACTGCTGGGTGGGGTCGTTCCAGATCACATAGCTCATGTGGACCTGGTTCATCATGCCGTCCCACTTGCCGCCGTTCAGGCCGTGGTATCGCGCGGTCAACTCGCCGTCGCGCTTGAAGGCCGTCTCCACCTGATCGGCGAAGGCGTTGGCGCGGGCGTCGTTGCGCGAGGCCAGTCGGCGGTTCCAGGCCGTGGCGTAGTACATCTCGTAGAGGTTGGAGAGCGCCAGGACGGGATATTCGACCAACTGGAAATAGGCGTCGCGCTGGTCTGGGCGTAGGCGGGTTTTGATCGCCTCGACCTTGCCGACCAGGCGGCGCCAGTCCTCGACGATCTCGCCAAACTGACCGCCGTCCAGAACCGGGCCCGTATCCACGCCAATGGGGAAGCTGTCCTGGTCGATCAACTCGGGCTTTCGTCGCGAGGCTTGGGTTCCGTAGGCGGCCATCACCGCGCCGATCTCCGGACCCAGCTCAGCCCCAAAGGTCTCGCTAGCCCATTGCCGGGGGAAGGCCTCAAGCGCCTTGGGCGTCATCGCCTCGGGGTTCCAGGCCATGCGCATGAAGAAGTCGAGCGGATATTCCAGCGGCTTGATGTCGCCGACGTTCACGATCCACAGGCTGCGCGCGCCGCGCTCGTAGGCCAGGTTCATCTGCTGCCAGGTCTTGGCCACTTGGTTGGTGTTGATCCACTTGTAGTTCCGCGGCGCCCCGACATAGTCGAAGTGATAGTAGACGCCGTAGCCGCCGGCCCGGTCCAGCGGGTCCTTGCCCGCCACCGGCAGGCGGCGGATCTGGCCCCAATTGTCGTCGGCGAACAACAGGGTCACGTCGTCGGGCACGCGCATGCCGTGGTCGTAATAGGCGAGCACCTCCTTGTAGAGAGCCCAGACCTGCGGGGTCTTCTCGGGCGGCTTGCCGGTGACCTCGGCGATGATCCGGCGCTGGTCGGCGACCACCTTTTCCAGCAGCTGGGTCGCCGCGCCCTCGGCCATCGGCTCGTCGCCGTCGCCGCGCATGCCCACCGTCACCAGGCTTTCGTAGGGCCTCCCGTCGCCCTTGGACATCATCCGCTCGATGCCGCCGCGCCAGAAGGCGCGCAGGTTGTCACCGTTGGTCGCGTAGTCCCAGCGGCCGCCAGTCACACCCTTGTCGGTGTTGCGATGCCACTCGCTCTGGGCCCGGGTCATCGGCTCGTGGTGCGAGCTGCCCATGACCACGCCCATCTCGTCGGCCAGGACCTTGTTGCGCGGATCGTCGTCGTTGAAGGCCTTGGGCGCCCACATGGCCGGCCACAGGTAGTTGCCCTTCAGGCGCAGGGTCAGCTCGAAGACGTGGGCGTAGAGATCAGCGTTGATGCCGCCGAACGTCTTCTTGGCCCAGCCGCTGAAGGCGGGGTCCTCGTCGTTGATGAAGAAGCCGCGATACTTCACGCGTGGATGGTCGGCCCGCGCGCCGGCGGTCAGGAACAGGTCGGCCTTGCGCGCCACCGGCACGTCGGCCCACCAGGCCCAGGGCGACACCCCGATACGCTCGGAAAGGTCGTAGGCTCCGTAGACCGCCCCGCGCCGATCCGCCCCGACGATCACCAGAGCGCGGGGCACATTGGCGAGCGGCCGCTCGACCACGACCTGTCGGAAGCCTTCCCACTGGCCCGCCAGGTCCCCGACCTTCAGCTTGCCGGTGCGGACAAGGCCGTCGATGACCGGGCTGGCGCCCAGCACGCCGACGATCACGGTTGGGCCGTCGGCCTTTGCGAGATCCGAAAGCTTGGCCGCCTTACCGCCGCTGACCCGTCCCAGATCGCCGCGTAGGCCCTCGGCGGCATGGCGCACCGCCGGATCGGCCGTCGCGTCGACATAGACCGAGGCAGACGTCCCCTTGCGGATCAGCGCCAGGCTTGTCGCCTTGCCCGTCGCGCAGACGCTGACCGGCGTGTCGCAGGCAAACGCGGCCGGCGCGACCAAGAGCGCCAGGGCCAGGCCGCAGGCCATGCGCGACAGAAACTCGTGGGCGCTCACGTTTCCTCCAGGACGGCGCTTAGATCGGCCGAAAATCATCTGACCAATAAGATCTAAAGGTCAGACCATAGAGAGGTGGCCCGTGCGCGCAATAGTTAGGTCGGAGCAAGACAATGCTTGCATCCAATTCCTCTCAGGGGCTGGTTGAACGTCCAGTTGCTGGAGGCCGACCAAGGTCCGGTCATGGCGCTTGGCCGACGGCCCTGATCTTCAAATCGGCAGGGCAGGGGTGAAGACAAGCGGTGGTGCATTCGCTCACCAAACATTGTTGAAGACGGCGTTTCCGATCTCGATCCGGCGCGCGAAGACCTGCTCCGTCACCACGAACGCGGCAGATGGGGAGGAGAACCAAGGATGCTATCTATCGTCTGGCGCAGCGAAATACGCCGTCGGAGTAGCGCCGAACGCCTTGTGAAAGGCGACGGTGAACGCGCCTGGTGTGGCGTAGCCACTCTCAAACGCGACCTCCGTAACGCTCGCTCCGCCGCCAAGCCGTTGAACCGCATGCATCAGGCGGGCTTGCTGACGCCAGCGGCCGAGCGAGAGGCCCGTTTCGGCAAGAAAAGACCGCTCAATTGTCCGACGGCTCGCGCCCGCATCGCGGCATAGCGACGCCAGTCCGGTTCGGGCGCCCGGATCACCTGCGAGCCGTTCGGCGACGCGGCGCGCTCGGGCGTCGGAGGGCGTCGGCAGTTCCAGGGCAAGCGCGGGCAGGGCGCGCAATTGACGCGTGAGCAGCGCGCTGACGTGGTGGTCGGCCCCATGGGCGCAGGCGTGAAGGATGAGTTCCTTGACGAGATTGGACACGGCGACGACGCAGCATTTGCGTGGCAATCCGCGAACAAGGGCGGGTCGAAAATAGAGTGTCCGCATGGCGACATGCCCCGACATGGCGATTGCATGCGGAACGCCGGCCGGAATCCAGACCGCTCGGTGCGGCGGCGTAACCCATGTCCCTTCCCCGGTGCGAACGGTCATTACGCCCGCTGAGGCATAGACCAGTTGGTCGCGATCGTGCGCGTGCGTCGCGACCATTTCGCCCGGCGCGTAATCATGCGCGAAGCTCGTCACCCCCGGGACCTGCGCGGCCATGTGTTCGCGGTGCGCGGATTGGCGAAAATTCGACATTACTTGTCAATCTATCGAGAGATTGCCGCATCGAGAAGCGTAGCATCGACCTCGCGAGGAGATAATGATGGCGATCTTTCGAGGTGCATTGCCGCGCCGGACGATGTTGCGTGGGGCGACCGCGGCGGTGGCGCTGCCGTTCCTGCAGGCCATGGCGCCGCTCAGCGCGTCGGCCGCGGCGCGCGGCCGGCCCAGAAAGCCAAGATTGCTTGCGATCGAGATGGTCCACGGCGCGGGCGGCAGCACGGCATATGGCCGCTCCCGCAATCTCTGGTCGCCTGAAAACGAGGGGCGCGGCTTTGCGTTCACGCCGAGCCTTGCGGCCCTCGCCCCCTTTCGCCAGCAGGTGACGATCGTCAGCAATACGGAACTCCGGCCCGCCGGGTCCCTGTCGCCGGACGAGGACGGCGACGGTGTGGATCATGCGCGTTCGTCCGCCGCTTTCCTGACCGGTGCGCACCCGGTGCGGAACGTCGAGGGAAAGGTCCATGCGGGCCCCTCGATCGATCAGATCTTCGCGCGTTCGTTGCGGGGGAAGACGCGCATCGGCTCGCTCGAATTGACCGTCGAGGATCTTGGCGAGCCGCCCGACCCGATATGGCCGCAGGGCTATAGCCCTTCCTATCGGCATGCGATCAGCTGGATCGACGCTCGTACCCCGGCGATGCCCGAAGTCTCGCCGGGAAAGGTCTTCGCGAGCCTGTTTGGCGCGGTCCCCGGGAGCGCGGCGCAAGGCGCCAGCGTCCTCGACGCGGTGATCGATCCCGTTCGGAAACTTCATGGCGACCTGGCCGGCGAGGATCGCCATCGGCTGGCCGCGCATCTCCAGGACATTCGCGATCTTGAGCGGAGCATCCGCGATTTCGAGAGCGTGAAGCAGGGCGCCGCAAGCGGAGAGACCGGAGATCCGCCCTCATTTCCGGATCATGTGCGGATACTCGGCGATTTGATCCGCTTGGCGTTCGCCGGCGACCTCACCCGCGTCGCCACCCTCAAGCTCGGCCTGGATCGCAGTCAGCGCATCTATCCCGAAAGCGGCGTGATGACCCCCTTCCACACGGCCTCACACCATCGCCAAGAGCCCGAACGGATCGAGGCCTTTACACGGCTCAACGCCTTTCATGTCGCGCAAATCGCCGACCTGATTGGTCGGTTCGACAGGACCGGCGATGGCGAGGCGAGCCTGCTCCAACGGTCGCTGGTGCTATACGGCAGCCCGATGGGCGATTCTCATATCCATGCCCATAGCCACTTGCCCGTTTTCCTGGCCGGCCGCGCCGATGGTGCGATGGAGGGAGGGCGGCATGTGGTCTGCGCGCCCGGCACGCCCTTTTCCAACCTGCTGCGCACGATCATTGCGCTCCTCGACGTGCCGGTAAAGCAGATCGGCGACAGTGATGGCTTCGCGCCGGTCTAACGCGGAGGAGTCGGTCTGAGCGTACAGCCGACGCGGAGCGGTTCAGTTGGTGGGGACTTTGATCTGGCGTCGTCGATCAATGGTGAGGGTACATGCGAAGCGTCGTTCTGATCATGACTGCGTCCATCGACGGCTATGTCGTCGCGCCGAGCGGGATGGCGACAGGCGCCCAACCCGAACCTCCCGAGCTGAAAGCTTGGAAGCTCAACCGCATTCGACAGGCCGGAACGCACATTATGGGGCGCGTGAGCTACGAGGAGATGGGGCCGTACTGGCAGGCGTCGGACGACGCCTACGCCGCGCCGATGAACGATATCCCAAAGGTCGTCTTCTCGAAGACGCTGCGCACCGCAACATGGCCGAAATCGACGATCGCGAGCGGTGATCTTGCGGAGGAGATAGACAAGCTGCGCCGGCGGCCCGGCGGCGAGATCATCGCCTGGGGCGGCGCACGCTTCGCGCAAGCGCTAACGGCCGCCGACCTGGTGGATGAATATGTCCTTATCACCCGGCCCGTGGTCTATGGCGCGGGCAGGCAGATTTTCGAAGGCCGATCGACGGCGCTCGGCCTCGATGTGCTGGCCGCGAGCTGCTATCACGGCGGCTTGACTTTGCACCAGTACCGTCCGCGACAGACGAGCCGGTCGCTCGCCTAGGTGTCGTTTCCAAGAAGGTTGTTCACACGCTGCCAGGGTGTGAGGCCTTTGATGCCGGAGTGCGGTCGGGCGAGGTTGTAGCTGTCGGTCCAGGGCTTGATGGCCTTGGCGCGATC
>Ga0065165_1001798_pt1 | contig 21107 bp, 24 predicted proteins | sample AraplaMF_Cvi_mMF_FD_63813 | JGI IMG/M metagenome (GOLD analysis project Ga0065165, IMG submission 63813) | Arabidopsis root microbial communities from the University of North Carolina, USA - plate scrape MF_Cvi_mMF (version 2) (version 3) | ecosystem: Host-associated > Plants > Roots >... | reverse complement strand
CTCGTAGACCTTGCCCTCGTTCTTGGCGATGGCGCGGTATTCGCCTTCGGAGAGCACGACGCGCGGGAAGGCGCCGATCGATTCCTTGATGACGTCGCCGCCGGGGGTCAGCACCGACCAAGCGGTGTTGGCGAGCGCCTCGCCGCCCTTGTCGCTGACGAGCTTGAGCGTGATCACGGCGGCGCGGTGGGTGATGGTGACGTCGGTGAGCTTGCCGGCCTGGACGCGGATGTCCGAGCGCACAACCGAATTGGCATCACCGTAGTTGGAGATGATGTAGTAGGTGCCCTCAGGGATCAGCACGACGTCGCCGGCGGCGACGTTGGGCACCAGCGAGGCGCGCTCGCCGGATTCGAACTGGCTGCCCTTGTAGATCGCGAACGAGATCTGGTTCTGCGGAATCCGGCTGGTGCCGACCCGGCCCTCGATGCGCAGGCCGCCGGCCGGCAGCACGAAGGCTTCGCGGTCGGTCTCTGCCTTCAGGCTGACGGTGCGCACCGCGCTGACGAGGCCGAAGGCGACGTGCACGACATAGTTGCCGGGCGGCAGCACGATGTTCGGCGTGGCGTTGCGGTCCTCCTTGATCAGCTTGAAGGTGCCGTTCTCGTCGGGACGGTCGGCGAAGACCCGCCAGACCAGGCCGCTGGTGATCGCCGGGGAGTCCTTGCCGTATTTGGCGGTGAGCGACAGCACGCCCTGCCCGGGCACGGCTGCGTTGAGCGGCGGGGCCGACGGCACGGTCGTGACGGCCGGCGGTGGCATGCTGGGCGTGGTCGGCTGCGTCAGGGTCGGCGGCAGGCTCGGGGGGCCGACGCCCGGACCGGAGGGCGGCGCCAGGCTCACGGCGCCGCCGGGGTCGGGCACCGAGGCGGGTGGGACCGGCGGCGGACGATCCGAGAAAAGCTGCGCCTGCACCGGGCTTTGACCAGATGTCAGGAGGCACGCAACAATGATCAGCGCCGGCAGCAGCCTGCCGCTGCGCCGCCATCCGATGATGCCGTCACCCCCGCGTGTCATGTCCCCTGCTTTCACCGAAAACGCGGCAAATTCAAGCCTCTGATAATCCCAAGAAATACGGCCCAGACGGTCCCGATACGGTTCTATGGAACCCAGCTGACACCTGCGTGATTAGAAGGGAGGCAACCGCCCCTCGCCATACTGCTGCCAAGCGCCCTCCCCAAAGCGGCATAAACCATGCTTCGCCCCTGATCTGGCGGACTGCAAGGACGGTGCCTAGTCTGGTGCGAGGGCTGGCCCGGCGGTAGGAGAGTTTTAGTGCTGGACATCTTGAAGGGCCGCGGCGCGAACGGCTCGAACGGAGAAAAAATCGGGCTCGGGACCACCCGCCGCCCTGTCATCGGTCTTGCCCTGGGCGGCGGCGCGGCGCGCGGCTTTGCCCATATCGGAATCCTGAGAACCCTGGCAGCCAACGGCATCGTGCCCGACGTCGTGGTCGGCACCTCGATCGGCGCCGTGGTCGGCGGCCTCCATGCGGCCGGCCGGCTCGATACGCTCGAAGAGTGGGGCCGCAGCCTGCAAGGGATGCGCAACATCCTCGGCTATCTCGACATCCGCCTCAACGGCTCCGGCCTGATCGGCGGCGAGAAGCTCGCCACCCGGCTCGAAGAGGCGGTCGGCCAGGCCCTGATCGAGGACCTGCCGATCAAGTTCGCCAGCGTCGCGACCGAGGTCCGTACCGGCCACGAGATCTGGCTGACGCGCGGCCGCGTGGTCGATGCGATGCGCGCCTCCTACGCCCTGCCCGGCATCTTCGCGCCGGTGCTGATCGGCGACCGCTGGCTGGTCGACGGCGCGCTGGTCAATCCGGTGCCGGTCTCGGCCGCCCGCGCGCTCGGCGCCGAAATCGTCATCGCCGCAAATCTTTCCAGCGACATCTTCACCTATTCCACCACGATCCATTCGCACGGCGCGGTGCCTGAACCGGTCGCTCCCGTGGCCGAAGAGACGACGTCGAAGCGACGCTTTCCGAGATTTTTCTCGCCCGAGAAGACGGTGAAGCGCGAGTTCTTCGGCGGGGGCGGCGGCCGGCCCGGCCTCTCCTCGGTGATGGTCGACGCCTTCAACATCATGCAGGACCGCATCACCCGCGCGCGCCTTGCCGGCGATCCGCCTGATCTGTTGATCACGCCGCGGGTCGGCCATTTCGGCTGGTTCGACTTCCACCGCTCCGAAGACCTGATCGCGCACGGCACGCGCGCCGCCGAGCGCGCGCTGGCGTCGATCCAGGAGGCGATCGAGGTGCTCGCGCCGGCGCCCGCCGGCAGCGCGCCCAAGGCGGACGAGTGAGAGGCGGACGAATAAAGTCCGATCAGGCCGTCTTGATGTAGTCGCGCAGGGCTTCCTGCTCGCTCTCGTATTCCTGAACGCGGCGCTTGACGATGTCGCCGATCGAAATCAGGCCGACCACCTTGCCGTTGTCGAGCACGGGCAGATGGCGGAACTTGCCCGTCGTCATCATCTCCATGAGCTCGGCGACCGTGTCGGTCTCCTTGCAGGTGACGACCTTGCGGGTCATGACCTGAGAGACCGGCTCCTCCAGCGCGCCGGCGCCGCGCTCGCCGATCACGCGCACGATGTCACGCTCGGACAGGATGCCTTCGAGCCGGCTCTGGTTCATCACCAGCACCGCACCGATCTTCCTCTCACCGAGCAGCTTGACCGCAGCAGCCAACTTGGCGTCGGGCTCGACGCTCATGATCTGGTGGCCCTTGGCATTGAGAATGGAACGTACCGTCATTGTCGCCTCCCTGAATCGGATCCGTCCGCCTTTTGGCGGTCCGGACTAGTTCTTCGAGTCTTCAACTAACAGTTACAGCGCCGGTTTCACGCGCGTGCGCTTTGCGAAGCATCGCCGCTAACGACATGCCGCTTCGGAACATTCTTCTCGGGAATGATGGATGAATTCGGGCCGCGCCGCAAGCGCCGCTTCAAATACGGTCTGAAACGTCCTGTGATGACGCATCCGCAGCATCGCTTCGCACGCGCGGCACCGGATCGAACAGCGTGAACAGCAGGAGCCCTGCGACGAAGCCGCCGATATGGGCCTGCCAGGCGACGCTGGTGGTTTCGGAATCCACGCCGATCGCGCCGACGCCGAAGATGATGTTGACGCCGAACCAGACCGCGAGGAAGCCGAGCACCCGTCCGTCACGCAGCGCGCGCGACAGCGGCAGCGCCGGAACCCTTGCGGCGGTATCGGCGTCCGAGCGGGTGAACGACAGGAAGCTGCCGCGGGCGAATGCAAAGCGGATCGCGGCGGCCATCGCACCCGACACCGAGGCCGAGGCGCCGATCATCGGCGCCACCGCATGTTCGTGGGTGACGAGATGGGCGAGCGCGCCGGCCGCCGCCGTCACCGCCATGAACACGAAGAACCTGATTGCGCCGAAGCGCCGCGCCAGCGCGCTGCCGAACGGCAGCAGCCACAGAACGTTAAAGCCGATATGGGTCAGATTGGCGTGCAGCAGCGAATAGGTGACGAAGGTCCAGACTTTTGCGCCGGCCCCGCCCGGGAACTGCAAATCGAGCAGCGAGGAATCGTAGCGCTTCGGGATGAAGCCGAAGACGTCGATGGTCCAGTTCTCGAGCTCCGGCGGCAGCAGCACCCGCAGATGGATCACCGCCAGCAGGAGAATATAGGCGGTCAGCGCCGCCGGCAGCGTCAGGATCGGCTCGCGCGGAGCCTCCTCGGTGGCCGGCAGGTCCGGCTTCGGACCTTGCGGCGACAAATCTTGCGGCGGGGAATCCAAGGCAGCTTCGCTTTCAGGCGCGGTCGGAGCGACAGGCTTGGAGATAGTCGGCTTTGCCGGCCTTGCGCAAGTGCACAAAAGGAAAAGGCAGCGGTAAACACTCGGTCATTCCGACCGTGGCGACATGGGCCCCGGCTCTGCAGCGCACCGCTGAAGAAGCGCTGCGCTGCAGAGCCGGGGCACGCGAGAGTGCGCCTCACAAAAGGAAAAGGCAGGGCCCTGGGAAGCCCTGCCTGTCCGTGTCGGCCTTCCGGTACCGAGAGAGACAAGGTGTATCCCCACCCCTCCCCGCGGCCCGTGACCAAACTGTTTGACGCCTCCAAACCCGTTGCTTTCTATAGCTCTATAGAGCGACTTAGAGCGACGCATCACCTCATACAACACATTGATTTTCCTTTCTTTTTCGTCCGAAAGGCGCGAAAAGAACGCCTAGGTTGCCTCCTCGGCAGCCGCGCGAAAACGCGGCCCCGGCGCGGCCCCGGATAAGGATTATCAGAAATGAGCAGAAAGAAGGTTCTCACCGACAAAGGCATAATCGGCCTCCAGCCCGCGCCCGAAGGTCAGCGCTATATCGCGGCCGATACAATCGTGCCGGGCTTGGGCGTGCGCGTTACTAATAAGGGTCACAAGACCTTCGTCCTCGGCGCGCGCTATCCGGGCTCGAAACATTTTAAGCGTCGCGAGATCGGAGAAGTCGGCACAATCACGCTCTCGGCCGCGCGCGAAAAGGCGCGCGGCTGGTTAGAGCTAATTAAGGCCGGACGCGATCCCCGCGAGGAGGAGCAAAAAAAGAAAGAGGCCGCGGCAGAAGCTAGCAGCCATACATTCAAGGTGGTCGCGGAGGCCTATATCAAGCTCAAGCTGCGCGAAAAGCGGACCGGCGAAGTGGTTGCCAGGAACATTCGTAATCAGTTAATTCCGGCTTGGGGCGCGCGACCGATCGGCGAGATCACGCGACGAGATGTCGTTGTCCTTCTGGAGAAGGTTGCTGATCGCGGCCGCACCGGAGCGTTCGCCCGCAATATGTTCGAGCACACCCGCGCAATCTTCAATTGGGCCATCAATCGCACGATTTACGGGCTGGAGCACTCGCCCTGCGACCGGCTGAAGCCGACGGACCTGATCGGTGCTAAGCGGGTTAGGAAACGCGTCTTAACCGACGACGAATTGCGCGCCGTCTGGCGAGCAGCCGCGCGCACTCCCTATCCTTACGGCCCGCTGATACAACTCCTGCTATTGACTGGCACCCGCCTACGCGAGGCCGCCAACGCGGCGCGCTCGGAATTCGAACTCGGCAACACCCTCGCGTGGACGATCCCGGCCGAACGGTTCAAGTCGGACGCCGAACACGTCCTACCGATGACGCCCACGATGGTAGACTTTTACAACTCTCTACCACGCCACAAGCGCGGCAATTTCGTGTTCTCGTTCGATGGCACTCACCCGATCGACAATTTCCATCGTGCAAAAAAGAAGTTCGACACCCGAGTATTGCGGACATGGCGCGCCTTGGGCCGCGTCAACGGGACTGATCGGAGGAACGCCGACATGGCTCCGTGGACCCACCACGATTTGCGGCGAACGGTCCGCACGCGGTTGGGCGCATTGAAAGTCCCGCGGGTCGTTTCCGAACTCGTTATCGGACACGGCAAGCGCGGGCTGGATCGCGTTTATGATCAACACGAGTATGCTGCCGAAATCCGCGAGGCGTTGGAGACGTGGCAGAGCTTCCTCTTGGGCATCGTCGATCCGCCGCCGACAGCGCCCAACAACGTACCCGATAACGTCGTGCCGCTGAGGAGGCAGGCATGAGGCAGAAGTCCAAGATCGACCTCATAGTCGAGGTTGTCCGACCGCCCGAGCGGGAAGCGGAATGCCGCAAGCACGTAGCCCTTCTTCTCTCCCACCTGCGCGACGTAACAGTTGATCCCGCCCCAAAACGGACGCGGGATCATCTTCGACAAGTTATTGTCGGCCTGAAGAATGCGAAGAAGGAAATTGCGGCTCTCCCGCCTCACTTTCGATCAGACCTCCCCACGACCGAACTTGATCGGTTGATTAAGGTCGCCGACGCTCGCGCCAAGAAAATCGTGGTAACGCGGAGCGGCGGCAGCAACAAAGTGGAAGCTGCGCGCAAACTCGCCGCCGCTGCGCACGCGTTTGACCTCCTGAATGATTGGGGCCGCCGCGTCCCGACACTATCGAGGGATGGTGAATATTACGCACTCGCGGCTCAGCTCTATCGCTTGGCGACCGATCGCAACGTCGATCTAGAAGGGCCATGTAAGACGTTCCTCAAATTGCTCGAAAAGGACGACTTTCCGAACGCCAGCAAGCGCAAGCGGATGATCGAGGATGGCCGAAAGGCCGGGGAGGCATTCGAAACAATTCTCGCGCGATGGGCCTAGCGTCGGGGGATGAACAGCAAAAACTTCGTCACTGTTAAAACCTATCTTTCGAAGGCGACTTAGCGAAACCTCCCGTTCGGCTCTGCTGAACAGGAGGACATCGATGAAGTTTGGAAAGCCGAAGATCGAGGAGGCGGCCCCTGCCCCCTCGCCTGATCGATTGATCGGGCCGAAGGACCTTCCGGAGAAAGGCATCCATTACTGCGCGAACCATAGGCGACGCCTAACCGCTGCCGGGAAGTTTCCGCGCCCCGTGAAGCTGTCCGCCCGCCGCTTAGCGTGGCGCGAAAGCGATATCGACCGCTGGATAGAACAAAAGATTGCCGAGAGCCGCGCGGAGGCCGTCTGATGACGGACGGCGCCTCTCGCCTCCTCGCGAGGCTTCGTGCACGCTGGCCTCAGGTCTTCTGCTGGCCGCCGCGCCCGCTAGCCATCGGTATCGCGTCGCCACTTCATCGAGCGCTTTACCCGGCGGAGCATGAAGGCCTCTGGGAGCTCTCCCGACACGGCCGCGCGCTCAGCGCAGCGCTCGAAGTTTGGACCTCGCAGCCCGCCTATCTGGCAGCGCTCGCGGAAGGCGCGCCGCGCTTCGATCTGGACGGCAATCCGGCCGGGGCCGTGACTGAGCGGCAGGCCGAGTACGCGCTCGCGTCACTGGCGCGATTGCAAGACGTTCAGCCGCTCGTGTAAGCGGCCGGACCGGGGCGACCACAGGAGAGCAAACACGAATGGATGAAAAAAAGCCCCCGCTGGCAGGCGGGGGCTCGATGGAAGGACGTGAACCGTGGATATGCGAACGAAGAGTACCTCTTTCGACCTTGAAAAGGAACCCCCTGCCTTAGCGGCTTACATCGAGCGCATCGGCGCGGAGAGGCGCAACTTCCGTCGCTACGTCATAAAGCGTGAGGGCCGCGATCCCTATCACTATGACGCGGCGATCATCAGCATCGTGGATGGAAAGATCAGATGCGACGACCCGGAGTACGCGCCGACTGACGACGAGCGCAATGCGATTGAAAAGGAGATCACTAGCGCCAATTGGCCAAAGTCCGTTGCCGCCCGCGACACCTACGACCTGCACGAGATTTTGAAATCGAAGGGCTACGCGCGGCCTGAGCTTTTCGAGTTCCGCAGCGAGGATGGCGACGGCGTACTGTTCGTCCAGCAGCGTATCCGCCAAGATGACGGCGGAAAGGCCGACTTGCCTTGGTCCTACTGGTCCGACAAGGAATGGCGACAAATGGAGCCGGACGGCCCGCTGCCGCTATATGGACTGGAGCAGTTGAAGGATGCCTGTACCGTCTTCATCCACGAAGGCGCGAAGGCTGCGCACGCTATCCGGAGACCGGGCTTCCTGAAGGATCATCCTTGGGCCGATGATCTCGACAATCTTGGCACCGCGCATTTGGGCTGGCCGGGCGGTGCGCCGAACCCTCATCGGGTCGATTGGGAACCGATCAGACGGCTATCGCCGCATGCGCGGGTCACAATTGTCTGTGACAATGATAAAGGCGGCGAGGAAGCCGCCCCGAAAATCTCCCGCATTATTCAACGCAAGTGCGGCGCCATTCTCTTCGATAAGATGTTCCCGGCTCATTTCGATTTGGCCGATCCATTCCCAAAAGACATGTGGGAGGCGCGCGAAGAGCGTCGTGTCTTCGTTGGACCTAGCTTTCAATCCTGCTGGACACCTGCGACGTGGGCGACGCGAAAGGACGGAAAGCACTTCGAGTTGCGCGAGGAGTTCGCGAGCGAGTGGATTTCTGTCGTTCAGCCCAACGTCTTTATCCACCAAGGATACGTTGACCGAATATTCGCTGAACCGGAATTCAACAAGAAGGTCCGACCATTCTCGGACGTCAAAGACCCCGCGAGCCTGCTGCAAAAATCATTCAACTCTCAAGCGGCGGGACTGGTGTACGAACCGGGCAAGCCTTCAGGCCTGATCACGATGGAGGGAATTGGGCGAGCGGCGAACGTCTATCGACCATCGTCTATCAAGGGCCGCGTGTTCAAGAAGGATGAAGACAAGCCTTGGCACGAATTCATGAAACACCTGCTTCCTGACAAAGCTGAGCGCGACTTTGCTTATAGGTGGTGCGCGACGCTGATCGCCAAGACGCACCGTATGCGCTTCGGCATGTTACTGATCAGCGAGACCCAAGGTGTCGGGAAATCAACCCTGGGCGAGAAGATACTTGCCCCTCTTGTAGGTTGGCACAATACATCCGCGCCGTCTGAATCGGACATCGTCGATGCCGACTTCGATTATTGGACCCCATACAAACGCTTGGCGGTGGTTCAGGAAATCTATTCCGGCCATTCAGTGAAGGCCTATAACAAGCTGAAAAGCAAGATCACTGATGACACCATAAATGTGAAGCAGAAGTTCGTCGCTGATTTCAAGATCAATAACCACATCAATGTCTTTGCCTGCTCGAATTCAATCAAGGCCTTGAAGCTCGACCAAAGTGACCGGCGGTGGTTCATACCGCATGTCACCGAAGAGACTTGGCCGCATGAGAAGTGGGTCGAGTTCAACCGGTGGCTCTCTGATGGCGGATTGGTGATCATCACTCAGTGGGCTCATGACTACGTCGAGACGGTTGGCTTCGTGAAGGATGGCGAACATCCGATGCTGACCAGCCGCAAGCGGGAAGTCGCCCGAGCGGGGCTCAGCGATGGCGAGCGGTTTGTTGCGGAATTGGGTGATCAGCTTAGGGACCGGAGCGAGCACGAGGATGAGGAGAAGCGCAATGTGCTCATGCGCCTCGATCATGTCCGCGTTTGGCTGGGAAATAAGAAGGCCGCATTCAACTCGAAGTACCGCGATGATGCGTACCTTGAAACGGCGGAGACTATCGCGTCCGTCTTGCGTGGATGCGGCCTGAAGAGCCCCGAGAAACGGTTCAAGAAGGACAAATTCCAGTTTCGTGTGATCGCAAATTTCGAGATCGATCCAAGCGCGACATGGAAAGACCTTGAGCAGTTTTGTTGCGATCCGAGCACCGTGGACGGATGGAAAGATGACCAGCTCTGACGGGTTCCCGGGGGGCCGGAGGGCCGGTCGATGGGGCGTTTTCTCTTCCTTCCCCCCTCTTCTTTCTTCTTCCCTCCCTTCCTCTTCTAAAAACAACCATCCTAACGGGAGAAATCGACCGGAGAACCGGCCCTCCGGCCCCCGGGGAACCGTCCGTGGGTAAGAAGCCCAAGCCCTCCTCGGCGCTCGCTCGCCGCCGCGAACAGGGCCGGGAGCGTTCCCGGCGTGCCCGGAACGGCAAAAGCTCCAAGTACTGGGTTTTGGCCCGGCACTCTCTCCTTGAAGAGCTAATCGAGCGCGGGGACCTGTCCCCCGCCGAAGCCCTGGACCGGAACGCGGTAGGGATTTGTCTTGCACGGCTTCTGGACGAATGGTCGGCATTGCAGCGCTTTTGGGAGAACCACGGCGGCCCAAAAATTTCCGCAACGGCCGTTGCGCTCAACTCACGAAAGCTCCGATAGCGTCGGGTCATGAGAAAATCGATCCTAGCTACAGATCGCTTCCGCCGCGACCGCGCCGCGCCTTTCGTCCGCGTCGCAACCGCCACGCTCCTCGCGAGCGTCCAAAACTCTTTCCCGGGCCACGTCGCGAAACAGACTTGGCCCGGCGATGGCGACACACCCATGATGATCAGGGCGGGCACGACGCCAGCAACGACGTCGTCAAGCGCTTGGGCCGGTTCGTCGGCAAGTACGGCAGTTGTTGATTACATCGACGTCATGAGCAGCGCGAGCGCCGCAGCGTTGTTGTTGGGACAAGGGCTTCAGTTTACATTCGACGATGCCAACGGCATCCTCGCTCCGGGCATAGTCGCCGATCCGAACAGCGTCGCCTTCGTCGGTGAGGCCGCGCCGATCCCGGTCAAGAGTTTGAGTTTCGATGGTCCGATGCTTACGCCGCGCAAGTTCGCAACCATCGTTCCGTTCACCCGGGAGCTCTTTGAAAGGTCAACTCCAAACATCGAGTCAATCGTTCGCGCAGTCCTGACCGAAAGCCTTGGGCTCGCGCTCGATGCTGCTCTATTCAGCAATTCGGCGGGTAACTCGCTTCGCCCGCCTGGATTGCTTCTCGGAATCACTCCGCTCGCGCACTCGACCGCCACTGATCCGCAGAATGCGATGATCGCCGACGTCAAGGCGTTGGTCGCGGCCGTCGCGCCTATCGCGGGCAACGGCGAAGTCGTGTTGGTCGCCGCGACCGATCAGGCCGTGGCCCTGCGACTACGGCAATCGCGCGAAGTCTATCCGGTCCTTGCCTCCAGTGCATTAACTGCTGGCACCGTCATCGCGATTGCACCCAACGGACTGGCGAGCGCGGTCGATCCCGTGCCCCGCTTTGAGATCGCAAATGAAGGCACGCTCGTGATGGATGATGCCGCCGGACCGCTCAGCGTGGCCGGCACGCCGAATGTTATCGCAGCCCCCGCCCGCTCTCTGTTCCAAAGCGACACGCTCGCCCTGCGAGTCATTCTTCAAGTCGGTTGGGGCCTTCGGAGCCCATTGGCGATCGCATTTTTGCAGGGAGGTAGCTGGTGACCTATGAAAGCACCCGCGCCGCCCTCGCGAGAGCGCACGACGCTCTTCAGCGAACCGCAGGGATCGACGCCGACATTGCGGAGCGGCGTCGGCTTCGCGATTTAGGCTTGTTGCCAGAGCCGCACATGATGCCCTCTTCTCCAGAACCGCCCCCTTTGGAGGAGCAGACGCTTGTTCTCGACGCTGACGATTTCCCAACCGGAATGGTTGCGATATCGGAAGAGTATCCAAAGCCTCCGATCCAGTGCCAAGCCGACATCGAGGCCGCCCGCATTTTGAGCTCCGCGTTCGCGAAGGAATTGCTCGCCCAGATAATCGCAGTAACGCGCTCGGATTGCCTCGATGAGATCGACGCGTTGCGAGCTGAGATTAAAGCGCTGAAGTCGCGACGCAGAAGCAAGAGCAAGGATCGTTCCGATGAAAGCACCAATTGACCTCAACGCAACGATTGAGCAAGCCCAAAACGATGCGCTCACCACCGAACCGCTGCGCTTAGCCGCGACGCTCGCGTTCACAAGCGCGAGACTTGTCGGTAACAATGCAATAGCGCGCACTGTGCTTCGCGGTGTGTTCCTTGGGCTTGCGCAAGAACTCAGCGAAGGAGCTTCGAATGCCGTCGAGACGCGTCAATGATGAGTTCTCGCCTCACTGATGCAGCTCCGGCTAGTCGCGCGGCTCCGCCTGTGACGAGCACGTCAGGGAAGGTCGGAGCCGCGCGCATCTCTTCAGAGGGCCAGGCGGGATCATGTCTAGGAGGACCCCAGCCATGGCGAAGAGCGGCTCGCAGGACGACAACCCTCGCATGTCCTTTAATTTTCCATCATGAGAACAGCACCTAACCAGCAATCGACCGTTGTCCATCTCGACCTGACCGGTGCACCTCCGCCGCTGGTCCCGCCGCGCTCTCTCACGGCCTCCGAGCGGACGCTATTCAACGAGATCATCAATGCTTGCGACCCGCGGCACTTCGCGAAGGGCGACGCGCAATTGTTGGTTTCCTTCGTGCAAGTGTCCCTCGCGGTCCGAAAACTCGCCTCAGTCGCGAACCGCAAGCCCGCGCCGGGCGCCTTCGTCTCGCTGGAGCGGATGGCACGGCTACAGGCGAGCCTCGCGACCAAGCTGAGATTGAGTCCTCAGAGCCGCCTCGACCGCAAGACGGCCGGACGGTTGGTCGCGAAGCAAAGCAAGGCTTCCTATTATGACAGAGCGACCGATGACGACGACTGAGGTCGATCACGCCGCCCTTGAACTCGCCCTCTCGCGCATCTTGGGCAATCCCGAGCACTCGCACCACGATCAGATCAAGGCGAAGCTCGCCAGCGAACCTTGGATCGATGTCGCAACCTTCGCGGCGTCCAGCGAGCAGATCGACGCCTTGAACCTCAAGCCGTGGCAGGCCCCGCCTTCGCACATCGACGACGCGGATGCCGTTATCGCGTTGGGCACGGCACACCCCGACTACAAGGCCGCGAAGCTTCTACAGCGGATGCTCGCCCATGGCGTTTCGAAGTATGCGCCCGATCCAATTCTCGCAATTGAGGCGGTGAAGCTTGGAAGAGCGCGACGATAAGGAGCGGGAGCAGCGCGACAAGGAGCGCTTGCCCGATCTCGCGCGGCTGCCGCCCTCGGAATGGTCGCCTTGGAAAGCTAAAAGATTGAACGGATCATTTCGTCAATAGATCCTGCTCAACAACTTTAATCCCCAGCGGGGAAATGCGAGCTCGCGCGTTCGCTAGCTCGACCTCGATGAGTCTCGATTTGTGCATCGGCATCAGGACCTTGCTGCGGAACAAACTGTTGTTCGAATACTCGACCCACCTGAGAAGGTCCGTTATTGAAACCCAGGAAGTATTATGATGAAGCAGCACAAGAACCTGATTTTTTGCGCTCATCTTCGGGTCAAGCACTCGTCTAATGTCGCCGACGTACCAGATCAGTGGAGACTTTCGTTCAACCAAAGCATCGACGGTCTCTTGTGCCTCCGTCGTTTTGACCCCGTGGAAGATGCGCACAAGCTCTGCCATTATCCAACTGGCCATGCTTTGAACTGCTTGCGAATCCATGTGGTTGGGATCAACATCGCCGCCCACATGACCGACGCCTCGGTTATTTCGAACCTCGTAAAGCACCGGTAATAACCGCGGGATAAGTATACGCAGGCTTCGATCCCCAACGCGTTGCGCATTCGCGGGCACCTTTTCTAGCGCCTGACAGGCAGAAAGCATATTGGGCGGTTTGAAGGAACGCCCTGGGAAATCTTCTTTGAGAGCGCCATCCAAAATTGAATAGACCACTTCAGAGAACTTGCCGCCGTTCAGCTCTGAAGGCTCCCAACGTCGTTCAAGATAGTTCGAGGTGATCTGGAGATACGTCTCGAACAGCTCACTACGCAGGCTTGGAGGCAGGTGTGCCAACACCTCCGCACGTTCGATCATTTTGCGGAGCTCACGACTTCTTTTACCAATCCCGCAGCTCGCTTCAATCCGACGTTAGTGAGCGAATAGCCTTTGCTCTTGTTGCCAGTGAACGCCCCATCGTTTCCTTTCACCGCTTTCGCGTGGTTCGGCCTGTCAAAACATCCGATGGTCTCGCAAAACTCGCGAGCCGTTTTATCATCGAACGTTCTTTCGTTAGCGGCTAAAAACCTCCCTAGGCCTGTTAAGATGTAGGTGTTGATCGTCTGCTCTCTCTTCGACTTACCCGGAGAGTGGAGCAGTTCGAAGGCCCCGTCGTCTCCATCGAAATGGAAAACGCGGTCCAAAGCATCAGCTCTGACGTCATTCTGCTCCATCCACCTAGCAACTGGTGCGGGGTATCCGGCACCCGACGAGCCAGAGCGCCCCTTCGAACCAGTAGTCCCCGTGCGGGATCCTGCCTGTTCACCATCTCCGTTGACCGCCTCGCCCAAGTACGCCATCGCAGCCTTAATGATACGTTGGCGTTGTTCGGTCGGTAGCGGCTCAAGAGCGGCGATGATTGTCGTCAGTGCGCGCGCAGAAGAATCAACTGAATCAGCCATAGGCTCCCCCGTTGCTAAGCAAGAAAGTTGTCGCACGACGGGGGTTCAACTGAAAGGGCGCAGACGACGCGTCCGGCGGAGCTTGCACAGGTGAATAGCGCCCGGTTGCTGGGCTGAGTAGCGCGAGACCCCGCGGTTCGCGGGAGGCAGGCCATTCGTCCGGAGCGCTTCTCGCCCCTTGCCGCACAATGCGGCGGTAAGGAAAGAAGCCCCCCGGCGCCCGGCTATCAGCCGAGCCCCGGGGGCTTCGTACCGCGCGGCCCCGGGCGCGGCCCCGGCCCTCGTTCAGGGAAGTCAGGGATTCACGAAGGCATTGGTTTTACTGGGAAAAAACCTAAAAATCAGCCTTCGGACCTGACGGTTTGACGCCTGTGTACAGGCCCCGCCGAGAACCTGGAGAAAAGCGGCGAGGCTTGCGACCGGCGTCACCATAGCAGCGCGGCGGCGGACGGGAAGCGCATAGTTAATTTAACGTTAACGACGCAAAGACCGGCTTAACGGGTGCGAAAACGCCTCCGCGGCATGGACGCTGCAAATCCCCTCCTGCACAACAACACAGGGATCGCGGGTGCACTGAAGCGGGACAGGTCTGTCCCTTCGAGGTTGCGCCCCGGGATTAGCGTTCGGTCATGAAACATCCGTCAAGCCGCGAGTTCTTCGCATATTGGGACAGGAAGCGCGGCACTGCGCGAGCCCCTGACAGGGCCGATATCGATCCGGCTGCGGTGCGCGGCCTGCTCGGCGACATCTTTGTCCTCTCCTGCGAGCCCGCGCTCGGCTTCCCGTTCCGCGTCGCCGGCACGCGCGTCTGCGCACTGGCGGGGCTCGACCTCAAGGATTCGAGCTTTGCGGCGCTGTTCAACGAGGCCAGCCGCCGCGAGATCGAGGAGATCACGACCATCGTCGCCGACGAGACGCTGGGGGCCATCGCCGGCGTCACCGCCGCGCGCGACGACGGCAGCAAGGCGTATCTCGAATTGCTGCTGCTGCCCTTCAACGCCCGCCCGCATACGCCTGTCAGCGTGACGGGCGTGCTCGCGCCATTCGACGACGAATGCGGTGCGCTTGGCAGCTTCACCCTTACCTCCTGGCGCTATCTGCACCAGCCCGAGAAATTGCTGCCGCGCGCGATCCGCAAATTGCAGATCGCACGCGGGCTGATGGTGTATGAGGGGCTGCGCTAGAAAGCTTCGCGCTTCGCGCTCACGGCATCGCCAGATGCCAGGCGCCGTTCAGAAAACCGTCGCCGGTGATGTCGCCGGGCTTGGTGTCCTTGGCAAACGTGTAGAGCGGTTTGCCCTTGTAGGCCCACTGCTTCGAGCCGTCGTCGCGGGTGATGATGGTGTAGCCGTCGCTGGCGGCGTCGCTCGCCTCGGCCTTCAGCACCGGCCAGCTGGTCGCACACGGACCGTTGCAGGCCGACTTGCCGTCGGCATCCTTGTCGAAAGTGTAGAGGCTCATGCCCTTGGCGTCGGTGAGCACGTTGCCCTTGTCGGTCTTGCCGGTCTTGGTCGGCGGCGCGGCGAAGGCTGCGGGGACGATCGCGAGCGAGATTGCGAGCGTGAGCGCGAGGCGGATCGGGAACGTCATGGGTTCTCCTGTCATGCAATGGGCTTGCATGGGGTAGGACGCCGCGCGACGCCTCATATTCCTGATACGGCGGCCAAGATATTTTTCGCTGCGCGCGGCTGCGCCGCGGAATAAACTGGACGACGTGAGACGGAACGACGGATCGAGATGAGCAAGCCGCATTGGCGCCCTGCGCGCGTATCCGATCTGCGCGCGATCGTCGCGATCGCGGCGCGGATCCATCCTGATCTCCCTGAACGCCCCGAGGTGTTCGTGGAGAAGATGCAGCTCTATCCGCCCGGCTGTCGCGTGCTTGTTGCGGATGATGCGATCGCCGGATACGGATTGGCACATCCCTGGATGCAGCACGACATTCCGCCGCTCGACGGCTTCCTCGAAAGACTGCCCGACGATGCGGACTGCCTCTACGTCCACGACGTCGCCGTCCTGCCCGATTCCCGCGGCGGCGCAGCGCGCGATTATATCGCGACGATCGAAGAGCTGGCACGCGCGTCGCATATCGCGACGCTCGCGCTGGTGTCGGTCTACGCCACGCGGCCGCTGTGGGAGCGGCTCGGCTTCCGGCCCGGAATTGCGGATGCGGAGCTACGCGCCAAGCTCGCATCCTACGGCGACAACGCGACCTACATGCTGCGCGACCTCGCTGCGACGTAACGTCCCTGCCCCAGCCCGCCGGACTCACGCGGGCGTGAAGCAGCTACCTCGAACCAGTCTCCGCCAGCCCTCGTCGAAGCTGTGTGCGAGCCGTTCCGGTCTCGCCACACCGAGGCTGGAGAATTTTCATGAAGTTCATGTCGAAAGTTGCATTGCTTGCAGTCGCTGCGACGGCCGCCTTCAGCGCGACCGGCGCCAACGCCGCGCAGCTCCGCGGCTATGGCTGCGAATTCGCGCTGTTCGAGGGCTGCACCGGCTTCATCGAAGCACCGAACCAGGGCGGGCGCCGCGTCGTTCGCACCGACCACGACACCTCGCCCATCTACATGAAGCAGACCGACCCCCGCTACAATTCCGCGATGCGTGATGCCGGCGGTGGTGGTGGCGGCGGCGGAGGTGGCGGCGGCGGAGGTGGCGGTGGTGGCGGCCGCTGAACCCGCACCGTACTCTTCAGATGATGTCGCCGGCGCGATCCGGCGGCATCATTGCTGTCTGCACCAGCAGGCGTCAGCCGTATTGCTTCTTCTTCGCCTTTTTCTTTCCCGGCGCGCCCTTTCCGGGCCACGGCGTGACTGACGGCTCGGCCTGGCCCGGCTTGTTCTTGTGCTTCTTTTTCTTTCCGAACGAAGGAGCCTCGTCGAATTTTGGCCTGCGCTCGCCGTGAGTTTTGTCGCGGGACTTGAATCCACCGGCATCGCGCGGGCGATCGTCGCGGCGTTCACGATGATCGCTCTCGTCGCGCTCGCGCCGGGGCGGCTTTGACCGCTCTTCCGAAGGCGCTGGCCGCTGCGGCGCATCCGCCATCGGCTCGAGGCGAATATTGTCTTCCTTGTCCGGACGCTTGATCTTGGCAGCGAAGGATTCCGCGACCCGCTCGGAAATCTCGAACTCGGTCGTCGTGTCCATGATCTTGATGGCGCCGATGTCGCCCTTGTCGATGCCGCCACGACGGCAGATCATCGGCAGGAGCCAGCGTGCTTCCGCATTCTTTCTGCGTCCGATGTTGGCCCGGAACCAGACGCTGCCGTCCGCCATGCCGTGCTTCGACGACGATTTGCCCGGTTTGGACCGAGGCCGTTCGGGACGATAGTCTCCGCCCCTGTCTTGGAACTTGTCTTGGAACTTGTCGCGGCCGCGATCGTCGCGCGGCCGGCTGGTTCGCTCGCCGGGATCGATGATGTCCTCGGGCGACGGCAACCGCGCGCGATAGAGTCGCGCGAGCGCGGCCGCAATATCCTCGGCCGACCGCTCGGCGAGCAATGCCTGCGCCAGCACCAGATCGTCCGGCGTCGTCTCCTCGGTGAACAGCACGTCCTTCATGCGCTCGTGATCGAGCTTGCGGATTTCCTCCGCCTGCGGCGCCGTGGCCCAGGCCGCGTCGACGCCTGCGAGATTGAGCAGCAGCTCGGCTCGCCGCCGACGCGCCGGCGGCACCAGCAGCACGCTGGTCCCCTTGCGGCCCGCGCGTCCGGTGCGGCCGGAGCGATGCTGCATCACCTCGGCGTCGTTGGGCAGGTCGGCATGGATGACGAGGTCGAGGCTCGGCAGGTCGATGCCACGGGCGGCGACGTCGGTCGCGACGCACACGCGGGCGCGTCCGTCGCGGAGCGACTGGAGCGCCATGGTGCGTTCGTTCTGGGTCAATTCGCCCGACAGCGCGACGACGGAAAAGCCGCGCTCCAGCAGCGCCGCCTGCAAATGCCTGACGTGATCGCGCGTGCTGCAAAACACCAGCGCGCTCGGCGCCTCGTAGAAGCGCAGCACGTTGACGACCGCGTGCTCGGCATCGGCGGGCGCAATCCGGATGGCGCGGTACTCGATGTCGGCGTGACCGCCCTCGTCGCCGGCGACCTCGATGCGGAAGGCGTCGCGCTGATATTGTTTGGCGAGCGCGACGATGCCGCGCGGGAACGTCGCCGAGAACAGCAGGGTGCGGCGCGTCTCCGGTGTGGTCTCGAGGATGAACTCCATGTCCTCGCGAAAGCCGAGATTGAGCATCTCGTCGGCCTCGTCGAGCACCACCGCTTTCAATTCCGAGATATCGAGACGGTTACGCCGCAGATGATCGCAGAGCCGACCGGGCGTGCCCACGACGATGTGCGCGCCGGCCGCAAGCTCGCGCTGCTCACGGCGCGGATCCATGCCGCCGACGCAGGAGACGACGCGACCGCCGGCTTTGCCATAGAGCCAGGCCAGCTCGCGCTGGACCTGAAGCGCGAGCTCGCGGGTCGGCGCCACGATCAAAGCGAGCGGTGCGCCGGCCTGCGCGAACCGCTCGGCATCATCGAGAAGATTTTTGGCAATGGCCAGGCCATAGGCGACGGTCTTGCCGGAGCCGGTCTGGGCCGACACCAGCAGGTCGCGGCTGGTCGCTTCGTGGGCGAGCACGGCGAGCTGCACGGGGGTCAGCGAATCGTAGTTCCGCTCGGCCAAAGCTTGGGCGAGCGGCGGGGTCAGGGCCGGAAGAGACACGAGATGGGAAACCTTGGTTAATTCAGGCGCGACACGGTGGACCGGCGGGCCTGAGCTGCATGCGCGGCAAACGGCCCGGCCGCACGCAGGATTTGATCTGGGCGCTCTTTACGCCAAGTGCTCCGGAATCACCATAGCTGTGATGCATGGCTTGGTGGAGAGAGCCGCGCCCAGAGGTTGCAGCTGATTTTTAGGGCCACCTCGATTAACCTTGGATGCAACCGCAGACCTTGCCTCGCTGCGCATCCGATCCCAAATCAAAGCTCACGAGAGACCAGTGGGGAAAACATGGCCGACAGCATATCGCTCGCCGACAAGCTCGCGACCTTTCACGATCATTGGTCGCCGCGGACGGTCACGACCTTCAACGATTGCGACGTGATGGTGGTGAAGGTGAAGGGCGAATTCACCTGGCACAAGCATGACGACACCGACGATTTCTTTCTCGTGCTGAAAGGCAAGCTGGACATCGAGCTGCGGGACCGCACGGTGACGCTCCGCCCGGGCGAGCTCTATGTCGTACCCAAGGGCGTCGAGCATCGCCCAGTGGCACGCGAGGAGGTTCACCTCATGCTGATCGAGCCGACCGGCACGCCGAACACGGGCGACAAGGCAACCGCCGCTGCGCGCAAGCTCGCATAGCGGGCGCGGTTCTAATCCCTGGACGTCACGACCCCAGTGAAGCTGCCTGCCAGTCTTGCTCTGACCCGCACGACGTAGTCTTTCGCCGACCGGCTCAAGGAGCGGATGGCGCGCCAGGCTTCGGTGGCCTGAAGCCACGCCTTCATCTCGGCGAACTTGCCGTAGCCCCACGCGAACGCCGGAATCCGCATCAGCTTGTCGCGCGTGAGATGGAACAGGCGCTCGACCAGCACCAGCTTGAGCAGCTCGCAGCCGATGAACGCCGCCATGCCGCTCAGGAACTGACCGGTCGCGACGAGGTATGCCGCCACCGGCTTGATCGGCTCCAGGATGATCACGGGGACGGAAAACAGCGCGAGCGACGGATAAGGCGGCAGCGATCTGATCCAGGCGCGCAGCCGCTTGAATGCGAAATGCCGCGCAACCCAGCGCGAGATCGGCCGGGCCATGGCCATGAACACCGCGTCCACCAGAAAGTAGATGGCGGCCAGGATGTAGGTGACGGGTTTCAGGATTCGCTTCAAAAGACCTCTCCCGCGAACTGAAAGCCGGAACTGGGGCCTAAGTTTCACCGCGGCGTGAATAGTTCGCGGATTTCCAATGGAACCTTTTGTGCCGCGGCTGGTCCGCGCGCTCAGATCTCGGCGTAGATCTCCAGCAGGTTGCCGTCGGGGTCGCGAAAGAACAGCGTCCGATGTCCAAAGGACTGGTTCGTCGGCGGCGACAGCAGCGCCACGCCCTGCCGCACGAGCTCATCAGCACAGGCATCGACCTCGGCTGCGGACACCTTGAAGGCCAGTTGCAGCGAGGCGCTGCCTAGAGGGATTGGCGCGTCAGCCGCGGTGCGGCTCGGCTTCGCCAAAGCCAGTGTGGTGCCACCTATGCCGTACTCGATCCAGTTCGGCGAGAGCTCGCGCAGCAAGGGAAACGCGAGAACGTCCGCGTAGAAGCGACGCATCGCGGTCATGTCGCGCACGAAGATCACGGTGTAGTCGATTGCGCGGATGGCGCGGAAGGGCGAGCGGGGGCTAGAGTTGGGTTCGTTTGTCATCTCGTCCTTCATTCAAAACTCCGACGCGTACCCCGGATGGAGCGCAGCGCAATCCGGGAAAAAGTCTCTTCGCTGCGAGAGGCCCCGGATTTCGCTGCGCTCCATCGGGGCTACGAAAACCTCACTCCACCAGTTCCGGCCACGGCACGATGGTCGACTTCACCGTCTTCATCGCCATCGCGTCCTTCACCGCCTGCGCGACGCCCTCTTCCGTGAACGGGTAGATCGTCTGCATCTTCAGCCACGGATATTTGTCACGGGTGCGGTAGAGCATGTCAACGCCGAGCGGGAGGTCATTGCCGGTAAAACCCCAGGAGCCCAGCACGTTGAGGTCCTTGGTGCAGATGCGGTGCCAGGAGGTCTCGATCGCGCCGGCGTCGGTGAACTGGCCCATCTCGACATAGGTGCCGCCGTCGCGCAGCATCTCGATGCCTTCGGGGCCGGCTGAAGGGTGGCCGGAGCAATCCATCACGAGATCGGCGCCGAAGCCACCGACGATCTCGCGGACGCGCGCGATGCGCGCTTCCGGTGATTTGAGCTCCTCGATGTCGACCGTCGCCTCCGCGCCGAACTCGCGCGCCAGCTTGAGCCGCGGCTCTTCCGGTGCGCCGACGCAGATCACGCGTCCCGCCCCCATCTCGCGCGCCGCCGCGACCGCCAAAATGCCGATCGGGCCCGAGCCCTGGATCACCACCGTATCGCCCCAGGAAAACCCGCCGGCGCGGGTGGCACGATTGAAGGCGCGGATGCAGGAGGTCAGCGGCTCCGAAAGCGCCCCCAGGCGCAGCGACATGTCGTCGGGCAATTTGTAGATCTTGGTGCCCGGCAGCATCTCGAGATCGACATAGACATATTCGGCCCAGCCGCCCCACATGTGCGGCGCCTTGTCGAAGCCGAGATAGCGGCCGTAATAGACCGGCGTCAGG